>SMVB01045873.1_pt1 | contig 13914 bp, 13 predicted proteins | sample 2456461 | NCBI WGS metagenome assembly SMVB01 (sample SAMN11095934, study PRJNA526329) | marine sediment metagenome | biome: Marine sediment; feature: Surficial sediment; material: Deep marine sediment; isolation source: Hadal surficial sediment | place: Pacific Ocean | collected 2014-05 | depth...
CTAGAGAATAAAGAGGTTGTTAAAGAATGAAGAATTTGAGCAATATTATAATTTTACTGACCCTGACTTGCGTGACAATCATTCCTGTGTCATCCCAGGCGGCCGACAAAGATGGCAATTTCGCGATATGGGGCAAAGGCAATAAATCGTGTCACAACTACAACATTTCCAGAAATACAGATGAAGAGCAACGATTCAAGGACTACATTATGGGGTTTTTGACCGCATTTAATGTTCAAATGCCTGAAACCTACAGAGTATCAGGCAATATGAACCTTGATGAAATACTGGCATGGTTGGATGATTACTGCCAACTTAAACCTGTTATCTCCTTCGAACAATCGTTGTCGGATTTTATCATCGAAAACCGTGACGAGCGGATGAAGCGTTCACCTTCAAAATATCGTCGCTAAGCTCAATATTCTTGCGCTAGATTACGATCAAGATATAGCTCGCAATTTACTGATAAAGCAATTGATAAAACATAGAAAATAAGTCATCATCCATCTGATGAGAACTTTGGAGTACCTCATAACTAAACGGTTTAACGGGAGATAAACAATGCAAATAAGACTCACCAAAATTTTCGCACTCGCATTAATACTAGGTCTTGCTGGTGGTTGTGCTGATATGGCAGCTGTCGAGAAAGCTCAAGCAACAGCTGATAAAGCGCTTGCAGAAGCAAATTCGGCCTCTGGCGCAGCTAATAATGCTCTGGGCGTAGCTTCTGAAGCAGCTTATGCAGCTTCTCAGGCTCAGGCAGACGCTACAGCCGCTCTGGAATGCTGTAATGATAATGCAGCAAGAATGGACCGCATGTTTGAAAAGGCAATGGTAAAATAAATCATCGCTGATAAGAACGTAAAAACCCCGGTTTATCCGGGGTTTTTTATTGCCTGTTTAGTAATTATGACATTGGAAAAGCTATAGTATGGAGAGCAGATTAATTTTTGCTTTCCTGCTTTACGTGCACTGCCTCTTTCGTGATTACCACACCACTGATATCAGTATCTAGCTTCAAAAGAAAAGCACCTTCATCTGTTGTTTTTTCCAACCTTTCATCATGTTTGGGGACATACAACCCTATCGCAACAGGTATCCCTTTTGTCTCCTCAGAAACTATTCTTGCCATACTCCAATCGATAATGTATTCATCTTCCCTGGTTGAAGCTACGATCATCCCTACAACTTGAGTAAAATCACCATTCGTGTTTTCATCCGTTGTTTCGATGACATCACCATACTCATCTCTCATTGCTATTTTTAACGGTGGATGCGCCTCCAGATAAAGCACGCCATCCGCTTCACCGATTTTATAGGGACTATTAATTATATTGACCGCTGTCCCCACTTTAACCTGAGCGAAAAGCTCTGCAATATCTTCAGGATATAACCTGATGCATCCATGACTGACACGCATACCAATTCCCCAGGGTTTGTTGGTTCCATGAATTAAATATGCGGGCAAGCCCAATCGTAATGCATAATCCCCCAATGGGTTGTCAGGCCCTGCCTTGACAACTTTTGGCAGGGGATCCCCTGCGTCTTCGTGTTCTTGTCTTATGGATTTTGGCGGACGCCAGTCAGGGTATTTTTTCTTGCCAACAATACGTGTTTGTTTATAGGGAGTATCCCACCCCTGCCTACCGATACCCAATGGATAGGTGATCACCTGAACAGATTCGCCTTTTTTATGAGGGGGATAATAATACAGACGCATTTCAGGAATATTCAAGACGATCCCTTTTCTCGGTACATTTGGCAGTATAAATCTGGAGGGTAATTGAACAAGTTCACCATCGTTTGGCATCCATGTATCTATAGTGGGATTAAGTAGTTTGATATCCTGGTAGCCGAAGCCAAATTCTCTCGCGACATCCAGCAGGGTGGTATCCCGTCCCACAACAGCTGAATCCAGCCTACCGATAATGGAATCTGTGCTATTTTTCAACTCATAGGTGGTTGCATGCACATGCATCGCAAGAAAAGATCCACTCAAAAGGAGTAAAATTGGCAATTGAAAATTCATTTTTTTCAAAGCTAAAAATCCTGCCTGTAATAAACGGTACAGTTCAAAAATATCAATAAAATTCAATCACGCTGTTGCTATAGGCCTGTTAGTCGTGCCCTCACCAATGCGAAGCATACATGGCAATAATAAAAGTGTAAAAACAGTGCTTATCATCATACCACCAACAATAACGCCTGCCAGACCCCGGTATAATTCAGCGCCTGGCCCAGGAATAAGCAAAAGTGGCAACATTCCAAATATACTGGTTAGAGTGCTCATCAGGATCGGACGCAACCTTATATTGACCGCCTGTGCAACGGCATCTCTTCTGGACATTCCCTCTCGTTCTCCTGAACGCGCCTGATGCACGAGTAGAATGGCATTGTTGACAACCAATCCCAGAAGAATAATAAATCCGATCATGGTTAACAGGTCCATTGCTTGAAACAAAGGCACATTAAAGATTTTCTGAGGAATTATATTAAGCAGATTTAAAGCAATCACCCCGCCAACCGTCGCCAGGGGAATAGATAGTATCACCAATAAACTATCCCTGAATGACTGAAAAAGTGCACTCATCAACAAATACAGGATAAATATTGCTAATATAAAGCTTCCTCTCATGTTCCTGATTGCCGACTCAAGTTTATCGGCTGCGCCAGTGTAATCAATATCACCATCAATGGGCATCGCGGCTCTCACATCTGGTTCTACTTCTGTCCGCAAAATATCCAAAGTTTCTTCTAATGACAGGTTGTCGGGAGGAGTAATTTGCAGGGTAACTGTACGGCGCCGGTTTATGCGACGGATCTCTTCCGGTCCCGATGTCCTTTGAATCCTGACCAATTCGCCTAGCGGTAAAATACCAGCATTCGGTGTGGCCAGGGGGATGCCTGCTAATTCTTCGGGTGATTGCCACGGCCTGGAACGGACAATAATATCCAACGTTTCCTCTCCATTAAAATAATCACCTACATACAATCCATCACCCAATGCCCGGATGATTCCTGCTACCTGATTCCGATCCCACCCAGCCTCTGAGATGCGTCTGTCATTGGGGATGAGCCGCAATTCAGGTTGAGCTAACTCAAGCCCGGGGAAAGGCCTGACACTTGCCCCAGGGATTTTCTGATGTATCAGGGCAAAGCCAGTGACTGCGGCGTTCATTAATTCACCAATATTACGGCCATGTAAATCCATATCTATGGATCTGCCCTCACCAAAACCACCGAACAAGGAGGCGCGCTTGGCAAAGGCAATGGTATCAGGGAAACCCTGAATGACATCATTAAGTATGGGTATCAGCGCCTCGGTTTCCTCGGGGTTTGATGCTCTGACTCCCATAAAAACCCCTCGGGGAAATGCAACAAAGAAATAATGTTTTACCTGTGGAGTTTTCTCACCCTTTACGTAAGGAGATATGCGTTGGGCAATGACATCACCCATCTCTTTTTCTATCTGGGCAATATTTGCCCCCGGTGGCGGTAATATATAAGCAAAAACAAGATTACGATTCCCCTCTGGTAGATAATCCGCCTTTGGTAATAGCATCCAGGCGAGAGTCAGGGGTACCGCGATCAGTATGACAATCCAGAATGCACGTCTTACGGGTCCATTGCTCAAAAGCATCACACTATCGGCCGCTTTCACCCACCAATGATGGTGAGGGTCGATAACCTTTTGCTCCCCCATAAAATGTTTCGCAAAACTGGGGATCACAGTGACGGCGACAATCAGTGAGACACATATCGCTGAGATGATGGTAATCGCCAGATCTGTAAATAACTGCCCTGCCTCATCACCGAGGAACACAATGGGGAGAAATACAGCCACAGTTGTCACGGTAGAGGCCAATAAAGCTCCCCAGACCTGGCTGGTACCAAGTAATGATGCAACATCAGGCTCCTTGCCCTGCTCCCGTAAGCGAACGATATTTTCAAGCACGACAATCGATGCATCAAGCACCATGCCAACAGCGAAGGCCAAACCGGCGAGGGAGATAACATTCAGTGTTCTTCCTGTCACCTCCAGGACGATAAAACTGGTTAATAAGCACGCTGGAATAGAAATAGCGACCAATAATGTTGTACGTAGATGCCTTAAAAACCACCAGAGTACAATGATAGCAAGAATGATTCCCATTCCCAGGTTTCTGCTTAGCATTTCTATTGAACGATCGATATAAGTTGTTTCATCATAAACCTGATCTATCGTAAGATTTGCCCTGGCCAATGGACCCTCTGCCAATTCTCGCATGGCCACTTGTAGCCCTGCCATCACCTGTAAAACGTTTACACCCGTTTCCCTTTGTGCATTGACCGCAATCGACAGATCACCATTGTTAATGACAAAACTATCTCTATCTACCAGACGTTCCTCAATGACTGCTATATCTCGTAAATAAACCGGATGACCATCCCGCCAGTCCATAATCAAACTTTGTAAATCATCAGCAGGAAATTTCCCTGCAAATCTGAGACTATATTTGCGCTTACCTATATCTACAAAGCCTCCGGAAACATCCGTCCCGGAACTGACAAGATTTGCAGCAGCAGGGATTTGAATACCCAGACTTGCAGTTTTATAGGGGTCAAATGTGATTCTAATCTCACGTTCTCTGCCACCATATAGCTCGGAACGTGCTACACCGGGAACACGTTCAAAACGGGTTTGAACAACTTCTTCAATATAATTTTTATAACTAGAAATATCCCTGTCATTCCCTGCTGCTGGTTTTATGATAAACCAGGCAATTGCACGTGCATTCCCACCAATGGTACTGATCGTTGGCTCATCAACATCATCGGGATAACTGGGCACTTGATTGAGGCGATTGATAACTTCGACCAATGCCCTGCGCAAATCCATATCAACAGAAAAGGTGATAGTGATTTCCCCTCTTCCTTCCTGGGCCTTTGCCAGTAATTTTGTCATGCCAGGCAAACCGCGTAAGACGTCTTCCTGTGGTCTTATAATCTCTGTTTCTACTTCATTAGGTGCGGCCGCACGCCAGCTTGTCCTGATTGTTATCTCAGGCTCCTGGATTTCGGGAATTAATTGCACAGGAAGTCGATCAAGACTAATCACGCCAAAGAGTGTCGCCAATAGCAGGGCAACAATCACAGCAACGGGGTTATCCAGACTTAACCTCGTTAGATTCACGGCTTAATGGCCTTGTTGAATATTAACTTGTTGCTGTGGGAGTAATCTTTCATTACCCCGGACCACTATTTTGTCACCCTCATTGATATCCCCCGTGACTTCTATGAGCATATCATTTGCTATCCCCGTCTTTACATAAACGGCTTCTGCAGTATTGTCTTCAAGGATACGAAAAACCTTGATGGTATTTTCTCTGATAACCAAGGCATCTCGCGGAACCACCAGAACATTTTGAGGGATTGCTGTTGGCACTTTTATGCGAACCGCATGACCGGCCAACCAAGCTGTCTCGTCAAAATCAAGACGGATCTCATACAGTCTTGAAATGTCATCGCCGACGAGAACTAATGTCTTGACCGTTGCCATCGTCCGTGCCTGACCATCAGTGACTTCAATTGAATCTCCCTTTTTGATAAATGTGGCACTCTGCTGCTGAATTCTTCCCTGAATTTCTGTTGCCTCTGTATTGACCAGGCGAACCAGTTCATCACCGATTTTTGCCCATTCCCCTGCTTCCTTGAATCGTTCAGCAACAACACCATTAAATGGAGCCAGGATTGTTGTTCTATTTAATTTGTCTCTTGCCTGGGCCAGACGTGTATTCATCATTGAGAGTTCACCGCGCATTTGATCCCTGTCTGAATTCACTTCATCTAGTCTGTTTTTTGCAGCATTATTTTGCTTTGCTAATTGATTCAGCCTTTCGGCCTGACGATTGAAAAAATTAAGTTTGGCTTCAATTGGAGAAATTTCTGCTCGTGCCTCTTCCAACTGCATACGAATTGTTGTGTCATCAATTTTAGCGATGATCTTCCCTTCATTTATCTCATCACCTATCTCAACCAGCAATTCGATTCTTCCTTCCACTTCAGAGGAAATTCTTGCATCTTGATGGCTGATAACAGTCCCCGCAATCCATATACCAGGTGCTAACTCAATATTTCTGGCATCAACAACCTGTACCGGGACTGCCATGTCAGCAGCACTTACAATTGAACTTACAAAAAATAATGTGATGCAAATGATGCACTGAAATACTTGTGAATACTGGTTCATATCGATACTGTATCCTGATGAATCAAGAAGATCATGAGTATTCTATTATCGCGAAAATTTGTTTAATGTTAAAGCCATGAAATCAGACCCATCGCCCCTAGTTTTGTTCATGTTGTATTTGCTCATCTGTATCTGTCCTCAAGGATTACATGCTGAATCTATTGCCAAAATTACACACCCAAAGATCATAATAAAAAATGATAAAGGTGACGAATTAATTCAAATACAAGCTGTTGTAGAACTTTCAAGTATCAGTATCAATGGTTTTAGGATATCAGAGCTTTCCGATCTGGCCTGGGATAAAGATGAAAACTTGCTCTATGCCTTATCGGATAATGGCTATTTGTTGAGTTTCAGACCTGTATTTAAAAATGAGCAACTTCATGATTTACTTTTAATCAATGGGATCGCCTTACATGATGATAAAGGTAAAAAACTCAGGTGGAAAAATTCAGACAGTGAAGGACTGACCTTGATTAATTCTGATAATCACGTCTTGGGGGATACTCAATACATCGTCAGTTTTGAACGTCAGCCCAGGGTTATTCAATACAATCGAGAAGGTTTTATTGAAAAACAGATAGAAATACCCGAGAAACTTGGAAATATAGTCAATTACAGAAGTGAAAATAAATCACTTGAATCTGTTGTTATTCATGAACAGTATGGGCTAATGATTGGAACCGAGTATTCATTAAAAGAATATGATAAGGCGCAACTGGGTTTTTATACATTAGATGGTAAGTTCAGAAGTTTTCCAGCGCATTTTCCTGATGGTGCTCTGACTGGACTTGCAATCACAGAAGATAATGATCTACTGGCAATAGAACGCACCCTCGGTGGGATTTTTGCGGGGTTCAAGGTTGCATTACACCATCTTCAACTCGAAAACGATCATCTTGAGAATAAGATCATCGCGATATTTTTACCTTCAGAGGGATATTTTAATGATAACTTTGAGGGCATCGTAAAACATAAGAAAGATTTTTATTTTATGATCAGTGACGATAACAATCATCCACTGAAGCGTACTGTATTAATCTATTTTAAATATGCCCAGTAAATTTAGCAGTCTGAAGCAAATTATTCCTCGAGCAACCTCGGCATCAACTCAACCAAATTACAGGGTCTGGTCCGATAATCCAGTTGATGGCAGATAAGTTCATCCCAGGCAGTCGCGCAAGCGCCTGACGAACCCGGAATACAAAAAATATACCTACCGTTTGCGACACCAGCAATTGCACGAGATTGCATGGTTGATGTACCAATTTGTTGATATGAAATAGCACGAAAGGTCTCACCAAAGCCTTCAATGACCTTATCTAACAGAACCTGAACCGCCTCCGGTGTGCCGTCACGACCGGTGACACCGGTGCCACCGGTGGTTAATATCACCTGGATATCATTATTGATGCACCATTTAGAAATAACTGCCCTGATGTGAAATTTGTCATCTGGTACAATTTGCTTTTCAATCAGTCGATGTCCTGCAGTTTCCAGTCTTTTGACGAGCAATTGACCTGACTTGTCATCATTTTCTGTCCGCGTGTCAGAAACAGTTAACACTGCCATGCCAAGCGGGATAAATTTTCTAGTATTATCTACAGCCATCTCACATATCCTGTTGCAATATAATAGAGTTGGAATTATACCCAAACTACCTGAAAATGCAGATTACAAAACAATGCCTGGAAATAGCGAAAAAATTGCACCTTTAAGACTTGATAAGTGGTTATGGTGTGCGCGTTTCTATAAAACAAGAAGCATCGCTGCTGATGCACTAAAAACCGGTAAAGTAATGATTAATGGGGATCGTGCAAAATCATCTAAAACAGTGGTGCCAGGCGATGTTCTGAGTATTCGCAAAGGCCCATATAAATATACAATCACACTGCTTGCCCTTGCAAAATCAAGAAAATCAGCCACTGACGCATCTCTGCTTTATGAAGAGTCCCCTCAGAGTATGAAAGAAAGGCAGTTACTTGCCTCACAATTAAAAGCAGAGGCAGCCATATTCCCTTCGTCAAAAGGCCGCCCTACCAAGAAAGACAGACGTTCAATCATCAAGTTTAGAAACTCTGATTAAATTCACTCATGATTCATAGAAATAAGGCTACTAAAAGACATCAGTTTAAGAAAAATTAGCGAATAGGTCGGCCCCATTCTCCGTCAAAGAATTGTTCAGCAAGTGGATTTCTTTGGCGCTCGGAAGATTCTCGCTCCATCATCTCCGCTGTAATTTCATCCTCTGGTAATTGATAGCCCACAGCCATGATTGCCATTGATGTAAACTGATCGGGAATTGAAAATAGTTCTGCAGCTTTTTCAGCGCTAAATCCTCCCATTTGGTGCACCATCAAATCCAGAGAAGTTGCCTGTACGCACAGGCTCATACTTGCAGCACCTGTGTCATACTGAGACCAACGGTTGAGTTCTTTATTGTGGCTGAATACTGTGTTTGCCAGGGCGAGAATTAACACAGGGGCATTGGCAGCCCAGGACTGGTTTCCTTCTACCAAACACGAAAATGCCTTTCCCCAGGCGGCCTCATTACTTGTCTTGTCACAAACGATATATCGCCATGGTTCCTCACCAAAACAGGATGGCGCCCACCGTGCTGCTTCCATGAGAGAAATGATATGTTGGTGTGCTACCGGTTTTTTTTCATCAAAGGCCCTACCACTCCAACGGTTAGTGATTAATTCAACCATTTTTTCCTGAGTATCTATTTTCTTTTTAAACATACTATCCAACCCTTAATTAACATCTATACATTAATTAATTATATTGTCAGCCTAAGTCAGATAAAAGACACACTGGAACGCTCCTCAATCCCTTACCCTAAACGTTAAAAATATTCACCAACATACTTCAAGACGGCCATCAACGACCCTGCTCTCAAGCTGATTCAATGGACGATCACCCCTTTCTATGCATTCTCCTGTCCTAACATCAAATTTCCATCCGTGTTTTGGACAGGTGAGCGTACAAGCATCCAGGGCAAGCTCAGGGATATTCGTCGCCTGATGCGGGCAACGACTATCAAAAACTTTAATATCTTTACTCTCAGTATAAACAAACAAGTCTCGACCATCAGAATGTACATTCACTGCTTCTTTATCTTTTAATTTTTTGATTGCGATCACTTCGTGCCATCCTTTTTTTTGTCCCAGAGAGCCCGGATCAAATTCCGGTAACTCCATCCCAAGGATGATATCCACGGCCCAGATGATTTTGCTTAGCCCCAGGGTTGGGAATGCTGCGAACAGAGCATCAATGATTTCATCTGCTGTGACGCCAACCTGCATAGCTCTTACCAGATATTGCTTTAATCCCACTTCGGTTTGATTATCCACTTTTGTGATGACTGAGATAATCGCCCGTGTTTTTGGATCCAGGTGCTCTCCTGCTTTCTTGACAAATTTAAAATAGGCCTTCATCTCATCCGGGCGAATTTTCATCAAATAATTTAGCGCATCACTCATTTGTGGCCTCTATTAATTTTCTTTCCATCTTTACAGGATATTTTCTAATAGGATTATTATATAGATCTTCTACAACAAAAGATTCGACTGGATTAGTGTAATTATAGTTTATGAACATAATATGTAATTCAGGATCATTCGTTGGGATTAATTTTTCCTTGTTTTTGAATAGCAAAGACTCCCAAACAAGCTTCTGTACAGGAATTCTGGCAATTACAATTCCTGTAATATGGCTCTCTTTTTGTGTGCATGCATTATCATTTCCTTTCTGAAAACACCTGATTTTTACATCAATAATTGGTGCACCTGTTTCTTGGTCTATCGTCTTAAACGATGCTTCTGCAAAAGCCAGTACCAAATATTTTTTCAGCCCGAATAACCCATAATAGTCCCCAACTACAAACATGCCAGAAAGACTGAATATTATGGACAGAACCATGATTATTTTTTTCAATGGTTTAGTCACGTCTAAGTTTATCTGTGACTGCCATCGGTGTTGGGTAACTTCGTACAATAATAAAGGAAGAAATAATAAATGTAATTAATGTGGTTAATTGAATCATATTAGATGTTGTTTCACCGATAAATTTAGATTGTACGGCTAGAAGCGCGATCAGCAATGAAAATTCGCTGATCTGCCCCAACCTGAAGCCAACTTCTCTTGATATATGTTTTTTCTCACCTTCTTTCTTCAGGAGAAAAGCAAATACCTTGGGTTTGACGACAACAGTCAGTGAGGCAAGTAACAAGGCAGGTGCAATCAACTCTCCCAACAGACTGATGTTAAATCCTGCTCCAAGTGAAAAGAAAAATATAATCAGAAAGAAATCACGTAATGGTTTCAATTTTTCAGTGATGAATAACGCGATTGGGCTGGAAGCCAGTGATACACCCGCGACAAATGCCCCAATCTCATGTGACAAGCCTAATAGTGTAGCAAGTTCTGCAATGCCCAGACACCAGGCGATGGCCAATAAGAATATATATTCATGGATCTGATCATATTTGATTATGAGTTTAATCAATATATAACGTTGAATCAGCCATGCAATACCAATCAATACCGGCAAAGCGAGCAACTGAAGCACAATATCCTGCACAAGGTCACCTCCTTTACCATAACCCTGTAATAACAAAAGAATGATGATTGCGATCAAATCCTGTATTAATAAAATACTGATAATGACCTGACCAGTATGCTTATGATGTAATGTCGTGGTTGGTAATAACTTTAGTCCGATGATCGTACTTGAGAACATGGTGACCGCTGCGATTAATATTGATTCAGCTGCTGAATAACCGAATATGAAGCCAGTCAAATAACCAAAACAGGCAAAGATGATCGAGCTAATGAATGTCACTTTCAGTGCCTTACCCAACATCTGCATCAGCTGCTGTGGTAAAAGATCGAGGCCAAGTAAATAAAGTAGAAATATAATGCCAATATGAGAGATATCAGAAATCAGACTTGCATCATCTATCAGGGCTAAACCCCAGGGACCAAATATAATACCAAGAATTATATAGCCAACAATCAATGCCTGGCGAGCGAACAGTGCCAAAGTCGCAAAGATAGCAGCGCCGGTAAATATTAAAAATATTGAATAGACAATTGTGTTATCTGGCATAGGATTATTATAAAGACATTTAACTGTTACTGATATTTTGTAACTGTTTATTCAATCGTTCTTCAGAAACTGGAAATACTGTTTTTCATTCCTGCGCGAATTAAGGCACTCTATATTCCTCCAGCATCAAGTAATACCCATCAATCTCAGGATAATCATTACCTGAATTTTGATTGGCATCGGACAACACGCTTCCATGTTTCCATGCAACAGCTTTAATTATGCCAATTTTCCATTAATCTTTCTCCGGGGAGTAATTCAGTTTATCCGGCCTTTTTGCAGTGCGCCATTTTTAGAGGGATTAGATTATTTATATTCTTGAGCCCCTCTCTGCCCCGAAGCATGGAATTTGTGATTTTCTTCCTGATAGCTTCCATGTATTCAATAAGTTAATTACCTGTTTTCTGAATCGATTTTTATCCTCAAAATCAACAATTTATTTTGTAATATGAAGAATCGCTGGTAGGATACCGAAAACGCTGCATCACTTGCTTCGAGATGACTTGTGTTGGGTTGTAATCACGATACTGAAAACAAGTCAAAGTAATAGTATAAATACAAACCATAGATTGTAGATATGCAGAGAACTAACTGTTTGGAATCAGAAAAACAATGACTTTCCAGTCGACAATAGCAGGGACACAAATAGATGGTGCGCGTGATTACCAGGAAGATGCCTTTCTGATCACCCACCTCTCAGATGACCATAACAATCCCTGCGCTCTAATCATCGTCGCCGACGGAATGGGTGGTCACGCCGCTGGTAATGTGGCCAGTAACATGGCTGTTCAGGCATTCAACAAATATGTCACCACAAATTATCCCTCCGATGACCTCTCAGTAATACTTAATGAAAGTTTATTGCGGGCGAATGGTGCCATCACAGAAACAGTCAAGGAAACCCCTGCGCTAGAGGGAATGGGATGTACAATGATTGGGCTGATTATTGAGGAGAATCATTGTTGGTGGGTGAGTGTTGGTGATAGCCATCTTTACCTGCTCCGTAACAGGAAGCTAACCAAATTAAATGCCGACCATAGTTATGGTGGTTTTCTGGACAGAATGGAAGCCGCAGGTACGCCTGTTGAAGCTGAACAAGGATTGTCCAGGAACATGCTGATGAGTGCTGTCACTGGCACTGATATCGCCGAAATCGACTGTCCCCCTACTCCGTTCACGCTGGAACACGATGACAAATTAATCATTTGCACTGATGGACTGGATACCTTAAGCGAAGGAAAAATCATTCAATATTCTGACTGGTCAGACACGCCAAAAGAATGTGCTGAGGCCCTGATGGATGCAGTAGAAGATGCGGCCATGCCGAGGCAGGATAATACCACGGCTGTCGTGGTTAAAATCGTTGATAGCAGTATGACTGAAACCGCCGTAGTTGAGGAGGAAGAAGAAGATGATGATGAAGATCCCACTACTCCAGGCGTGGTAAAAGCTGATACTCCTGCTGAGATGGAAACATCACCTGACACTGGACAGGATGAGGTCGTTGAACCATCTGAAGATGCCGCAGAAGAGGCAGAGGAAGCGGCTGAGACCCGAGAAAAAATAGTCGATGTAACACCAGATGAAAAACTGGCAAGCGCTGATAGTGCAGAGAAAAGTAAAACAGGATTGATTGTCGGTATCGCAGCAGGTGTACTCATCGCCCTGACTGCCGGTGCTTATTTCATGTTCAGTGGCTCAAAACCTGAAATGACCACTGAAGATATTGCCTCAGAAGAAATCATGGCGAAAGAAGATATCACGGACGAATCTTCTTCGACATCGTCCGAAATGTCGAAAAGTACAGCTGAGGAAGAGCAGATAACTGAAGCAACATCTGCACCTATGCCCGCTACAGAAACAGAAAATATTATTGCAGAGAAGCAATCCACACCAAGTCCTGTACAGGAACCAGCGCCTGCGCCGAAAGTAATGAGCAAAAAAGAATTTCAGGATGATCTAAAAGATGGAAGTAAGACCCCTCTCATGGTCGTCATCCCGTCGGGGTCATATGAGATGGGTAGCTCTTCATCATCTCGGTTTACTGATGAAAGACCAAGACACACAGTCAAAGTAAAATCATTTGCTGTGAGTAAATACGAAGTAACATTTGCTGAGTATGATAGTTTCGCCAAAGCAAGCGGCCGGAAACCACCCGACGATCTATATATGGACAGGAAAACACACCCTGTCATCTATGTAAAATGGGATGATGCCTACTATTATACAAAATGGCTTTCTGAACAGACAGGTGAAAAATATCGTTTGCTGAGTGAAAGTGAGTGGGAATATGTAGCTTCGACTGGTACCAAATCTCCATTTTGGTGGGGTTTCAACGAGTAAGAGGGAAAAGCACACTGCTTCGGTTGTAAATCTGGCCTTGATCCTCGCAAGCCATCAAAAGTGGGTGGTTTTGAAGCAAATAAATTTGGACTTCATGACACATCAGGCAATGTCGCAGAATGGGTAAGAGATTGTTGGCACGATAATTACAAGGGCGCTCCAAACGATGGTGGAGTCTGGGAGGGGGGTGACTGTACATACAGAGCCGTGAGAGGTGGTGCATACATTA
>SMVB01035481.1_pt1 | contig 13911 bp, 14 predicted proteins | sample 2456461 | NCBI WGS metagenome assembly SMVB01 (sample SAMN11095934, study PRJNA526329) | marine sediment metagenome | biome: Marine sediment; feature: Surficial sediment; material: Deep marine sediment; isolation source: Hadal surficial sediment | place: Pacific Ocean | collected 2014-05 | depth...
AGGAACCTTCAGCCTCTTCCTTGTCGCCGCCACAGGAACCTTCAGCTTCTTCCTTGTCGCCGCCACAGGAACCTTCAGCCTCTTCCTTGTCGCCGCCACAGGAACCTTCAGCTGCTTTGGCCTCGCCTTCCTTGTCGCCGCCACAGGAACCTTCAGCTGCTTTGGCCTCGCCTTCCTTATCGCCGCCACAGGAACCTTCAGCTGCTTTGGCCTCGCCTTCCTTATCGCCGCCGCATTTGCCTTCGCCACAGCTGCCTTCAGTTTCCTTGGCTTCCTTGTCGCCGCCACAACCGCCTTCGGCAAGACCGAGCAGGTAGCCTGCACTTAACGTGGTCATCGAAAACGGGCTTACGCCAGTATCAGCGTTGGCTGTACCGGTTATGGCAAACGTGCCTGCCAATGCTGCGCCTACTGCCAATGCAACAGGTTTTACTACTTGCTTCTGAGCCATTTCTATCTCCTACCTTCTGGTCACATGCCCGGATAGGGCACTGGGTTATTGCCCGTTCCCCCGGGCATGTTCTGTCAGTGTCGCGGCTAGATGCTCCACTCCACTGAATCCACTACTCTTTGCTTGAGTTCCTCGATTCGTTCTTCGCGCACACCGACAATCGCAATGCTGCCATCACCAACGGGCATGATGACGCCATTGACGTTTTCTCCTAAAAGGGTCACGGGTGCGCTGACCATTTCATCCGGCATCAGTAACAGTGTCACCGGCCCATGTTCGCCCTGCAAAACCAGGTGCGGAATGATCCGGCCATTGATAATGCAGCTACGCGCAAAGGAAATCAGGCCAATATTACGGTCCATGGTTCCGATCCCCGGGTTAACGGCGCGGGCAAACTGTTCTTCGGTGACCGCCACATTGGTAATCTGCAGAGCCCAGGGCTCGTGGTCCAGATGAGCCAGCACTGCTGCGGCCAGCAACTGATCATTCGATGGGCCGTTGCCGGCAAACTGCACGCCGATGACGGCAGCCAGTGCAAAACTGGCGGCTATGCCGATCCAGGCAGGCGTCGTGATTTTCGAAACCCGCCTAAACGGCAGATTGACGACATTCCCGTCTTCCTCGCCGATCGGCGGCAGGTCCGGGATTGTCAGTTCAGGGACGTCGATAGCAAGTGCCCTGGCGATCGTTAAGTCCAGCGCTTGTAACTCTGCCCGGTAGGCACTACAGGATTCGCACACAGCAGCATGCGCGGCGCCACCTTCAAATGACTCCGATGGATCTGCTGCTATTGCTTCTCTGTAGTTGTCGCAATTCATAATTTTTCCGGAGGCGATCATGCCATTGCCTCCTTTGCCACTGCTTTCTTCAACTTGATGCGCGCCCGGTGCAATCTTGTCAGCACTGCGCCCGGTTTGATGCCCATCAGCTCTGCAATCTCTTTCGTGCTGTGTCCCATCAGGACCTGCAACACCAGTGGTTCACGGTAGTCGTCCCCGAGCCGGTACAAAGCCTCACGCATTTCGGCCACATTCGGGTCCTCGGTCTCGGCCAGCATGGCCGACTGGCCCGGCGTCAGACTGTCGATATCGACAGTTTCCAAACGCTTCCTTTCGAAATACCGCGCATTTTCCCGGCGCACGATCGTCAATAACCAGGATTTCGCCGCACCGTCCTCTCGCAGCGCATCCAGAGACTTCCAGGCCCTGAAAAGCGACTCCTGGACGACTTCTTCGGCTATTCCCGGATCGCGGCACAACCATGCCGCATACCGGTACAAATCCTTGTGAAGTACGCTGACGACCCTGTCAAAGCGCTGTCTGCGCTTCAAGTCCGCATTACTGCTGTTCATACGAGGTGACCCGTTTCCCTAAGCAATTATTACCCGCCCTTGGTGTTTTTGTGATTCAGGCGTGGAAACCCTACCGAAATACAGGGAAAATCCAAGCTTCGTGGGCGCAAGACATTGATATGAGACCATTCACAAGGGCTTTGTTCCCCGCAACTCGCATGCGCCGGACCCGCCGAAGCGCGGCTTTGCGCCGGCTTACGGCCGAAACCGGACTCGGTTCGTCGGATCTGATCTACCCGCTTTTCGTGCTCGATGGCGAGGGTCGCTCCGAGCCGGTCGAATCAATGCCGGGGATTTCGAGACAAAGTATCGATGGCCTGCTGAAAGAGGCAGCCGCTGCCCACGCGCTCGGAATTCCCGCCATTGCCCTGTTTCCGGTGGTCGATGCCGGACAAAAAAGCCTGCAAGGCGAGGAATGTGCGAACCCGGATGGCCTCGTGCAGCGGACCGTGCGCGCACTCAAAAGCGAACTGCCGGAGCTTGCGGTGATCACCGACGTGGCCCTTGATCCTTACACCACGCACGGTCAGGACGGCATTATCGACGAATCAGGCTATGTGCTGAATGACGAGACTCTCGAGATGCTGGTACGCCAGGCCGTATCACATGCCGATGCCGGTGCGGATGTGGTCGCGCCGTCCGACATGATGGACGGGCGGATTGGCGCGATTCGCAGTGCCCTGGAATCACAGGGGCATTGCAATACGGTCATCCTGGCCTACGCCGCCAAATATGCCTCCTGTTTTTACGGGCCATTCCGCGACGCGGTCGGCTCAACCATTAACCTTGCCGGTGCTGACAAGCGCAATTACCAGATGGACCCGGCGAACAGTGATGAGGCACTGCACGAAGTTAGCCTGGACCTGGCAGAGGGCGCCGACATGGTCATGGTAAAGCCCGCCATGCCCTGCCTGGATGTCATCAGGCGAGTGCGGGACGAGTTCCAGGTGCCCACACTGGCCTACCAGGTCAGTGGCGAGTACGCGATGATCAAAGCGGCAGGTCTTGCAGGCTGGCTTGACGAGCGATCGGCTGCGCTCGAGGCACTGCTTTCGATCAAGCGTGCCGGCGCCTGCGCCATACTGAGCTACTACGCATTACAGGCAGCTCGCTGGCTGGCCGAGTAGCTGTTCCAATGAGCAATGCGCCCGCAGCCACTACCGTCATCGACCGCTACGCTGTTATGGGCGATCCGGTATCGCATAGCCGCTCGCCGGTGATTCACCGGCTGTTTGCCCTGCAAACCGGACAGAGTATTCAGTACGAGCTGCTGCAGGTTGCGCCCGACAAGCTGGAATCGGCGATCAGGCAATTTGCAAAAACCGGGGGCAAGGGCCTGAACATTACGCTACCGCACAAGAGCGAGGTAACGCGGCTCGTTGACGACATGAGTGAGCGCGCCAGCAATGCCGGAGCCGTTAATACGCTGGTGTTTCAGGATGGCGAAATTTTCGGCGACAACACGGACGGTGTCGGCTTCCTGCGTGATTTGCAATCGAATCTCGGATTGGAGCTCGAAGATGCAAACATCCTTGTCCTTGGTGCGGGGGGTGCGACGCGCGGCATTATTTCGCCGCTCCTGGATACCAAGCCCAGGTCACTGATGATTGCCAATCGAACCGTTTCCAGGGCAAAATCACTGGCGGAACATTTTTCCACGCAAGGTCCTGTGACCGCGTGCCGTTTTGAGGATGTGCGTAAACCGCCGGTCTATGATCTTGTAGTCAATGCGACCTCTGCCGGATTGACCGGCCAGACGCCGCCATATCCCGAAGATGCCATTAGTGAACACACGATTTGTTATGACCTGTCCTATGCAATGACTGCGACACCATTTACACGCTGGGCCAAGGAACACGGTGCTGCACGTTCGCTGATGGGCTGGGGGATGCTGGTTGAGCAGGCCGCAGAATCGTTCTACCTCTGGCGTGGCGTGCGGCCGGACACCGCTGCTATCCTGAAGCAAATCTCTATTACCGCATAACGTTGTTTAGGAACAGCTTACTCATATCCCTGGTTCAGATGATGTAACTGTGGCGATCGCTACCGGATCTGACAGATACAGTCAGATTGAACCGGGATCGATGTCTGCTTCGCGTCCATTCTGTTGAAAAACTCTGTTTCGAAATGAGCGGCGTTTTTATAAGTATGCTCTCCCCGCTGAAGCAGTATTCTGTCAGCGCATAGTGACGAGTTCTTCTGCACTCGTCGGGTGAATGGCGACTGTGTCGTCGAATTGTTTCTTGGTTGCACCCATGCGCACAGCAACTGCAAACCCCTGCAACATTTCATCGGCGCCGTCGCCGATGATATGACAGCCAACGATTCTTCTTTCTGTGCCTGTAGTCACCAACTTCATCGCAGTCGGGGTCTTGTTCTCACTGAAGGCGTAGACCATCGGATCGAAGCGCGTCTCGTAAATTTTAATGTCATCGCCGTACTGTTCACGCGCCTGATCCTCGGTAAGCCCTACGGTACCGATCGGTGGATGCGTGAAAATAACGGTCGGAATCAACTCGTACTCAAGGCGGCGATCGTTCATGCCGCCATAAAGACGGTCCGCGAGCCGTCTCCCGGCCGCAATGGCGACTGGCGTCAGAGCCGCTCTGCCCGTCACATCGCCAAGCGCGAAAATATGATCAACATTGGTATTTTGCCATTTATCGGTGGCCACGAATCCGTAGCCATCGGCTTCTACGCCTGCAGCTTCCAGATCGAGGCCTTCCGTGTTCGGTGCCCGGCCTACCGCCCAGACTACGGCGTCATAGTCACCGAATTCGCGCCCGTCTTCTGCAAAAAGGCGAATGCCGGCAGCTGACTTCTTCAGCTCGTGCGGAACGACCCCTGTTTCCAGGGTCATGCCACTTGATCTCATAGCCGCCTCGAGTTCGGTACGCAACATTGGATCGAAGTTTCGTAGGACACCGTCCTTGCGGACCAGTATTGACGTTTTCGATCCCAGCCCGTTGAATATGCCAGCAAGTTCGACCGCGACATACCCGCTGCCAATCAGCGCCACCTTTTGCGGTCTTTCGGGCAATTGAAAAAAACCGTCAGAAGTTATGCCGTGCTCCGCGCCGTGGATGCGTGGAACGATTGGAAAGCCGCCTGTCGCGATGATAATTTTCTCTGCTGTGTATTGCTGCCCTCCGACATCGACCGTTGTAGAGTCCAGGAATTTAGCCTGGCCCTTCAGGTAGGTAACGTCGTGTTTGTCGAGGTTTTTCTCGTAGATATCATTCAGTCGCGAGATGTATGCGTCGCGCTTTTTCCTGACGTCTGACCATTCGTGTCCTCTCACGGACACATCAAAACCAAAATCCCCTGCATGCTTGAGCATGTGCGCATAATGCGCCGTGTACCACATGATTTTTTTCGGCACGCAGCCAACGTTCACACAGGTGCCACCGAGCGGGCCCGATTCAATCACTGCGGCTTTCGCGCCGTATTCTGTGGCGCGCTGTGCATGGGCCAGGCCACCGCTGCCGCCGCCGATAACAATCAGGTCAAAACTTGTGCTCACTTCTCAATCCTTTTGGCAGTTTATTGCCGCTTTCCTGCAGTGGGCGTGTGCTAACATCCTGCCGCCTGTTTGCAAAGCCAACTCTTTATGTCGAACCCATTACTGGACACATCCGCATTACCGCGCTTCGACGACTTGAGGCCTGAACACGCAGAATCGGCGCTGCGAGAGCTTATCGCAGCACACTGTCGAAAGCTCAAGTGTTTACTTAACAATCCCGCAGCAAAAACTTTCTCATCGCTGATCGTGCCGCTCGAAGAAATGAGCCATGAACTCAGCCGTGTCTGGTCGCCCGTCAGCCACTTGCAAAGCGTTCTGGAGGATCCGCAATGGCGCGAGGCCTACAACACGTCGCTGCCATTAATGACCGAACATGCGACCGAATTATCACACAACAAGCAACTCCAGCAGGCTTACCAGCAGATCGCCGACACCATGGCGGAGGACGCGACGGACGCCATGCGCATGCTCGTGAAGCAGGAATTGAGGGACTTCAAGCTTGCCGGTGTGGCGTTACCGGACGTAGAGAAAGCGAGATACAAGGAGTTGATGCAAGAACTCGCCACGATGCAGGCCAAATTCGATCAAAACGTCCAGGACGCGACCGACGCCTGGCATTTTCACGCGACTAGCCAGGCGCAGATAGCCGGCCTGCCGCAGCAAGTCGTCGACCGGGCCCGTCAAGAGGCGGCCGAACTGGACCAGGACGGATGGTGGTTGAAACTCGATTATCCAACTTATCACGCCGTCGTCACACACGGCGACGACCGGAACCTCCGTGCTTCGTTCTACAGGGCGTGGTCGACGCGGGCATCAGATGAAGGCGGCAACGAACAATGGGACAACAGCGAAATCATCGAGAAAATCCTCGCACTGCGGCACGAGGCTGCGCTTTTGGTTGGATTCAAAAACTATGCGGAGTATTCGCTGGCTACCAAGATGGCAGCCGGGGTTGGCGAAGTACTGGACTTTTTGACAGAACTCGCCGGCAGGACCCGGGCCGCGGCACAAAAGGAACTTGATTCAATCCAGGAATTCGCGGACGCGCCGCTGGAGGCCTGGGACGTCACCTATTATCTCGAGAAGCTGAAGCAAAAGAAATTCTCGATTTTCGATGACGAGCTTCGGAAATATTTCCCGGCGACTGTTGTGCAGGCGGGTCTTTTCGACCTGGTCAAAAAGCTCTACGGCATTATCGTCACTGCGCGATCCGGCATTTGCGCCTGGCATGAAAGCGTCTGCTATTACGAAGTAAGAGACAAGGAAGGGCAATTACTCGGCAGCTTTTACACAGACCTCTACACCAGGAAAGGCAAGCGCGGCGGTGCCTGGATGGACGAATGCGTTATCCGAAAAAACCTGACCGGTGACACAACCCCGCCGGTTGGATATCTCGTTTGCAACTTTTCGCCGCTCGATGCCCAGGGCGTTTCATTGTTGACGCACAATGACGTACTCACATTGTTTCATGAATTCGGCCATATGCTGCATCACCTGCTGACCCAGGTAGATTTTCCGAGCATCGCCGGGATCAATGGCGTGCCGTGGGATGCAGTCGAGTTGCCCAGCCAGTTCATGGAAAATTTTGCCTGGCATCACGAGGTACTCGAACAGTGTTCGGCTCATTACCGCTCAGGCGCATCGTTACCGAGGGAAATCTTTGATCGCTTGCACCGTAGCCGGTATTTCGGCGAGGCGCTTGCCATGTTGCGTCAAATCGAATTCGCACTGTTCGATTTTCGCATGCATGTCAACTACGATCCCGCTGAGGGCGGACAGACACTCGCTGTTCTCGAGGAAGTTCGCAAGGAAATCGCGCTGATCAATTACCCTGAGTACAATCGTCTGCCGCATAGTTTTGTACATGTTTTCGCCGGCGGCTACGCGGCCGGCTATTACAGCTACAAGTGGGCCGAGGTCCTGGCAGCCGATGCGTTTTCTGCATTTGAGGAATCAGGAATATTTGACAAGGCCACCGCTGCACGCTTTCGAATGGAGATCCTGGAGGTCGGAGGCAGCCGCGACATCATGGAAGCCTACGTTGCATTCCGCGGCCGCAAGCCAACACTGGATGCGTTGTTGCGTCAGAGCGGTATCAGCAAAGCAGCATGAAAATCGCAACCTGGAACGTGAATTCTCTGAATGTCCGGCTGCCGCACGTCCTTGAATGGCTGGCCAGTGCAAAGCCCGATGTGCTTGTACTGCAGGAGATCAAGCAGGTTACCGAGGCATTCCCGGAGGAGTCCTTTGCGGAAACAGGCTATCAGGCGGTCGCGAGCGGGCAGAAAACCTATAACGGCGTGGCCGTTATCAGCCGCAACCCGTCGGCAGACCATGTAAGCGATTTTCCGGGTTTCGAAGATCCACAACGCCGCATCCTGGCGTCGACCATCGATGGCGTACGCATCATTAACCTGTACGTACCCAACGGTCAAAGCGTAGGTTCGGAAAAATACGAGTACAAGCTGGGCTGGCTGGCGGCCTTGATGGACTTCCTTGAAGGCGAACTGAAAATCCACGACAAGCTCGTCGTGCTCGGTGACTTCAATATCGCGCCCGATGATCGTGATGTGTACGACGCCGCTAAGTGGGGCGATGATATTCTATGTAGTCCGCTTGAGCGCGAAGCGCTGGGTAAACTGCTGCAGCTGGGCTTGACGGATGTGTACCGTAATTTCGAGCAGCCCGAGAAAACTTTCAGCTGGTGGGACTACCGTCGCGCCGGATTTCAACGGAACGCCGGCCTGCGTATCGACCTGATCCTGACCAGCGAGGTCATGAGCGCTGCCTGTCAGGCCAGCTATATCGATCGTGATCCGCGGACCTGGGAGCGCCCGTCCGACCATGCTCCGGTGATCGCCGAATTCTCCCTGCAGGTTCCAGCGATTTGACATATTCCCGGAACAATGTCTCTGAATTTGCCGTGCAGCGTGTATCATTTCTCGCCATTGAGCCAATTATTGGCCGATTCAGGGGTGGTTTTCCGTTAAGCTAAGCACGACGGGGCAAAGCATGAAAACTTACACGAAACCCGACCATAGCAACACGGCTACCCTGACCCCTGGCAAAAAAAAGAAAAGAATGGTGTCCCAGGATCGGCGCAATGACTTTGATGTAACCAATGCCGTGCAGGTGAGCAAACCTGCCGCGGTACGCGACGCTGTCCATGAACTGTTCGCCGCTACCTTCCCCGGCGCCTCATTCGACACGCTGTGGCTTGCGTTCCACGACTTCGAGCGGCTCTTCACCGGCCACTATCCCGGCTACCACGGCTGCGACACGACCTATCACGACTTGCAGCATACCCTCGACATGACGCTGGCCCTGACCCGGTTGGTGGTCGGCTATGAACGCAGCGTTGATCCCGCCGAGCGCCTTGGCGCGCAAAGGGTACAAATGGCGATCGTCACCTCACTGTTTCACGATTCCGGCTACATACGTCACAAGGAACGCGACAGCAACTTCCGCAATGGTGCCGAATTCACCTTATATCACGTATCAAGAAGTGCAGATTTTCTGCGCCGCTATTTGCCGGAACTTGGCATGTCGCGGGACGTCGGCGTCAGCAGCATGATCGTGCATTTCACTGGATTTGAACTCGATCTCGACAAGATAGAGCTCGACGATCCGCGTGATGCAATATGCGGGCATCTGATCGGCACCGCGGATCTGATTGCACAAATGGCGGATCGCTGCTACCTCGAAAAGTGCCGTGACCGCCTCTACAAGGAATTCGTCCTGGGTGGTATCGCCGTTGAAAGCGCAGGCCCCGGTGAATACGTGGTTCGTTATGAGTCTGGTATCGATCTGCTGAGAAAGACACCCGGCTTTTATCAGCAGGTTTCGAAAGAACGGCTCGAGTTGAAATTCAATCGGGCGTATCGCTATATCGAGGTTCTCTATGATGGCGCCAATCCTTACGTCGAAGCCATCAAGATGAATCTAATGCATCTGCTACGAATCCTCAAAACAAGTGACTGGCAATTGTTGCGGCGGAGTCCGCCGTACTTTCTTGGGGTGAGCGACGCGATCGAGAGCGTGGAATACCTGGTGCACAAACAACTCGCGATGATTCCGGCCAAACATGCCGCAGCGCCGGGGTATGTGACCGCGTAAGCCGGGGCGAGTTCCTACGAACCCCTGTCACAATTTTCGAGAGCATCATTAATAAATTCAAAGCGATCATTGCCGAAAAACATTTGATCGCCGACGAAAAATGTCGGCGCACCGAACACACCTCGATCGACGGCTTCCCCGGTGCACACCTTTAATTCATCCTTGATAGCCGCATCTTCGATATCTTCGAACGCCAGACCGGCCTTTTCTGCAATCTCTGCAAGTACATTTTCATCGTTGAGGTCCTTTTCCTGCACCCAGATCGCATCGAACAAGGCCCGGTGAACGGGCTCGAACGCCCCCTGTTTCTGTGCGACCAACGCCAGCCGCAATGCCTTCAGAGTATTTTGCGGAAATAGCGGGTTCATATTGAATGTCAGTGAATAACGCTTTACCCAACGTTCAATATCCACCCGCAGGTATTTCCCCTTCGCTTCGACGGTCCCGGGTGGACGGTTGCCGGTAGCCTCCATGACTGCGCCGAGAAACATCGGCCGGTACACGATTCCCGCCCCGGTCAACTGACTCAAGCGGCTGTCTGCCAGGTAGGAGTACACACTGACGTAGTCGTAGAAAAATTCAATTTTCGTACTCATGTGTTCGTCATCGGCACGTAATTCGAACGCCTCGCAAAGACGTTGCTGCTGTTGAAGATGTGTTCACCGTAAATTTCGAGCGCGCCTTCGGTCACCGGTGTTCCCGGTTCAATGTTCTGATTGCCAGAACCTCACGCCGGTTCAGCCGCCGCTTAGCCAGGAACGAGGCAACGCCTGCTGCGCAAAACGCATAGATATGATCAACCGGGCCGATTGTAATTGCAAAAAAGTTCTCCATCGTGTCCCTCGACAGACCGGCAAGCACAGTAAACGGACGGGCCTCGATGTAACGCCCGGTCTCGACGATGCCGATCATCAGGTTGCCTGCATAGGCGCCGCACCATGCAAGGACCGCAGCAATCACAGGAAATCGCCAGTCGAGTCCACGACCAGCTCTTTGTACCGCCAGGCCGACGATGATACCGATCAGGATCGAGAACCATGGAAATACCCGTCCCGTTTGCATGGATACCGTCGTCCAGATCCAGCCAGATACCAGCACCACCAAAATTCCGCCCGTTATTGCCCGGCCGACGGACTGTTGTGCGAAAATGAGCGTAACATCGGGTCTGGGTCCTGTATCAGGTTGTTTTCGTGAGTGTTTTTGTTGTAGTCGGAACATGCACGGTTGGCGGGGCAGCCGCTCTGCCGCATCAGTGAGCGCAGTATATTACACGGTAACAGCTTGTTACCGGCATCATGGAAGGACCTTCTCTACTAATGGTATATTTTCCCTCACCGTACGCCTTTTGGTACATGCATGTACTTATGCCGCTGCGCACATGGATGTACGCGCAGCGACGAAGCCTCGATTTCTTATCGTCATGAGTAAGCCAGAGTGCAGAAACTAAGCCGCCTCAACCTGCCTTCCCTCTTCGCTGTGATGGCGATGGCCAGCGCCTGCGGAACAACGTCAGGCGGCAACATTATCAAAACCGTCCACGACATCGAAGGTGCGGCGCCATTCGGCAACATACTGGTTATCAGCGTGGCCGGCGACCTCCCGACAAGAGCACAGTTTGAACAAGCGGTTGCAGCAGCGATTTCCGGTGACGGAGCCCTGGCTACACCTTATTTCACGGTTGTCGGCCGCCATCCACAATTAACGCGCAATATCCTGAGCAACGTAATCAGGGCCAGGGAATTTGACGCGGTTATCCTGACTCGCATGCAAGGGCAAGACCGGGCAGACCTGGTCGCGAATCGACCGACCGGCGGACTATTTGACTGGTATGGCTACGACTATGAAGAGCTGAATATTCCCACCAGCATCAAGGCCGGATCGACCATTTCCTTCGTTGTCGAAGTCTACGATACGCGTGCTGAGAAAAAAGTCTGGGCGATCCAGTCGTTGATATTTAACAGCGAAACCGTCGCATCCGCAGTCTCGGAACAGGCGGTCGCTATCTCTGCCGAAATTCTGAAGGATGGCCTGGTTCGACAATAAGGAGCTTGTAGCAGGGGCTTTAGCCCGGAACCCGAACCAGCGATTGGCTTTTCCCCTAAGCGTCGCGCAGGTAATTCTTCACGGCCAGTTCTGCGGCGGCCAGATCTTCGAGCGCGGTACCAACCGACTTGAACAGAGTGATCGATTTGTCGGATATACGCCCGCCGGCATTTCCCGTAACAAGATCCCGAAGCTCACCCTTGATGTCCGACGCATGGAACGAGCCGTCATTGACAGCGTGCACAATTTCACCCGCTTCTGACATCGTGCCAGCCCTTGTGTCGACATAAACATCCGCGCGCGATACGGCTTCGCTATCCGCTTCCCGCATGTCCTGTTTAAACGAGCCTACCAAATCGAGATGCTGACCTGACTTCAACCATGCGCCTCGAATCAGTGGATCGATTGCAAGCGTCGCGCAACTGATGATATCCGCCCGACTGACGGCTTCTTCGAGATCGTCAGATAAGGTGACCGAAAATGATGATGTGGCAAGCGTGGCTGCCAGCTTCCCGGCAGCCTCTTTGCGCCGTCCCCAGATGCAGAGTTCAGTGATTGGCCGGGCTGTCACGTGTGCAGCAATGAGGTATGGTGCAAGGTTGCCGGTGCCCACCATCAATAGTTTGGTCGAATTGCTTCTCGACAACCAGGTCGATGCAAGTGCAGATGCGGCCGCTGTTCTGCGAAGTGTAATCTCCGCGCCATCAAGGACCGCGATCGGCATGCCGGTCTGCCCGCTCATCAGGATGTAAGTGGCGAAGACAGACGGATAGCCCTGCGCCGCATTATCGGGAAAGACAGTGGCAATCTTTACTCCCATGCTGCCACCCGACTGCCACGCCGGCATCAACAGCAAAGTTCCCGGGTTACCGTCTGCAAGCAGTACCTCATGGTGCGCACGAAGTGGCACTTCGAATTCACCGCCGAACGCGGTTGCCAGTGCATCGATCAGCTGATCGTAGGGCAGCGCCTCGGCAACAGCGGTTGCGTCGAGCGTTAGCAAGAATTATGCGACGTGTTTGAATACACTAACCGCCCCGGGATCGAGATGGGGCGAGGATAGCACTTCCACGAATCTCACAAGACCTGTAATGTCGTGCGCTGTCGCAACTTGCTGGTCGCGCCGACAATAATTTTTATGCCACGGAAAAAAAAGCTGGGTCTCTCCGCGATCCTTGCGGTCGTTATCGGAGACATGATCGGCTCCGGGATATTTTTCATCCCGGGAGAGCTCACCGCCATTGCGACAAGTGAGTGGCAGGTCTATTTTTTTGGGCGCTCTGTGGATTCATTACACTCTGCGGCGGGCTGACGCTGGCTGAGCTTTCTACACTCATACCGAAAGCAGGCGTTTCCTACCATGCCCCACAGAGGCCTGCGGCCCGTTCGCCGGGTTCATGCAGGCATGGATGATGGTGCTCGTCAGCGGGCCGGGTGCCATCGCCGGCATTGCAATTCTCTTTGGCCAACTGGCAAACCAGGTTTTCGGCACAGGCTCCACGGGCATGCAACTGACCTGGGCAGTGGCTGCAATCGTCTTTTTCGCATTAGTCAACCTGCGTGGTGCCGAGTGGGGCGGCCGCACCCAGATCGTGCTGACAGCCATAAAGGTCGCCGGCCTCATTGTGCCCTGATTGCCGGCAGCATCTTTGTTGCGACAGCGGCCGCAGAGTCCCCAGTCTCTGTCGATACGGTGACCGATGAGCAGGGACTGCTGGAATTCCTGCGATTTGTTGGCCTGTGCGTCGCGATCGTGCTGTTTACCTATGATGGCTGGATCGACGCATCCAATGTGGCCGGTGAAGTCAAGAATCCCAACCGAAACTTTCCAATCGCAATGCCGATATCGGCTTTCTTGAGCGCCGGCGCATCGTTGACGCCATCACCAGTCATAGCAACGACAGAGCCCTGGCGTTGATAAAAGTCGATCAGATTCAGTTTTTGTTCGGGCGTTACACGCGAGAAGATTTGCGCGGCCAAAAGATCCGTATCTGAAGATTGTGCAATAAGCTCATCGAGTTCAGTGCCATTGACCAATTGGCGGGGAGAGGCATTTATTACGATGATGGCGAAAATCGCCAGCCTTCTGCATGATCAGCGAAAAAGAATGCGCGCACGCACGCCGCTGCCAGCAGCCAGATGACAACACTTTTGAATTGGTCGGTCCATATGGACAGAACACTGCGGCGTTGCGCCGCTTTCAGCTGGTTTCTGCCGAATTGGCGCTGGCGAGACTCAGCTTCGCTGGTTTTCAGGCCGAGCAAGGGGTCAACTTGAAGATCTGCCAGCGTTTGGGCTACGCTTTTAGTCCAGGCGGTATCACAGCCAATCCCGCCTGCCGATGTCGGAGACATAGTCATGCAACCAGTTTAATGCTGCAGGTCATCGCTTAGTACAATGCGTATATCTACCTGCTGTATTGAAACG
>SMVB01176753.1_pt1 | contig 13906 bp, 6 predicted proteins | sample 2456461 | NCBI WGS metagenome assembly SMVB01 (sample SAMN11095934, study PRJNA526329) | marine sediment metagenome | biome: Marine sediment; feature: Surficial sediment; material: Deep marine sediment; isolation source: Hadal surficial sediment | place: Pacific Ocean | collected 2014-05 | depth 0-1...
CATTCCGCCCCCGGGCAGACCCGCGGCATGAACGACTCCGCGGATCGGACCGAAGCGCCGCGTCGCCTCGTCGACGACGCCTCGCATCCCTTCCAGGTCGGTGACGTCCGCCCGTCCGACGAGGATCTCGGAGCCGCTCGACTCGAGGGCGAGCAGCTCGCGGAGCGCGCGCCGCATCGGTTCACTCTCGGCGGGATCCTGCGCACGCGCATCCCATTCGTCGCGCGCGGGGAAGTCGGTGCGTCGGGTCGTGAGCACGAGCTTGACCTGCGCGCGCGAGGCGAAGTCCCGTGCGAGGGCGAGGCCGATCCCCCCGAGTCCACCGGTGATCAGGTAGGCGCCGCCCGCACGAAGCCCCGCGTCCGGCGCGCGCGCGGCCTCGAGCCGGACGGGCTCGAACGTCGGAAGCCAGCGATGGCTGCCGCGGAGGGCGACGGTCTGCTCCGCGGAGTCGCCGACGAGCTCCGACACCACCTCGCGGGCCCGCTCGGCGAGGCGCGCCCCGCCCTCCCGCCAATCCCCCGCGGAGATGTCGATCACCGAGCAGCGAACGGCGGGAAGCTCAGCCGGAAGGACGCGGCACGGACCGAGAATGGTCGCCTTCTCGGGGACGAGCTCTTCGTCCCCGGTGACGTCGCACACGCCCGACGTCACGACGCCGATCCGCACCGGACGGTTCGCGCCCAGCTCTCCGAGCGCCTGCCCCAAGAAGAGGAGGCTGTCGAAGCCGCGCTCCCGAAGGAAGTCCGCGCGGGGGGACGGACCGCGGAGCGCGTCGGTCTCGGGCGGTGCCGACCAAAGGTGCAGGATCGCGCTGGGGAACCGATTCTCGCTGTCGAGCGTTCGCAGCAGGGCTTCGTACTCGTCGGGACGGCGCGGGTCGAGCACGAAGGCTCCTGCCCCGTGACGCTCGAAGGCCGTTCCCGCCCGAACTGCGGTCACGTCGACGCCGAGTCGTCCCAGGTGCCCGAGGATCTTCTCGGAGAGCGGGTCGTCTTCGGCCGCGAGTACGAGCCAGCCACCGAGCGACGGATTCGGGACCTCGATCCGCGGCGTGGAGCGCGACCGCGGCGCGCGCTTCCAGCCCGGGACGTAGAACCACTCGGCGATATCGGGCCGCTTTCCATCGGCCCGTACGCGGCTCGACGTGCCCGCGTTCAGGGATCCCGGCTCGATCCAATAGCGCTTGCGCTCGAAGGGATAGGTCGGCAGGGGGACGCGCCGGCGCCGCTCCTCCGCGTGAATCGCCCGCCAATCCACGGCCGCGCCCGCGAGCCAAAGCCGGCCGAGCGCGTTCCAGAGCGCGGCGTGGTCCGAATCATTCTCCGCGGGACCGGGCAGGCTCGCTCTCGCCGTGGCTCGGCGACCCGCCTCGCCGTGCAGGCGAAGCAGCGTGCACAGCGTGCGGCCCGGTCCGACCTCGAGGTAGAGGTTTTCCGGTTCGCGCAGAAGCTCCGACACACAGGCGGAAAAGCGCACCGGACGGCGAAGGTGTGTCCCCCAGTAACCCGGGTCGGTGGCCTGTGCGTCCTCGATCCAGGTGCCCGTAACGTTGGAGAGGAACGGAATCCGGGGCGTCCGAAGCTCGATCTGCTCCGCAACCCGCGTGACGGGCTCGATCGCCGCCTCCATCGCGGCCGAGTGAAAGGCATGGGAGGTGTGCAGCCGACGGCAGACCACGCCGTTCGCTTCGAGCTCCCGCCGAGCGCGATCGACCGCGGCACTGGGACCGGACACGACGCAGAGCGCAGGGCCGTTTTCAGCGGCGATCTCCACGTCGTCCTGGAGGCGCGCTTCGAGCTCCGCCGCCGGCAGAGGCACGGCCAGCATGGACCCCTGGGGCAGCGCCTGCATGGCGGTGGCTCGGACGGCGACGATCCGGAGCGCGTCCTCCAGGCTGAAGACTCCGGCGAGACAGGCCGCGACGAACTCACCGATGCTGTGTCCGAGCAACGCGGCGGGGCGCAGCCCCCACGACGTGAGGAGGCGCGCGAGGGCGTACTCCAGGGTGAAGAGCGCGGGCTGCGCCAACGACGTAGGCAGGAGCGGATCCTGGGGCGATTCCGAGCCAGTCTCCGCGGCGAACCACGAACGGCGCAGGTCGACACCCAGGTGGGGCGCGAGCGTTTCGCAGCAATGGTCGACTTCGGTCCGGAAGGACGGCTCGGTCTCGTAGAGCTCCCTCGCCATGCCGGCGTACTGAGCGCCCTGGCCCGGAAGCAGAAAGACGATCGGTCGATCGCCCGCAACGCACTCGGCGGAGACGAGCCCCGGGTGCTCGGCCGACTCCAATGCCGCCGCGGCCTGCGTCCTATCTTCGGCGACCAGGAACGCGCGGTGCCGGAAAGCAGCGCGACCGACCTGGAGCGTGAACGCGACGTCGAAGAGGTCGTGTTCGGGATGCTGGCGAAGGTGAGCCGCCAAGTTTGCCGCGGACGTCTCCAATGCGGTGCGCGTGCGCGCCGAGAGGAGGAGGAGCGCGTGGGAGCGCCGCGACGGAGAGGCCGTCGGCGGGGGAGCTTCCTCCAAGACGACGTGGGCGTTGGTGCCCCCGAAGCCGAACGAGCTGACGCCCGCTCGCCGGGGATGGTCGGACTGCTTCCATTCCTCCAGCGATCGGGGGATCCGGAACGGGCTCGCTTCGAAATCGATGTCCGGGTTGGGCTCTTGGAAGTGAACGAGCGGCGGGATTTCCGCGTGCTGGAGGGCCAGCACGGCCTTGATCAGTCCGGTCGCGCCGGCGGCGGACACGAGGTGTCCGACGTTCGCCTTCACCGAGCCCAGGGCGCAAAAACCCTTCTTCTCGGTGTGCTCCCGAAAGGCCCGGGTCAGCGCTTCGACCTCGATCGGATCGCCGCGTTCGGTTCCCGTTCCGTGGGCCTCGACGTAGCCGATCGACTCAGGCTCGACGCCCGCGAGCGCCAACGCCTCGCGGATGACGGCGACCTGGCCGTCCACGCTCGGCGCGGTGTAGCCCACCTTGAGGGATCCGTCGTTGTTGATGGCGGAGCCTTTGATGACCGCGCAGACGGTGTCCCCGTCGGCGAGCGCGTCCTCGAGGCGCTTCAGCACGACGATCGCCACGCCATCGCCACAGACGGTGCCACGGGCGTCGGCGTCGAACGCGCGGCAGTGTCCGTCGGGAGAGAAGATCCCGCCCTCGCGGTGCCGGTAGCCCCGGCGCTGGGGCACGGTGAGCGTGACCCCGCCGGCCAGGGCCATGTCGCATTCGCCGGCGAGGAGACTCTTGCAGGCCAGGTGGATTCCGACCAGCGACGTGGAGCACGCCGTCTGAACGGTCAGGCTGGGGCCCCGCAGATCGAGCTTGTACGAGACTCGGGTGGCGAGGTAGTCCGCGTCGTTTCCGAGCTCGATGGCCGTGTCTCCGACCGCCTCCACGAGCTCCGGGTTGGTGAGGATGTTGTGCAGGAGGTAGCTGCTCTTCATCGCTCCAGCGAAGACCGCCGTCCAACCCCGAATGGTCCCCGGTGCGTAGCCGGCGCGCTCGAGGGCCTCCCATGAGCACTCCAAGAACAGCCGGTGCTGGGGATCCATCAGCTCCGCTTCGCGCGGGGAGTCGCCGAAGAAAGCGGCGTCGAAGAGCTCCGCGCCTTCCACGATCGCCGCCGCGGGTACGTAGCCGGGCGAGTCGATGACGGCGGGGTTCTCGCCCGCGGCGAGGAGCTCCTCGCGCGAGAGGCGGACGATCGACTCGATCCCGCCCCGGACTGCGAGCCAGAGCTCGTGGACGTTCCTGGCCCCTGGAAAGCGGCCGGCCATTCCAATCACGGCCACGTCACCCGCCGCGATTCGCGTCCGGCGCGCGCCCGCTCGAAGGTTGCTCCCGCGCGGGGCGGAAGGCTCGACCGCGCCGCGGTCCAGGTAGCGGGCGAGGGCGCGCACGCTCGGATGGCGATAGAGCTCCACCGTGAGAACGTCGCGGTCGAACTCCCGCCCGAGCAGCTTCTGCACCCGTGCCAGGAGCAGCGAGTTGCCGCCCAGGTCGAAGAAGTTCTCCTCGATGCCGGCCCCTTGGAAGCCGAGCACGCGCTCCCAGATCGAAAGGACGCGCCGCTCCGTGTCCCCGCGCGCCTGCTCGACGGACCGCGAACCCTGCTCGCGGGCCTCCGCCGGCGGGGGAAGCGCGTTGCGGTCCAGCTTGCCGTTGGGTGAGAGCGGAAGGGCGTCGAGGAAGACGAACGGCGAGGGCAGCATGGAGCTCGGCAGCTTCTCCGCCAGGAAGTCGCGGAGCTCGCGCGGGCTCGGGGTGGCGCCACCCTCCGCGACGACGTAGGCGACGAGGCGTCGATCGCCGGGTCGGTCCTCCCGCGCGAGGATCACCGCGTCCCGCACGCTGGGGTGTTCGCAGAGCGCGAGCTCGATCTCGCGCGGCTCGACGCGGACTCCGCGGATCTTGACCTGCTGGTCGACGCGTCCGAGGAACTCGAGAGCGCCCCCCGGCAGGTAGCGCGCGAGGTCGCCCGTCCGGTACATCCGCGCACCGGGCTCGTCGGTGAAGGGGTCGGGCACGAAGCGTTCGGCGGTCAGCTCGGGCCGGTTCACGTAGCCGCGCGCTGGACACACGCCTCCGAAGTGGAGCTCGCCGACAGCTCCCTCGGGGAGGAGCTCGCGGGAGTCGCCGAGCACGTACGCGCGCGTGTTGGCGATCGGCCGCCCGATCGGGGGATAGGGGGGCCAGTCGGCGGGCGGCCGCGGCAGGGTGTAGGTCGTCACGAGATGAGTCTCGCTCGGACCGTAGTGGTTGTGGAGCGTGCACCGCTCGAGCACTCGAAAGAGCTCGACCATCGCCGGAGTGACGCGCAGCTGTTCCCCCGTCGCGATCACGTGGCGCAGATCCTGCAGACGGGCGGCCTCCGGCCCGAAGCTCGCGGCGATCTCCTGGAGCAGCGGTACGGGCAGGGTGAGCTTCTCGACCGCCTCCTCGGCGAGGAATCGAACCAGGCCGCGCACGTCTCTACGGACTGCCTCGGGCGCGACGATCAGGGTTCCGCCGGCGCAGCAAGTCGAGAACACCTCGTGGAAACTGACGTCGAAGCTCAGGGCGGCGAACTGGAGCGTACGCGCGGCTGGGAGGTGTTCGAGGTGCCAGTGGATCAGGTTGACGAGGGGGCGCTGATGCAAGGCGACGCCCTTGGGCCGGCCGGTCGATCCCGACGTGTACATCACATAGACGAGGTCGTCCAGCGCGGACACGGGCGTCGGATCGTCGGCGCGGCTCCGCGCGATCAGGTCCCAGTCAGAGTCGATGCAGAGGACGTGCCGGCCATGCGACGGCAGCTTCTGCGCGAGGCTGCTCTCTGTGAGCAGGAGCGATACCCCGGAGTCCTCCAGCATGAAGGACATCCGCTCCCGCGGATAGCTCGCGTCGAATGGCATGAACGCAGCCCCCGACTTCGAGATCCCGAGCAGTCCCACCACTCGCTCGAGCGACGGACGGATGCTGATGCCGACGAGCTCCTCGGGTTTCGCTCCGAGACTACGCAGGTGATGCGCGAGGCGATTCGCCCGCGCGTTGAGCTCGGCGTAGGTCCATTCGACGCCTTCGAATCGCAGCGCCGGCGCGTTCGGAGTCCTTGCGACCTGAGCCTCGAAGATCTGGGCCAGGGCCACGTCCCGGGGGAACGCGCGCTCCGTTCGGTTCCAATCGACGAGCAGCCGGCGCTGCTCTTCGCCCGAGGACAGGCGCAGCTCCGCGAGGGGCCGGTCCGGATGCTCGAGGGCCGAAGCCAGGGCTGTGATCAGGTGGCCGCCGAAGCGTTCGACGCTCTCGCGGAGATAGGTCCCCGGATCGTACTCGACCGCTACCGAGAGGCGATCGCGCTGGAGCCGCAGGGCGAAGTGCAGCGGACAGCCGAGGGAAAGGAACGGGCCATGCAGGCCCGCGAAGCTCGCAGCGACCCGATAGAGCGGAGCGGACGTCGAGGGCGACCGGTGGGCGTAGGTCGCCTCGAGTGAGCTCGTCACCCGCGCGGTGAAGGCGCGAAAACTCGAGCGTGGATCGACGTCGACGGAGACTGGCAGCGCGCGGGGCGCCGGCGTGGCGCCGTTCCCGTCGCGCCGCGCCGGGACCCCGGTGACGACCGTCGGGATCCTGTCGTACGCGTAGAGGCAGGCCTGCAGGGCGGCCAGGAACACTGCGAACGTGGACGACGCGGAGCCGCCCGTCCAGCCCTGCAGGAGACGAAACGCTCCGCCTTCGAGGACCAGCTCCAGCGACTCCGGGGGCCTCGGGTCGAGCTTGCACCACGTGGAATCGGGAAGCAGTCCCTGGGCCTCGCGGCCCCGAATCACCTCATCCCGCCCTTCATCTCGTCTCGCTTGCATCCGTTCGCTTCGTCCGCCCGGAGGGGACCCAGCTCAATACATGAACTGCCCTCCGTCGACGAAGAGCTTCTGGCCGTGAATGTAGCGGGCTTCCGGAGAGCAAAGGAAGGCGACTGCATCCGCGACTTCCGCGGGTGTCCCTAGCCTACCGAGCGGAATGGTCGACTCCTTCGCTTCGCGCACCTTCGGATCCTCGAACTCGACGCGGCTCTCCGTCCACGTCGAGCCGGGAACGACGCAATTCACGCGCACCTTCGGCGCCAACTCGAGCGCCAGGCACTTGGTCAGTGCGAGAACCCCGGCCTTGGAGGCGCAGTAGTTGGCGCCGTTCTTCCGACCTCGGATCGCGGTCGAAGCGCCTATGTTGACGATGATGCCGCCGTCCCCCTGGCGGAGCATGTGCGCGGAGGCGGCCTGCGAGCACAGAAAGACGCCCTTCAAGTTCGTATTCATGACGCGGTCCCAGTCCGATTCCGACATCTCGTGCAGCGAACGATCGACGTTGAGACCGGCGTTGTTCACGAGCACGTCGATCGAGCCGAAGCGCTCTACGCAGTGTGCGACCATCGCTACGACTTGCTCCTTGCTGGCGACGTCGGCACGCAGCGCGACGACTTCTCCGTGAATCGCTCGACACTCCTCGACAGTTCGCGCAGCACTCTCCTCGTCCGAGCGATGGGCGAGGAGCATGGCGTAGCCTCGATTTGCCAGGTTCAAGGCGATGGCCTTGCCGATTCCCCGCGTCCCTCCGGTGATGAGCGCGGTCTTCATCGCGGATAGGACAGAGGAGCAGGTGGCATCATTGCGGCGGCAAGTCGGACACCCCCGGTCTTATGCGACGAATGGTCTGCCGTCAATGAGCATTCGGTCACATGGGGCCCAAACTCAACCAAACTGCTCGAGCGGGAGACAGCCCTTGACGAATTTCCGAACCTGCTTCACCCTGAACCCTACTTCGTCCGGTCCAGCCCGCAGTTGATCCCCATGACATCGCGTAGCTCGATAAGTCACGTTGCTGTGCTAGGCGCGGGTCCGGCGGGTTTGGCTGCGGCGCACTCCCTCACCGAATGCGGTGCGCCCGTGACGACGTTCGAAAAGAACGAGTACGTCGGCGGGCTGTGCCGCACGATGGAGCACAACGGATTCCGCTTCGACCTCGGGGGCCACCGGTGGTTCACCAAGGATCGCGAGCTGCACGAGTGGTTCCTCGAGCTCATGGACGGCGAGCTCGTCACCGTGCGCCGCAAGAGCCGCATCTACTACGCGGGGCGGTACTTCGACTATCCCGTTTCGATTCGAAACGTGCTCGCGAACGCGGGACTCAAGACGAGTGCTCTGGCCGCCGCGAGCTACCTCGCCGCGGTGGTCCGCGGCGCTTTCTCCAGAAAGGAACCCGCGAACCTCCAAGAGGCGTTCACGTTGCAATTCGGCCGCAAGCTCTTCGAGATGTTCTTCCGTCAGTACTCGGAGAAAGTCTGGGGGCGGCCCTGTCGGGAGATCAGCGCCGATTGGGCGGACCAGCGAAGCAAGGGGCTCTCTGTCTTCACGGCGATTCGAGACGCGATCCGAAAGCGGCGGGACGTCGTCAGCCTGATCGACGAATTCGTCTATCCGCGCCTCGGCTACCAGCGGATCTGCGAGCGCATGGCCGAGGAAGTCGAGTGCCGCGGCGGTCAGGTCGTGCTCTCTGCCCCGATCCGAAGTATCGCGTACCGCGGTCCCCACGACTTCGTTCTGGAGCACGGACCGCCCGGCGATTCAGAGCATCTCGAGGCCACCCACGTCGTCTCTACGATTCCGCTGTCCCACCTCGTACGGATGCTCGAGCCCGCGTGCGACGCGGCGGTGCGCAAAGCCGCGGAATCCCTCTGTTTTCGCGCTCTGATCACCGTGACCGTGATGTTGGCCCGCGAGCGCGTCACCTCTGACACGTGGCTCTACGTCCACGACGAGGACTTGATCTTCGCGCGAATTCATGAGCCCAAGAACTGGAGCGACGCGATGGTGCCGGATTCGCGGCACACCTCCCTCGTGTGCGAGTGCTTCTGCTCTCCTTCGGATGCGACCTGGAACATGTCCGACGAGGAGCTGGTCGACCGCGTCGTGACCGATCTGGCCGACAGGCTCGGCTTCCTCTCCCGCGACGACGTGATCGACTCGTGCGTCCTGCGCACCCCGAACGCGTATCCCGTCTACGATCTCGACTACCGGCGCAAGCTGACGGTGATTCGCTCCCACCTCGAGCGGTTCGAGGGGCTCTTTACCATCGGCCGCGGGGGTCTCTTCCGCTACAACAACGCCGACCACTCGATCGAGATGGGGCGGCGGGTTGCCCGGCGCATCCTCGGCTTCGAGGAGGATCCCGGGCTGGTCAATACCGAGCGGGCGTACCACGAGGAGATGCGCGGTGCCTCGGCTCACGCGTGGCGGAGCGAACCACGAGATCCGGGCGAGAGCAGGTCATGCGATTCTGCATGGTGACGACGTTCTACCCGCCGTATCACTTCGGCGGAGATGCAGTGTTCGTCCGGCAGCTCGCGCGCAGTCTCGTGGAGCGCGGGCACGAGGTCGAGGTCGTCCACTGCGTGGACTCGTGGCGCTTGCTCGCGAACGGCAAGCGGCCCGACGCGCCCGACGACGAGCCGCTCGAGGGCCTGCGGGTCCACCGCCTCGAGAGCCCCCTGCGCGCGCTCTCTCCCATCTGGACGCAGCAGACGGGCCGACCCGGATTGAAGCGCAAGCGCCTGCTCGGCATCCTCGAGCGCGACTTCGACGTCATCAACTATCACAACATTTCGCTGGTCGGAGGTCCGGACGTCCTTCGACTGGGGAACGCGGTCAAGCTTTACACGCTGCACGAGCACTGGTGGGTCTGCCCCACGCACGTCCTGTGGAAGTACACGGGCGAGCTTTGCACGAGCCCCGAGTGCTTGCGCTGCTGCGCTGCCCAGGGCACTCCGCCCCAGCTCTGGCGGCGAGCCGTCGGCTGGATGGCTCGATGCCTCGCCGAAGTAGACTCGCTGCTCGTCGCCAACAACTTCACCGCCGAGCGACACCGCGCCTGGATGAGGGCCGCGGGCGTCGACGTGCCCCTCGAGCCGATGCCGGGCTTCACTGCGCCCCTACCGGCCGGCGAGGACACCCGGATCGAGCTCCCGCCGCGCTTCTTCCTGTACGTCGGGCGCCTCGTACGCGCCAAGGGAACGCACGCGCTCCTGGACGCGTTCGCGCGGCGAAGGGATTACCCGCTCGTGATCGTGGGCGAGGGATCCGAGCGCGACGCGCTCGCGCGAAGAGCCCTGCGCAACGTCCGTTTCGTCGGACGGCAGTCGCGCGAGGGCCTCGCCCACCTGTACGCGCGGGCCGAGGCCCTCGTCTTTCCCTCGCTCTCCGCCGAGACCTTCTCCCTCGTGGCGTGCGAGGCCCTCTCCTCGGGAACTCCCGTGATCTCCAGCCACTGTGGTGGAACCGAAGAGCTGCTCGCGGGCGGTGCGGGCCTGTTCTACTCCGGCGAAGAGGAGCTCCTCGAGCAACTGGACCGGATCTGGAATGAACCCGATCTCAGGGCACGCCTCGGGGCGGCCGGCCGTTCGCGCTACGAGTCGAGATACACCCCAGAAGCCTATCTCGAGCGCTACCTCGCGGTCATCGAACGGGTCCGCGCGCGGCGGACTCGAGCACACAGTAACCGTAGGTGAGCGAGCTGTAGAGGTAGTAGAGCTGGTGCAGCGCCACGCCCACGAGCATGGCGGCCCAACCGCGTCGCTTCAGAATCAGGCGGAACAGGCGGCGATTGACGCGGAATGCCAGGACCGCGAACGCCAGCGCGGCGAGTCCCAGCGGTGCGTAGAAGGGAGCGGCCAGCACGCTCGCGACGAGGAGGAGGGCCAGACCCGCCTTCCAGCGTTCGCGGGTCGACACGTTCAGCTCGCTGGCCAGGTAGCCCGGCTGCATCATGAGCCGCCCCCACGGCAGGGCGCGGCGGAAGATCTCCGTGACGACCATGTCGCGCAAGGTCCAGCGCTTGAGATGCGTGCAGAGCATGTCCTTGCGCAAGAGGATGCGACCGCCCCGTCTGCGGAGGCGCTGTCCGAGCTCGATATCCTCGATCGAGGAACGTTCGAAACGCGCGATGTCGTAGCCCCCGGCGTCGGTGAAGGCGCGCCTGTCCGCGGCGCCGCAGGCGGCCCAGAAGGTCGAGGCCTCGGGGTTCCCAGCCTGGTGGACGCAGTGATGGCGGAGGTTGACGTAGGTCGAAACGAAACCCCGCGCCGCCGGCCGATCGTCGTAGGAGCCGAACACGGCCACGCAGTCCGGGTAGGCCTCGAAAGTCTCCCGGACGATGCTCGGCACGTCGTCGTGGATGACGACGTCCGCGTCGACGAAGAGCACGATGTCCCCGCGCGCCGCCTCCACGCCGACATTCCGCGCCGCCCCCGGCCCGAGGTGGCCACCCGAGGAGAGGAGCTCCAGGCCCCTCGCGCGGCAGGTGTCCGGTCCGTCGTCCGTCGAGCCGTCGTCCACGATCAGGATTTCGAGAATTTCCCCCCTCTTCGCGGCCGCCGCGAGCGGAGTGAGCACCCGCTCCAGGAGCGGGGCGCTGTTGAACAGGGGCACGACGACGCTGATCGTCCTCATGGCCGCGCGAGCCATCCCTTGAGCCGCCGCAGCCAGGCGCGCGCGGCGAGCATGCGGCGGGTGCGCGCTCCGAAGAGCGGCGCGTGACGCTTTGGATCGCGAAGGTAATGAGAATCGATGCGGGGAAGCCGGTGGACGTCCGCGCCCTTTCCGAGGAAGCGCATTTCCGTCGTGACGGCCGTATCGTAGAGGTCTCGGACGCGGCGGACGGCCTCCGCGTCGTGTACTCCGTACGGGTACGCGAAGTGCCGCACGGGCACGCCGAGCTCGTCCTCCAGCTTGGCGCGGCCGCCCGCGAGCTCCGTTCGCCACACCTCGGGTGCGAGTCGCCGGAGTCGCAGGTGGTTGGCCGAGTGGCAACCGATCTCGAAGCCGGCCGCCTGCAGCTCGCGGAGCTCGCTCCAGCTCATCAGCTCGTAGCGCGGAGCGCTCACCGGCTGCCCGGGCCAACCGTTGTGACGTCCCACCCATTCCGGGACGACGAAGGCGATCGCCGGAACTCCGAGATCGGTCAAGAGCGGGAGCGCGGCGCGATGAACGGTCGCGATCCCGTCGTCGAAGCTCAGGGCAACCCGCGGGGCATCCGATTCCCTCGGAGCGAGGATCTCGTCCAGGGTTGCGAAGCGCGCTCCCTCCTCCCGCAGCGCTTCGACGAAGGCCCGCAGATCGTCCGGCCGGTAGGACAGGACGGTCGCTCGCTCGTCGATCGAGTGGAAGGTGAAGATGGCGTCCATGTTCATCGAGGGGGCGCATCCGCACGCTGGTCGACGCGCACGATTCGCGCCTCGGGCCGGCGCACGAACCACTCGGAATACCGGCCCCAGGCCTCCGGCAGGAGCCTCCCGATCAGCCGGTACTCCGGGTCGGTGGTGAACAAGGTTTCACCCGCCAGCCAGCGCGCGTCCCACGACTCGCGCGAGAGCGAGTTGTCGAGCAGCGCCAGGGCAGCGCCGTCCGCCGGCGGCGGATCGTCCCACCAGGAGAGGTTGTCGAGACCGTCTCCTCCGGAGAGGACGAAGACCTCGAGCAGTGACTGGCGATCGGCGAGGAACCGCGTTTGCGGGTGGCTCTGCACGTAAGGCAGGAAGGCCTTGGTGATCTCCACGTGCTGTCCCCAGGATCCGGAGCTCGCCACCAACGCGACGCTCGTGGCTGCGATCGCCGCGGTCGCCCATGAGCCGCCACGATTCGTCCGCGCGAGGAGGACGCCGACGAGAACGGAGAGCGGCAGGATGGCTGGGTGCGCGAAGCGCATCAGCTTCAGCGGAAGATACACGGTCGGCCACTGCGTGCCGTAGCCGATCCAAAACCAGAGGAACGGGATCGCCAGGGAAAAGCCGCGCAGCGCCTCGTGCAGCCGGCGTCGCGCAACGAAGCCCGCGACTGCGGCGATGGCGAGGAGTGGCCCGAAGTCCTTCGAGAAGAGCGCCAGACCCAACGGCTCCAGGAGCCAGATCCAGGTTCGCGGGTCTTGATTCGCGAGCGTCGGGGTGACGTGCTGACTCCCGATCACGTGCAGCTCATACAACGGATCGCCCGCGATCGCCCAGAAGAGCCCCAGCTCGAGGACGACGAACACCGCGCAGCTACCCAGCCCGACCCTGATCGCTCGCCATCGCTCCCACGCGGAGCTCGCGGAGCAGAACGACCCCGCGCAGAGGGCGGCGACGTAGAACCAGACCGCCCAATGGACGAGCCCGGCGAGCGCGAAAGCCGCGCAGGTCGCAGCGAACGCGAACCGGCTGCGCGCCGTCGCCCACACCGCCGTCCCGAAGGCGGCGAGACCCGCGGCGCAAGGCATCGCAACGGGTACCGTGGCGTGCAGGACGTCGATGGGCAGGCTCGCGGCGATCAGACCGGAAAACAGACCCGCCCTCCTCCCGCCGAAGTGCATCGCGCACCACGCCGTACTGCCCACCGCGAGCAGGCTGCCCATGAGGCTGGGAAGTGCGTAGGCCATCTCGCCCGTACCGAAGGCCCGGATCGACAGCCAGAGCGAGCCGTTGAACAGCAGCCGCGCCTCCCACTGGTTGGCCGGCAGGCGATCCCACTCGAGCGCGTAGCGCAAGTGGTGGAGATCATCTGAGCCCCAGACGCCCTGGAAGAACACCAGGCGCAGGACGAGGGCCGCTGCGACGCTCGTCGCGACGATCGCGACGCGCCTGGCTCCGGAGTCTTCGCATCCTTCCATCCTTGGCGAGTCTACGGTTCGACGATGTGCTGTCGGGGCTTGTCCCGGTCGCTCCGAGAACTCCGCTGCCGCGCAAGCCGTCTCGGGGGAGTGAGTTGCGGGTACCTACGATGGGCGGATGCGAGCCGACATCGACTCGCTGTCACCGTCGTATCCCATCGCCAGGCGGCGCCGGTCGAGCCTCAGGCAGCGTCGAGGTCCGAGAGCCCGTCCTGTCCACAAACTCGGCCGCGGCTCGATCGCCCGGAATGAGGGGCATTCTCAGCGGGCTACCATGCACGAATGTTGGCCGATATCTACCCGCTCCAAGTGCTGCTCCTCACCGTTTCTGGCATCGTCAACCGCAATCAAGCAAACGTCATCGCGTACCTCGTCGAAGAGAACCGCGTACTGAAGGAACAGTTCGGCGGGAAAGTTCCGCGCCTGAACGACGTCCAGCGCCGGCGACTGGCGGCGAAGGCGAAGCTCCTGGGACGGCGGGCCCTGAACTCGGTGGCGACGATCGTGACTCCCGACACCCTGATGCGCTGGCATCACAAGCTGATCGCGCTGAAGTGGACCTACGAAGCGAAGCGGGTCGGCCGGCCGGGGCTGATGAAGGCAATCAAGGCCCTCATTGTTCGGTTCGCACTCGAGAACTCCTCGTGGGGCTATTGCCGCATCCAAGGCGAGCTCAAGGGAGTCGGGCACCGCGTGGCGACCACGACGATCGCGAGCCTCCTGAAGGAGAAC
>SMVB01076835.1_pt1 | contig 13903 bp, 16 predicted proteins | sample 2456461 | NCBI WGS metagenome assembly SMVB01 (sample SAMN11095934, study PRJNA526329) | marine sediment metagenome | biome: Marine sediment; feature: Surficial sediment; material: Deep marine sediment; isolation source: Hadal surficial sediment | place: Pacific Ocean | collected 2014-05 | depth...
AAGATCTGCTTCTTCATGTTGATAGGAGATCGCACCAAACAGACCTGTTTCAGGATCCATCAAACCCACTTGAATCTGAAAGGTCTCAACTTCATCCAAACCAAGTAAGTCTCCACTCACTGTATCGATTGCAGCTGCACCAGGGTGCAGGGCACCGGCATTAGCACTAAAAAGGCCGATAGGCTGATCAGGTCCCTGATTTATGGAATAACCAATGTCAACTGTTGCATTTATACGACCCAATGAGCCTTTGTATTTAGCAGCAATATCGTAGATATCATCATTGGCGTAACCAACAGCAATATTTATAGGACCAAATGCAGGCAGGTCATAACGAATGCCATTACGGTAGATACCATTACAATCTATACCGATTTGCAGTGCGGGAACACCGAAACAGTTAAGAAAACTACCCCAGTTTTCCGCAGAACCAGTGCCCCGAATAGTAAAGCCGTTGCCACGGAACACTGGGGATATATTAGCCCACAGAGTCACTGAAGGATCTCCCAGTACCGCGATGTTATCCGTCGGCATGGATTGCGTACCCACTGTCAGCTTGCCCCAGTTACCACTAAACCAGAGATTGCTGGCAAGAACAGTGACTGCACTTCCGAAGTTATTATCATCAGTAAACGATGCTTGGTTAGAAAGCCCAAGAGGTGTTTGACCACCGAAAAGACCAGGGTTTAAACCTGAACTCGGCTCCATGGTAATTTCAAAACCAGCCGACATGCTGGAATCGGGTAGTTCAGTTGAACCGGTGAAAGAGATCCGGGTGTTCAACGTGGTACCGTTATCAGCACTCTGAACAACGTCACTGAAATCACCATCATCGTAGAACATCAGTCCTTCATTGACCCAGCCTGAGATATTCACTTCAGCCATGGCCACTTGTGAAAGAGGCAGCATACTGGTTGCAACAACCAGACAAGCCCCTTTTAATATTTTAAATTTTCTCACTTTATATTTCCTCCTCAGAAAATATTGTGTTTAAAATCCTGAATGTATAAACTTTACGCTCATACGGTTTAAAAAATTCGACCTCCCCAGCCTTTCCCTCCCCTTGTTAATCAATCTCCCGAAAGAGATTTTGAAGTTCTAGGCTTTCGTAAGGCCACTCATGAGTGTCCTAACTAAAAAGACAGGGTTAATGTACAAAACTTCAGAAACAACTGCAACCTTTTTCTGCATTTTTACAACATTTTGTAATATTTCGTCAGAACTGTCTCTATTTTACAACATTTAGACCGCTAACCCTATGAAATCTGTAATATTATCCATAGCTAGTACTGACCAATATTTACTCAAACATGATAATAATATAAACCAGGTTGTTGTTTTTTTGGTACATATTATCAATTATCTTTATAATCAATAAGTTACATTGACCTCATAGCAGCAAATCTGAGCATGCTACGATGAAATACGCCCGCAAGGCAGAGCTGATTAACCGCACGAATATAAACACCATATTGATCGGAAACATCGATGACTGACTGCGCTACTGTAAAACTTGTAAGAGACGGCCCCGTCTGTTTACTGCACATCCCAAATAAGAGATTCTATCGACATGGATATACACAAACCATCAAGCGATATGCTTATTGTCACACTCGCACTGAATTTACCTGGCCCGCTTGCCGCAAAACGACTGCGCGAGTTAGGCGCAACTGTCATCAAGATAGAACCAACAACAGGTGATCTTTTTGAACAGTATTGCCCTGCATGGTACCACGAGATGAACGCCGTACAGCAGCATCAAATCGTCGATCTTAAATCAAGCGAAGGACAGGAAAAGCTTGCTGAACTACTGTCTAACGCAGACCTTTTATTGACAGCCTAACGCCCTGCAGCACTGATAATTCCTGCAGAAATAACACCATGTGCTATACGTCCTTTGAATATGGATTTTTTATGCATATTCTTCATCTACATGAATAGGCTTAAAATCTCCCGTGACTGCAGCAAATAAACCCAGGTCAGTTTCTGTCACAGTTTTACTGATAAAATCGGACTGCCCTACATCAAATTTATCGAAACTATAGCCATCTGACATTTTGTTATTCTCCACATTATTTGATTTATTTATCGCCGTCGTAGTACTCGGTCCATTGTCTTTTTACCACCAAACTATCAGTGGCATAGGCATGGCAACTGCCAAGGAGCAGAGGTCTTTTGCCTGGAAAAGCTGATGTTATTTCCTGAGATATTAATGGATAGATGGTTTGAAAAGCGGTGGTGGTGAGTGGATTCAAAAGCTCTACCAAATGCGTACATCCTTGAATGCCTACAACTAATTGATTAACCGAACTGTGCCATCCTTGCTTGATTTGAATACCCTTTAGTTGGGTGAAATTACGGGTAATGTTCGGACAAATATTAAAAGGTGATGCATCTGTAACGGCTTCGGCTTCGTAAATGAGCATGTCATTATCAACTGTGATCCGTAACTACATGTCATGGATAGGTTCCCCTGCTGCAATATCACTCCTGTCATGGTTGGGAAATTCGTAGGATTTTATATCAATGAGATGGCCTTCTATATGCCAAAGATCGTCGTTACGTTTATACCCTTTACATTCAATGGTTCGCTCATGAATCAATTCACGTTCAACAGTGGGGGTTAATGGCATCAGAAAAACCTCGGTTTAGTTTAATATTTTTATTATGATTGTATGCAAAGTAACTCATATAGACTGTGCCCCTGGCTTATTGGCTTATACGAAAATTTATGATTCTTTATTCAAGTTGATTAGCCTGGTCCCTTAATTTGAATTTCTGAATCTTACCGGTAGAAGTCTTAGGTAATGAACCAAAAACTATTGTCTTTGGTGCTTTGAAATGCGCCATGTTATTGCGGCAATATTCAATTAATTCTTCACTGCTTGATTCTTCTCCATCTTTCAATGTGACAAAGGCACAGGGTGTTTCTCCCCATTTTTCGTCTTGTCTGGCAACAACGGCCGCTTCCAGAACTTTCGGATGACGGTATAAAACGCCTTCCACCTCAATACTTGAGATATTCTCACCACCGGAAATAATAACGTCCTTGGAACGGTCTTTTATCTGGATATAACCATCTTCATGACAGACCGCCAGATCACCACTGTGAAACCAACCTCCCTTAAGTGCTTTTTCGGTTGTGTCAGAATTTTTCAAATAACCTTTCATGACCAAATTTCCCTGAAAAAATATTTCACCCATGGTTTTGCCATCCTTCTTCACCGGTTCCAGGGTATCTGGATCACCGACCATCAAACCCTCCAACATATGAGAGCGAACGCCTTGTCGGGCTTTGAGTTCGGCCTGTTCGAAAATGGGTAGTTCATCCCATTCTTCGTGCCAGGCACAGACTGCTGCAGGTCCATAGGTTTCCGTCAGCCCATAAGCATGGGTGACTTCAAAGCCCATTCTCTGCAAGGCTTCTATCACGGCTGCCGGCGGTGCGCCACCCGCCGTCATGATATTCACTTTATGATCGATGCCCTGCTTTAAGTGATCAGCCGCATTTGCCATAAGGTTTAACACTACCGGCGCTCCGCATAAATGATCTACCTTCTGTTTTTTGATTAGCTCAAAAATTGACTCTTCCCGAACGGTGCGTAGACAAACATTAGTGCCCGCCATTGCGGCGATTGTCCACGGGAAACACCAGCCATTACAATGGAACATGGGTAGTGTCCATAAGTACACTGGGTGAACCGGCATTTTCCATTCCATCATATTTGAAATAGAATTTAGAAAAGCGCCACGATGATTATAAACCACACCTTTTGGATCGCCGGTTGTTCCCGAGGTGAAATTCAGGCTGATGGCGTCCCATTCGTCATCCGGTAAACTCCAGTCAAAATCCGCTGTTCCCTCCTTGAGCAGGTCCTCATATTCAATGTCGCCCAGTAATTCACCGCCTTTATATAATGGGTCATCTACATCAATCACCAAAGGTTTGTTATGCAGTTTTTTCAATGCCCCCTTCATAACGTCTGAAAATTCACGATCTATTAAGATAACCTTTGCTTCACCAAGCTGTAGCATAAAGGCGATAGCATCGGTATCGAGTCGAATATTAAGTGTGTTGAGTACGGCGCCTGCCATGGCAACACCGAAATGCACTTCATACATAGCCGGGACATTCGGCAACATGACTGCAACCGTATCACCATAGACGATACCTCTCTTGCTTAGTGCAGATGCCAGACGACGGCAGCGACTATAGGTCTCCGACCATGAGTAGTGTGTATCAGCATAGATAACCGACGTCTGGTTCGGGTAAACGGAGGACGCCCTTTCCAGGAAGGTTAAGGGCGATAAGGAGGTGTAGTTGGCCTTATTTTTACTCAGCCCGGCTTCGTAAATATGGTCTGCATTCATCTTTATAATCGCTTATAACTATTTATTTACCCTGCCATTCAGGTTTGCGTTTTTCAATGAAGGCATCAATGCCTTCGCGGGCATCCTCGCTGTCCAAATTACACGCTATAGTCTCACCGGCAATGTCATATGCCGCACTAAGATCCATATTCAATTGCTGATAGAAAAAATCTTTTCCCAACTTGATTGCTAGCGGAGATTTTGAGTTAATTTTTTCGGCCAGCTCAAGCGTCGTTGATTCTAATTGTTCAATCGGAACCACTTCATTTATCAGTCCATATTGCTGGGCTGTTTTTGCATCTATAAAGTCACCGGTCAACAACATCTGCATGGCCTGTTTTCGATGCATATTCCGGCTTAGCGGCACCGCCGGTGTAGAACAGAACAAACCAACATTAATCCCGGATACAGCAAAACGCGCACTGTCCGCTGCAACTGCCAGATCACATGTCGCAACCAGTTGGCATCCGGCTGCTGTGGCGATACCGTTGACCTGGGCGATAACCGGTTGTGGCAATTGATTAATTGTCTGCATCATGCGGCTGCATTGAGCGAACAATGCACGATGAAATTCCTTATCGTCACTGGATCGTATTTCCTTTAAATCGTGACCCGCACAAAAAGCCTTGCCATTAGCAGCAATGATCACTACACGTACGGCACTATTTTTTGCAATTTCATCCAGTGCATTTTGAAGCGCTGTCAAAAACTCAACGGACAATGCATTGTATTGCCCAGGCCGATTCAGGGTTAGCTTACAAATACCGGAATCGACATCGACCAGTAGCATTTCATCATTGGAAATATTATTTATATTCACTGATTTTCCTTACTCAAAAAAACATAAAACACTTTGCTTTGATATATGAACATTCAGGACAGATTATTCAACAAAGACTCTATCCTTACCCAGGAATTCTGGAGATTGTATAGAAATCACTTTAAGTGGAATTTCAGATGTCACTAAAACCGAGTGCACTGTGTTTTCAGGCACATTAATATAATCACCTTCTTTGATTGAGTAAGAATCATCTCCCACATGCATTGTTCCTGTGCCAGCCAGTACATAAAGGGTTTCAGAATGATATTCATGTTTATGTGCTTTCACTCCTTTTTTTATCCAGATAACAACAGAACTTTTGTTCTTGTCAGTATCAAGCTTATAGACATAAATATTATCGTACTCCTCTTCTGGAACAAGCTTATCCAGTTCTACAGACATCTGGGCCTGTATTAATTGTGAGAATGCCAAAACAGATAAAATTGTAAGTAGTTTTTTCATATTTCAAAACCTCGTAAATTTTACAGTCATTTTAAATTAATTTAAAAATCGAGTTGCTTGAGTTCTTCACTAACTTCAACAAGAATAGTTATATCATCAATCGTTGCAGGGATATTATAATCCTCGCCATCGGCAATTTTTTTCATTGTGCCACGTAATATCTTTCCTGAACGTGTCTTCGGCAACCGTTTCAGTACAACTGCTTTTTTAAAAGCTGCGACTGGGCCTATTTTTTTCGCACACGTTCTATAAGTTCATTAACAATTATTTCATTATCAGTTGTAACACCATTATTTAGTGCCACTAATCCCAATGGTAATTGCCCTTTCAACTCATCGTGTATTCCTATGACAGCACATTCCGCCACATCAGGATGTGCAGCCAAAACTTCCTCCATTGCACCTGTTGATAAACGATGACCCGCAACATTAATCACGTCACCCAGCCGACTCATCACCATCTTCGTCGATATAGCCTGCATCCCATGTAATGTAATAGCCATCTTGAACAGATAAGTACGAGTCAATATAGGCCTGATCGTTGATCCATAGCGTCGGCAAACATCCCGGTGGCAAAGGTAATTTCAATGCCATTGTTCCCATTGTATTTGCAGGTAATGGCTCACCCCGATCATCAAGGATTTGCAGGTCAAAACCAGGTACTGGTTTTGACGTGGAGCCATGTTTAACAGGAAAAACTTCCATACCCATACAGTTTGCTGTTATGGCCCAACTTGTTTCGGTCTGTCACCAGTGATCAATAACGGGGATATTTAATTTAGTTTCTGCCCGTTCAAATGAATATCACCTTGCGCAATTTCTTCTTCGGTCGCTTCTCTTACGGCCTCAACTGAAATATCAAACTTTAATACTTGTCCTGCCAGGGGATGATTACCATTAATAATAACCCCATCTTTAGTAATCGCTTCAATTATAACTGGTTGTATATGCCCATCAGGATCTTTCGCATTAAGACGCATTCCAGGCTGCAAATTTTTAACACCCTCAAACGTACTAATAGAGATCATACGAGTAAGTTCAGGTTTAGTGTCTCCAAACCCGTCTTCTGGTTGCACTGTGATCTGCAAATTATCCCCTGCCTGTTTACCTTCCAGGGCATTTTCTACAACAGGTAACAGATTGCCCACACCATGCATATAGCTTGAGGCTTCCCTGCCTTCAGTTGTGTCAAGTTTTTCACCTGCTGCATTAGACAGGGTGAAATGTATAGATACGATGCACTTTTTTTCAATCTTCACTAAATACTCCAGGATAATTAATTTATATGTATAGGATAATAAAAATAACGACTTTTATATATTATTTAGATAAGTAGATAACGAATGCTCCAATGAGCCCCCGACATAATACCTTCAATAAAAGCATTCACCCATCAACACCTGCCAGATATACCTAGGTATCGATTACTGTATCAGGATTCAGAGACATACTTTCATCATTTATCTGCTATTGAACAAGAAAAATTCTAACATTCACGCATTAGCCAACAGAATATATATATTATTGGCTTGTGAAACATCCTGTTTATGGCTTATATCTACGTCACCCACAAGTCTACAAACTCGTTAACCGCCATGCCGTCTAATTGTTCATCATTACCACACACAGTCAAAATCGATTCCACCTGTGAATCAGGTAACCGTGTTTTAAGGTTTCGTTCAAATTTTTCTTTCAGTACTGGAATACCTTCAGAACGGCGTCGACGGTGCCCAATCGGAAATTCGACTTCAATATTATCCGTACAACTACCATCTTCGAAAAAAATCTGGATTGCATTACCAATAGATCGTTTTTCCGGATCAAGATAATCAATACTGTATTGCTTGTTCTCGGTCACTTCCATTTTGTCACGTAAGCTATCCACACGTGGATCACCCGCCACATCATCTTCATAATCATCCGCAGTCAAGCGACCAAAGATAAGCGGAATTGCAACCATGTATTGAATACAGTGATCTCTATCCGCCGGGTTATCCAGTGGCCCGGTTTTATCAATAATACGGACGCCGGCTTCCTGAGTTTCAATCACGATCTTGTTTATTTCATCAAGCCGATCTTTCACCTGCTCATGTAAAATGATTGCAGCTTCAATCGCCGTTTGTGCATGAAACTCTGCCGGAAAAGAAATCTTGAACAAGACATTCTCCATCACATAAGAAGCAAAGCCCTGATTGAATTTGAATTCATTGCCAGCAAACAAGACATCGGCATAGCCCCAGTTACTGGCACTCAATGCAGAGGGATAGCCCATTTCACCTGTCATGGCAATCAAGGCGTGACGAACTCCGCGACTGGTAGCATCACCAGCAGCCCAGGATTTACGCGAACCTGTATTCGGTGCATGGCGGTAGGTGCGTAATGCACCACCATCGATCCAGGCATTGGAAACGGCATTGATGATTTGTTCTTTGGAACCTCCCAACATCCCCGTCACAACCGCAGTTGTCGCAACACGAACTAATAGAACATGATCCAGACCCACCTGATTGAAGCTATTCTCCAGAGCAATAACACCCTGAATTTCATGTGCCTTTACCATAGACGTGAGTACATCACTAATTGTTAATGGTGCTTCACCATCAGCAAGGTTTTTACGACTAATATAGTCAGCCGTTGCCAATATACCGCCGAGATTATCTGAAGGGTGTCCCCACTCAGCTGCCAGCCAGGTATCGTTAAAGTCTAGCCAGCGGATCATGCAACCAATATTAAACGCCGCCATCACCGGATCGAGTTCATAAGATGTACCAGGCACTCGCGCACCATTGTTCATAGTCGCACCCGTCACAACCGGCCCCATCATGCGAGTACAGGCGGGGTAATTTAAAGCCAATAAACCGCAGCCTAAGGTATCCATTAAACAATATCGTGCCGTATTGCGTGCCTCTTCACTCTCAATTTTATAATCGACGATATAGTCTGCAATATCGATCAGTAGCTGATCGGGATCAGGACGTTTGGTTTCTTTAATTCCTATAGACATCGTTTACCTATCTCTTATTGTTATATTATTTTTTTATTTACGTTTACTAAGCAGTATGAACTTCTGGTTTTTCGGGCCGACATAATTGGCGCTTGGTCGAATAATCTTCCCGTCTTCACGTTGTTCGATAACATGCGCTGCCCATCCTGATGTGCGTGAAACGACAAACAAGGGCGTAAACATTGCTGTGGGAACATTCATTAAAGAATAAGAAACAGCCGAATACCAATCCAGGTTCGGAAACATCTTCTTCTCATCCCACATCACCTTTTCAAGACGCTCGGCAATTTTAAACATCTTCATGTTTTTTGCCTCTGTACCTAAACGTTTGGCTACGGCTCTTATAATCTTGTTGCGTGGATCACCCGTGGTGTAAACCGGATGTCCAAAACCAATGACGATTTCCTTGCGTGCCATACGCTTTCTAATATCTGCTTCTGCTTCATCGGGAGTTGCATAACGTTGTTGTATATCAAACGCGACTTCATTTGCACCACCATGTTTAGGCCCACTTAAGGCGCCAATCGCCCCGGTGATGCTGGAATATATATCTGAACCTGTACCAGCAATAACACGACCAGCAAACGTTGATGCGTTATATTCATGTTCAGCATAAAGAATAAGTGAGGTGTGCATTGCACGTACCCAGCTTTCAGAGGGTGTTCCCCCGTGTAATAAATGCAGGAAATGACCGCCTATGGAATCATCATCAGTTTCAACTTCAATGCGCTTGCCATTGACAGCATAGTGATACCAATAGAGCAGCATAGAACCAAAGCTTGCCATTAATCTATCGGCAATATCCCTTGCTCCGGCAGAATTGTGATCTTCTTTTTCGGGCATCACTGCACCCAGAATAGAACAACCCGTTCGTAACACATCCATAGGATGCGCTGAAGCAGGGATCTGCTCCAATACATTTTTAAGGGCAACGGGTAAACCACGCAAAGATCGGAGTTTGGTTTTATAAGCATCTAGTTCAGATTGAACTGGTAATTTTCCATGTACTAACAGATAAGCAATTTCTTCAAACTCACAAGTATCAGCAATATCCAGAATATCGTAGCCACGGTAATGCAGATCATTCCCGGTTAAACCAACGGTACATAAAGCTGTATTGCCGGCAACTGTGCCACTTAATGCTACAGATTTTTTTGCTTTGGGTTTTTGTATTGTTTTTTTAGTCATGGATTGTCTCCTGAAAATAATTCATCCAGTTTTTGTTCATAATCGTGATAGCCCAGATAGTCATAAAGTTCTGCTCTACTCTGCATCAGGTCTACTACATTTTTTTGAGTCCCTTCTGTTCGCAAGCTTGAATAAACCTTGAGTGCCGCTGCATTCATTGCACGAAAAGCCGATAATGGGTAGAGCGCCAGACTAATATCAACCGAGGCCAGTTCTTCTGTTGTAAATAAAGGTGTAGATCCAAATTCTGTAATGTTAGCCAGTACTGGCACACCAACAGCATCAACAAATTTTTTATACATGTTGAGCTCCGTCATTGCTTCCGGGAAAATCATATCGGCACCAGCTTCAACACAGGCACAGGCTCTTTCGATCGCTGCATCAAGTCCTTCTATAGCTAAAGCATCGGTTCTCGCCATGATGACAAAGTCAGGGTCTGTTTTCGCATCGACTGCCGCCTTAATACGATCAACCATCTCCGTCTGTGTAACAATCGCTTTATTTGGACGATGTCCGCAACGCTTTTGTTGAACTTGATCTTCAATATGAACAGCGGCTGCACCGGCCCTGATCATGGAGCGAATCGTTCTGGCAATGTTAAAGGCACCACCCCAGCCCGTATCAATATCAACCAATACGGGTAAATTGGTTACGTCAGTGATACGACGAAGATCGATCAATACATCTTCCAGTGTAGTAATACCCAGATCAGGTATGCCGCAAGAACCGGCTGCCACACCTCCACCAGAGATGTACAAGGAGCGGAAACCTGTCGCTTCAGCTAACCGCGCATGGTAAGCATTGATCGTACCGACAACCTGTAATGGTTTTTCTTCTTCAACAGCAAGTCGAAAACGCGCTCCTGCTGAGATTATTTTATTGCTCATTAGTAATTTCCTGTTTGATTAATCTATGACAGACAGATGTGCGCCAATCATTTTTTCGACATTCTTACGTGATGCGCTGATATGGCGGGTCATAAGAAATTGTGCCAATTCACCATCTCTTTGGTGTATGGCATCGACTATCTGGCCATGTTCAATGAAGGCACGTGGAACACGTTTGCTTACCATGCCGAATTGATATCGATACAGTCGAATCAGGTGATAAAGGTCTTTGGAGTACATATCGATCAAATGCGAATTTTTACTACCTTGCACAATACGAAAATGAAAATCCATTTCACCTTCTTTTTGATAGTAGCTTTGATCTTGTTCAATTTGCTTTTTATGTTTTTCAAGTAATTCATCGAGTTCGGTGATTTCCTTATCACTCATATTCTCCGCCGCCATTCGTGCAGCTAAACCTTCTAGTGATTCACGGATCAAGTAAATCTCCACAAGGTGTTGAGGTGTTAGTGATACAACCCGGGCTCCCACATTTGGTGTGCGTTCGATCAAGTTACAGGCTTCCAATCGACTTAAAGCCTCTCGTAATGGTCCACGACTAATACCAAATTTCCTGGCCAAAGCAGGCTCACTGATTTTAGATCCAGGAGAGATATCACCTTCAACAATCGCACTTTGAATCTCTTTAAAAACTGTATCAGCGATAGTTGAGACATAGCTTGTTTCGTTATTATATGATTTAGACACCAAGAGCTATTCCTACTTATTGTAGACAATTTAATCATTAAACATGGATTTATATGCGAGATATAGCATTATTTATTAGTATTGTCGACAATTTGTCGAAACAGACTGGAAAAATATCTTTAGAATAGAAACAACATGCCTAGTGACATGACCACACCCGACCACAACAATACTACGGTGCAGTAGCCCATAATATCCTTGATACCCAGGCCCGTGATACCAAGCAGTGGCAAGGCCCAGAATGGCTGTACCATATTGGTCCAGGCATCCCCAAAGGCCACTGCCATTGCCGCATGGTTCAAGGGCACTCCCAGTGATTGAGCCGCAGGAATCACAATGGGTGCCTGAATTGCCCACTGCCCTCCCCCGGAGGGCACGAAAAAATTGACGATCCCGGCACTAAGAAAGGTAAACAATAGAAAGGTATCCTCAGTTGAAATATTCACAAACCATTCACTGACAGATACGGCCAGGCCAGAATGTATCATCATACCCATAATCCCGGCATAAATTGGAAACTGCAATACAATCCCCGAAGTGCCACGAATCGCTTCGTTTAATGCACGCAAATAATTGGCTGGCGTTCCCTGTAATAAAAGGCCCAACATCAAAAATATCATATTGAGTATATTGAGGCCCAGCTTACCGCCACCCATGAAATAACCCAGCAGATAGTAGAGGCCCATGCCGCTTAACAATATGGAAATCAACATGCTATTTTCAAGTCTTTCAGCCGGTGTCATTTCCCCCGATATTTTGGGGTTTTCTACCTTTGTTCTTTTTAAAGCAGCAGGGATTTCACTCACTTGATCAGCAGCTGGCATCATCAAACGGTAAACTATCGGAATAGTTACCAGTAACAATACACTTATCATAAGCACTGGCTGACTAAAGATAGTTTCGCTCACTGGAATTGACTGCCCACCCATTAACTGACTCAGGGCGTCGCCATCTGCAACAGCAATCTTCAATGGAATGGTACCGGAAAGCCCCGCGTGCCAGATCAACATTCCGGAATAAGCTGCTGCAACTAATAAGGGATAATGTACACCTTTGACTCGCTGAGCTATTTCCCTTGCTAAAAGCCCACTGGCAATCAAACCAAATCCCCAATTAATCCAGCCGCAGATTAATGCAATCACCGCCATTAAAACTATCGCCTGACCCGGTGTCCGCGCAATTCCTGCAATCTTTCTCAGAAAACCATGAACCAATTTTGTTTGTGCCAACACATGTCCCGTTATCAGGGTCAGAATCACTTGCATGGAAAATGTTAGAAGATTCCAAATACCATCTCCCCAATATTCAATCATCTGATTGACCGATCTGTTTTCTACAACAACACCACCAATCAGCACTACAAACGTAAGAATGACCGCAAATATAAACGCGTCTGGTAACCAGCGTTGCATAATACGCGTGAAGAAATTAGCCAATGATCGAATCACTGCAGACCCCCTGTATTATGAAATCTGGTTTTTTATAATGGCTATTGCACTTGATTCGGTTATTACATTGGTACCAGCTTATCACCTGCATGTAGAGAAATTCCAATGAAGGATCTTTACATTGAGGCACTCGGGCGCGCCGACACCTTTTCATACCAGGACCAACTACGTGCATTTGCCTCAGGAATATGAATATCAGACCAGTCAGCAAAATCCACTGCACATAGCGCTGTGATATCAACCATACTAAAATGATCACCCGCAAGGTACAGGTCTTCTTCAAGGTAGGTTTCAAGCCAATTAAAGAAACGCTTGAGCGTCTGCCGTCCACGATCAACCAGGCCCGGTATTGCCCGGATATCATCCTTACCACCACCAGGAATGCTACGTTTGGTAAATTTCTCATGCTGATTACGAAACACCTCTGACGAAGAAATCATTCCATCGAACTCCATCTTACGTTGACGGCTGGTAATGATAGCTTTCTCACGCGCATTGCGTCCGAGTAGAACAGGTTCTGGTTGCATTTCTTCAAAGTAACGGCATATAGCCATGGTCTCATCAATACGTGTACCATCATCAAGTTCAAGTACTGGCAACAAACCTCGTGGATTAATCGCTAGAAAATCATCTTCAAGATTTTCTCCTTCAAGAATATTGATCTCGATCTTATCTAGTTCAATCCCTTTTTCAGCCAAAAACATGCGCACGCGACGTGGATTGGGAGCAATATGACAGTCATAAATTTTCATGGGAAAAACTGTACCCAAAATAGTTTAAAGAAATATTCCTTATTGATTATGTAAATGCCTGCCAAGCTTCGGGCATACGGTAAATTCAGCCTGAGTCTTTTCAGTAATCTCTTCCAGACTCACTTCAGGTGCCAATTCAATCAATATTGGTCGGCGATCCTGAAAGTCGAACACCCCTAGATTGGTTATCAACAGATCAGTAACTCCGGAACCTGTCAATGGCAAATCGCAGGCATTAAGAAATTTCGGACTCCCGTCTTTGGC
>SMVB01427035.1_pt1 | contig 13903 bp, 15 predicted proteins | sample 2456461 | NCBI WGS metagenome assembly SMVB01 (sample SAMN11095934, study PRJNA526329) | marine sediment metagenome | biome: Marine sediment; feature: Surficial sediment; material: Deep marine sediment; isolation source: Hadal surficial sediment | place: Pacific Ocean | collected 2014-05 | depth...
AAGGGGAAGGAATGCCCTCGGATATAGAATTCAATCAGTTCACCGGGACGGACGGCTACGTGGTGTCCGGTCCGCTGGTCGACGCTGTCAATTGCGCGATCGCCCTCGAGCGACCGCTGCTCATCAAGGGGGAGCCGGGTACCGGCAAGACCTTGCTCGCGCTGCACGTGGCCGAAGGCCTGGGACTGCCGATGGAGTCCTGGCACATCAAGTCGACCACGAAGACATCGGACGGACTCTACGTCTACGACACGGTTCAACGCCTCAACGATGCGCGTTTTGGCGACGGAGATGTTTCCGATATCCGCAAGTACATCAAGCTCGGTCCGCTGGGTCGCGTCTTCAAGGCGCAAGATCGACACCTCTTGTTGATCGACGAGATCGACAAAGCGGACCTCGAGTTTCCCAACGACATCCTGCTCGAGTTGGACGAGATGCGCTTTACCGTGTTGGAGACCGGGGACGAGATCAAGGCCAACCACCGGCCGGTGATCATCATTACCTCGAACAACGAAAAGGAGCTGCCCGACGCGTTCCTGCGGCGCTGTGTCTTTCACTTCATCGAGTTTCCCGAACGGGACTTGATGAAGAAGATCATCGACGTCCACCACCCGAACCTCGATGTGAAGCTCCTCGATCAGGTCTTGATCAAGTTCTACTGGCTTCGCGGCCAGGACGAGTTGCGCAAGAAGCCTTCGACTTCGGAACTGATCGATTGGATTTCGGCCCTGCTCCGGGCGGGAGTGACGACCGAGCAGGTATCCCAGTCGATTCCCTTCCTCGGCGCGCTACTCAAGAACGAGCAGGACACGGACGCACTTGCGACCTATACGGGTGAGGGCGGGACGCTTCCCAAGGATTGGAGCGAGCTCGGCCCCAAGTTCAATCAATAGCGCGAGAGCATTGCGGTAGGGAATAACGAAGGTTCAGGAGGCGAAGCGAGAGATGTTCCTCGATCTCTTCTACGAGTTGCGCGAAGAGGGTGTTCCCGTCGGGCTGCAAGAATGGCGCATGCTGATGGAGGCCCTCGAGAAGGGACTGCACGGCTCGAGCCTGCTGCGCTTCTACAATCTCTCTCGCGCATGCCTGGTCAAGAGCGAGACCTACTTCGACGCCTTCGATCGCGTCTTCGCCCACGTGTTCCACGGCGTCGAGGGTGCGCTCTCGATCGAAGACGAGGTCCTCGACTGGCTCAAGGACCCGAAGAACTTCCAGGAATTGACGGACGAACAGCGCGAGTTGCTCGAGCATCTCAACAGTGACGAGCTGATGCAGCGCTTTCTCGAGACCCTGGCCGAACAAGACGGACGCCACGACGGGGGCGGCAAGTGGGTCGGCACCGGCGGCCGCTCTCCCTTTGGACACGGTGGCGAGCATCCCACCGGAATTCGCGTCGGCGGCCCGGCCAAGAACCGCTCAGCCATGAAGGTGGCGGAGGATCGCAGGTTCGAGGGCTACCGCACCGACGCCACCCTGAACTTGCGCAACATGAAGATCGCGCTGAAGCGCCTGCGACAACTGACCCGAACGGGGCCCATAACCGAGCTCGATCTGGACGAAACCATCGACGAAACCTGCAAGAACGCGGGCGAGATCGAGCTGATGTTTCGGCCCGAACGCAAGAACAACATTCGCTTGTTGTTGCTGATGGACGTGGGCGGAACCATGGATCCGTATTATGAGCCGATGAGCAGGCTGCTCACGGCTCTGCATGAAGAGCGGGGTTTGCGGGAGTTCAAGTCCTATTACTTTCACAACTGCGTTTACGAATTGATCTGCTCGAACGCAAGCTTGGCTCGTCGAGATTCGATTCCGACTGGAGATATGCTGCGTAAGCTCGACGGTCGCTGGAAGGTGATGATCGTTGGAGATGCCTCGATGCATCCCGCAGAACTTCTTTCTCCACGCGGCAACATCAATCCTCGGCTCGAATCGAAAACTCCCGGCATCGAGTGGCTCAAGCGAATCGACGACCACTTTCAGCGCACGGTCTGGGTGAATCCCGATCCGCAGAAGATTTGGCAGAGTACTCGGACTGCCCGAATCGTTGCGGAGATGTTTCCGATGTACCCGTTGAGTGTGGATGGGATTTCCGACGCGGTGGGGGCGTTGATTGGCGTGCGCAAGGCGGCGGCCTGAACGCCTTCCTACGGCAGTACGCCTTCTGAGACGAGCGCTCGATAAACGGTCAGGCATGCCTGGGTGTCGGCCAGGGCGTCGTGGGCGCCTTCGATCTCTTGGCCGGTGTAGTGTCGGTAGGCCTCGGCGAGGGTCGGCCATTTGTAGCTGTCGTATTTTCCCGGGAGTTTGAGGACGTCGGTGGTGGCCTCTTTGGTGCATACCAGGGCTTTTCCGTCCATTCGGTTGGGTTTCTTGCCCAGTCGGTGAAGGGCGGTGAGCATGATCGATTGATCGAAGCTGATGTTGTGGGCCACGATGACATCCGCTTGCATGCAGAGTTGGTTGAACAGAGAGACGGCGACTACGGGGGCGACTCCGTAGCGTTCACAGTCGGCTGCTGAGATTTTGTGAGTGGCCTCGGCTTCGGGCTCGATCCGTACGCCTGGTGCGAGCTGGACGATGAAGGATGCCTGAGTTTTGATCGACCAGTCGTCGCGCTCGACCAGCAACATGGCGAGTTGCACGAGGTCGGGCTGCCCCGGGTGTTCGGGTGGCTGCTTCCACTTCACCATGCCCGTGGTCTCGGTATCGAAGATCAGTACCTTCACTCGCGGCCCCCTTGTTTTGCTCTCGCTTCAGCCAAATTCTGTCTATAATACGATGGATGGGCTGGATGGAGACCGTGGATCAGCAGTCTGAAGAGAAACTAACCGAGTCGCAAGTCTCACGCAGGACACTGCAGAAGTATCTGCTGCTCCAGATTCCCGGCGTCGCCATCGTGGGCTTTCTGTTGGTGGGAGTTCACTCGGCCGAGTGGCTGTCGACGACCACCGCGGTGGTCTTCTTCATTGGTTGGTGTGCCAAAGATGCGCTGATGTATCGCTTCGTCCGGACAGCCTATGGACCGGGTCCACCTCATGGCACTGCTGCGCTAGTGGGGCTGCGCGGAGTCGTCGTAGACGACCTCGCCCCAGCGGGTTCGGTGAGGCTCGGCGCGGAACGATGGTCGGCGCGACCGGTGGACGGCGTTTCCAGCTTGAGCCGCGGCACCCACGTCCGTGTCGTATCGGTCGAAGGATTTGTCGTCACCGTGGTCGACGACAGAAACGAAGGGTTGGTCGTCACCGCGGTCGACGACTGAAACGAAGGATTTGTCGTCACCGTGGTCGACGACAGAAACACCTGAGCAGAAGCTACCGCTTGCGAGAATTCGTTTTCCGACCGATTCAAGGTTCAAGGCACCGCTCGAGTTGGGCGATGAAGAAGACGCCAGAGCGGTCTCGAACCCGTTGCTACCGCTGTTCGCGTCCGAGCGAAGCGCCTTTCACCCACCGTCGAGGATCATCAGAGTGAGCGAATCAGAATCAATATCGACCCAGTCACCCGCTTACGAAAACGCTACCGCGACGACGGCCATCCCATGGCTCGACTACCTCGATCCTCGCGCCCCAAAGGGGCGCATCGTGGCTTCGCACTTGCTACTCGCAGCGTGCGCGGCTGCGCCGCTCAGCCCAGTCATCGTGATCCTGGGCGGTCTCGCGCTCGGAATCCTGGTCGCCACCTACGCCGGTTCGGGTGGGTCGGGGCTTTCGGGGCTGCTCGCGTCCATCGACTCGGCCGGTAGCGGAGATTTGAGCTGCGATCCCGGCACTGCCGGCGGCGGCGAACTCGGCAAAGTCGCGAGTTCGCTGACAAACTTTTTCAGTCAACTCCGCTCGCACATGTCGAGCGTCAGGTCGAGTGGCGTACAACTCGACGACGGTTTGCGGACGCTTACGAGCGACACCGAAGCCATGGCCGCAGACACCAGGAGAATTCAGGAGAGCGCGGACTCGGTGGCGGGCGTGACGGGTGAGATGGGCTCGAACATCAACACCGTAGCGGCGGCAGTTGAAGAATTTTCGAGCAACGTGCGCAATGTGGCGTCGGCGGTCGAAGAGATGTCGGCCAACTTGGCTTCGATCTCGAACAATGCTGCCACGATGACCAACACCGTTGATTCTGCGGAGAGTGCGGTGACGGCGATGCAGTCTTCGATGGCTGAGGTGACCGAGAACTCGACCCATGCCGTCGAGATCGCCGAACGCGCCAACGGCACCGCGACCCGTTCCGATAAGATCATCAACGCTCTGGGCCAGTCTGCCCAGGAGATCGGCAAGGTGATCAGCGTGATCGATGACATCGCCGCTCAGACCAATCTGCTGGCACTCAATGCGACGATCGAAGCCGCATCGGCTGGTGAAGCCGGCCGGGGCTTTGCGGTGGTGGCCAACGAGGTAAAGGAACTCGCCAAGCAGACCTCCGAGGCGACAAACGAAATCGCCCGCAAGATCGAAGAGATTCAGACCAACACCGCAGACGCGGTTTCGGCGATCCAGGAAATCGTGGGCATCATCACCGAGATCAATACGACTTCGCGCTCGATCGAGTCCGCGGTTGCTGCCCAGCACACCACCGCCCAGGAGATGGTTTCTGCGCTCAGCAGCGCCACCGATGCCGTGCGGGTGATTGAACGCAACGTGAACGAAGCGAGCGACAGCGCCAAGAATGTCGCGCAAAACGCGGACGAGCTGGCGGTGGGTGCGTCCGAGATCGCGCACAGCGCTGCCGACGCGTCACGCGGCGTGAGTAGCCTGGTGAGCAGCATTACCGGTTTTAGTGACGAGGTTCAGTCGACAGCCGAACGGGCCGGTTCGATTGAAGGGGCCTGTAAAGAACTCTCTGGCACTGCCGGAAAACTGAAGGGTCTGGTCAACCACTACAGCGGTTGACTGACGTGGCGTCCTCGGGTTCATCACGCAAGAGATTGCCGCAGACCATTTCTGCGAGATCGTCGGCGAGCGTATCCTCGTAGAGCAGACTCAGATCGTTTTCGACCAGGCCGTGGAGTGTGGCTGACACGCCATAGGCGACCGCCACTGAAGCGAGCCGCGAGTTGGGTACGCGAAGCTCGTCCTGTCTCGCTTCGAAGATCTGGTGTAGCCAGGTGACGGCTACGGGTTCTCCCCCGCCGTCGGTAGCTTCCTCGTTGCGTCGCAGACCCACGTCCAACCGGTTGTGGTGCCGCTGATAGAATTCGGGGTGAAACGAATGAAATTCCCGGTGCCGAGACACGGCTCGCTCCACTAACAGTCGGATCACATCCCGCAGCGGCAAGGTCTTGACCCAGCCGGCCCATTCGCGGGAGCTTTCGAAGCTGCGATCCGCTTGTTCGCGAAACACCTCCTCGAGGATCTCTTCCTTGTTGGCGAAATACTGATACAGCGAACCGATGCTCACCCCGGCCCTGGCTGCGATGTTGTTCGTGGTCAGCGCCCCGGGGCCGTCCTTCTCGAGAATCTCCGAAGCGGCGATCCGAATGCAATCGACCAGCATTCTCGAGCGCTCCTGACGCGGAACCCGGCGTACGCTGGAAGCCGGCTTGCGGCTGTTGGGCTTTGGGTTCTTGCGCGAACCCGTTCGCGGCTCAGCACGCAGGGTCGGGGTCGCTGCAATTCTTGCTTCTATTCTGGAATTGATCTCTGGGTGGGGTGTATCGCGGTTCAGACTGGGCATCGCACAAAACTCCAAGGCCGCCCGTTACTCCGACTTCGATCGAATGCGAGCGAACTCGATTCATCAAAGTCGACAAAGCGACAGTTTTACGGTGCCCAAACCGTGATTTAGACAATAGGGGATCCGTGCGCCAGGCGGCGCAGGTCTGCAGAAAGAATGTGAGTGGAGACCCTATTTTCTCGAAAACAGATTGATTCCGGGGCTTTGGGGACATCCCCCCAGAGGGCAATGCGAGTGGTGAGGGTCTCTGGCTGCGGATACGTTGAGATGTGAATAGCTTCGTTTCGACCCGATCGAGCATCACCGTCGAATCGCAAAGTGCGATTCACTGAATACTGGGGTATCGCCGCGGTGGCGCAAGAAAGGGTTTGCCCGCGAGGACGAGCGGTCTAACCGCTCCTTCTCGCGGGTTTTTTTTGTGCGCACGCCATGCCGACCCTCACGCCGAAGCTCAGCTGGAAACCAAGGTCCCGACTTCTTCTTCGATCCCCACGTGTCCGGATTGGTCGGCAACTCTGGCCAACCAGGCGTTGACATTCTGGTACTGCGAAAGCTCGAAGCCACCCTCATGGGCGACGTGGGTGTAGGCGAACAGCGCGATGTCCGCGACGGAGTAGCGATCGCCGACGAAGAAGTCCTTGCCTTCGAGGTGGCGTTCCATCACCGCAAGTGCATCGTAACCGCGCTCGACCTTGCCGGCCAATTCAGATCGATGATCATCGAGGACCTTCGAAAAGTGCCAGAAGCGTATCACCGCGATGTACGGCTCGTGGCTGTACTGCTCAAAGAACATCCATTGGGTTACGAGCGCGCGCTCGAACGCATCCTTGGGCAGGAAATCGCTGCCCTCGGCCAGGTGTAGCAAGATGGCGTTGGATTCCGCGAGGCAGCGCCCGTCCGGAAATTCCAACACCGGCACACGCTGGTTGAGGTTCTTGTTTTTGAATTCTTCGGTGCGTGTTTCGGCACGCAGAATGTCGAGATGGACACGCTCGAAGGGGATATCGAGTTGGCTCAGCAAGAGCCGCACCTTGTACGCGTTGCCCGACTCGAGATAGTCGTAGAGTCTCAGCATTGGGAGATATTAGCTCTCTCCGGCGACGGGTTCTTCGAATAGCGGACTGCGGGCGGAGGCTTCGCGGTCGCGGCGTGTGGCCAGGGTCATGAGTGCCGGCGCCACGATCAGGTCGGCGAGAAAGGCCACGATCGCACCGGTCGCGGCGAGCAACCCGAAGCGTTGGGTGTTGACCATGCTGGCGAGCAAGAAGACGCCAAACCCCCCGGCGAGCACGAGGCTCGTGAAGAGCAGGGCCGCCCCGGTACTTTCGAGGGTGGCGCGAATGGCGAGCTTCGAATCGGCAGTCTCCGAGTAGTAGATGCGGAACTTGTGCATGAAATGGATCGTGTCATCGACCGCCAGGCCGATCACCATGGCACCGATCATCATGGTGGATGCATCGATGGGCATCCCCAACCAGCCCATCATCCCGACAACGATCAAGACCGGAATCAGATTCGGAATCATGCTCATCAGGCCAAGTCGAACGTCGCGCAACAGCAAGATCATGAGTGGTGTAATGATCAAGAGGGCGATCGCGTAGGAACGCGCCATGCTCGTGATCATCGCCGAAATGACGGTCGCAAGCACCGGCATGAAGCCCGTCATCTCGAGCTTGATGTCATCCCCCAATATCTCGCCAAGTTCGTCGGCGACCCGATCGATGAAGGGCGCGTAGAGCATCGCGTCCACAAAGGGCGCGCGCAGGGACAGGCGCGCGATCTGAAACTGGGAATCGACGAGTTCTTCGAGGTCATCCACGCCACTGTTTTCGAACAGCAACAGTTCCTGGGCGATCAGCTGCCGGTCTTCCGGCAGGCGGTAGAAGCTGGCCTGATTTTCGTTCAATGCCTGGTTGATTTCCTTGACGACATCGACAATGGAAGTCGCTTTGCCGATAAACAGCTCTCCGCTCACGATCGTCTCGGCGTGGCGAGCCGCTGCGTCGATGCGAGCCAACACATCCGGGTCCATCAGGCCGTTCTCGCGACCGGTATCGAGCACCACCTCCAGCGACATCGTTCCCCTGAGCCGCTCGTCGAGCATCAGGGCAGAGATCCGCATGGGGTCGTCGACCGGGAACCAATCGGTCGCGCGGTGCGAAAACTCGGTCAGGGTCACTCCATAGGCGAAGAAGCACAGCACTCCCGCAGTCGCGAACAGGACGCGCATGGGATTGTCCGCCGACATGTCGCCCACGCGAACCAGGGTTCGGGTAAGGGCGTCGCTCAGGCTGCTGCTCCCGGCCTTGGGTTGCCGCAACGGGACCACGGACAGGATTGCGGGCAACAACACCAGGGTATAGGCGAGCGCCAACATCACACCGATCGGCGCAATGGTTCCAAGTTGGGCTACCGGCGCCATCGGGGCAACGGCGAAAGAAGCCATGCCCGCCGCCGTCGTGAGGCTCGTCATGACGACGGCGAGTCCCGAGTGACCGATGGCGTACACGACTGCATCGTCCTGGGTATCTCCGACCCGCAAACGCTGGTAGACGATCGTCAGAATGTGGACCGCGTCGCAGATCCCCACCGAGAGCAGGAATACGGGCAGAATTTGCACTGCTGTCGATCCAGGGATCCCGATCATGATCATGATCCCGACGGTCGACAGGACCGAGAGCGAAACCACGAAGATCGGAAGCAGTGAACCGCTCAACCGACCAAAGAGCGCAAACAGCAGCCCGAGCATGATGAGCAGGCTGAACACCATGAAGGTGCCCATGTCTTGCTCCATGGCGCGGTTGATGTGGTCCGTCATCGCGAGTCCACCGGCCAGGTGAATCGGGAACGCGGGGCTTTGGTAGCTTTCGATGATGGCTCGAACCTCGGCGAGCAGCTCGTCGTTCTCCTTCGCGGTGAGCATTTCGGGTGGCTCGACAGGTGTTGCGCTGTCCTCGCTTTCGAACTGAGCGAGCGCGTCGTCGCTGGCCTGCTCGTCGTTCAGAGCCGAGTAGGTAAAGGGCTTGAGCGTAATCGTCGTGAGACTCGCGTCTTCAGAAACCAGGTTGTTGACGTACAAAGGGTTGGCGAGCACCCGCTCGCGCAGCCCCACGAGCTGGGCTTCCGCATCGCTTGGCCATTGGTTCAGCCAGCCTTCCAGCAGGTCTTCGACGATCAGCCGGTCGCCCTCTCCCCGGGTCGAGCGCGCGTTGAATACGCTCGTGACGTCTTCGATGTAAGGCAATTCGTTTTCGAGGGCGATGTGAAAGCGGCGCAGCTTCTGGAGAAAATCGACGTTGAACGCGTCTTCGGGCGCGAGGGCGAGGATGATGCGATCGTCTCGATCGAAGCGATCGCGGAACGCTCGGTAGCGGATGCTCGCGGGATCGTCCGGATGAAGAAATGCCTCGGTCGAATTGTCGAGGGTGAGCTGTGGCAGATACGAAACGAAGAAGGCCGTGAACAGCAGCGAGATCGTGATCGCGGCCCAGCGATGACGCACGATGAAGCGTCCCCAATGGGTCAGGGCCGCTTCGCTGCGACTGGTGGAATGGGGTTGGATACTCATCGATCACTCCCGGCTCTTTGGGCGCGCTGGGCACGCAGGCTAGCCGGAAGAGACACGGAGCGGCGCGCATCATAGTGCTGCGCAGCCGATCGTTACACCGACCGCAAAGCTGCGTATTCAGTTTCGGTCGGCCCGAGGAATTGCTGTAGAGAATTGCGTCGATTGCGCTTCGTGTTGCGCGTTCTAAAGTCTTTGCATCGACCCGCAATTGCCGGTCGATGAGAAAACTGAGCGGGGCAAAATGTGATCGAGGGCAGCTGTCTATGTGGGCGCGTTCGTTATCGGGCAGAGAAGCCGGCGGGTCCAATGGCGATCTGTCACTGCACGATGTGCCAGAAGGCCCACGGAACGGCCTTCGCAACGATCTTGCCGGTCGAGAAGAGCGGCTTCCGCTGGGAGAGCGGGGAGACGCTCGTTACTCACTTCGAGTCTTCGCCGGGCAAGCGTCGCTGGTTTTGCAGCCAGTGTGGTTCCCATCTCATCAGTACTCGAGACGAAATCGAAGAGAGCCTGCTACTGCGTGCTGGCTCGATCGATCGAGGTTACGAATCAAAGCCGGTAGCCCATTGCTGGGTTGCGTCCGGGGCTCCCTGGTACGCGATCGCGGACGACCTGCCGCAGTTCGAACGGGGTTTTCCGAACGCGCCACCGGGAGTTGACTAGTCCGTCGAGGGAGGGAACGCGTGGCACTGCAGAAAATTGATGGCCCGGTGCGGATCAAACTCTCGGACGAGGCCCGCGAGCGTCTCGCCAAGGAGATCGGAAAGTTCTTCGCCGAGGAGTTCGACCGAGAACTGAGCGAGTTTCAAGCCGAGCGTCTGATCGACTTTTTTGTGCGCAAACTCGGTGCGCCGGTGTACAACCAGGCGATCCAAGACTCCAGGCAATTTTTGCAATCCAAGCTCGATGATCTCGATGGCGAGTACTACGAACCCGAATAGCGGCTGAGAATTTCCCACTGTGCGAGCCCACTCGGCGGGTCGGTCGGAGGTCACGTGTCAATGAATGATTTCCCCGCGCTGATTCGGGCGCTTCCGACTTTCGAGGGCCCGTTTGATGCGTTTCGTCTTGCAGCTGACGGTTGCGATGTGCTGTTCGCGACCTATCCCGCCGGAACCGTGATCGAACCGCACGACCACCCAAGTGACAATTGCGGCGTCATCATCAAGGGAGAACTCATCTTGATTGTCGAGGGCGTTGAGAAACGCATTGGTCCGGGCGAGTGGTATCACCTGGCAGCTGGACAGGAGCATGCGGCACGCTTCGATGTCGAGTCCGCCGAGATCGAATTCTGGTTCGCGAGTCGAGTTTAGGGGGTTGAGTCGAGTCGGTAGATGAAGCGGTCGGAATCGAAGCCTTCGAGTTCTCCCGGTTTTCCCACCAGCACGGCGCGCACCGGGTAGATCTTGCCGTCGAACCGCACCCTCACATTCGGATTTGTGCGGATGTGTTCAAACCAGCTCCGGCCTTCGGCGGGGTCGATGTAGAGCTTGCCGTCTCGGACGACGTAGTTGAGCTCGACCGAGTAAGGATCGCCCGGGCGAGTTTCGAGATCGACGAAGGTATCATCGACGAACGACCAATCGCTGATTTTGTCACTGACGACTTCTCCGGCGAGACCTCCTCCCGGAATCACGAAGAACGGGCCGCCGCACCCGGTGGCGAGCAGCGACGTCAGCAACACCCACGAGGCGAAACGAAGCGATGAGTCCACGGGAAATCCTCCTAAGTTCTGTATTAGAACGTACCTGATTCTGCTAGAATTTTCGGCCATGAAGTGGGATGAAATCGGAGACATGCGCTGCTCAGTGGCCCGCACCCTGTCTGTGATCGGAGATCGCTGGACTCTGCTGATCGTGCGCGACGCGTTCTTGGGCGTGAGAAAGTTCGAGCAGTTTCAAAGCGATCTCGGGCTCACCCGGCATCTGTTGACGGATCGGCTGCGCAAACTCGTCGAACACGGGGTGTTGGACCGGGTGGCGTACCAGGAAAAGCCAACCCGCTACGAATACCGGCTCACCGAAAAGGGAATCGACCTCTACCCCATCTTGCTTTCGATCGTGCGCTGGGGCGACAATTGGATGGCCGACAAAGACGGTCCTCCAATGCTCTACGTGCACCGGGGTTGCGGCCATGTCGCGATGCCGACGCTTCACTGCCCGGACTGTGGCGAACCCGTAACCGCCCGCGACATTACCCCGCAGCTCGCGCAAAACAGCGAAGCGACAAAAAATTTCTGAGCTGCCCGCGGATCCTCAGCCCGGAGTTCGTTCGAACGACGGGACGCCTTCTGGAATCTGATGAAAGCTCTGCATGTCGATGGTAAAGATCGCCATCTCTGGCCCACCAAACAGGCTCGGATCGTCGAGCGTACCGATCTTGATCAGCACCACCCCAGGCAAGCTGGGCGCTCGACTCACCAATTGCGTGCCGCACGCGGAACAGAAAGTACGCGTCACCGGATTTTCGAGATCGCTGCGGGTGAACTCGGAAGCCTTTCCTTTGGTGTAGCTAAAGCCAGACTCGGGCATCCCCATGATGTAGTTGGGGCCGCCTCCCGATCCGTACTGACATTCGCGACAATGGCATTGGCCCTTTAGCAGCGAATCGCCGCTTGCCTTGTATCGCACGGCACCGCAGTAGCATCCTCCTTCAAGCTCCATTTCGTGACTCCTGTCCAAGATTGCTTTGGGTTGGTATTTGACGTTGGGTTCCCGAGCGTAACACGCTCGGTCGCGACCATTCGCCGGGCTCTACCGAATTTGCGCTCGCATGGCTTGTACGCTCGAAAGCGTCGAAACCGCGTACGGAACCAGAGGCGTGAGACTCATCTTCAGCAAGCGAACCCCGTCGATGTCACCGCGCAGCAGTGCATCACCGTGATTGATCGCGATCAGCACGATTCCGACCACGACGCCGTAGCCTAGTGCGCGGCGAACCACGGGCCACGAGGTTGCGAGTTGAACGTGTGTTGGGATGACGCCTGGGTTCATGTTCCTCGCCTCCCGATGCACCCAGGATCACGACCGCGGCTCGAATCGAAACGCCGCGATGCCGTTGGGTACCGGGTCATAGCCCCGAAACTTCAAAACCCCCAAACGTTCCGCGGGGTCGCTGATGTGGACCGCACGCAACTCGAAGATCTGTCTGCCAATGCGCAGCCGAACCATTGGGGCCTGAACCCAGATGGAGGCCCAACTCTCAACCGGCCACCACGACTCCAATGCCCAGCGATGGGATTGCACGTAGATCTGGTCTTGATACAAGAAGCAATCCAGTTGGATCGAATGGGGCTCGCTGGGACGTGACTCGATCTCGCAGAACCCGTGACCTTCGTCGAGCAGAGTGGACCAGTCCTCGGGGGCTCGCGTTGGCGTTCCACTGAGGGTGCCGCCAGGCACGGGGCCGCATGCGACGAGCCCGAACGACGTCAGAAAAATGCAAACCACTCTGAGGCTGAAACTCGACATGGGTGTGAACCTACTTTCTTTGGGCGTCCAGAAGGGCCTTCCATTCGACCGAGCCGGGTATTGGAATCATCGATGTGAGTCTGAAGTACCAGACGTCCCCGACACTTGGGGGAGCGGTGTCGTATTTCTCGCTGATGAGGTCGGCGAGGGCGGCTTCGGTTTCGGGATCAGAAATGCGGTCGAGTCGCACGTCGAACAGTTCCCCGCCCATGCGAATGATCGCCCTGCCATTCTCGTCCGCTCGCAAATGCCAGGTCTTTCCCGGTGGAAAGCCGAGACTCGCCGGAATGTACGCTTTGCTCCTGTTGACGATGACCCAGGTGGTACGCGAAGTGTCTTCCCCGGCCAGTTGAAGTTCGATCGTTTGGGGGGGGCGAAATTGTTGCCATTGCACGACGTGGTAGTCGGTCATCTCGCCGGATGTGAACGGGCCGCCGGGAAACATGCCGATCGGACCGTCGCTGAACCGTGCGACGACGGCCACGATTGCGATTCCACCGATCAGCACGGCGACGACTCCGCCGATTATCTTGACGATCTTCATGTTGGCTCCCGTTTGATTGACGCATCCTGCGTCTCTTGAATCACCGGCTCGGGGGGCTTTGCCGGCGTTCGGTACAGTCGAGTCGGTCTGCGTGATACCGTGGTCGACGAGAATGCACCATGGTTCAGAAAATGGATCACTTCTCGGGCCACGTCACTGCTGTTCATGATAAAGGTGTGGGTCTTGGGGACCACGAGGAAGTCCGCCATGCCCTTGAGTCGTGCGCTCGAAACGGACACGACGCCGTCGTCGGTTCCCGAGATCAACCATGACGCAATCGGGTTGAGGCTCCTGCTGCCAGTGATCACGCCGAGTTCGAAATCGGCCGGCCCCAGTCGGTTGGGCAGGCTGGTGGTCGCAGTGCCGAGGTCCTGTACGGTTGGCCCGGTAGCCCAGCGGAAAAGCGGATGGCTGACGACACGATCGACGAGTTCGGTTCCCCGATTGGGCGGGCTGAGCATGACGACTCGGCCGAGGTTCTCTGGCCGATGCTCTGCCAGGTATGCGCGCACCAGAATTCCACCCAGGGAATGGGTGACGAAGTGAAGCGGTCGCTCGCTCTGGCCGCAGCAAGCATCCACCTCCGTTGCGAGCCCGCGCACGAGGTCGGGAATGCTCAGCTTCGTCGATGGGTAGTCGATGTTG
>SMVB01014909.1_pt1 | contig 13900 bp, 8 predicted proteins | sample 2456461 | NCBI WGS metagenome assembly SMVB01 (sample SAMN11095934, study PRJNA526329) | marine sediment metagenome | biome: Marine sediment; feature: Surficial sediment; material: Deep marine sediment; isolation source: Hadal surficial sediment | place: Pacific Ocean | collected 2014-05 | depth 0-1...
CCGTGGTGGTCAGCCTGTGGAATGTGGATGACAGCTCAACGGCCGACTTCATGGCCCTGTTCTATCGGGGAATCCGGGCAGGGAAGCCGCCGGCCATGGCCCTGCGCCTGGCGAAAGAGGCTTTTCGGGGCTCCGGGCGGCGGGGACGGCAGGAGGTCCGGCGTTGGGCCCCTTTCGTCCTGGTGGGTGATCCGGGATATCCTCAGGCTGGAGTGAACCCGGTCGGGACGGCCACGACAGAGTAGGAACATGGACAGCATCCACGAGCTATTACCCTGGTACGTCAACGGCACTCTGGAGGCCGGAGAGACGGCTTCATTCAAGAAACACCTGGCGGATTGCCAGGCCTGCCGGCAAGAATGGGACGTCCTGGAGAAGATGCAGGATGAACTCAAGCGTCACGGAGGGGCCCTTCTTGCTGACCACCCTACGCCACAAAGCCTCGTCGCCGCACTGACCACTGAGTCGGGTGAGGGCGACACGGATCCGGATGTCTCGCGGGAGATCAAGCGTCATGTCGCCCTCTGCTCGACCTGCGCCGACGAAGCGCGCTGGGTTCTGAGAGAGGCCGTGGCCCAGGGAGCCGGCGGTGAGCCGGCTTCAGTCCGGTCGGTGATCGCGGGCCGTCCGGACGGATCGATTTGGCGGTCAAGGGCCTGGCTCCTCCCCCTGGCGGCAACGCTGGTTCTGGTCGCTGCGGCGGTTCCTATGCTTCAACGCCTGCAGATCGCGGATGAGGCGACCGGCATGATCAAGATGCAATTCGTCGAGTCAACCCAGAGGGCGGTGGAGGGACAGACCGTCATCATGGTCCCGCCGGCCGAAGGTATGGTGCACCTGGTCCTGCCCGTGGATGTGGCCCCGGAGCGCTTCCCGTTGCGGCTCGAGATCCGGGACGCAGGTGGCGCTTTGATCCACGGTGAGGATCTGGACAGCCCTGGGGACCTCTACCGGGACTCTTTCCTGTTCCTCGGGTGCCGGCGGCAGGATTGCCCGGATGGCGACTACCTTGTCCATCTGCAGTCCGTGGGGCAGGACGGGGAAAGTCTGGAGTTCCCTTTTCGCCTCACAACGGCGCCGCCGCAGCCCTGAGATCCGGGCGGTGGTTCCGAGGGTCGAACATGAGTATGATCCGGTCATGGAAATTCACGAAAATATTCTGGCTACCATGGGAAACACCCCCATGGTGCGCCTCCAGCGCTTTTTCACAGGGGAAGCGATCCTGGCCGCCAAGCTGGAAGCGTTCAACCCGGGTTCCAGCGTCAAGGACCGCATCGGATCTGCTCTCATTGCAGCGGGAGAGGCAGAGGGGTTGCTCAAGCCGGGGGGGACCATCGTTGAACCGACATCCGGGAATACCGGGGTGGGGCTGGCCATGGCTGCCTGCCTCAAGGGGTATCGCCTGATCTGCACGGTTCCCGACAAGGTTCCCGTCGAGAAGATTGCGTTGCTGAAGGCCTTCGGTGTGAAAGTCATCGTCTGTCCCACCGATGTCGCGCCGGAAGATCCCCGTTCTTATTACAAGGTCGCCGAGCGTATCCGGGATGAGGACGGGGCCTACCTGCCGTACCAGTACCATAACCAGGCCAATCCCTTGGCTCATTATCGGACCACGGGACCCGAGATCTGGCGCCAGACCGATGGAGCCATCACCCACTGGGTCGTGGGAATGGGCACAGGAGGAACCATCAGCGGCACCGGCAGGTTTCTCAAGGAGAAGAACCCTGACATCCAGATCATCGGAGTCGACACCGAGGGCAGCGTTTATCGCCACTACAAAGAGCACCGAGCCCTGCCCCCAGCGGACAAGATCCATCCCTATCTTGTGGATGGTATCGGGGAGGATTTCGTGCCGGGATGTGTCTGGTGGGATTACATCGACCGTGTCATCACCATCGATGACCGCACCGGATACCAGACGACCATGGAACTGGCCCGCACGGAGGGAATCTTCTGTGGATCCTCCGGGGGATGTGCCGCAGCGGCGGCCCGGCAGGTCGCGAGCTCGGTGGGCGCGGAGGCGCTGGTGGTCTGCCTGTTCCCCGATTCAGGCGAGCGCTACCTTTCCAAGCTCAACGACCAGTGGCTGGGGGAGAAAGGTCTGCTGGAAGATCCTGAGACTCCCGGGCAGAGAGAAACTTGAGGATCTCGAAGTAGGGGCGTCCACGACCGTCAACCCCGAGGCAAACTCTCTCGCTGCGCCCGTCTCCATCCAGGTCGGAGAAGACCGGCAGGTCCCGGCAGTTGACCTGCTCGCGGACTTCTTCCGGGGGTTGCCGCCGGGTCGCGCGCCAGACCGGGGCAGGGCTCACCAGGGCCAGGTTCTTTCCCTTGATACCCGCCGGCACACCTGCATGGATGAGCACTTCCAGGCCGGTTGAAGTCACCAGGTCAGGCAGGTTGTCGCCGTCCAGGTCTGTGCCGAAGAAGACAGGGTGTTCATCTTCGCCGAGTTTTTGCAGGATCACGGTTCGCTTGAATTTGCCGTCCCGGGTCTGGAGATAGCTCCCCATGAGCAGAACACCCTTGTCACGGCCGATGAAGACCAGGTCGTCCCGTCCGTCCCCGTTGACGTCCTGCCCGTACTTCATGCGGGTCTCGTGCAGGCCGTTCATCTTGTTGATGCTGAGGATCGGCTGGACTCCTGCTCTGGATTGGTCCTGAGTCAGGGGGAAGATGCGCAGGGCCTCGCTGTCACCAAAGAGTTGCACTTCGTTTGTCTTGTCGGTCTCGACCCAGAGAAACGGTTCGCCGTCCAGGATCAGGTACCCGCTCTTCTCCACCACCTCGCCCGCGGGCAAGCGTGACCAGATCTCCTGGACGCGAGGTAATTCGAGAGAGTCGAGTTCGATGATGGTGGTCAGGAGGCGCTGGTCGCCATAAGGAACCGGTCCTGCGGCCAGCAGCAGGTTCCCCTCCTGGTTTCTACCTATGGTTCGCACTTCGGGGCCCGCCAGGAGCAGCATGGAGCCATGGGGAAGACTGCGTGTGGGCAGGGTGACCCGGCTTTGCAGCAGCCAGTTGTCGCCGCTCGCCCCTGGTGAGTAGATTTTGAGCAGGCCCAGGGAGGTGACTCGCATGTGCAATGGGATCCGTCTCCCGGCAAGATTGATGTAGGCAGGACCCTGCCGATCTCCCAGTGGTCCGAGTGGATTGTCATTGGCGAAGGGTGAGCGCACAGCCACTGGTTCGGGAGGAAAATGGACTTCATGGGGTTCGTCGGCACGCAGGCGCAGGTCCGGGTCCGTGAACAGAAGGGTGGGTGGTTCTGTGTAGCGGTTGTCATCTCCGGCCCGGATCTCGAACAGGCGCCCCTGGCTTTCAAGGAGGAGCTCATCCCGGCCATCCCCGTTCAGGTCCAGGGCGCCCAGGGCGGTGGCATCCCCGAAGGGCAGGCTCTGGACCAGGGTCCAGGCCGGTTGAGAGTCGGTCCTCAGGCGGAAAAGCGTGGGAACAGAAACGGGTTCCAGGGCAGGACAGGACGAGTGCCCGGCAAGATCGGATCCCAGGTCGATCCCGGCTTCCGCGAGGGCGTTCATGATGGCTTCGGTGTAGGGCTCGCCGCCGGCGTCGGTTTCCTGGACATGGATGCGCAACCTGCCATCGCCGAGATCGATCCGCTCCTGTCCCGCGAAGAGTTCCTCGAACTCGCCGGTGGCGAGCGCCCGGCGCACCCGTTCTCTCGGGATCTCGTGCACCTCGGTGTTCTCCTGGTCCGGGACCACGAGGATCAGGATCTGGCGCGTCCCGTCAGCCTGGCGCGGCAGGGCGTAGCTCACCGGTTTGCCAGGCAGGGGGATCAGCACGGCTGTGGAACGGGCATCTGTCTGGATGTCTGTTCGCGGTGACCGGCAGTCATCGGGCGATGCCTCACCCGCCGGTACCACGGGTGCAGCCGTGAGGATGGCTGCGCAGAGGGCCGGCAGAAGGCGGTATCCGCGGCGTATGAGGGTCTTCATGGCGCCTTGCCCGTCAAGTACAATTCCAGCCGGGTTGGCCGTGTCTCACCCTCTTCATCGGGGTCGAGGAAGGTGACCACCATGAAGTCGGAGCGCCCATCGCCATCCAGGTCCGAGACCTTGATCAGGCCAGTATCGTAGGGGGACCGGGTCAAGGTGAAGGTGAGATCCGGTTTTGCCGGGTAATGGGCTCCTTCCTGTCCGGCATGGATGCTCACCTTGCGGCCGCCGCCGAGATGCACGAAGTCCGTGCGTCCGTCACCATTGAAATCGCCGGCGAACTGGGCGAATTCAACAAGGCGCAGGTGGCGGAGGTCGATCTTGAGCTTGCCACGCAGGCGGCTGTCCTCGACCTCCTGGAACGAGCCATCCTGCTGCTGAGCCCAGACATGAAAATCCAGGCCGATGCCGATGCTCTTGGCGACCAGAATCTTCGCCACCTGCCAGAGGGAAAAATCGAGGTCTGCAGTGACCAGTTCCTTCTTCCCGTCACCATCCAGATCGATGAACCCGCCTGGAGATTCACCCAGCCAGTCGAACGTGAAGGGATATCCCTGGGCGGAGAGAGTCATGTACGGCTCACGTTGGACCTGGAGATCGTCGTCAACGCGGTAGAAGCGGTAAAGGTACATGGGGCGCTTCGCCGCGTTCATCTCCTTGCGAAAACCCTGTTCACCGGGTTCTCTCTGTTCTTCGTAAGTCACCACTTCGGCGCGGCCGTCGCCATCCAGATCACCGAAATGAGCCAGGGTTCCCGGCAGTTCCTGGCGGAACAGCAGCAGATCCAGGGCTTCCCTGGCGCCCAGATTCTCTGCGTTGTCTGCGCGTACCCTGTGGACCTGGCGGGCGAGGCCGAATCTACCCTCTCCCAGGCCATGCAGGACCGAGATGGCTCCTGATTCCTGGTGGTGCTCGAATTCAGCCAGCCGGAGGTGGTCTTCCGGGGCGTGGTAGATCACGAGGTCGAGCAGGCCGTCGCCATTGGTATCCTGCACCTCGGGCAGGGGGTAGCTGCGCCAGACAATGCCGTCCCTGCCGGTACGGTCGCCGGGGAGCAGGAGAGGCTCGCCTGCTGGGACCAGGTCCGGGCCCCGGGAAAGGTAGATCGAGAGGCCGTCGCTCGCCGGCAATAGAACATCCACCTGCCCGTCGCCGTCCACATCCTGCGTGAAGCGATAGCCGGGAAGCAGCGATTTGGATCCCGAGAAAACCGGGGCCTGCTGGATCAGAGGCGAAAAAGAAAGCGGCTCGGAGGTGGCACGAGGGTCGAAGAGAACGTCCGATAGCCCGTCATGAGTCAGAGCGAGGATGGGATGGCCGGATGGTCCTCTGTCGAAGGCGAGGATGGAGAAGGACAGGGCCTGGGGGGGCGCGGCAGGGATGTAGTGACCGTTTCCCTGGGCCAGGTAGAGCTGGATTTCACGCCGATCTTTCAGGGTGGGAATGACCGAGACGATCTCCCACATGCGACCGTCCACCATCTCGGTGCGGTGGGAGCCGGTCTCACCCCAGTAGGTGTACGCGGTGACGATGAGAAGATCCATGCGGCCGTCACCGTTGAGATCTCCCGGGATGACGGCCACCGGCGGCCCGTCCAGATGCAATTCCAGGGGCCGCAATTCAAGGCGCTGGGCCCGGGCCCCCTGGGTCGGAGTCGGGAGCAGGGTCAGAACGCCTGCCACCATGACGGCTGCCGCTCGTTGCAAGCCTGCAGGGCGAGAATTTTTCAGATTCACCCGATCCTCCTGGACCCAGTTTTGCACATCGGGACCCTGGGCCGTATGGGAGGAACGGCCGGCGAAAGGGAAATGTTCTGGCGCGCTACGGGACCAGGGTCTGGAAGGAAAGAGTGCCGGAATCTCCGGGGGCCAGAGGAGTTGTGATCGTCCAGCGGATGTGGGTGACCGGTGCTGTTTCCAGGCCGTCGTAGGAGATTCCCCCATCATGACTGAATTCGATGATTGTTCCGGGTCCCACCGCTGAGCCGGACACGTATACGGTGGACGCAGGCACGGGATCCAGGATGATGGCGTTGTAGGCGTCAGTGGAGCCGGCGCTGGTGTAGACGACGGTGTACGTGAGCAGATCCCCGGGCACGGTGGAAGCCGTGTTGACAGATTTTACCAGAGTCATATCGGCAGTTGACACGGTGAGGGTGTCCAGCACACTGCTGGTGGTGAGTGGGCTCGCGGAAGATGAGGCGGTGATGGTGACCAGGGCCTGATCGCTCTGGCTGAGTCCGCCGGGGGCGGTGATGACCACCAGGAGATTGAAGGGAATCCCCGTGGCCATGGGGCCGGTATCAACGCTGCCCTCACCGTCGGTGTCGGTGAGGGCGATGTCGCCTGGGCCCGGCAGGCCATCGCCATCCAGATCCTGGTAATAGCTCACAGTGGACGGCGCGAAGTCTCCGCTGGAACCATGGGCCAGGTTGAAAGTGTCCGTGCCCTGTCCCGTGTTGATGATGGTATGGGCCAGGGAGGCTGTGCCGGCGGAGAGGATCGTGCGGCTTCTGTCCGGCTGGATGATGACCCCGGCAAGAAACGTCGAACCTATGAGCCCGCCGGGGCCTCCCATGTTGTCATCGATCTGGGTAGGCAGATTGGAGCTGTTGGAAGATGCCGTGTGAAACAGGAAAGGCGTTCCGGGTAAAACGCCGAGCTGGGACCAGGCGATGCGGGCTTCCATCTCGATGCCTGCGGGTGAGCCGCCGCGAACCTGTTCCAGGAGGGTGCCGCCGGTGATCTGCCCCGGCATGGTCCAGCCGTCAGCTCTGCCCATGGCATCGGCCAGAGGGTCTCCGCCCGGGGCTGCGGCGTTGTACTGGTACAGGTAGGTGTCTGTCTTGCGGGTCTTGCCCCACCAGGACACATGGAACACCAACTCGCCTGTGCTCATGAGTCCGTCGGAGTTGAAGTCCAGGTAATACCAGAACATCTGCCTGTTCTTGGAACTGCCCGTTCGGCGGGTATAGAGATAGAAATAGCTGCTGTCGTATGTCCATGCGAAGGTCGACAGATCTCTGCCGGTGGATTGTACCGGCGCATCCAGGTCCGGCAGGGTACCGCCCGGCCCGTCAAATGATGTCTGGAGCGGATCGGAGAGAACGGCTCCCCAGTCACTCATATCCCCGTCCACCGTGATGGTGGTCAGCACGGCGGCTTCGGCAGCCAGGACCAGGGTGGCAGCCATGACCGCGATGGCCCCGCATCTCTTCAGTGCATTGGATCGCATCAATATCCCGGGGTTTGCAGTCCTTCATGCTCTGGAAGGACGACCCCTTTCCCCTTAAAAAATCTATTCCTGATTGTGACGGATGCAAACGGGCCGGTAGGTGCCTGTCGCGGCAGAAAACAGGCAGGTGGACTGAGCCCTCAGGAACAGGCGCCTGGCCCCGCATGGAAGCTGGAATCTCATCTTTTGTCTGCCTGTTATGATGTGTGTGGGCCTGGCGATGAGCCGGTTCCATGATTCAATCAGTCATCTGGTGAATCGAGGAGACTGCTCTTGCGGCCGTCAGCACAAGTGGTGGTTGGTTTCCTCCTGCTTGCCGGAGGTGGATGTTCGTCCCTGCCGAACACCGGCTCCCTGGCAGGTAGCAGCATCCGGACGATCTTCGAGGGTGAGATCCGATTCCCGGCGGTGGTCAACGTACATGGGTTCGAGCAGGGCAGCATGCCGGGCTATCACGCCATCGTGTTCGAGGGGGGCCGCTCGGCGGGTTCGTCGCTGTTCGTCGCAGGCGTGACCGATGTTCAGGTTCTGGATGCGCTGGAGTCCCTGGGGGCCCGGCCTGGTCCCGGGCTCTCCATGGAAACGTGGGATGCCAGGCATGAACCCGAAAACGCTGCGCCGGAAGTCGCCATTCGTGGTCCGCAGGTGGAAATTCTCGTGATCTTGCCGGGTGGGGACGACCCGAAGACATTGTCTTCATTTCTGCTGGATGATGGCGGCCTGGGTCTCAAAATGCGCCTGGGAGGGAACCGTGAGAATATCTCCATCTGGCATTCCGGTTGTGTGGCATGCCTCTATTCCTGTCCAGGGAGCAAGATCGGAAACGCTGCTTATACGATCAGGGACTGGGTCGACGGCACGACCAGATTCCGCGTGAAACCCGGCAGCCTGCCTCCCGACGGTAGCGTGGTCGAGATTGTCCTGCGCCTGGTACCCCCGCCGGAACCTGCATGAGAGACCCCGGCAGGAGACTGCGTCTCCTGCTGGTCGGCGGGGGCCACTCTCACCTCGAAGTCCTGCGGCGGTTCGGACGAGGCTCGCTTCCCAACGTGGAGCTGCTCATGATCTCCGCGTACGCGGAGCACCACTACTCGGGCATGGTGCCGGGTTTTCTGGCCGGGCAGTACCGCGAAGAGTCCGTTCGCTTCCTGCTGGAGCCCCTGGTATCTGCCATGGGGGGAGTGTTTCGCCAGGGGAGTGTGGCCAGCCTGCACCCGGCGGATCAGGCGGTTGTCCTCACAGATGGCACCCGCGTTCCTTACGACCTGGTTTCGTTCGGCGTGGGCTCAAGGCCCGCCGGCAGCCAGTCCGCTGAAGTGGCAAGCCATGCTTCCGTGGTGAAACCCATGTCCCGGGTCGTGGAACTGCACCACCGTCTGCTGGCGGCCGCAAAGAGCGAGTCTGAGGGGGCCGGCAAGGCGTACCATGCAGGTGTGGTGGGAGGTGGTGCCGCCGGCGTTGAGATCGTCCTGGCCATGGATGCGTTCCTGCGGGATGAGGGCCGCCGCCGGAACCTGTTTCTGGTGGAAGCCGGGGAATCGATCCTGAAGGGGTATCCCCGTGGTTTTCGCCGGCTTATCCTCAAGATATTCGCGGACCGTTCCATCAGGGTCATGACCGGCGCAACCGTGGAGGGTGTTGAGCCGGAGGTGCTCCTTCTTGCCGGCGGCCGAAGGCTTGAAGCTCGCCTCACGGTATGGTTGACCGGTGCCGTGGGCGATCCTCTTTTTCGCACGTCCGGCCTCGCTGTGGATGAGCGGGGCTTCATGCTGGTTGATGATGGTCTGCGCTCGGTCACGGACCAGCGTGTCTTTGGCGCCGGTGATTGCGTGACCCTGGAAAACTATCCTGATACTCCCAAGGCCGGGGTCTATGCCGTACGCCAGGGACCTGTTCTCTGGGAGAGCCTGCGGGCTGCCGTTCTTGGCGGCAGGCCGCCGCGTTACCGGCCCCAGGACGGATTTTTATCCATTCTGAACACGGGCGACGGCAAGGCCCTGTTGCATTACAAAGGCTTCATCGTCCACAGTCGCTGGGCGTTTTCCCTCAAGGATTGGATCGACCACCGCTTCATGGAGAAGTACAAACGGCTGACGGACCCTGTGTTTCACCGATAACGACTCGCGATGGTGAGTGCGGCGCAGCATGCCACGGGTTCATCATAGCCGGGGTAGTTCCCTTGAAAGCAGAGCTCCACCTGATCGCGATTCGGCAGATAGGAGAGGAGCTTGATGATGTCCTGACGATCACCGTCCATGGTTTCACAGGTATCGTCAGAGGGAGTGTTGAACTGCAGGAGTGCTGGCTCCTCGGCCTTTAATCTGCGCTGGCTGGACGATTCCCATATGCCGTCGTCCAGAGAACGGCGGCACCCTGGGCCGGCACGTGGTGTCCTCAAGCGTACGGGACCGCGTTCCGGCGAGTTGTAGCCTGAGATGAACATCGGTGAGAGCAACCCGGGATCCAGATAATCTCCTGTGTCGCCATCGGTCAGGGTGATTTGCAGGCTGAACATGCGTGCTTGCGACTGGAGGCTGAGAGATTGGGGCATGGTCCTGCATTGGGCATGCACTCTTCTTGATGGGGGCGTCGTGAGGCATGGGGTAGGTTGGTTGTTGTGTAACAGAAGGGTCACAGAGCCTGTTGAAGTGCTGATGACCGCAGCATCAGGTATTGTGTCGCCGTCAAAGTCGCCCAGCTTCACGGCTCTCGATCCGGAACCGGAATCAAAAATAAGAGGCGGTGAAACGGTTCCATCCCCCGCTCCGAAGTAGACAGCAAGTCTGGAATATGCGCCGATGGTGATCAGGTCCATCAGGTTATCGTTGTTCAGGTCCATGACTTCCAGCGCTAGATTGTTCCCCAGGTGGCTCTCGAATTCACGCGCCACTTCAAAGGTGCCATCACCCCGGCCGAGGCTGATCATGGCCGTTCCCCCTAATTCGACGGTCGCCAGGTCCTGAATACCATCGTTATTGAAATCGCTCGCGCGAAATGAGCTGGGGGCATCTCCGACCTTGTGATAAGTGGGGGGTTGAAATGAGCCATCGCCATTTCCCCGGCTCAGGTAGATGGTCGGGGCATTTACGGAAAAAACAATGTCAGATATGGCCACATCCAAAATCCCGTCCCCATCGAAGTCGGCCACGACCATGCCACTGGAAGACGTGCTGCCACCGCGATGAGTCCTTTCCAGAAAAGTACCGTCGCCATTGTGTTGCAGTGTCTTGAAATGCCCGATTCGCCGTGCATAGGCCACAACCAGATCCTGCTCGGCATCCCGGTTGAAATCACCCACGGCAAGCTCGACAGGATGATCGCCTGCCAGGAACACCTTTTCCTGAGCGAAGGACCCATCGCCCTTGCCAAAATAAATCGATATATCTCCTTGAATATCGCTGTGCCTCCACCCTTCATTGGCGACTGCCAGATCCAGGGCGCCGTCACTGTTGAAATCTCCTGCGACGATGGCCCCTGGATTGATCCCGGCAGCAAGTTGGGTTGGAGCCGAGAAGCAACCGTCGCCTTTCCCCAGCGATATGGAGACCTTGGACGCGACCCCGGTGATGGCATTCAAACCCGCGATGGTCACCGCAAGATCCAGATGCCCATCCCCGTTCAAATCCCGGGCGAGCAGCCCCCGGGGAGAATCTCCCACAGGGACATGGGGATGAAAGCGGAAGGTGCCGTCACCGTTGCCCTTCAGCACCGAGATGTCACCTGGTGATGCATTCACAGTCAGGATGTCGAGAGAGCCGTCGTTATCCATATCCCAGGCAAAAATGCCCGCAGAGTCGATTCCTGCGGGAGTCAGGCCCAGGGGCAGGAATGTCCCATCCCCGCCGCCCAGAAAGATGGCGATCCCGTCCCCCACCACGATCGCCAGATCGAGGTCACCGTCGGCGTTGAGATCTGCCACCAGAGTCCTGCCGGTAACGCCCATATCGATTTCTGTTTCCACTTCGACAAAAGTTCCGTCAGGCTGGCCCAGGAGCACCAGCAGGCCATCAGTGGATCTGCCGGCCAGATCGAGGATCCCATCAGCGTTGAAATCAGCGACCTTCGCACCAGACAGGTGGGTCGAGAGTGAATGAGAGACCTCGTCGCCGAAGGTGCCATGACCTGTGTTGGGCAAGATGAGCAGTCTGGGGGGATTGTAACCTAGTGACGCCAGATCAGGAATGCCATCGCCGGTAAAATCTGCTGTGATTGAGTATGAGCCGCGAAAGGAAGTCAGTTGCCTGAGGTTCCCGGTGCCATCGCCGAGAAGAATCAGGGTCTCTCTTGAGAGGATAGTGCCCACCGCCAGGTCGACGTAGCCATCGGCATTCAAGTCTTCTGCGGCGAGGGTGTAAGGCCCCAGGCCTGCCGCGTAACGGGATTCAGCGGCGAAGGTTCCATCACCATGGCCGGGACGAACAACGATCTCATTGGTGCTGACGTCTGTGAGGATGAGATCCAGGTTTCCGTCACTATTGAGATCCGCAAGGACCATGGAGGCCGGCAAGTTCTCGATCGGCAATCTCTCAGCGACGGTGAAGCCGTCCGGGAGTCCAAGATACACAACTATCTCCGCGCCTAACGGCGGGTATGCGGGTTGATACACAGCGATGACCAGATCAGGAATGAGATCTCCGTTCAGATCACCTGATCTCGATGACAGTGCATAACGGTCGAGTGGCAGCACCGGCGCAGGGAAGAGAGTGAGGGCGAGATCCTGGCCGAGACATCCGGTCTTGTCGACCTGGCACCTGCCGGCGTTGGTGCATGTTTCAAGTGTGCAGGGGTAGCCATCAGTGCACGAACTCAAGGCGTCCGGGTTCTCATCCACAAGGCCATCGCAGTTGTTGTCCACGCCATCGCAGACATCGGCAGTACCGGGAAAAACCTGAGGTGAAGCGTCGTCACAGTCTCCCTGGCAGGTGGTCACGCCGTCCCGATCCCTGTCGAACCCTTCGTCGATCAAGAGGTTGCAATTGTTATCGATGCCGTCGCAAATCTCGGTCACCCCGGGCGAAATGGCGCTGTCCAAGTCATCGCAATCGGGAGCGGCGCCGCCCGGGCATGCGGGATCAGGTGGAAATCCGTATTCATCCCGGTCCAGGTCTTCACACACCCCGGCGAACATGGCCTGATTCAGGAGAATGGTTGTGGTTCCGAATCCCAGGAGAGAAGAAGAGATCAGGTCGATCCGGCCATCATTATCAATGTCTGCGCTGATGACATGTTGAAACTGAGTGGCCGGATTTTCGGTGGTGGTCGGGGTGAAATTGCCGGTGCCGGAGCCCAGGAGAAGAGAAATAAAATCATCGGAACCATAATTTGCGACCGCCAGGTCCAGGCGCCCATCCAGGTTGAAGTCTCCGGCCGCAAGCCCCCAGGGGAGTCCGGCGGAGCTTGTTGTCATCTCAGGGGCGAAGGTTCCATCGCCGTTGCCAGTCAGGATGGCGACATGAGCGGGATAACGGGAAGGTGCCGCAAGATCGAGAATGCCATCCCCATCGAAATCTCCAATGACCAGGGCCGTGGTCCCTCCTGTTGTCTTCAGGATTCTCGCCAGGACAAAAGAACCCCCACCGGTGCCTTCCAGAATCGAGACCGCATTCTGGCCATCGCTACCCACGGCCAGGTCCGGGAGACCGTCGCCATTGAAATCGCCGATGACAGCTTTGAACGGCCGGCTCACTCCGGGCGGTTCAGCCTGGACCGGTTGAAAGGAACCGTCTCCGTTGCTCAGAAGAACAGAGAGAACCGTGCTGCGGTGGCCGACGACGATGTCGTCGATGCCATCGCCGTTCAGGTCGCCAACGGTTGGCATACGGCCGGAGAACGAAGCAATCGGAACGACGACTTCGGGTGCGAATGTCCCGTCCCCATGACCGAACAGGATGATAACGTTCCGATCAAGAGTGCTGACCACGATATCGGCAAAGCCGTCGGCATCGAGATCACCTGTGGCAACGGCAAATGTCAACGATTGCGTGGGCAAGATCAGGGGAGCGCTGAAAAGTCCGGCGCCCAGGCCGAGCGCCATGGCGACCCGTCGGCTGTTGTATTTCGTACCCGCCACATCGAGAATGCCGTCATTGTTGAAATCGGCGACTGCTGTGATGCCATAACCGGTGAGTGGCCCGGGAAGAGGCGGTGCAAAGAGGTCGCTCCCGCTCGCCTGGGCCATTGGCACGGCAAAAGCAACTGGTAGAAAGAGAAAAGTGATGAAGGCTGTTCTGGCTGGCAAGGCCAGGAGCCTGGGAAAGAGTGTTTCCTTCCCTCGATCAGCGTCTGGCATAGCCCTTTGCATGCCTATTTCTACACCAGGCACCAATTGAAAGTCAAAGAACTTTGGGTGCTTGCCGCAACGACTGTCAGGGCTGCTCCCGGAAGGGTTTCAGCAGGTCGACGAGTTGGCTCCCATCCAGCCCTGCGGGTATGTTGAGGCCCACCAGAGCCGCGATGGTTGGGGCTAGATCAACGGTGTGGATCTTCTCCTCGATGTGGCCTGAACCGAAACCGGGCACCATCAGGAGAACGGGGACATGGGTATCGTAGGAATAGGGCGAGCCATGAGTGGTTCCATGCCCGGCAAAGTTCAGGATGCCGGGCTTCATCTGCAGCATGACGTCCGGACTGCGCTGCGGCTGGTAATTGTTGACATAGAGTTGAAAGAACGCGTCCGAGTGATTCTCTCCTGCTTCCATATCCGTGGC
>SMVB01435770.1_pt1 | contig 13894 bp, 13 predicted proteins | sample 2456461 | NCBI WGS metagenome assembly SMVB01 (sample SAMN11095934, study PRJNA526329) | marine sediment metagenome | biome: Marine sediment; feature: Surficial sediment; material: Deep marine sediment; isolation source: Hadal surficial sediment | place: Pacific Ocean | collected 2014-05 | depth...
CCAGCAACTCCCGCGCTTGCGCAAATATCGATTCAAACATGTCGGTCGTCAGCCGCCGCGTATTCGTGTTGTAGCGGCTGCAATGATAGGAATCGAGCAATCGAATCTTACCAAGGTCGTGCAGCGCGGCGTGCGCAAATTTAAACTCTGCCTGGCGTCCGCCCAACGACTTGACGACTGCGCGGTGAGCGATGCCGCCCAACGCGAGAACCAGTGCTGACTCGGGCAACAGCTTCAGTTCGTTTGCGAGAAAGGAATTGCAGGTATTGATCTCCGCACCGACAGGCTTGTTGTCGGGCGGCAGGCATTTGACGGCATTCGTGATACGGCAACCCGACAGAATCAAGGTATCGTCAGGCGTCAGGGAGTCCGCATGCGATGCGAATCCGAATTTGTGCAGTGTCTGATACAGCAGGATGCCAGCATGGTCGCCCGTAAACGGCCGGCCGGTGCGATTGGCGCCATGCATCCCGGGTGCCAGCCCCACAATCAGGAATCGAGACTCCATGTCGCCGAATGGCGGGACTGGCTTGCAATAATAGTCCGGGTAGCGCTCGCTGACAGAATCGAGAAAACTTGCCAGGCGTGGGCACGCGCGGCAATTTTCGTCAAAAATCGTTTTTTCCAAACTCGCGCTCCCCTCACCAGTCCGTCATGATACGTGGACATTTCGCCTGGTGTTATCCATTGCCACTAGTTCTGCTGAACAAACCCTACCGCGTTCTGAGCCAGTTTCGTGCCAACGATGGCCGCAGCACATTGATCGAGTTTGTGAGCCACAAGGACGTCTACCCGGCTGGCCGGCTCGACTTCGACAGCGAGGGCCTGATCCTGCTGACCGATGACGGCCGTCTGCAGGCCAGAATCAGCCAGCCGCAATCTAAGATTACCAAGATATATTGGGCACAGGTGGAAGGGACGCCGAGCGAATCGCAACTTGGCAGCCTGCGCGAGGGGATCGAGCTGCGTGACGGCAGAGCTTGCGCCAAGATCGCGAACCAGATCGACGAACCAACAGGATTGTGGGAACGCATCCCGCCGATTCGGCAGCGCCTGAATGTGCCCGACTCCTGGATCGAAATCGGAATCACCGAAGGTCGTAATCGTCAGATACGGCGGATGACTGCCGCAGTGGGTTTGCCGACGTTACGCCTGATCAGAAAGTCCGTCGGCCCCTGGTCGCTAGACGGCTTACAGCCAGGAGAGTCGCGATTGATTGATAACAACGAGGCACGAAGTCATTTGGCTTGATGCAGGCCCGCGATGCGCATCGCGATTTCCATCGCCTGTTCGTAATTTAGCCGCGGATCGACGGTTGACTGGTACGCACGCGCGAGATCGCCGTCGGTCAGGCCACGCGCCCCGCCAGTACATTCGGTAACGTTGTCGCCGGTCAACTCGAGGTGCACTCCGCCCAGGTTGCTCCCCATGGCCTGATGCACACGAAAGGCCGATTCGAGCTCGCCCACAATATTTTCAAAGCGCCGCGTCTTGGTGCCATCGGCCGTACTTTCAGTATTGCCATGCATGGGATCGCAGACCCACAACACGGGCGACCCGGTCTCCTGCGCAGCGGTTATCAGTTCCGGCAGGCTGTCCTCGATCTTGTCGGCGCCGAAGCGATGAATCAATGACAAGCGACCTGGTTCCTTATTCGGATTGAGCACAGCGATAAGCTCTTGCAACCACTCTCGCGTCATACCCGGTCCGATCTTGACGCCCATCGGATTGGCGATACCCCGGAAATACTCGATGTGCGCACCGTCCAGCGCCGCTGTTCGCATACCGATCCACGGGAAATGTGTCGTCAGGTTGTACCAGCGCTCGCGGCGGTCCAGATAGCGGGTCTGCGATTGCTCATAGAGCAGATGCAGGCCCTCGTGCGCCGCGTAAATATCCGCGCGCTGCGTCTTGTGTAACTGCTGCCCCGATATGGTCTCCAGGAAATCTATGGAATTGGAAATCGACTCGACGATACCGTGGTATTCGTCAGCCATTGCCGAGTGTCCAACCCAATCCAGATCCCAATACTCAGGGTGGTGCAGGTCGGCGAAGCCGCCATCAATCAGTGAGCGAACAAAGTTCAGCGTAATCGCTGCGCGCTCGTACCCTCTTAGAATCCTCTGTGGATCCGGTATCCGATCCGCTTCTGTAAATGGGCTGCTATTAATAAGGTCGCCGCGAAAACTCGGCAAGGTCTTGCCATCGCGAGTTTCGGTATCAGCCGAGCGCGGCTTTGCGTACTGACCCGCCATGCGCCCCACGCGCACCACAGGTTTTTTCATCCCGTACAACATGACGAGGCTCATTTGTAACAGTATTTTGAGCTTCGATACGATTTTGTCCGACGTGCATTCGTCGAAAGTCTCGGCGCAATCTCCACCCTGCAGGACGAACGCGTCACCGCGCTGCGCTTTAGCGATATGCTCCTTGAGTGCATCAACCTCCCAGGACGTAACGATCGGCGGCAGGCGGCTCAGGTCAGCAACAGCCTGGTCAAGCGCCTTTTGGTCCGGATAAGTGGCCTGCTGGGCCACCGGATGGTCTTGCCAGCTTTCGGGATGCCAGTCAGTTTTAGAAGCGGTTCTACTCACACGAAGTCCTGTATTAATTTGCGCAAAGCGGGCTCAATGCCCACTCGAGCGGCAAACTATGCCATGCAGCATGGCAAGGCTGCAAAAGTTTCTTATGTAATCAGCAGTTTAGCGCCGTGTGGAAAGCGTCCCCAGACATTGGCACAATGCGCGCCAGCTATCCGCCATTTGCGCGGCCGTTTCTTGAATTTTTTGGGGACACTCCATGCAGGACATTCTCGTACTTGGTGCCGGCAAGATCGGCGCACTGATTTCGGGCTTACTGGCCGAGTCAGGTGATTACCGCGTTCAGCTTGGCGACTCCGAGCCCGGAGTCGCGGACGAAGTGGCGGGTGCACACAACAACAAAAATATCGCTGCATTCGCAATCAACGCGAATGACAAGGCGGCGCTGATTCAGCATATTCGGGAGCACAAGCCCGTGGCCATCGTCTCCAGCCTGCCCTATTTTTGTAATATTACCGTCGCCGAGGTGGCGCGCGAAGAGGAGCTGCATTATTTCGATTTGACGGAGGACGTTGCCGTCACCGAAGCCGTTCGCAAACTGGCCAAGGGATCGAAACAGACTTTTGCACCCCAGTGCGGACTTGCTCCCGGATTTGTCAGTATTGCGGCTAATGAGCTGATCCAGCATTTCGATTCACTGAGGTCCGTAAAACTGCGAGTCGGCGCGCTGCCACAGCACCCTAACAATGTACTCAAGTATTCGCTGACCTGGTCCACGGACGGAATCATCAATGAATACGGCAACATGTGTCACAGCATCGTTGACGGCGTTGAGGTCGATGTATTGCCGTTGGAGGGACTCGAAAACATCGAGATCGACGGCACCCGTTACGAAGCGTTCAATACATCGGGCGGCCTCGGTTCGTTGGGCGAAACTTACGGCGATCGCGTGACCACGATGAACTACAAGACGATTCGCTATCCGGGCCATTGCGAGCAAATGCGCTTGCTGATGAACGGACTCAAACTCAATCACGACCGCGGCACCTTGAAACGAATTCTCGAAAATGCGGTACCGCAAACACTGCAGGATGTCGTCGTTATTTATGCCGCGGTGACCGGAATTCAAGACGGCGAGTTTCGCGAGGAAAACTACGTTAATAAAGTCTATCCGCAAGTCGTGGCCGGACGTTTATGGTCGGCTATTCAGATCACGACCGCAGCAGGGATATGCAGCGTGCTGGATATCGCACTATCGAACCCGGGCAGTTATGAGGGATTTGTTTCGCAGGAACAGTTCCGGCTTCCCGACATACTCGCCAATCGCTTCGGTGCGTATTACGCCCACGGTGGAACGAGTCAGGAATCGGCGGAATTGATAGCACGCGGCGAAACCGGGCACCAACGTGCCACCGGAGATTAATGCGATGAATAAGATATTGGACAGCCTGGGCCTTGAGGCCATTAATCCGGGCACATGGTACGGCGACGAAAGCAGCGCAGACGATTCGGCGGACTTGATCGAGTCCGTAAACCCGGCAACGGGAGAAATCATTGCCAGCGTCCGCAGCACCACCGCTGACGAATACGAGACTCTCATTCAAACAGCAGAGGAGTCTTTCCTGGCTTGGCGCAAGATTCCGGCGCCCGCGCGCGGCAACGCCGTTCGCCTGATCGGCAACGCCTTACGTGACAACAAAGACGCGCTGGGCAGCCTGGTCTCGCTCGAGATGGGCAAGATCAAGGCCGAGGGCGACGGCGAAGTTCAGGAAATGATCGATATCGCCGACTTCGCAGTCGGACAGTCGCGCATGTTGTACGGCAATACGATGCATTCGGAGCGGCCGCAACATCGCATGTACGAGCAATGGCACCCGCTGGGCATCATTGGCACGATTACCGCATTTAATTTTCCGGTCGCTGTCTGGGCGTGGAATTCCTGCATCGCGGCGATTTGCGGCAATGTAAATATCTGGAAACCGTCTTCGCAGACAGCATTGTGCGCCATCGCGGTACAAAAAATCGTCAATGAAGCGCTAGCTGGTGAGAATTTGCCGCCGGTCTTTTTTCTGTTTAACGACGCAAATCATCAGCTCTCGACGCAGTTCGTCGATGATAAGCGCGTGAATCTTATTTCTTTCACGGGCTCGTGCGGCGTTGGCAAGAAGATCGGCCAACAGGTAACCGCGCGCATGGGCAAACTCTTGCTCGAACTCGGCGGCAACAACGCCATCATTATCGATGAGCACGCGAATCTTGAGATCGCGATTCCTGCGATTGTGTTTGGCTCGGTCGGCACCGCCGGGCAGCGCTGCACCACGACACGGCGAGTCCTCATTCATCAGTCCCGCTTCGAGGAACTCAAAAACGCGCTGGTCAAAGCCTATGGGCAGGTGCGAATCGGCGATCCGCTGGACGAGAACACGCTCATGGGGCCGCTGATCAACAAGTCTGCCGTAGAGCAGATCGAGGCTGCGTGCGCGACCGTGCGTGATGCAGGTGGCGAAATCCTGTGCGGCGGCGAACCCATTGACGGCCCCGGCAACTTCATCTCACCGGCGCTTGCCGTGGCGAAAAACGAGTGGGAGATCGTCCAGACGGAAACTTTTGGCCCGATCTTGTATTTGATTCCGTTCGAGGACCTCGACGAGGCGATCGACCTGCAAAATGGTGTTGTCCAGGGCCTGTCGTCATCGATTTTTACCGACAACCTGCAAAATGCCGAGTACTTCCTGTCGAACGCCGGCTCCGATTGCGGCATCGCCAACGTCAATATCGGCACATCGGGGGCCGAGATCGGCGGCGCATTTGGCGGTGAGAAGGAAACCGGCGGCGGTCGCGAGGCAGGCTCGGATGCCTGGAAGGTTTACATGCGGCGGCAGACCAACACGATCAACTGGGGCTCGGGCCTGCCACTCGCACAGGGCATCAACTTCGACTTGTAGGAGCGTGCCGCAGCGCGCCCCTACAGGCGTTCGAACTTGTTATCAGCACGGTTCTTGCGCACGTCGCCAGCTACGAATACCTGCCCGCTCATGGCGATGTAAACGCCCGGGGGCGCAACCTGTGCAGCGGCGACCGCCATGCCGACATTAAACGCGGCATCGGTCGATTTGAAGCGCGCCGGACTCAAGGCGCCAGTCAGGACGATCGTCTTACCCGTCAAATCCGCGAGCGCAGCTGCGGTCGCGGACATCGTATCGGTGCCGTGCGTGATGACGTATCGATCCGCATCGTCGCCGAGAATGTAAGCGCGAAGCCGCGCACGATCGTCGTCGGTCATATCAAGACTGTCTTTTTGCAACAACGGCACTATTTCATAGTCAAACCCGGCAAGACCGTCTTCCAGGATGTGCTTGATTTGCGACTCGCCGATTTCGAACTGACTAAGGTCGTCGAAATAGACTTTGTCGATCGTTCCGCCGGTCGTTAAGAAACGTATGAACATGCCAGCAATGCTATCATCAGAACATGCGCACTAGTGCCCTTCTCACGATGTTGATCTTCGCTTTGATCACGAGCGCTGCAACGGCCGATCCCAAGGTCGTCGTTCTCGAAATCAAAGGTGGTATAGGCGTGGCGACGGCGGAATACGTCATCAGCGGCATTGATTATGCTGCAGATCAGGACGCCGAGCTGATTATCATTGAGATGGACACGCCGGGCGGCTTGATGGCACCGATGCGTGACATTATCCAGGCGATATTGGGCTCCTCCGTTCCTGTCGCATGCTATGTCACACCGTCAGGCGCCAGGGCAGATAGCGCCGGCACCTACATATTGCTGGCCAGTCACATCGCAGTAATGGCGCCAACGACGCACCTCGGCGCGGCTACACCGGTGTCGCTGACCGGTGACGACGCGACGCCCGACGAGCCGTCCATTGAAGAGGGCGAAGACGAGTCAGAATCCGAGCCCGAGCAATCTCCGGGCACGGCCATGGAGCGCAAGGTTCTCAACGACGCTATCGCCTACATCCGCGGCCTGGCCGAGCGCCACGGCCGCAACGCGGATTGGGCAGAAGATGCGGTCCGCAGCGCAGCGACTTTGACGGCGAATGAAGCGCTCGAACAAAACGTCATTGAGTACATCGCCAAGGATCGTGCCGAACTGTTGCAGCTTATTGACGGCCACGAGGTAGAGATCGACTCCGAGCCCGTCACTCTGGCCACGACTGGCGCGGCGATCGACAAATACGAACCCAACTGGCGCATCAAGATTCTCTCGGCGATCGCAAACCCCGAAATCGTGCTGCTACTTGGTCTCATCGGACTTTACGGCCTCATGTATGAGGGCTGGAACCCCGGCGCAATCGTGCCCGGCGTCGTCGGCATTATCTGTCTGTTGCTCGCCGCCTACGCACTGCAGGTGCTGCCGGTCAACTACGCGGGCCTGGCGCTCATCATTGTTGGCGTCGCTTTGATGACTGCGGAGGCGTTCGCCCCGAGCTTCGGTGCGCTCGGTCTCGGTGGCATTGCTGCGTTCGTATTCGGCTCAATCATGATGTTCGACAGCGGCGTCCCGGGCTTCGATATATCGCTGGCTTTCGTCATCGGACTGGCCATCATCATTGCAGCTCTGGTCATCTGGCTGGTCGGTTTCGCATTGAAGCTGAGCAGGCGCGGCGCGGTATCGGGACGTGGTTCGATCCTCGGCGGCACTGCCACCGTCATGCACGATTTTTCGGGTGACGGAAGAATCTGGCTTGAGGGCGAAGCCTGGACAGCTCGCAGTCCGGTTGCTGTTACAAAGGGCCAGGAAGTCGTCGTGACAGCCATTGACGGACTGGTGCTTACCGTAAGGCCTGCTGCCGAGCCGAACACTGGCGGCGCCAAGGTGCAAGCCTGAAATGAATTCTAAACCGAGGACACTCTAATGCCGTTCGTAACTGCTGGAATTATCGCTTTTTTGGTGGTCGTCTTGTTTTACAACACGATCAAGATTCTTAAGGAATACGAACGCGGCGTAATCTTCTTTCTCGGCCGCTTTCAGGCCGTCAAAGGACCGGGTCTCATCATTTTAATCCCTGGCCTGCAAAAGATGACGAAGGTTGATTTGCGCGTCATCGTCATGGACGTGCCAACGCAGGACGTTATTTCGCGCGACAATGTGTCCGTCAAAGTCAATGCGGTCATTTACTTTCGTATTGTTGACCCGGAGAAAGCCATTATACGTGTAGCCAATGTGTTTGAGGCAACGAGTCAGCTCTCACAAACAACGTTGCGATCGGTCCTCGGCCAACACGAACTCGACGACATGCTTTCAGAGCGCGAAAAGCTCAATCTGGATATCCAGAATCTGCTCGATGCTCGCACCGACAGCTGGGGCATCAAGGTTGCCAACGTCGAAATCAAACATGTCGATCTCGACGAGAGCATGATCCGTGCGATCGCCCAGCAAGCGGAGGCTGAACGTGCGAGGCGCGCCAGGGTGATCAACGCCGAAGGCGAGAAACAGGCCGCCCAGATGCTGGCTGACGCCGCGAAAATTCTGGCCAGCGAAGAACAGGGATTGCAACTTCGCTACCTGCAGACTCTGAAAGAGATTGCCAACGAGAAGACCAATACGATCGTGTTCCCGATGCCTATCGAACTGCTGGAGCCGATTTTGAATATGAAGAAATCTAGGAAATCGTAACCCGGATTTCCGCGCCGCCAAGTTCGGAGCGCTGAATAGTTAGCTGCCCGCCGTGGGATTCTGCAAGCTCTTTGACGATGGCCAATCCAATGCCGTGACCGGGCGTTGATTCATCGAGACGTGTGCCGCGCTGCAACAGCGCGCCGATCGCCTCGTCAGGGATGCCGGGGCCGTCGTCAGCAACTGTCAGAACCATGCTGCCCGCCTTTCCCTTGCCGTGCGATGCGCGCCGTATAGTCAGGTGCACACGCCCTTCGCACCACTTGCACGCATTGTCCAGCAGGTTGCCGGCAATCTCGAGAAAATCACCCGCGTCACCGCGAAACAGTATGTCGTCGTCGATCTCGGTTTCGATAACCGGGCCCTTGTCGTGATACACCTTGCGCAGCCCTTCGATGAGTCGCTCGACTTCTGCTTTGACCGGCACGAATGTCAACACAAGATTGTCCGCCACCGATGCCGCAGGCTTGCGCAATTGATAACGAACGATCTCGTCCATGCGATCGATTTGGTCATTTACCCGAGCCGCAATTTTCGAGGCCTTATCCTGACCAAGTAGCGCACGCACCGCGGCAAGAGGCGTCTTGAGGCTGTGCGCCAGGTTATCGAGAGTCTGCTTGTAACGATCGGATCGCGCGCGTTCACTGTCGATCAGCATATTCATGTTGCGCGCGACTCCGGCCAGCTCAGTCGGAAATTCGTCGGATAAGGACGATCGCCTGCCTTCTTCAACCTCACCAATTTCGTTTTCGATTTGGCGTAATGGGCGCAATAGTCTGCGCAATAACACCGAGATCGATAACAACATTATCAGTGCGACTGCTGCGAACCAGCCGAAAAGCTGGCGCCGAAATTGAGCGATTTGTGCGTTGAAAGAATCGAGGCTTTCGGCAACCTTGAAAACATAGGGTTTGAGTTCCCCGCCCGGAAACTCCCACTGCACAGCAAGGCTCAACGTCAGGATCGGCGTCCCGTCGGCCAGGGTTTCATAGAGAAACAAACCGTCGCCGCTCCCCGGCGCGACCCCGACCGGTAATTCCAATCCCAATGCCGAGCGCGATCGCCACACGACGGCCCTGTCCGCATTGCGCAGCTCTCCGTAAAGTCCTGAGCCTAAGGAGCCGAACCGCGCTTCGCGCAGGTCCGGCGGCATCCCCAGTTCACCCGTATTATCGGGCTCCGCGGCTGCAAGGATGGCCATCAAATGGCCGTCAAGAATATCCCGCTGCGCCTGCTCTCCTGCGCTGCGAAATGCGGTGTCGAGCACAAGAATTGTCACACCGAAGAAAAACAGCAGCAACGCACTGACCGCAATCAGAAGTCGGGCGCTGAGCGATGACATCAGCCGGACTGGCCGCGTTCCAGCGCGAATCGATAACCGCGCCCGCGCAGAGTCTCTATGGGGTTGATCGTGTTGTCCGGGTCCATCTTCTTGCGCAAGCGCCCAATGAATACTTCGATCACATTGCTGTCGCGCTCGAAATCCTGATCGTAAAGCCGCTCCGTCAACTCAGTCTTCGAAATAACCTGGCCGGCCCGCAGCATGAGGAATTCGATAATTTTGTACTCGAAACTCGTCAGCTCGATTATCGCATCGTTGACCTTGAGCTCCTGGCGCGACAAATCGAGAGTCACCGGGCCTGCCACCAACGTTGACGAGGCCCAGCCGCCGCTGCGCCGCAGTAGAGCGCTGACGCGTGCGGTAACTTCCTCAATATGAAACGGCTTTACGACATAGTCGTCGGCGCCCGCCTCGAGCCCATCGACCTTGTCTTGCCATCGATCACGCGCCGTCAGGATCAGGATCGGAAAGGTCTTTCCGCGCCGCCGCACCTCGCGGATAAGGTCGAGCCCGGACAGTTCAGGCAGGCCAAGATCCACGATCGCAAGATCGATGGGATATTCGAGCGCGAAGTACAGGCCTTCCTTGCCATCGGCCGCCTGCTCCATCGCAAAACCGGCTTCGCCGAGTTTCGTCGTCAGAGACTCGCGTAACGTTTCGTCATCTTCGATTACGAGCAGTCGCATGGGGATTCCTAGCGGCCGCTACGCATCCGGCCCCGTACCGTAACGGTTCTGACCTTGCCGTCTTTGGTCAGCACTTTGATGTGATGCATCTCGCGGTTACCGCTGATCCTGGTTTCGGCACTGAGAATGCGGCCTTTTGTCTGCCTGCGGACCTGTGCGATCGCTTCCGACAGGCTCTTGCCGCCGCCTTTTTGTGCCACGCGGTAATCCGGTATCACCCGGTCCATCTGCGGCGCCTGCAATTCGCGCAGCGCTGCTTCGATATCGAAAGCCTGCACGTGAGCCGGCAGCGATGCCAACCCACCAATCACCAGAAACATAGCCAGATTTCGCACAAGTGGTTTCCTGTTATCGAGCATCGCAAGTGTCGTACGTCGACCCGTTGATTGCAACGGTCGACGTCACGACAGCCAAACATTACTGCGCCTTATACAACCGGCCGAATGTCGACGCGGATACGAATTCTCCGGCCCGGATCATGCGGCATGCGAGTCGAGTACTTTTGACCCTTGTACCGGTACACGACCTGATAGCCGTCGATTCTCGACTCGCGATGCTCGCGATATCGCGTCGTGCATCGATTGGCGTACCCGTCAGAGTATCGGTGGTCGGCGTTATGGCCGATTGCTGCACCCAGCAGACTGCCGGCAATTGTCGCCGCATCTCTGCCCCGACCGCTACCGAACTGGTGGCCAATAACACCGCCAATGATTGCTCCGGCTAAGCTACCGCCGCCGGTTCCGTGATGACGATGGTGCAGCGTGTAGTACTCATGCTCGTTCCAGCACTCTCGAACCGGCGTTCTCACCGTAACGTAGCGAAGAATCGGCTGAGCGCTGATCACTTTGGCATAGTCATACCGTGGGTTCGCATAGCCCGTCGTCGATATTCCGAGCAATATTATCGTTGCTGCCAATCCTGTTATTGCGCGTTTGCTATTCATGGTCTTCATCCTCTTCAGGCTACCGGCCGGCTTCTTGCCAGCCTGGAACCAAGCATAGAGGGAGCCCAATGAACAGCACCTGAATACACTCTGAATCGCGGCTGAAGCCGCGATTAGCCAACGCGCTTTTTAGCCAGCCGCCACTCCTTGTCGAGAGACTCCAGCGAGTTTTCCTGCAGCGACTTGCCACGATCGACAATCGTCCGCTCCATATCGCGAAACCGCCGCTCGAACTTGTAGTTGGCCGATGTCAGGGCTTTTTCCGGGTCAACGCCGAGGTGCCGCGCCAGATTGACCACCGCAAACAACATATCGCCGAACTCTTCCTCAATTCTGGCCGGGCTGCGCGAGCCGACAGCTTCCTCGAGCTCGTTGAGTTCCTCATCGATTTTGGCGCGTACGCCTTGCTGATCAGGCCAGTCAAAGCCGACATTACTGGCCCGCTCACCGAGCTTCTGCGCCCTTTTCAACGCTGGCAGCGCCTGGGCTACACCAGCCAGAGCGCTCTGATCCGAGTCCGCGGCACGTTCCTGCGCCTTGATCTGCTCCCATTGACCTTTACCGGGCCCTGCGGCCCTTTGCTCGGCGTCACCAAAAACGTGTGGATGGCGTCGCGTCATCTTGTCGCAAATGCCCGCGGCGACATCTTCGAAATCGAAATGACCGGCCTCCTCGGCCATCCGGGCATGCAAAGCAACCTGGAACAGCAAGTCGCCGAGTTCGCCTTGCAGCGCAGTCATGTCGTCGCGAGCGATAGCATCCGCCACTTCGTAGGCCTCTTCGACGGTATACGGTGCGATGCTTGCGAAATCCTGTTTCCGGTCCCAGGGACAACCGTTTTGCGGGTCCCGGAGCGCAGCCGTTACTTCAAGTAATTTATTAATTGATTCCATAACTATTTAATATTTAAAGTTTTAATTAATTGTAGAATGATGAAAGCTGTCGCTCCCCAGATGCGCTCACCACCGTAGTGATATTCGGCCATCGTGACCATTTTGCCATCCACTTCGCGCTCCACCATGCGTTGGTTGCGATGATCGAGCAGAAACGCCAGCGGAACCTCGAACGTGTACTCAACCTCGGTCCGATCCAGAACGAGTTCGACGTCTCCTTTGACCAAACCGACGACCGGCGTGACCGCATAGCCAGTGATAGTCGGCATTGGATCCAGATAGCCGATTATCGACACGTGCTGCCGGGGAATACCAACCTCCTCATGCGTCTCACGCAATGCAGCGGCCACGATATCGTCGTCATGTTCCTCCATGCGCCCGCCCGGAAAACTCACCTGGCCCGCATGGTGCTTGAGATCCGCAGCGCGCTGCGTCAACAGAACCGACAGCCCCGACGAATCGTGCTCCATCACCGGAATCAAGACGCCCGCTGGCGTCAAAGTTGATGTCAGTCGTTGCAGCATTCCCGTGGGCCACGACTCGCTGCCGGGTGGCATGACGACACTGGTCGGGTCACTCGGTTTGCGGGTGCCGGCCAGGCGATCGCGCAAGACCTCAGCAGTAATGTTCTCGGTGTCGGGCATGGTGAATGTGCAGTAGCTGCCCCGCCTAACTATTGACGCCGCCCTCGGTCAGGGCTGCAGGATCGAGCAGGCGATCCAGTTCTTCTTCAGTGAGGTCAGTCATGGCTTTGGCGACTTCCTTGATCGGCTTGCCCTCGGCATAGGCCTTTTTCGCGATCTCCGCGCCCTTCTCGTAGCCGATGATCAGATTGAGCGCTGTTATCAGGATCGGGTTCCTGTCCAGAGCCTGTTTAATGTTATCGAGATTCACCGTAAACCCGGCGATAGCTTTGTCCGCGAGGCAAGTACTCGCATTGGCCAGCAGCTCAATACTTTGCAGCAGGTTGTAGGCCACGACGGGCAACATGACGTTGAGCTGGAAATTACCCGACTGACCGCCGACCGCGATCGCCGCATCATTGCCGATTACCTGCGCCCCCACCATCGCGACAGCCTCAGGAATGACCGGATTAACCTTGCCAGGCATGATGCTGGAGCCCGGTTGCAGTGCCGGCAGCGCGATCTCGCCGATGCCGGCCATTGGTCCGGAATTCATCCAGCGCAGGTCGTTGGCGATTTTGGTCAAACTGACTGCCAGCACTCGCAGTTGTCCCGACGTTTCCACCGCAGTGTCCTGACTGCTCAATGCCTCAAATTTCGACTCAGCCGTTTGAAATTCGACGCCCGTATGCTCACTCAACAAGACAGCGACCTTACCGCCGAATTTAGGGTGCGCGTTGATGCCCGTGCCGACCGCGGTACCGCCCTGTGCGAGGCTCGTTAAGCGCTTCATCGTATCGCGCAGGCGCGCCATCGAGTTGTCGATCTGGGCACGCCAGCCGTCGAGTTCCTGGCCCAGCGTAATCGGCATTGCGTCCATCAGATGCGTACGGCCGGTTTTAACCACATCGCGAACCGCATCCGCCTTGGTTTCCAATGCAGCGGATAAGTGCTGTAGCGCCGGCAGCAAATGATCCTGAATCGCGATAGCGGCACTGACATGCACACAGGTCGGGATCACGTCATTGCTGCTTTGGCTCATGTTGACGTGATCGTTCGGATGAACCTCTTTACCCAAGCTCTTGCTCGCCAGGCGTGCGATCACTTCGTTCGCATTCATGTTCGAACTGGTGCCCGAGCCGGTCTGAAAAACATCGATCGGAAAGTGCTGGTCGTGGACACCTTCGGCGACCTCGAGCGCTGCTTGCTGAATATGGACGGCGACATCAC
>SMVB01016398.1_pt1 | contig 13892 bp, 8 predicted proteins | sample 2456461 | NCBI WGS metagenome assembly SMVB01 (sample SAMN11095934, study PRJNA526329) | marine sediment metagenome | biome: Marine sediment; feature: Surficial sediment; material: Deep marine sediment; isolation source: Hadal surficial sediment | place: Pacific Ocean | collected 2014-05 | depth 0-1...
ACGTCTACAGGAAAATTCCTGCCGTTCTTGCTGAGCACGATGGTCTTTTTCCAACTCTTCTATTTCATGCCGATCCCTCGCTCGGCCTTTAAGAGTGCACTGATTGGAGCTGTCATCACCGCGGTGGCATGGGAATTCGCGAAGATCGCGTTCACATCGTATGCGACCGGAATAGGAGGATTTGAACAAGGCTGGTTTACGAGCCTCGGTGATTCGTTTCTGCTCGTTTTTGCAACCGTATTCTGGGCCTATTATTCGGGAGTACTTTTGAGTCTTGGTGCCATTGTTACGCTATTGCACGAACGCCGTCATCGCGCCCGGAAGATGAATGATAATCGGAATCAGGATTCCGAATGACCCACCGCCTCTCGGTCTCCCTCCTTGCGTCAGTTCTTTTTGCACTGATTTTCGCCGGCAGTACACGTGCGCAGGCCCGTCTGACAGAAACTGACAGGCAAACGACCGTTTCAAAAATATCCTTCAAATTCGGAACCACTCAGACCTTCGAAAAATGGCGTCTGATGGATCAAATCGCCACAACTGAACCAGGATTCCTGGACGCTCCCAAAAAGCTGTTGGACTTTCTGCCGTTCATCAGCGTCGAAAAACATGGATTGGGCCCGATTGAACTGCAGCGGGATGTAGTTCGGCTGAGGAATTTTTATGCGGCACAGGGGTTTTTACATACTCAAATCAACTATTTCGCGTCCCAGTATAATCGGGACAAAAACTCTGTTCATATTATTTTTTCCGTGCAGGAAGGCCCGCCGTTAATTGTTATGTCCGTGGATATCGAAGGTACAGACAGTCTTCCCGAAGATGTTGACACGCGCTGGAAAAGACAGCGGGCTGGCTTGTTTTTCGCGGACAGTTCCAGGTACTCGACTACCGCGTCCCTGAAGATCGAAAATGATGTGGTTACTTTTTTTCAGAACAGCGGATATCCATTTGCACGCATTCACACCGAAAACAAGATCGACTCGACGGCGAACATCGTTCTCGCGCAATACCGGATCGAAACCGGGTCCAGAGCACGCATTGAGGATATTTTGATCGAAGGCAATGTGTCGGTCGGAGATCGGATCGTGACCCGCGAATTGCCTCTTAAAAAGGGTGACTATTTCTCACGAAAGAAGCTATCACAGGGGCAAAGTGACCTGTTCGGAATGAACCTTTTTCGGTTCGCCATCGCAGAGTTACCCGAGCAGCCGCAGGACAGCTCGGTGGTGATTCGATACAAGCTGGGCGAGGCAAACAAAAGATCACTCACGGTAGCGGGAGGTTTTTCCGGCGAATTTGGCCTTACCGGCGAAGCGTCTGTTATCCACCGTAATTTTCTGGGCGGTGCCCGTTCGGCCACGATTTCCGGCATCGCAGAAACAGGATGGTATGCGAATCCCGGCAATGGAAAAACGGCACGACGTTCGTTCAAGGTATCCCTCTCCGTCAGGCAACCTTTCGTCCTCAAACGTGGCCTTTCCGCAACCCTCGCTCCATTTTACAACAGACTCGACGACCCCAATCAAAACACAGATTACTACAGTTATGGTGCGACGGGAATGTTGCTGTTTCGAATGTTGGTATACAGAACAGCGACGCTCGAATACACCTACGACCGAAACGTGCCCCTGACCGGTCGTGGCACCGATGAGCCGTTTGATCTGTATGACACCAGCGCGTACGCTGTAGGATTAACTTTTGGTAAATTGGATGACTATTTGAATCCGGTCCGGGGGTACATGCTCCATCCCAGATTCGAGGCAGCGGGGACCATTTTTGACTCGGGCGTTAATTACCGGAAAGGAGTGCTCTCGGGGAGGGTTTTTGCTCCCGTATCTAAGAGATCCAGCTTTGCGCTAATGTTATCGTACGGTCTTATGGTTCCTTTCGGCGAGTCCGCCGATCAGAACGACCCGGAGACGGAATATCGGTTCGATGGGATACGTTTTTATGCCGGCGGCTCCAACGATGTCAGAGGATGGGGACTCAATGAATTAGGCCCTCAACTCGCTGTGGGCGACTCCATTGTTGTTGACGATGCCGGAATTTATAGCGTTCAGAACCCGCTTTACGAGGCGGTAGGGGGCCGCGCCAAACTTACCGGATCTGTGGAATATCGTTTCCCGATAGCGCTGATGCCAGAGGCTGTTCGACTCGGCATTTTCATTGATTTCGGCGTGTTATCTGCGCGTTTCACCGAAGATGGACAGCGGACCGCGGTAGTTGGAATCGATCAAACGGTAGAGGACACGGGTAGCCTGATCGGCGCTGATTTTCAATTCGGAACAGGTGCAGGAATCCGGTACGCCACACCGGTCGGATCTGTCCGATTTGACGTGGCATACAAACTCACTCCGTCATACACCGATCTTCGAAATCCCGAGGACATTATTCTGTACGAAAGTGGGCTGACAGATACAGAGCCGAAGGCTTACAACGGCAGAAGATGGCGGCTCCACCTGAGTCTGGATCGATCTTTTTGAGAATGGAACCAAAGCCAACAAATAGAAACACAAAAACGAGAGGGAAACGGTCGTGGCGATCCGTCCTCGGCCGTGTATCATTGTATTTGATTCTCGGATGTGTATTGATTATTGGTGCTCTTCATATACCGCCCGTTAGAACGGCTGTTTTGAACAATGTGCTTTCGATAGTTAACCCGTTTGCCGTGGCATCGATTGAATTTGATAGAGCGCGCGGCTCCGTTTTTTCTCAGATAGTTTTAACGGGAGTTGAGATCTCAGAAGACTCCGAAACACTCCTCTCGATTGACACGTTGACGGTCGATCTGAACCTGTTCGATGTGCTGCGGAACAACGAATTAGAGGGCGTATCTATTTCCGGCGGACGAATTATCCTCGGGCAGAATGAAGCGGGTGTCTGGTCCATTCCATCCCTCAAACAGGGCGACCCCGACGAACAGGGCGAATCGAACCGATCCGATGAACCGAACGATTCAGACGAACCAAGTGCCCCGTTCGTGTTGAACAGGATATCGATCACGGGCCTGAGTGCATCCTTCAATTATTGGAATTCGGGGCGGGATTCTTCATGGACTGTGCTGTCATTTGAAACAGAGATCCGGGAGCTCGCAATCGGAAATACATTTTCGGCCCTTGTTGATTCGGTCGCCATTCAATTTGTACCGGCCATGTCGCCTGATACCGTGCGTGTCCATGGAAGCGCCACCCTCATCGGAAACAGGCTCGAAGACATCGTGCTCTCCCTTCATTCTCCGGGGAGCTCTATTTATCTTTCAGGAACCATGCCGCTCGATTCAAGGAAGACTCAGGGTGCACAAGCGGCGGCGGTACAATTCAATGTTGACGCTTCAAGACTGGCCCTTCGGGACATCAGCCCGTTCGTCAATGGGTTGAATCAGGAAACGACAATCGGTCTACATGCGACTGTTGATGGTACGTGGGACAATCTCGCGTTTAATCTTGAGAGTTATGTTTCTGAAAACCGCGTTATTTGGGGATCGGGGTCCCTCATTCAAAACGATACCGAGGTGCGGTTCGAAACCAATTTCGAAATAGAATCCTTGCAACTCGCGGATATTCTGACCTCGGCCGGGCCACTCGAGACGATAGATGGAAGCGCCCATGTAAATCTTCGTGGGCCATCATTATCCAAAATATCCGGATCATTACGAATTGATCTCGAGCACACGCCGACTCAATCGGGTAGCGAGCGATCGTTGTTTGATGAAATACACCTGGGGCAGGAATTCATAGACGGGACCGGTCAATTCTCGCTGGCGATCACATCGCAGCATGGCACAATGGATCTCAGCGGCTGGATTCGGCCGTTCGATCCTGAATTAACGTGGAAAGCGGACGGCGCGTTTGATTTCTATCGCAGCCAGACCCCTCAGACAGATTTGTCCGGGTTCGTATCAACGTCCAGGACCCTTGTGGCAGAGTCCGGCGACAATACGTTTATCATTTCCGTGGCCGTAGACATCGACGACGGCACAATGGGCGCATGTGAGGTGACTGAGGGCGCTGTAAATATGAGCGCGATAGCCGGCAAAATCTCAGCCTCCGGCCATTTGGAGTTGTGTGATTCTCAGCTGGCGGAGATAAATTCGTCGTTCCCCGTTGATGCGCCATGGACCCTCAGCGGAAAGTTTACCGACCTCGATATTTTCGGATTGATCGCAGACAGTACCGCCCTTGCGTCCGACCCGACGGATCCAGCACAATCCTCTTTTTCTGGATCGGTCGCTATATACGGACCGACCGGTACAAGATCTGAGATATCTGGTGACGCGATTCTCACCCGGAGCAGCGCGTATTCCATCGAACTGGACTCCAGCCGTATCCACTTTGAAATAGGAACCGACCTTGTCTCTTCGTCAATTGCTCTTTTTGCTGCGGGTGCCTCTGTTGAGGCGGACTTTTCGCTTGATCTCTCACAGCCGGGTGTGCATTTGAATGTGTCGCAACTCACGTTCGACTCTGTAAATATTTCTGCGCTTCTGGGGGACAGCGACTCCGAAAGCCATATTGTCACCGATTTGAATGGCTCGGCGCAACTGACCCTATCCATTAATGATGAGAATCAGATAACATCCTCGGGGAGTGCTTCCCTCCGACCGTCAACGCTGAATAACGTCGCCAGTCAACAGGTTGAATTAGCGTGGCAGTCCATTCCCGGTTCTATTCAATTCGATGTCCTCGCCGCATTTCATCCAGATGCTCGGGTTTCGTTTTCCGGGAGGCTCTCCCGGAATTTCGATGAGTTGACCATGAACGAGCTCGAAGGCACTTTTTCCAATCTTAATATCGAATCGCTGGCTGCAGCACAAGACATTCAGACGGATCTTACCGGTTCGTTCAGCATGGCAGGCAATAAGAATTCCGGCTTCCTCACCGTCGAGGCTGAAGATGGATCCCGAATCAATACGCTGGATATGACAGCGTTTCAGCTCCATACGACGTGGGATCAATCGCACGTCAAGGCCCGATCACACCTGGAATCTGAAACTGGAAAAGCGATGGCTGAAGGATCATTCAGTCGCGGTGAATTGCAGGGGGCGGATATTGAATTTGAGATTGAATCGTTCGACGTAATGTCCTTGCTGGGCCCGATGTCAGGGATCCCGGACTCTCTCTTTTTCGACGTGAATACGCGCAGATCTGAAGTCTCTGTCAACGGAACGATTTCAAGAGTAGACGATGACTGGAGTATTTCTGCCAGCGACATCCGGGCCTCCGTCCTCGGCCTCTCCATTAATGAGGGTATAATAAAGGGACACATGGATGAAAACGAACTCACACTGGACTCGCTGACTGTCTCAGGGGGGTTCGGTTCTGTGGTAGCCAATGGAACCTTCGACCTGAAAGACACAGGAAATCGTAAAACTATTCTCCGCTTAAATGCAAGCCTCCAGTCTACCGAAAAACTCGGGCCATTTCGGTATATGGTCCCTGTTACGTGGTCGAATCTGGATCTGAGCGTGACCGTATCAGGCTCACCAGCCGTCAGACGATTCGAGGGCCGTGTTGAATCCGGGAACGTTCACTACGGCAGCTCCCGGATTGCGTTCATTCAATCTGAGTTTCGGGGCGAGTTCGGTGAAGGATTGGATCTGGTCGCAGCGGAATTGGAAGGAGATCTTGAGATAATATCTTTTGGAAATGTCAAGGCAGAATCCATGGATCTGGATGCCGAGTATGTTGATGGAATGGTAACGGCGCACGCCTTACTTCTGATCGATCGCAAGCGGAAAATTCTCGCCGAGGCGACGTTCGATCCGGAGCAGGATCCTATCCAGATCCGGGTTGACGAATTCATTGCAGATTTGGATTCGGAAATGTGGCAGTTGACGGCGCCTGCGGACATAACGTTTGGCGATCTACCGTCCACATCCGGACTTATCATAAAGAGCCAGAACGGTCATATTGCTGTGACATCGGTGACTATGGGTGATTCCGATGTCATGCTGATCAACATGGAAAATTTCAATCTCGACTCGGTTTCCGACGTGTTTGGATTTGACGGTCTGGGCGGCGAGTTTGACGGGCGGATGACCGTGACGCGCAGAGACACCGTGCTGTCACTCGAAGGTGCTTTCACGGGTGTCGTCGAATCGTATGACATCGAAGCCGGTTCGCTGGATGTTCAGGTATCAATGAGGAACGACCTGGTAAGATTCACTGCCGATATGACACATGTGTCCGGACAGACGCTCGAACTCGACGGTTTATTCGATATTCGAGAAAATGACGAGGCCGGCGAGGATTCGACAGATGGAACGGTAACGGGTACTGTAAATATGTCACTTCGCGCCAGAGAATTCCAGATAGACTGGCTTCTTCCATTTTTAGACCGATCCGTATTTGACGCGCTAAGTGGAAAAATGACGACAGACCTGGCCGTGCATGGATCCTTCGATGCTCCAGATGTCTCTGGCACATTTCAACTGAGTGACGGAAAAGTTGGTCTGTCGGCGCTCGGAAAGAGAGGCCGAGGTCTAACGTATACCGACATCACTGCCGACCTCGTTCTCGACGCAGACTCCATCCGGATCAACACGCTGTCTGCAAAATCTGGCAGCGGCACATTAACGGCTTCGGGCACACTTGCCCTCAGAAAACTTTCCGTAGGCGAATTTGCACTCGATGTACGGGCTGATAAATTTCTGGCTGTTGATAACGCCATCTATCAGGCCGTAATCGATGGCGATCTTCAACTTTCGGGCACCACGAGTTCACCTGTTTTGAGTGGGAATCTAATCCTGCCCACAGCCACATATTATTTAACCAACGAATCTGTAAGCAGCACGTTCGAAACTGTCGTATTGACCGATGAAGATCTGCTCGCGGTCGAGCGGTCGTTCGGCATTATTATCAGCGAATCAGATACGTCCTCATTTGATTTGTATAGCGCTCTCAAGATCGAGAAATTAAGCATCAGCCTTGCGCGGGATTCATGGCTGAGATCTAAAATTACCCCCAAGATGGATATCCAGTTCATTGGCGATCTGGACATCACCAAAGAGCCCTATTCCGACCCTGTTGTCTTTGGAAATTTCGAAGTACTGCCGGATAGAAGTCAGATTGTTCAGTTCGGAAGAAAATTCAGGATTACCCGGGGCACGGTGGCCTTAAACGGGCGTATTGACAATCCGGTGGTAGACATCGAGGCGACGTATGAAGTCCCCTCCCGATCCAGTTCTGCCTCCGAGGTGGTAATCCGATTTTTAATTCAAGGCGAAATGGAAGCGCTCAATCTTACGTTCGAATCTGATCCACAGATGGAGCTGAGCGATGTGATTTCTTATATCGTGACCGGGCGACCGGCCGGAGAATCGCTCCAACTCAGCTCCGAAGGAGGGCAGTATGGTGGAACTGCCACTGCGCTGGCGCTAGGACCAATGAACGCGATGGCAGAGACCATCGCGGGAGAAGGGCTCGGCCTGGACGTAGTTGAAGTCAGTTATGATGCCAATTGGGGATTAAAATTTGTCGGCGGTAAGTATTTAAATCCACAACTGTACGTCGCTGTCAGTCAGCCTCTGAGTACCACGAGCAACACGGATATAACCACCAGCGGTCAAGAGCATTTCACTTCCGTCACGATAGAATACGAGGTGTTTCAGGACGTGCTCGCGTCCTTTGTGGCGCGCGGCGGCGTTCTGACTTATGGTATCCGTTGGCGATACGATTTTTAAGATTATCGTTTTCTCGATTCAGTTTTCCAAATTCAGGTTCATATACATTCCCGAATGCAATTCACGCTCCATCACACTAGTACGAATTCCCGCGCTCGTGCAGGAACGCTCGTCACAGACCATGGCGAAATCGAGACACCGATTTTTATGCCGGTGGGAACCGTAGCCAGTGTGAAAGCCGTTTGGCCAAAAGAGCTTGTCGAAGATATCCAGGCTCAAATCATTCTCGGTAATACGTATCACCTGTATCTCCGGCCCGGAATGGACATCATGAAAGCGGCCGGTGGCCTCCATCATTTTATGGGATGGAATGGCCCTATTTTAACCGATTCAGGTGGTTATCAGGTTTTTTCTCTTTCTGATCGACGTAAACTCACGGAGGAAGGAGCAGAATTCAAAAGCCATCTGGATGGATCGCTACATATGTTCACACCCGAGTCCGTGATCGACATCCAGCGAGCCATTGGTGCAGACATCATGATGGTGTTTGATGAATGCCCGCCGGGCGACGCCACTCGCGAATACGCGCGAAACTCGAATGAGCTGACCCTTCGGTGGGCTCAGCGTTGCAAGAACCACATGGCTGAAACCTCGCCCTTGTACGGCCAGGATCAGGCGCTTTTCGGAATCGTTCAGGGTGTTGTATACCCCGAAATCAGGAAGGAATCTGCTGAACGCCTTGTTGAAATCGGATTTCCGGGTTACGCCATCGGCGGCTTGTCTGTAGGAGAACCGGCCGAAGAAATGTATGCGATGGTTGACGTTGTCACTGATATTTTGCCCACCGATCAGCCCCGTTATCTCATGGGTGTTGGCACACCGGCCAATCTGATCGAAAATATTGATCGGGGTATCGACATGTTTGACTGTGTAATGCCGACCAGAAACGGGCGTAATGGCATGCTTTTTACGACGGATGGAATAATTAATATCAAGAATGCAAAGTGGAAGAACGACTTCGGAATGATAGATGAAGGCCTTGGGATTTATGCCAGCTCCGCCTTCACGAAAGCGTATGTGCGACACCTATTTCAGGCTAATGAAATCCTGGGTCTTCAAATCGCCTCGGTTCAGAATCTGGCTTTTTACTTGTGGTTGATGAGGGAGGCCAGAAAAGCCATTCTGGAAGACCGTTTCCCTTCGTGGAAGGACGATATCCTGCCCCGAATCTCCAGACGTCTGTGATTTTCTGAACACGAAATCCGATTCGGCGTACCACCGGACATTCGCTACAAGCGCAGTTACAACTCGAAATACGACCTCCTTGGCTCCTGCATGGCCCGTTCATTTGATGTCCCGGTTAAATACCGCTCGGAACTGGTCTCCCGAATAAAGACCGTCCGGCGCACCGCAGATCCACTCAAAAAGGACCTGTCGCCAAGTATACTGGATTTCGGCCCTGTACGATTTAAACTCGCGCGTCATTTCGGATTCTGTTATGGCGTTGAAAATGCGATCGAAATCGCCTACCGGGCGCTCGAAGAAAATCCGGATAAGAGAATTTTCTTGCTCTCGGAAATGATCCACAATCCTCATGTAAACGAGGACCTGCAGTCCCGTGGAATTCGATTCTTACGGACCACGTCAGGAGAACAACTGATCCCGTTCTCCGAATTAGCGTCCGACGACGTTGTTATTATCCCTGCTTTCGGGACCACACTTGAAATCGAAAACAAGCTCCTCGAGATCGGAATCGACGTTCAATCTTACGATACCACCTGTCCGTTTGTTGAAAAGGTGTGGCGGAGAGCAGGCCAGATCGGAGGAAATGGGTATTCGGTTATTGTCCACGGAAAACGGTCTCATGAAGAGACTCAGGCCACATTTTCACATGCTGCCCACGGACTGATGAAAGCCTCGATCGGTGTCGAACTGGAGGCAGCGACCCCTGTATTTGTCGTGCGAGATTTGTCCGAAGCTACTTATTTATCCGAGTACATCAAGGGAGAACATTCCGCTCAACAGCTTCTGGATCGGTTTCCTGGCCAGTTCTCCGATAATTTTTCCCCTGAAAGAGATCTTACCCGAATTGGCGTCGTGAACCAGACAACGATGTTAGCCACGGAAACAGCGGAAATTGTTACTCTTTTGAAGGCGGCCATGGTCGAACGATATGGCCGTGATCAAATCAATGACCGATTTGCCGATACGAGTGATACGCTCTGTTACGCCACCAATGAAAACCAGGACGCCGCTCTCGCATTAATTAAAAGCGGCGGTAAACTGGCGATAGTCGTTGGTGGCTCGAATTCTTCCAACACGAGCCATCTTGTGGAGCTGTGCGAAGTCGCCATGCCGACTTATTTTATCCGGAGTGCGGCTCAAATTGGCGGTGTGTCTGAGATTCAACATTTTGATATAAACACCGGTCAGGACATCGTTACGAGCGATTGGCTGGATACTACCGAGCCCGTAGACATTATTCTGACCGCTGGTGCATCGTGCCCGGATATTCTTCTTGATGAAGTCATTCAAACCGTAACCGCGCTGGTGCCCGAGGCGCGCTCGTACGATTCCGTATTAGACACTTTCCCAATCTCTTGATGCCTTCGGGCTGGTTCGTTATGGCGTGGTACGAAGACTGGTTTGACAAAGACGAGTACGAACTATTGTACCAAAACCGCGACGCCTCGGAAGCGGTTCAGCTGGCAGACCTGGTCGAATACATTGTACCCGTTCCTTTGGGATCTTCGCTTCTTGACATGGGCTGTGGCCGGGGTCGGCACGCCATCGAATTTGCGAGTCGCGGATTTGACATCACAGGTGTCGATCTTTCCGCAAGGTCGATTGATCAGGCCCGCAAACACGCACGCGAAGCCGGATTGACTATTGATTTCCGACGCGCTGACATGCGCGTCCCGATCACCGACAAATCCTTCGACGGTGTCCTGAACCTGTTCACTGCTTTTGGGTATTTCGAAACGATGGACGAACATCAGGCTGCCATTGATGCAATGATCCACCCACTCCGGGAAGATGGCTTTTTTGTCCAGGACTTTCTGAACGCCGAACGTGTGATTGCTGAACTAGTGCCCGAGGATTCCCGTGAAATTGGCGATGCCAGGGTGAGTCAGAGACGATGGATAGAAAACGACAGAATTCGGAAAGAGATTGTTTTCTCTCAAGGAGGCCAGAGTCACACTTTCTTCGAATCCGTTGCATTACTGAGACTTAATGATTTTCTACCGATGTACAACACCGCAGGCCTTGAACTAATCGACGTGAAGGGGTCTTATGCCGGAGAAGATTTTGGACCGGATTCAAGCCGCATGATACTTTTCAGTAAAAAACAGAGCGGATGAAGCTGACACCTGCGACATCTTGTGTTCGAGGCAGACCGTCGTCCCGTATTGTGATCACGTCAGCAATAGCGGTTGTCGTGGCATCCGTACTGTTGAACGGATGTTCGTTGTTCTCGACCCGCGAACCCGACAGCCCCATTACAGAGAGCGGCACCTTTATTCAACCCGATAAGCCAGAGCAGGTGGTCAGCAATATTCAGTCCGCCATTGCCGAGTTAAACACGCTAAATTACCGGAGATCGCTTGACCAGGCACTCGATTTCCGCCCAACTGCATCGGCGGACGCTCGCTCGCCGGTATTCGGAAATTGGACCCGCGCGCAGGAAGAGCAATATTTTAGTACGTTGGCAGCTGCAGCGGCATCCGGGAGTGGACACAGCCTGTTACTGAACGATCAGTCTTTTACTATCATCAGCGACGCTCGTTTTGTTCTGGATGCCACCTACGTCCTGACGATCAATCACAATCGAACAGACGCTGACACCAATCTTCAGGGTCGACTTCAATGGGTGATTGATAAGAACTCAGACGGCCTGTGGGCACTCACAGCGTGGACCGACCAGGAGCTGGGAAACGTTTCGTCCTGGAGCGATCTGAAAGCGGTTTTTATCCAATAAAATTTCTGCGCTCCTCAGGCCACATATCGCCATTAATCCGTGTAACGCTTTTGCTTGTCGCGATTAATATGGCGGGGTGTAATCCGTTTGCCCCCGCGCTCGACGATGGCGATCCGTTCGGGAATTTGTTCGGCGACCCCACGACGGTCGATGGCTTTTTTACCAATTTCAGAGCCGCATATGAATTGCGTGATGTGTCGCTGTATGAACCATTACTCGACAGCTCGTTTATATTCAACTGGAGAGATTTTGACGTGCAGATCGATCGGGAATGGGGGTTTGCCCAAGATCTGGAAACCACGCGCCGTCTTTTTGAGAGCACCAACCTGATCCGCCTCGAATGGAATCAGATCATCACGCAGGACGCTTTGATTCCCCACGTGTCAGAGCGCATTATCCGGTCGTTCAACCTGACGGTAACACTTGAAGCGGGTGATGTATTTCGGACCGATGGTAACGTAAATTTCCTTCTTGTTCGTGAAGACTCCCTCGCTTCGTGGCGGCTTCTCAAATGGCGGGACGAAAGCGAGCTTTAACTCAACACCACCAGTCTACAATTTAGATGGAAAACGCACTTCAGTACTCCAGGGACAACTTTGATCGGTCTGTCACCGAACTCATTGACTTTTTGAAGATCCCTTCGATCAGCACGAACCCGGAATCAGCGCCCGATGTGCGCCGCGCAGCCGAATGGATGGCTGATCATTTGCGCAGCCTGGGAATCCAGAAAGTCGAGCTCATGGAGACGCCCGGCCATCCGATTATTTACGCCGAACATCTTGTGGATGCGTCTGCCCCGACCATCCTGGTATACGGTCATTATGATGTTCAACCGCCGGACCCTCTCGAACTCTGGGATTCTCCGCCGTTCGAGCCGATCGTTAAAAATGGCAATTTGTACGCCCGGGGATCCTGTGATGACAAGGGACAGGTATTTATGCATGCCAAAGCGGCTGAAGCGTTTATGCAAACCAGCGGCACGTTGCCTCTGAACGTGAAATACATCATCGAAGGCGAGGAGGAAAACGGTTCCGTGAACCTTCCTGCGTTTTTGAACGAGCACAAAGATCTGCTGGCTGCCGATGTGGTCGTTGTTTCTGATACGGCGCTGTTCGGCGACGGTGTTCCCGCGATTACGTATGGTTTGCGGGGCCTCTCCTATGTTGAAGTTACTCTGACCGGACCGGATAGAGATTTACATTCCGGTATTTACGGAGGCGCCATTCATAACCCGATCAACGAATTGGCGAGGCTGATCGCCGGTCTGCACGACGATGATCACAACGTAAGCATACCCGGCTTTTACGATAACGTCGTGCCGCTGAGCGACGATGAGCGGTCTACGTTTGCCTCTCTTCCGTTCAACGACCAGGAGTGGATTGAAGACGTGGGCGTATCGAAGGCCCGCACCGCCAAAGGATATTCGGTGCTGGAAGCTACCACCGCTCGCCCGGCTCTGGATTGCAATGGGATCTGGGGCGGATACATCAACGATGGTGCCAAAACGGTCCTGCCCTCGAAGGCGAGCGCTAAGATTTCAGCGCGGCTCGTTCCCAATCAAACACCAGACGAAATAACAGACAAGATCCGCGCTTATTTCGAGCATAACTGCCCGGAAACGATGACCGTTAGTGTAAAAGATTTACATGGAGGACACGGAATTGTTGTAAATACTGACAGTCCTGCAATGTCCGCGGCGTCGCAGGCCATGGAAGCGGTATTCGGAGAGAAACCGTACTTCACACGTACTGGCGGGTCGATTCCAGTCGTCGCTGATTTCAAAAAGATTCTGGGCCTGGATACGGTCTTATTCGGCTTCGGATTGGATTCCGATGCGATCCATTCTCCCAACGAACGATTTGGGTTGGATCGATTCCAAGCAGGCATTGAATCGATCATACGGTTTATGCAGATCTACAGCGGGAAATAGTGAATTGCGTGAATCGTGCAGTATTGTTTGACATCGAGGTGAAAGGTCCCTAAAATCGGCCTCCGATTCTTCGATGCCCGAGTGGCGGAACTGGTAGACGCATGCGACTCAAAATCGTATGTCCATAGGACGTGGGGGTTCGAGTCCCCCCTCGGGTACTTGTTGCTAAACATAGGATAGTGTGAATTTAGCAAAACTGACATTTTCGATATTTACGCAGTGAAACCGACTACTCCTCAACTACTCTTTCAACATGGACAGCGCAGCAGCCGTGATCCATAGAGGGTTATAGGCTCACCGCAACATGCACCGTGCGACCTTAAAAGCGCGTGTGTGCGTCCCTTCGGTGTGGATTATGGGGC
>SMVB01033010.1_pt1 | contig 13889 bp, 9 predicted proteins | sample 2456461 | NCBI WGS metagenome assembly SMVB01 (sample SAMN11095934, study PRJNA526329) | marine sediment metagenome | biome: Marine sediment; feature: Surficial sediment; material: Deep marine sediment; isolation source: Hadal surficial sediment | place: Pacific Ocean | collected 2014-05 | depth 0-1...
ATCGGAGTAAACCGCACGCTGACGCCGAAATCCTTGAACACCGTATTCACATCCCCTAAACCGTTAGACGTCGTTACGGCGATCTGGCCGCCTGAGTTGAAGTAGGCTTCCTTGCCCGTCAACGTTGTTATGGTCGGCTCGGCCAGTATTTTCGACAGTCCGTTTATTTTCGCAACGTCGAGAGCTAGATTGAATATGGAGTCGGAACTCAAGAAACTCGCAAACAGACCCTGATTCTGGATGTTCAGGCCAAACGGTGCGAACTCATCGATAGCCGGACCCCAGGGAGCGAAGCTATCGAAGACCGGGGGCTGGTTAATAGGAGCGTCCGGGAAGATCGCACCGCCATTGACGCCACCATAGTTCCACTCGCCACCGAGATGAAAGCTGTTGAACTGCGCGTTCAGTCGTTTGAGTTCATTACGATTGATCTCAGCGATCTTGATCACCAGCATGACTTGTTGAACGCCGCCGACCTGCATGAGGTTGATGACGTCGCCGGCCGTTGAGTCCTCGCCGCCGCCCTGGCTTTCCTGCTCGAACTGCTGGGCGTCGACGGCAGTGGCGACCTGGGCGAGATAGGTTTCTGCGATCCGCAACGCCGCGTTCATGCTGATGATGCTCGAGACTTCGCCCGCAAGTACGATCGAGCGCTGCGTCGAGTGAACCTCGATCGGCTCATTCGGCAACAGCTCGAAGAGTTTCTCCTTTAGGGACTCGAGATCGTGCGTGACCTCGACGTTGACCGTGCCGATGAGCCGGTCCTGGTTGTCCCAGAGCAGCACGTTGGTCGTACCCAGATCCTGTCCGAGCACATAGAGCTGAGTGGCACGCAGAATTAGAATGTCCGCGATATCCGGGCTACCGACCGAGACCCGTGCAGCTGGGGTATCGAGGCGAAGCACCCGCGACTTAAACAGGGGAACCACTAACCGGCTACCACCACTGACTACGTCTGGCGAGGCTGCAAACTCCTGAGCTCTGCTCACAGAGCCTAGTGTCAACCCGGTTGCCAACAGAATAAGACTGCCGAGTCCTGTGGTGGTGCGCAGATTTATTCGCATTGTTGCATTTCCTTATCGTTTGAACCGTTCGTTGTCTCTAACTCAGCAATTCAGAGCCTATCTAGGCCGTTACGGCTAGCTCTGCGGTCTGATTCTCTCCACGTTGGTGCCGCGGATGATCGTGATCGGCACGTCAGCGGGCGCCGCCACCCGCGGAGCCCTTCTGACAACCGGCCTGGGCGCTGGAGCCGGAGGCGGGGGTATCTCCGCAAGCTCGTACCTCTCCCCGGGATTGCGCAGGGTCAGCTGGATAGTTCCTTCTTCCTTCGCTTTGACTAAAGTCTCAGTTTGCGCGGGCGTCATTTCCAAGGTCACGGCTCGGACGATCACTGGGTCGCTGTCCTGAGTAGCGGCGGTCTGGTCGACGGCCAATACCTTCAGATTCTTGAGAATGGTTTCCGTAGTCGCTCTCCTCGTTCTGCTGTCCAACCGGGTAGCGAGTACATCGACGCGGTTGCCCGGCAGCAAGAATCCTGCCACGCCGACGACATCGTCGACCCTGATCGTGACCGCACGCATCGCCTTGGATACGAGCGCGGCCAGCGTGCTACCCGTCTCATGCGCGGCGAATCGATCCCTCATCAAGATTTCGCCGCTCAAGATATTTGCAGTCGCTACCATGTCCTGGACGTCCTCCCGCTCCCGAAACGCTTGCGGAGGAGCGGTGCCTTTCGGAAAAGCCAAAATTTTCAAATGCCTCCCGGCGACTTTCGTGCCATAGGGAATGTCGAGGGCCGCTATAACGACCGCCTCGGTGGCCACTTCCGTCTCCGCTGTAAGACCAAGCCGCTTTTGGACCCAGTTATTCGCAGCCCAGGCGGCCAGACCGCCCATACCTAGAGACACGATTACCAGAAACAAACCTCTTCGCTTTAACATTGAAAATAATCTCTCTAAATGGTTGACTCGGAACGGTCTGAGCTATCGCCGTCCATGGCCACGAAGTAGTTGTCCCACGCCCAACGCATATGCCGCTTCGTCAATTTCCGTGGCTGATCGATATAGGTCGTCAAGTCCACCGCGATCCCAAGCAGGTCTCTCGGGTGACACGGCAGTAGTCCGACACGGTTTTTCGCATGAAGCTCCTGCAGCACGAAGTCCAAGATCTCCTGGTCGAAGATGATGCCGAGTTCATTGCATTCCGCCTTCCAAATCTGCCGATAAGCCTCTGGCGCGAGATAATCGAATTTAATTTTGTAGCCAATCCGACGAAGAAATGCTTCATCGGCTAGATCCAAGGGGTGCATGTTCGTAGAAAAAATCAGAACCACGTCGAACGGAACACTAAAGTGCCGTCCCGAACCCAGGTGCAGGTAGTCCTTCTTCTCTTCCAGCGGCACGATCCAACGATTAAACACGGCCTCAGGAGATACTCGCTGGCGGCCCATATCGTCGATCATGAACATCCCGTTGTTGGCCTTTAGTTGTAATGGAGCGTGATATTGCCGCGACGCGGCGTCGAACCAAATCTCAAGCATGTCGGCGGTCAGCTCACCACCGCTGATGACGACCGGTCGCTCACAACAGACATATCGAGGGTCGTGCCCCTCCGCCAACATAAGATCCGGACCGTCATCTTCGAGCGCGACGGTCTTATGCACGATCGGATCGAAGATATCAACGACGGAATCGTTGATAACGATGGCATGCGGAATGAGTGTTCGATCGCGAAACAGGCGCCGAAGCTTCTGCGCGACATAGGTCTTACCCGTTCCCGATGGGCCATACACGAAAATCGCGCGTCCGGAGTTCAATGAGGGACCGAGCTGGTCGAGTAGTTTCTCTTCCAGAACAACGCCAGCGAACGCAGATCGCATGGCGCTCCTAGTGATTGATCTTTCGTGTACCGACTGGGCCCTGACGACGCGTGCATAGTCAGCGAGCGGAACGGGAGTCGGGCCCACGTAACCGCTACGGAGCATCGCATCTAACGCAGCCGCTCTACCGCGGTCGGTTAACCCGTAGCGCAAACCGGTGCCGGAATCGTCCGCCGCCAGCACCTCGACCTTGGCTTCCCGGCGCATGAAATGCAGAACCGCTTCCAATATCCGGCCGGACAACGCGAGACGTTCTACGAGCTTCGCGAGCGACTGTACGCCTCCAGCGAGGAGATGCTTCGCTACGAGATCTCCCACGAACGTCTGGCTGAGGCCAGCGTCCTCCAAGCTTTCCGGTCGAGCGGCAACGTTGCTGAGCGCGATAGCAAGCGTTTGCTTGATGTCCATGGCGTGAGAAGGGTGAACTACCATGCCGAAAGCCTCAATTGGTGGATAGAAAAGACATCACAGTCCCATGCTAATAGAGCGCCACAAGCGTGCCTGCGGTGATAGCAATTGAGTACGGAATCTTCACGACGCTCGTCTCGACGGGCACAGACGGGGGAATGGAAAGATAGCGAGCGGCCATTACCGTACCGACTCGCTGCCAAAGAATTATCGCGAGTCCGAGGACTCCACCTAGTACTAACGTAGACACCCCGGCGAGCGCGACGCCCCAAGGACCGAGAAAACTTCCAACGCCAACGAGGAGCTTCACGTCGCCGGCCCCGAGTCCGCCGAGCGCATAGAATGGGATGAGAATCAGAAAGCCGGCGACGATTCCGGCCAGTGCTGAGAGCGCGCCAGCGCTCCCCAGGAAGCTGCAATGTATCACGATACCCCAACTGAGCATCATGGCGACCAAGATATTCGGAATCTGGCGCAGATGGAGGTCCGTTGCGACTGCACCCGCGAGGAAGATCAGCAAAATCAGAGAGGAGCTTCCGTAAGTAATACTATCTAGAGTCATAAGGGTGCGCCTTGCATCGGTGACCGAGGTCCACAGATCGCAGACCGAGTGCCATGCTTAGTATGCTTTTTACGCGTACGCCGCCTCGGCCGATAGTACTTTGCCTGCGGACCGACAGGAGTTATTTGCGTAGCGGGTAATAGATGGAGAATTGGTAGGATCGCGCCGGCGCCGGCCGAGTGAATTTAGTGCGACGAACGCGTCGAGCCGACTAAGAGACGATATGCGATAACTCGAGATCTGCCGACTCCGTCTCCGCGCGCTTGGCGCGTGACTTCGTATGGCCGATCATCATCGAGGGCGGCATCCCGATTCGCTGCTTGAACACGCGGGCGAAATAGGATGGGTCGTTAAATCCCACGGCATACGACACATCCGTGACCGTCGTGCCGGGATTCTCGAGCAACCGGCAAGCTTCTTTCAGACGATAATCGATGGTGTAGTCTCGGAACGTTTTGCCGATAGACTCCTTAAAGGCGCGACTGAACCGGAACGGGCTCATACCGCAAACCTTCGCGACGTCCTCGATGCGAAACTTGGAGCGGTAGTACTTCTCTACGTAGTAAATGGCCGGACTGAGCATTGCGTCAGCCGGTCTCTGGCGGATCGAGACTTCGTCCGGAAGTCCGTCTTGCTGTATCGCAGGAACTCGACGCCGCTGATTCCGGCTGTAGCTCATTGCCGACAGGAGTGTGCGCAGACATCGGTCAGTCTCATGCCGGGGGACGGGCTTCACCAGATAGTCCCAGACTTTAGACCGAAACGCCCAGATCGCCAGCGCCTCGGAGTGCTGCAACGTCAACATGATGATCGGCAGCGAAGGGTGAGTACTTTTGACGTCTAGTAACAACCGAAGTCCTGCTCTGTCCGGATAATCAAAATCGAAGCAGAGCAATTGCGGCGGACGGCCGACGATTATTCTGTCCAGGTCGAACGTATCCGCGCAAGATCGGATATTGAAGTACTCTCGGAATCCGGCCGGAAGCTCGGCTTCCTTAAGCGAGACCGTTAAATTCACCCAGAGAAGGTCGAGCCTGTCCATTATTATACGACCGTTTGGTCCTTTTGGTGACGGACATGTTATGTAAACCGAACGATCTATATATATCAGGCCTAACGAGTTTCGCCAGATCTGATCATTAATACTCGAACCCGGTGATGGTCACTTTCCCACCTCATAAAGATCTCGGTGACTTTGCGGCAGCTTTAAGAGAGCCTGTATCTTCTTAATTAATATAGGATAACGATAGCGCCAACTAGCTCGGCCAGCCCCGTCCGGTCCTGTCGCATGATTCGATTCTCAAGCGCTGCAAAGCTCACAACATCGAAGTGAGTCGGATTGCTTATGTTAAATCGGCGCAACGGCGGCAAGAGATTACTAGGGAATCGAAAAATTCTCCTACTAGACCGTAGAAGCTTCAGTAGCTCGGTGAGCTTAGACTCTGTCGGCGGGACCGCGAATCGGTCTAGAAGCTCTCCTTCACAACCACACTCGTGGTAATAAAGGGATTCGAATAATTACAAACGGCCGCGCTGTTCGAGCACATGTCGTATAGCGCAATACCCGAAGTGTCCGCAAGATACTGATAGCGGTCCGCAAAATACTCCTATTCGATCTCAGCGGTGAACGTGTACAAGTACGTCTATGCAGAGATCGGAAAAAGCAGCGGCCGGATAAAGCAACTCAAATAGTGATTCAGGCCACTACTGAATGTTTTCGATTCGATGTAGGGGCGGAGGTCCTAATAACCGACACGCGGTAGCCTCCGTCATTCGATAACTCCAAGCATGAGGTGTCCGACAATGAAACAGGCAATCTATAGATTCTTGGCAGACGAAAGCGGTCTCACGACCGTTGAATACGCGATAGCTGGTGCGTTGGTCAGCGTCGCCGTCATCGTCGCGTTCACGGCGCTCGGTGGACAAGTCGCCACGACGATCGGCCTAATCACGACTGCAATAACTCCGTAACACCGTAAAGGAAACGTCTAGAACCGGCGACCCGCGTCAAGGCGCGAAAAGCGCCTGGCGCGGGGATTTCTTGGTTTGGCGTATGAGAAACCCTCAGGTGCGACAGCAGCTACGTGCTTATCTGGACTCCGAGCCTCTAGATCTATTTCAGGGTCTCGAACGGCGGATAGCCCATACCGGCCGGAAGTGGCAGCGGCCCGAATGGATCGGATCACGGCTGTTAATGCGTCATATCCGAACAACATCGATCATCATGCTGTGGGGGATCACGGCCAGTGTCGCCGTCTGGCTGACCGCGCTGTCGATCCCCCATGCAGTGCAGATCTATTTCATTGCCGGGGTTCTTATCGTGATGGCGGTGCTGCTGGCAGTCGCGAATCGCTGCACCTGGCGCGGGTCGTTTCTCGATCATGTCCGGACCGTGATCCTCGTACTCGGGGCCGTTCTGACGATGCGGTACGTTTGCTGGCGCATCGCCTACACAGTGAATTTTCACGACGTCCTGAGCTACATCGGCGCAATCGCCCTGCTCGTTGCCGAAATTTACGGCATCACGATGTATTTCCTCGGATCTATCATCAACGTGAAACCGCTTCACCGGTCTATACGGAAACTCGACGAATCGGCGCTTCCGACTGTCGACGTTCTGATACCGACTTTTAATGAAGATGATTCGATTCTCGAGGTGACGTTGATCGCGGCCACCCAGATGGACTACCCGGCAGAACTGCTGAAAGTCTACCTACTCGACGACGGTGGAACGGATGCAAAAATCGATCAGGCCGATTCGAATGCCGCTGCGGCGGCCCGCGACCGGCGGCGGCGCTTGCAGGCGCTGTGCGAAACGACCGGGGCCACATACATGACGCGTGAAGATAACCGGCACGCCAAGGCTGGCAACATCAACGCGGCGCTCATGAGGATATCGGGCGACCTGCTGCTGATGCTGGACGCCGACCATGTTCCGAGCGCGGATTTCTTGCAAAACACTGTTGGCGAATTCCAGGCGGATCGGAAGCTGTTCCTCGTGCAAACTCCGCACCGCTTCATCACCCCGGACCCAGTCGAGAAGAACCTGGGCGTGTACCACAAGATGCCAGGTGAGAGCGAGATCTTCTACCGGCAAGTCCAGCACGGTCTGGATGCCTGGCATAGTTCTTTTTTCTGTGGTTCGGCAGCGATTCTGCGCCGGCAACACCTCAACGAAATCGGCGGCCTGCCGACAGAGACCGTCACCGAGGATGTCGAGACCACGTTAATGCTGCACCGCCGCGGATACCGCAGCGTCTACCTTGGCAAGCCGATGATTTTCGGCCTGCAGCCGGAGACTTTCTCGGGTTTTATAGCACAGCGATGCCGATGGGCGCAGGGCATGGTGCAACTGTTTCTCCTGAGGAACCCGTTGCTTGCGAGCGGGCTCACACCGCAACAGCGCTTCGGCTATTTGAACTCGACGATGTTCTGGTTTTTTCCCTATGCGCGGTTGATCTTTCTGCTGGCCCCGTGCGCCTTTCTACTGTTCGGCCTCAAGATCTACGATTCCAATCTGAATCAGTTCCTGATCTATGCCGTGCCGCATTTGATCGGGGCATTAATTTGCGCCAACTTGCTGTTCGGCAAGGTACGGTGGGTGCTGGTATCTGAGCTTTACGAAACAGTGCAGTCGATTTTCTCATGCCGCGCTATTACGCAGACGCTTCTGAACCCTAGGGCGCCGGTGTTTAAAGTGACAGATAAAGGGGAGTGTTTGAAAAAAGCTTTTGTGTCCCCGTTGGCCAGCCCGTTCTATGTAATTTTTCTGTTGCTTGTGGCCAGCCTGATCGCCGGTTATTTCAGGTATCAGATCACGCCCGGACAACGCGACATCGTTGTCATTACGGTCGGCTGGGCCGCGCTGAACCTGTTTATCGTCATGGGCGGGCTCGGTGTGCTATTGGAGCGCCGCCAACGCCGCACGTCGCCAAGGCTTTATCTTGCGCGGGCCATCTCGGGAATGCTTCGATTCGGAGACGCCGTCATCGGCTGTCGCTTGTTGGACATCTCGATGACAGGCGTCAAGATCGAGCTGGCCCAGGACTGGCCGGACGACCTGGACCCGAAATCAAGCGGCGTACTGGAGATACCGGTCGGGGAGAATACCGCACTGCTGCCGATATCGGTTGTCCGCCATCATTCCGCGCAACCGGCTGTCAGCCTGACGTTCTCGGAGATGACGACAGATATGAAACGCTGGATCGTCGCAATAGGCTACGGCAATAGTGACAATCTCGATTGGGACGTCGAAAGTCTGCATGCCACGCCGGGTATTATTGGCGGCTTCGTCAATTTCCTCTGGCTCGCTATCCGCCGTGCCGGAGAGCACCTGCTCCACCTTGTAAGGATCTCAATTTATTGGTTGATGGACCGGAATTCAGTTGGTCGTGAACATGATTCAGCTATTGTCAGGAACGAGATCGGATGATCACGCGATGCACGGAGAGACGAAGATGCGTTTAGAAGGATTTAGAGTATCGCTCTGTGTTGTGTTTGTCGCGGTGCTGGCCGTATCGGCGGTAGCGCAGGCGCAGACTGCTTCGAGTTCCGCCGCTGCGATTCAGGTCAGCGAGTTCTCTTTGGACACGCTGATGAGCCGCCCCGAACAGATCCTGCTGCAAACCGCGGCGGATCGCTACACGTTCTACATTCCGTTGTCGCCTCGCGTCCGGCTCCGGCGAGCGACACTGGCCCTGGCTTTTACAAACTCGATCTCGATGTTCGAGACCCGCTCCCAGCTTCGTGTCAGGGTTAACGGCAGGGTCGTTGGACAGACGCTATTGGACGCGCGCAATCCCGTGCGCGAACTGAGCGTCGATATTCCACCCGATCTGATGGAACCCGGCTATAACGAAATGGAGTTCCAAGTTTCTCAGCACTACGTGAGCCAGTGCGAGAATCCGATGGCGCCGGAACTCTGGACCAATATAGACACATCGAAATCCACGCTGAAGTTTGAATACGAGCTCCCCGCGATCCAAACGTCGCTGGCTGAAATCCCGATTCTAATCAATCCGCTGGGCTGGAATCCGTATCGTCTGACGATCATGACTGTGAACGGCAAACTGCAGGAATCCGACCTGGCTCTGGGCGCCATCCTCAGTGAAGGTGTTGCGACGTCTCTCAAGTATCGGCCGCTTCAGGTGTCGCATGCCGTTGCGCTGCCGGTTCCGGAAGAGATAGGAGAAAGCGCGTCGGGTAGAGTCGCGCTGATCGGGTATCCGGCCGATGCCGATGCGACCTTGTTCGGCACCTCCGCTAAGGCGTCGCATGCCGTCATGCTGCCGGCTTCGGAAGAGGTCAGGGAAAGGGTGTTGGGTAGAGTCGCGCTGATCGGGAATCCGGCCGACGCCGATGTAATCTTGTTCGGCACATCCGATAAAGTTGCGCGTTTCCTGCCGGATAAAATCGCCCGGGAAATTGTCGGCCCATATATTGGATTGATGCGACATGTTGCGGACAACAGCCGGTTCGTGCTCGTGATCAGTGGTCGGGACAGGGATGAACTTGCCATCGCGGCGCGGGCGTTTTTGCTTGCCGGCGCTGGGCTACCGGACGTTGCAAGCATGACGGTCAACGGCACGTCGGCGCCGGAAGTGCCGCGGTATGCGAACGCGAACGCCATTGAGGCCGGAAAGCGGTACGCATTCTCCGGTTTTGGCGTTCAGACAAAGACGCTTCGTAGTGGCACGGATTCGGTGGAGTTTGAGATCTGGTTACCGCCGGACCTCTTCGTGCCTGCGAGCAGCGCGCTCGAGGTTCACCTCCATATGGCCTATGGCGGCGGAAGCGATCCGGGCTCGGTCATCAACCTCGACCTGAACGGTGAATTTTCCTCAGCCATCCGCCTTGTTTCAGAAGACGGCGGTACCTTTCTCGATTACGTCATTTCGCTGCCGGCTTCACGGCTTCGTGCCGGTTCGAACACCTTGCGTTTTACCGCCCACATGGCACCGATGACGAAGAGCGATGTCTGTTTTACGCCGAGCAGTGCGGGCCTCGTCGCGAGTATTTTTGACGACTCGTGGCTGCTGCTGACCAAAGCGCGGCACCACGTGGAACTCCCTAATCTGCAGCTCACGGCCCGGACCGGTTTTCCATTCTCGTCGCCGGCGGACGGCAGCGAACTACATGTCCGCACGACCAGTTTGAATCCCGATGTTGTCGCATCAGCGTGGACGCTGCTGGGCAAAGTGACGCAACTTGGCGCGATCGCGCCGTGGCAGGCGACGATCGGCACTAATCCAGCCGAGCCAGGCCGACATGAGATAATCGTCGGGCCCATCGGCGAGTTACCCCCGGAATTAATGGCGGCGGCACCGATTCAATTTGGGTCGAGCGGCCTTCTCAAATCCGTGGTCTTGGAAATGGCCCGCGGTCAGGAAGATTCGAAAACCGTCCGCAGGCTGTTCTCTGTAGGCCAATCGTTAGCCCAACCCCCGGCCGTTGTTCAGGCACTGGCCTCGGTCAATTACGAGGCGCGCCCGGACGACCGAACTTATTTGTTGCAGTTCGAGTCACCGGTCGAGGCGGGTCGGCTGGTCACACTGGTGACCAGCGTATCCAATTCAAGTCTGCGAAAAGGCGTCGATCGTTTGGTCGAGTTCGATCTCTGGGGTTCGCTGGATGGCGACCTGGCAATTTGGGATTCGTCATCGGACAGCGCCCGGACGACAAGGGTCGGTTCGCGCTTTCATATCGGACAGCCGGACCTGCAGTCGCGCGCCAGCTTTTTCTTTAGTCAACGACCGTGGCTCTGGATCTCGCTATTGAGTGCAGCAGCTTTGCTATTCGTGATCACTTCGGTAAGCCTGCTCAGACAGCGGGCACGCGCTCGATCCTGAGATATCGTCGTGCGGAGATCAGTTGTGGCGCTGTCATTGCTGGCGCTGGGCGCCTGCGGCCAGGGATTCGAATCATCCCTCAGTTCAGGTTTGTGGGAAGGCTACCGTGGAATCTACATCTGCGATGACGGGAGGGTAGCCGACGGCGGACAACAGGGAATAAGTCACTCCGAAGGCCAGAGTTACGCAATGATCCTGGCTGAAGCGGCGGGCGATCGGGCGACGTTCGATCGAGTATGGAACTGGGCGCGCCGTAACCTTCAGATCAGAGACGACGCGCTTCTGGCCTGGAAGTGGAATCCCGAGTCCGGCAGCGTCATCGATGAGAACAACGCTACCGACGCCGATCTTATGGTTGCCTGGGCATTACTGCGTGCGGCACGCCGATGGGACGCGTCCGGCTATCAGAGCGAAGCCTGGCGTTTGTTGGACGACATCCGTTCTAAATTGATCATCGAATCTTCCGTTGGCCCGGTATTATTGCCGGGTACGTCAGGATTTATTCACGATGGCGTGGCAACTATCAACCTGTCTTACTGGGTGTTTCCGGCGCTTACTGAACTTGCGCGGCTGGACCCGCTGGGGCCCTGGGCGGCGGTCAGGAGCAGTGGTCTGAAGCTGATCGATTCGGCGCAGTTCGGTTCGAATGCCCTGCCGGCTGACTGGTTACAGTTGACCGATCCGCCGGCGCCATCTCCTCTCTTTCCGCCACGGTTCGGATTCGAAGCGCTTCGGATACCTCTGTATGCCTCCTGGGACGGGCTTAATCGGCATCCGGGTCTGGCCTCGCTTGCCGCATTTTGGGAAGACAACGACAAGCCCCCGATTTGGGTAAACCTCGATGACGGGACCTGGGCTGCGCAAAGACTCCGGCCCGGCGCGATGGCCGTCCGCGAATTGTTGCTAGCGGGCGATTCCGGCGTTGAGGACGGTCAGCGAAATGCCGTATCTGAAAGTGACTATTACGATTCAACGCTTTTGTTGTTAGCTACTCTCGCCGCCGATGAGCAAAACGATTAAGCGATTCCTGACAACGGGTCTGGCTGCGGTTTTGCTGGCCGGATATGCTGCATCTGTCTGCGCAGCGGCCGCCGCGATCGAGATCTTGCAGACGACGCGCGTGCTCGCGACCGAGGCCGCCGAAGCGGGTAACTGCGACGAAACACTGAGATTACTGATCCCATTTGCGGAGATTGTGCGTGAAGCGCAGGACGTTCACAGCGGACGGCTGCTCGGCTGGTGTTTCGGTGCAACTGGAGAGCCACAACGCGCGGTCGCTTGGCGGGAGCAGGTTTCACGCTGGACCAGCGCCGATTCGGACCGGGAGGCACTCGCAGCGGCGCTGGCCGAGGTCGGCCAGCAGGATGCCGCGCTCATCATCGCGCGCGATCTGATGGACCGGAATCCGGATGCCGCGCGGTTGGTTCACGATATTCTGCTGAGTAAAGCGGCAGCCGCGACGAATGCCGGCAAATGCAAGGAGACCCTGGATCTGATCGGGGAGGCCTCTGCGATAGCGGCGCCGACCCGGGACCACCGGCAGCTGCGAGCCTGGGCGCTGTACGACTGCGGTCGTTACGCAGAGGCTGGAGACGCGTTTGAAATCTTGTACGTCGAGTTGCTGGAGGATAACGCTGCGCAGGGGCTGGTGCTGAACGATTACCAGGCGAAGCGCCTCGATCGCACCGAGGTGGTTGCGAACACACACGGCGGGCCGCTGGTTGAACGGTTGCCAAAGGAACGGCTGCCGCGGAGCAAAGATGGCCGCGTCGACTATGCTGACGTGTTCCTGACCAGTGACGGCAGAATTTCAGGGTACCACCGACGCGAGTGGTCCGGACTGCCCGGTATCGGCCGGAGCAACCGGCGGGGTGAAGGTCCGAGCGAACTGGACGCCTGGCGTTTGCCGGCGCTCGAAGTCGAGTATCAGCGCGACCAACATCGATTTGAATTCCTGGCAACGCGCCTTGATCTCGAGAGCGGTGACATGAGTCTCGCCAATTTTGCGGTCAACGCCCCTCAAGTGACCGGTGTTTCCATTACCGACTCTGAGTCGGGGCTTTGGGAACCCGTTTTCACCTGGGTCTATGAAACCGATCTGATCTGGACTTTGGATATTGGCGCGACGCCGATCGAGGGTGAGGTGTCGCCAACCCTGCAGGGCGGACTCGGTGCGTCACAGTCTAAGGAGAACTATGGCTGGAGTCTGGCCGCGGTCCGGGTGCCGGTTGAACAGTCGATTCTGTCGTGGACCGGTGTCAGTGGTATCGTTGAGATTAACGGTAATCCCGCTTCATTGCCGTTCACGTGGGGACGCGTCACGCGCAACGGATTGAACGCGGCTGGTTACTTGAAGATTTCTGATGAATGGACGCTATCCGGGGACCTGCGTTTCGGCGACTACCGTGGCCATAATGTCGTATCCAACTTCGGCGGCGAATTTTACGGACTTGCGGAAAGGCGCGGGTTCGGGTCCGGTGATTCGGGTTTCTGGTGGGGGCCATACCTTTATCTTTCGGGATTCCAGGAAAACCTGAGCGGCTTCGCGCCGGGTCATGGCGGTTATTTCAGTCCGGACAGGTTGGTCGGGACGGGCCTTTCGGGCCGCTGGCGGCGCGGTTCGGAGACGGATCCATGGTATGTCGAAATTCGCGCTAGCGGTGGTTATCAGAAACACGAAGAGGCGGCCGCCGAACTGATTCCGGACGAGGACCTGAGAGATCAGTTGCTGGGGCTCCTAGGCCTGAGTCCGGGTGATCTTGGCCGCTTCGATTCGAACACGGAATCGGGCTTCGCGGGCACGCTCAAGATTGAAGGTCTGCGTCGTATCGGCAGCACTCGTTGGCACTGGGGTGGTTATGTGCGAGCCCGGATCAGTCCTGAGTTCGACGACTTCGCGACGATGCTGGTCATACGCTACGGTATCGATTCGCAGCGCCAACCGGTCAGGCGACACTACAAGGAGCGGTTTCAGCTGCTCGATCGCTGATCGGTCGATCCCGTCCTGACATCCCGAATATCGATTCATACAGTAGGACTATTTTGCAGCTTACCAGGACTTTCTTGCGGGATTATGTTCAACGCGACTCGACTCCTACTACACGGGAGTCAAACTGATCGGCACAACAGAAATGGACGCAGAGCCATCACGATGCCGAGTAAACATTCTAAGAAGGCTAATCGCTCAATC
>SMVB01132042.1_pt1 | contig 13885 bp, 10 predicted proteins | sample 2456461 | NCBI WGS metagenome assembly SMVB01 (sample SAMN11095934, study PRJNA526329) | marine sediment metagenome | biome: Marine sediment; feature: Surficial sediment; material: Deep marine sediment; isolation source: Hadal surficial sediment | place: Pacific Ocean | collected 2014-05 | depth...
TCATCGACTCGGCCCTCGTCCACCGCACCGCCGGTGATGCCGACCTTCCCGAAGAAGGGACGCTCGCCGCGTTCGTCTCTTCGAAGCAGCCGGTCGAGGACCGCGTCGCACGCCACTACCACCGGCTCTACAGCCTCGTCGGCTGGTATTCGGAAGCCGGCGAGCTCGTCTCGCTGCACAACGATCAGTCCGTGACCGCCGGCGATGCGGCCATCGAGTTCACCGAGATCGCATTCCTCGAGACCGACCGGGACAAGAACTTCCTGGTGGTTATCAACGGCAACGTCGCACAGACCGCCGGCAGCATCGCCCTGACGGTCAAGAACCACCACGGGCAGACCCGAACGGCCCGATACCGGCCGGCGATGAAGCCCTTCTCGCTTCACAAGCTGCACCTGGCGGAGCTGTTCGGCGACCTTCGCGAGTTCTGCGGTCTCAAGCACGCCTGCCTGACGGGCGAGTTCAAGTGCCGTGGCCTGTTCGTGCGCCCCTACGTGATGACGCGCGGCAGTCACCTCAGCGGCTACCACGGCGGCGACCGCTATGCCTCCATGCGTGGGCTCTCGCGGACACGGTACGACCAGCTCGGCCGCGGCGAGATCAACCCCATGGCTGTCGTCAACACCGATAAGGTGCGGACGTTCGTCAACATCTTCAACACCCATGGCAGCATCGAGGAGGACTTCTGGGTCGACGCCCGGGTGTACGACCAGAAGGGCACCCTGGTCGCCGACAAGCCCCGATGGCTGCTGGCCACACGGAACCAGCTGGCACGCGGAGATGTTGCCGAATTGCTGCCGGCGGCGAACCAGACGTTGATCGGACACATCGCGCTGAGCTTCTCGCCCGATGACAAACTGTTCTACCCCGGCCGGCTGCAGGCGTTGCTCGAATACTGAACCGAGCACAACACCGCGCGTGTCATGGCCTGGAGCGATGAGTGGAACTCGCCCGAGCGGCAGGAGCGAGCCGACCGGGTTCTCCGCGCGTTCTACCGGATGTGGTTCAAGGGACCGATCGTTTCATCCATATCGATCACGAACTCAGGGCTCTCGGCCGACTACGACAAGCACGTCCAGTACACCATCCGTCTCCGGAACACCGACGGCGAGACGTTGCGCTACAAGGGGACCCTTGGGCCGCAGGCGACCGACTTTGGGACCATCGATACGTTCTTCCCCGACATCGAGGCGTTCCTCGGCGGGTCGCCGGCGGCGATGGCCGTGGTCGAAAGCACATCGGACCTCGCCATCGTGCAGTTCACCCATCACAAGGCGTCGGATGTCTTCAGCGCCGAGCACTTCATGGCCCTGAGGACCTACCACGACGGCGGCTACTGCCTTCCCTGCGGTTCGTGATCGCCTCGCACCGATGGCTTGTAGAGGTCACCCCGGGCGAAAGAGCGGAGGAAGATCCCGGAATCCGCTCAACACCCTTGCGACTTCGACACCGGCGCGAGCCTTACGATAGAAAATGAGGTAGGCGCCGACCGGGTAGGATCGGATCCCCCGCACCAGGTCGGAGCGATCACGCCCCATGCCGGGCGAGCGGGCCAGAGTCTGGCAGGTGTTGTACACACGCTCAAGGAATTGATCGGCAGCCTCGACACTGTCCTGAGCAATGAAGAGCCAGATCTCGACGAGGTCTGCTTCGGCGTCCTCGGCGAGCTTGACTTGACTCATGCCCGCTTCTTGCGACGGCGCGAGGCAAGACGCCGCCTACCCGCCGACCGAATCCGTTCGACGGCGTCACGGTCGAGTGGCTTGGCGCGGCCATCCTTGAGCTGGGTGAGGCCCTTCCGCACTTCGCCGCGCAAGTCCTCCAGGCGTGCATCGAGAAGGCGGTCGCGCTCCTCCATAAGGCGAATGGCGTCCCGGACGACTTCACTCGCAGAGCCATACAGGCCGGAGGCTACCTTGTGCTCGATGTATTGCTCGATCTCCGGCGTGAGCGAGACGTTCATGTGCGTGCTCCCTTCATACGGGGGAGGGTATTCGCAATAACGAAGATTGTCAAAGATTGCTATACGACCGGCAGCTTGGCGTGGTGACCACACAACTGTTACGTCCGCAACGGCCCACCCGGCGTTGCGAGGATCACCGGGCCGGGTTCCGGGGCGGGCAGCCGCCGGTCGCGATTGAAGGGCGGATCGGTGTGCGGCGGGAGGTCGGCCGGCGCGTACTCGCCGGCCATGTCCCGGCGCATCTGCTCGTCGGCGTAGTACCGAAGGAACGTCGTGCCGGGCGGCTGGCCGCGATCATCAAGGAAGCTCAGGTCGAAGATCATGCTGGCCGCCGACTCCGGCGGCAACTCATTGTCGGGCCGCGCGAGCACGTCCTCGCGCAGCAACGTGTAGAGGTCGCGGTCGCTGAGGTGATCGGTGTGGACCAGGTAGTACCTCCATTCGGCAAGCCGGCGGATCACTGCCCGCAGCGTGCGGCGCAGTGCGGGCTCGGCGAGCTGCCGGGCCGGCGGCAGGCTGCAGCCGGACTCGGCAAGCAGTTGCGTCAGCGGCCGTTTCGGCGCGGTCTCGAAGGCGACGACGCCGGCCCAGAACTGCTCGAGAAGATCGGCATCGATTCCGGCCGACTCGCCGCAGACCATCCGGCCGCCTGCCAGTTCCCCGGCCCGGCTCTTGAGCCCGGCGATTCTTTGCTTCTGGTCCATGGCGGCGATACTAAGGCCGCCTTGCAGGTTCGCCCCGGAACTGCCAAAACGCCGCGAGACCGACAGGCGACAGCCTCGGATCTCGCGGACACGCCTTGCTTATTGCCGGTACCGCTGAAGGTCCTGCTCGATCGACGCGCGTAACGCGTCCGTTGCAGGGCTGTTGCTGAGCGGGGTCAGTGCGGTCAAGGCCTCCCGCGCAAAGGTGATCGCGGACTCGGTGTACCCGCGTGCTTCCATCGCGAGCGCGACGCTCTGCAGTGTCTTGACCAGCCCGCGACGGACGTCGGCGTGGTCGGGCTGTTGTTCGAGCAACGTCCGGAAGACCGTGGTTGCTTGGTCCAGGCGATCCTGGGCCTCGACCAGGCTGTCGGCAGCGAGCAGAACGTTCCCGTACGACTGCAGTACCTCGGCCCGGTTGAGCTGAAGGTACACGTCGTCCGGGTCCGCGTTGACCTGTTTCGTGAGGATCTCGATCGCGCGATCGTAGCCGAGCGCGGCGCTGACGGCGTCGCCTTTGGCGTCGTGGACGTCCGCCACCCGACGGTGGCTGGATGCCAGTCGGCGCTGGTACTGGGTCTCGGTCGGATCGGCATCGGCCAGTTCGCTCAAGATGCCGGCGAACTCACGGAAGTCACGCATCGCGCCCTGGACGTCGTTCGCCGACAGTTTCAGGATTCCGGCAAACTCCAGGGCCGCGCCAAGGTCGAGCCTCGAACGCGCATCGGTCGGATTGTCCCGGACGCGTTGACGCGAGATCGTCAGGAAACGCCCGACCGGTTCGGCGGCATGCTCGAACTGGTCACGTGCAATGTGGAATTCCGCGGTGTAGTAGAGGGCGACACCCAGATCCCGGCGAAAGCGACCGCTCTCCGGATCGAATGCCACGAGCCGGCCCCGAATCTCAACCGCCTCCGTGAACATCGCCAGGGCTTCTGCGTCTGCACCGGACTCCGCCCGTATCGCGGCCAGTCGGATCAGCACGACCGAGAGGTCGCGTTGCAGTCGAGAATTGCTCGCGTCTTCCGCCACAAGCGTGCGGCGCATAGCCATCGCGCGCTCGTAAGTCTTCCGCGCCTCGGCACGCAGGCCGAAGCGATTCTGGACCTTGCCGACATTGATGAGGTCCACTCCCAGGGGCCGTCTGTAGGCAGGGTCGGCGTCCGCGAGCGTTTCGGTGATTGCGATCGCCGCCATGTACTGCTGTAACGCGGCATTCATTTCTCCGGTCCGGCCGAAGATATCCCCCACATGCTGGTGGCTGACCGCGAGCTGTCTGGCCAGCGCGAGGTCCTTCGGGAATTCGGCAACGAGCGCCTCACGCATCCGCAGCCCTGTCCGATGGCTCTCAAGGGCGCTCGTCGAGTCACCGTGAGCCGGGTTGCGGAACCCACCCTGGATACTGCCGATCTTGTCGTACGACGAGGCCAGCTCCCGCTGCAGGTCGGCATCGTCGCCGACGTGTTCCGTGAGCCCGTCGAGGCATTCCAGTGCCGTCGTGACGAGCAGCTCCCGCGCGGGCAGGGATCCGTCCAGCGGGGCGATCTTGTCGTTGAAGTCGAAGATAAACGTGTGCGCGAGGCTCAGTACCTGGCGGAACATCAGCTCCGTGCGGACCCGCTGCGTGTGCTGGGCGACGTAGCCCATTGACGTGCCCACGATGCCGAACGTGACGGCAAGCGTGATCGCCGCCGCCGCGCCGACGCTCACCCTGTGTCGCCGCACGAACTTGGAGAGGCGATACGCGGTCGTGTCGCGTCGCGCGATGACCGGCATCCCGTCGAGGTGGCGGCCGATGTCCTCCGAGAACTGCTCGGCGGACCGGTACCGCCGCTGCGGCTCCTTCCGCATCGCCATGAGGACGATGTTGTCGACGTCGCCGGCGAGACGGCGGCGCAGCCGATCCGGGCGTCCTTCACGCACCTTGCTGACGTTCTCCGGCGTGATCGAGGTCGTTCCGGTGGTCTTGTTCTTGCCGTCGGTTTCGAGTTCCTCCACCTTGCTGATGGCTGTGCTGGGCTTGTCCGGATCGACCTCGCAGATGACGCGACGGATTTCTTCGTGCAACCGGCTGGTCAGCTGGTAGGGCCGGTGTCCCGTGACCAGCTCGTACAGCAGCACACCCAGGGAGTAGATATCGCTGGCGGTGCTGATCGGATCTCCCCGGGCCTGTTCGGGGCTGGCGTACGCCGGGGTCATGACCCGGATGTCCGGTGCCGTCGGATCGCCGGCGAACATCGACATGCCGGGGTTGATGAGCTTGGCGATGCCGAAGTCCAGCAGCTTCGGTACGCCGTCGCGGTTGACGACGATATTGCCCGGCTTGAGATCGCGGTGCACGACCAGGTTCTGGTGGGCGTATTGCACCGCCGAGCACACGTTCTGGAACAGCCGCAGCCGTTCGGTGATGTGGAGACGGTGGGTGTCGCAATAGTCGTTGATGGCCTGGCCCTCGACGTATTCCATCGCGAAGTAGGGCCGCCCCTGGTCGGTCTCGCCCGCGTCGTAGAGGCGGGCGATGCCGGGGTGGTTGAGGGCGGCCAGGACCTGCCGCTCAAGCTCGAAGCGGCGCAGGATCTCCACGGTGTCCATGCCGCGTTTGAGGACCTTGATCGCCACGTGCTGCTTGAACTGGTCGTCGTCGCGCACGGCCAGGTAGACCACGCCCATGCCGCCGCGACCGAGCTCGCGTATCACCCGGTACTGACCGATGCGTTGCGGGCTTCGCTCGTGCTCGCTTTCCTTGAATAATGACGGGCCCGCCGTCGCCGTGGGCGGCACGTCGCTCGGACCGCGACCGTGGTGCGCCAAGAGGGACTCGACCTCGGCGCGCAGTTCGGCATCATTCTCGCACGCCTCGTCCAGCCGCATGGCCTGCGCCGCGGCGTCAAGGTCGCACACTGACAGGAAGATCTTCTTGGCCAGCTGATACCGCTCGTCCATTATTCACCGGCCCCTCTGCTGAGCTCGCGGCGAAGCCACGCCACGCCCATCTTCCAGTCCCGCTCGACCGACCGCTCCGACACATCGAGCATCCGCGACGTCTCCTGGGTCGTCATCCCCCCGAAGATCCGGTATTCAACTACCTTGGCCTGCCGCTCATCGAGCACACGCATCTTCTCCAGCGAGTCCTGCAGCGACGCTGTATCCAGTTCGCGGTTCTCGGCCAGTTGAAACGCGTCGTACATCGGGACACGCCGCCAGCCTTTTCCGCGCTTCTCGCGGTTCTTTCCGCGTGCGTGATCGATCAGGATCCGTCGCATGGCCTGGGCGGCCACGGCCTTGAAGTGCGTCTTGCCCTTCCAGTTGACCCGGCTCTGGTCCACGAGCTTCATGAATGCCTCGTGGACGAGGGCGGTCGGCTGGAGCGTGTGGTCCGTCCGTTCGCCGTGCATCAAGCCGTCGGCGAGGTCGTGCAGTTCCTCGTAGACCACGGTCAGCAGTTGCTCGGCCGCTCTGTGATCACCTCCGGCGAGTTGATCGAGCATCCCCGTTGCATCCAGATCTTGCGGCATCTACAGACCCCCTGAACAGGTGTCCCACCTCTCTCACGCCACCCCATTGTCGCGATACGAGGGTCGGAAGCAAGACCTGATTCTTACTGGACAATCTGGGGCAAGGTCCACCTGGCGGAGGGTGCCCAGGTTCAAGTGATCAGCGGAAACCGGTAAGTCCTTGCCCTTTGTCGTCGCTTCAGGGACAGTAGTCCCTCAGGAGGCTCCCATGACGCCATCGAGCCTGTCCGGTTCGGTCCCGTGTTGGATGCTGACGACTGCGGCGCTGGCCGGCGGCCCCGGCCCCGCGCCCACGTTCGTGGAGATCGCCGAGGACCTCGGGCTTGCCGTCGTGCACGCAAGCTCCGGATACACCCACTCCAACTACACCGGCGGCGGCGCCGTCGGCGACTTCGACAAGAACGGCTGCCAGGACATCTACGTGATCAGCGGCGGCAACGGCAACCAGCGTGACTGGTTGTTCATGAACAACTGCGATGGGTCCTTCACGGAGGCGGGCGTCGAGTGGGGTCTCAGCGGCGCCCATTACGGCAAGGGCGCCTCGGTGGGCGACTATGACGGTGACGGCTGGCTCGACATCTACGTCACCAGTGCCGGCCCCTTCGGCACCGTCGCGCCGGGCCGGCACAAACTCCTGCACAACAATGCCGGCGTCTCCTTCACGGACCTGGCCGCGTTCGCGGGTGTCAACGAAACCAACCCGAATGTTGAGGACAGCTTCGGCTCGACGTTCGGCGACTTCGACCTCGACGGCGACCTCGATCTGTTTGTCGCGGGGTTCTCCGCCAACAACGCCGGCAGCCGGCTCTTTGAGAATCTCGGCGACGGGACCTTCGACGACATCACCAGCGACATCGGGCTCTTCAGCGGGGTGCCGAGCGTCTTCAGCTTTGCGCCGCGGTTCGCGGACATGGACGGCGACGGATACCCGGAGCTGCTGCTCGCCGGCGACTTCGGGACAAGCAAGTACTTCCGCAACAACGGCGGGACCTCGTTTACGAACATCACCGGCGTGTCGGGCACCGGCCAGGACGAGAACGGCATGGGACAGACCATCGGCGATTTTGACGGCAATGGATTTCTCGACTGGTACGTCGCGTCGATCTATTTCCCGTCCGCCGGCTGGACGGGCAACAAGCTGTACATGAACCAGGGGTCGCACATCTATAACGAGATCGCCGGCTTCGTCGGTGTCGACGACGGCGGCTACGGCTGGGGCACCGTGGCGATCGACTTCAACCACGACGGATTGCTGGACATCGCGGAAACCAACGGTGCCAGCAACGGAACCTTCAGCAACGAACAGTCCTACCTGTGGATACAAGGTGTCGGCGGCGGGTTCACGGAAATGGCGCTGGCGGCGGGCTTCGTGCACCTCGGCAACGGCCGGGGCATGGTCAATCTCGACTACGACAACGACGGCGACCAGGACGTGGTGATCTTTGCCAACAACGAGCGTCTGAACTTCTACCGCAACGACATCATCGCCGAGGCCGACACGAACTGGCTCCGCGTGTTCCTCGACACGAGCAACAGCACGTTCGCGCCCAACGGCCTCGGAGCCCGCGTCAGCGTGATCGCCAACGGCGTGACCCAGCTGCGGATGATCACAAGCGGCGACAACTTCCTCAGCCACAGCGAGCTGTCGGCGCACTTCGGCCTCGGTGCGAACACGACCGTCACCACGCTCAAGGTCCAGTGGCCGGACGGCTCGGTCACGTCGCTCCAGAACGTCGCCGCGAACCAGACGCTGACCGTTTACGCCGCCGCCCTGCCGGGCGATGTCGACGGTGACGGCGTCGTCGGGATCAACGACTTCCTCCAGTTGCTGGCCGCATGGGGCCCGTGCGACGCGCCCTGCCCGCCCGCCTGTGCCGCGGACTTCGACGGCGACTGCACGGTCGGCATACAGGACTTCCTGACCCTGCTTGCGAACTGGACCTGAACGGCAAGGCCCACCGGAAGCTCTCAGAATTGATTTAGTGGATCGGCTCCCGACCTGCTGTACAATCGACGGGGAGTCAACGCCAACCGGGGATTTCAATCGCGATGCAGTGCGCAGGGTTCGATCTGCGCTGCTGTGGATGCCAAGGTACGGAGGAGTTCCCGATGTTTGCCGCCCGCCGAATCGCCATCGTTACAGTCGTGTCGCTGGGGGTCGCCGGAAGCACGTTTGCCGGTGCCGGTGCGCCGACCGATCCGACCTTCGTCTCGGTCCCCGGTTCCGCGGTCATGCTGAAGCTGTGGAGCGAGGTGGACGCGACGGGCGCGGGCGTACCCCACTACGCGATCAGTTATGGCGGCGAGTTTTCCGAAGCCCGCGCGACGTCGTACGAGCTCAAGCTGCACCACGGCGACTTTGATCCACTGGCCCGGGCACCGGCGATCGAAGCGGGCTTCGAGGCCGAACCCGACGGCAGCCTGTACATCGTCCAGTACCTGACCCACCCGCTGGCGGCGTATCGCCGGGCGGTTCGTCGGGCCGGCGGCGAGGTGCTGTCGTTCCTCGCCAACCACAGTCATGTCGTCCGGATGGACCCCCAGGCCAGGGCCGCCGTCGAGGCAATGCCCTTCGTCCGGTGGGTCGGCGCGTTGCACCCGGCGTTCCGGCTGGAGCCGGCCGTCATCGACGCGATCGAGGCCGGTGCCCTCGACCAGGCCGCCCGCGACTACAACATGCACGTGACCCGCGCCGGGATCGGTGAGAAGCAGATCGTGGCCGATCGCATCCGGGCCGCCGGCGGGAGGGTCGAGCCGCTTTCGCCGCACGGTCACTTCATGAGCGTGACGCTGTCCCTGCAGCAGCTGATGGACGTGATCCGGATGGATGAGGTGCTGTACGTGGACCGCCGCTTCCCGCCGCAGACCTACCTCAACAACGTGCGGGTCGATGGCGGCGCAAGCGAGATCGAGAACCTCGCGGGCTACACCGGCATCGGCGTTCGAGCCGAGGTGATCGACAGCGGCCTGCTCGTGACGCACCAGGCGTGGACCAACCCGCCACTGTTGCACGCCAACAACAGTTCCAACTCGTCGCACGGCACGTCCGTCTTCGGGTGCGTTTTCAGCGACGGCACCGGCAACGCCAGCGGTCGCGGGCTGATTCCCGACGCCCAGGGCATCTTCTCGTCCTTCAGCGGTCTCGGCGATCGGTACGAGCACACGCTGGAGCTGCTGGAGGCCCCGTACAACGCGGTGTTCCAGACCAACAGCTGGGGTTCCTGTTGCACGACGGTGTACGGCACCGCGTCGGCCTTGATGGACCTGATCATCTTCGACAGCGACCTGGTGATCCTGCAGGCCCAGGCGAACACGGGCAGCCAGAGCTCGGACGTCAGCGCCTGGGCCAAGAACGTCGTCTCCATCGGCGGCATCCGGCACCTCAACACGCTGAGCCGGTCCGACGACTTCTGGGGCAACGCCGGCTCGATCGGTCCGGCCTCGGACGGGCGGATCAAGCCCGACTTCGCCTACTGGTACGACTCCATCCTGACCACGAGCAACAGCGGCGGTTACACGACCTCGTTCGGCGGCACCAGCGCCGCCACCCCCGTGTCCGCAGGCCACTTCGGCCTGCTGTTCCAGATGTGGGCCGACGGCATCTTCGGCAACGAGGTCGACCCCGCCGGGACCGTCTTCGACAACCGCCCGCACATGTCGACCGCCCGGGCGTTGATGGTCAACAGCGTCGAGGCCTACGAGTTCTCCGGCTCCAACGCCGACCTCACCCGTACGCACCAGGGATGGGGCCTCCCCAACGTGGCCAACCTCTATGACCAGCGTGACAACATGTTCATCGTGAACGAGCAGGACCTGCTTGTTGACCTCCAGACGATCACGTACAAGGTCGTGGTGGCCGAGGGCGAGGCCAGTTTCCGGGTCACGATGGTTTACATGGACCCGCCCGGCAACCCGGGCTCTTCGGTCGCGCGGATCAACGACCTCAACCTCAAGGTGCTCTCGCCGTCGGGAACGAAGTACTGGGGCAACCAGGGTCTCCGCGACGGGAACCTCTCGACGCCCGACGGCTCGGCCAGCAGCGTGGACCCGATCGAGAACGTCTGGATCGAGTTTCCGGAGGCCGGCTTGTGGACGATCGAGGTCATCGGTCGCGAGATCGTCGAGGACGCTCACGTCGAGACCCCCGAGATCGATGCCGACTTCGCGCTGGTCGTGACCGGCGGAACAAAGGTGGATTGCCCAGCCGACATCACCGGCGACGGCGTCGTGGGCATCAACGACTTCCTGGAGGTGCTGGCCGAGTGGGGGCAGCCCGGCGGGCCGGCGGACGTGAACGCCGACGGTGTCGTGGACATCCTCGACTTCCTGCTGGTTCTCGCCGAATGGGGACCGTGCTCGTAAGCCGTACTTCACGCACCGCTCAAGGACGTAGCGTGCCATGCGAAGCATGGCACTTCTCCGGTCTGACCGGGCCTTGGTCCCATACGAATTGCGTTGCGGCCCATCAGTTGGCGGATTGCGGACGATCGATACATCTTGCCAGCAGGCCGCCGTTGCCACCGGGGAAAGGGCGTATCCCGCCCGGTTCCTGTCGAGGCTGATGGAGACGAGTGGAGGTTTCTCATGAGTAGAGTTCTCGTCGCAGTGATTACGTGCGCCCTGATCCTGACAACAACGATGTCAGCGTCGGCGCAGGACGAAGAAGTATTCTCGTTTGATACGGGACCGGAAGGTGAGTCGCCTTCCTTCCTCGACAGCCTGCGTCTGGACGTCGACATCATCGGACGCTACGAGGCGTCGCGCGAGTATCGGCGGCCCGAGTGGCTCTTTGCCGTCGGCCTGGACATCCACAAGGTGTTCTCGGACGCCGCGGACGCGATCGGCGACATCGTCGGTGACGGAGGCCAGGACAAGGGCCGGATCACGATCAGCACGCGCCAGGACGGCGACTTCGTAGAGATCCGGGTGAGCGATACCGGCGGCGGTATTCCCGATGAGATCCGAGGGAACATCTTCGATCCGTTCTTCACGACCAAGGACGTCGGCAAGGGAACCGGTCAGGGGCTGGCGATCAGTCACGACGTGATCGTGAACAAGCATGGGGGGACGATCGACATCGAGGTCGAGCCGGGCGTGGGAACCACGTTCATCATTCGGTTGCCGATCGACGAGCAGCCCGCGATCGACAGCAGGCAGGCGGCGTGATGGCCCGCGGGTACATCTCGATATTGATCAGCGTGATCATGCTCGGCGCCGAACCACAGGATCGCTCGAAGGTATCAGCATGATCAGTGATCCTCAGTCGCACGCATTCGGAATCCCGGAGGACGCGGGCAGATCAACGCCGTCCACGTTCGACTTCAAGTATCGCATCCTGGTCGCCGAGGACGGCCCGGACAAGCGGCGGCTCATCGACTCTGTGCTGAACAAGGCCGGTGCCGAAGTCACGATTGTTGAAGACGGCAAGCTCGCGGTTGAGGCCGCGATGGCGGCGCTCAACCGAAGACATGACGATGGTCCCCAGCGACCGTTCGATTGTGTCCTGATGGACATGCAGATGCCGGTCATGGACGGTTACTCAGCGACCAGACTGCTCCGCCAGAAGGGCTACACCGGTCCGATCATCGCCCTGATCGCGCATGCGCTGACCGGCGATCGGCAGAAGTGCATCGCTGCCGGGTGCGACGACTACCAAGCCAAGCCGATCGACCGCCGGAAGTTGATCGAGACCATCCAGCACCATGTGCGGAAAGGCTCAGGAGAGGTTCGCACGAGCGAACCAGAGCCCGTGGCGGATCGACTTGTCAGCGAGCTGGCAGGTGACCCCGACATGGCGGAACTGGTCGCGATGTACATCAGCGAGATGCCGACCCGCGTCGAGGCGATCGAACAGGCCTGCGCCGAAGAGGACCTTGACACGCTGGCCACGTTGCTCCATCAGCTCAAAGGCTCGGCCGGCGGGTACGGCTTCCCGTCGATCACCGAGGCGGCCCGCGAGGCAGAGGAACTGGCGAAGGCCGGCACGGCGGTGCCCCAGCTCGTGGCCTCGGTCGAAACCCTCACGAACCTGTGCCGCCGGGCAGCTTCGGGCGCCGGCAGTCCAGGGCAACCGCGAGACGGCGTGCGAGGTGCAGCATGACCACGCCGGGTGTGCCGGCCCAACAGAACTCGTACCTCCTGGTGATCGACGACGACCCCAGCATCCACAGGCTCGTGACGGCGTTCGTTGGATCGCTCGGTGTGGATGTCCGGTGGGCCTCGTCGGGCGCCGAAGGGCTCGAGCTCATGCGAGCGGCTCTACCGGATCTCGTCATTCTCGACTACGAGATGCCCGGCCGGAACGGCCTGGAGGTGCTTCGCAGCATACGGTCCTCGCCACAACTCAGTGGTGTCGAGGTGATCTTCGCCACGGGGAACGTGGAAGAGTCGATGATCACCGACTGCTTCGAAGCCGGCGCGAACGACTATATCCGCAAACCGCTGTGCCGAGCGGAGTTGAAGGTGCGCGTCCAGTTGTCGCTCGCACGGCGTGACATGGTGGTGGAACTCAGGACAGCCGCGCGGCTCGATGCGCTGACCGGCCTCCCGAACCGCGCGCTGTTCATGGACCGGCTGAACAGCGCCATTGCCCGGCTTCATTACAGCAGCGGGTCCCGCTTCGCAGTGCTGTTCCTCGATTTCGACCGGTTCAAGATCATCAACGACAGTCTCGGCCACGATGTGGGTGACGCCCTGCTCACCGAGGCCGGCGCCCGCCTGCGGGCGGGCCTTCATCCGACCGATTCCATCAGCCGCGACGCCGAGGGTACAACGCTGTCCCGACTCGGCGGCGACGAGTTCGTTGTGTTGCTCGACGCCGTCAGGGATGCCGACGCGGCTCGCATCATCGCCGAACAGCTGCTTGAGATCCTCAACGAGCCGTATCAAGTGCACGGGCATACGGTCAACTTGTCGGTGAGTATCGGCGTCGTGGCATGCAGTAAGGACTATAAGACCGCCGACGAGATGCTTCGCGACGCTGACACGGCGATGTACGAGGCCAAGGCGCATGGGAAGGCGCGCGTCGTTGTCTTCGACCCGCCCATGCAACACGCGGTTCGCAGGAGGTACGAGATCGAGAGCGCCATGAAGGCTGCGATCGGCACGGATCAGTTCCACCTGCTGTACCAGCCCATTGTCTCGCTCGAAGATGGAGAACTCCGCGGCGTCGAGGCTCTCGTCCGGTGGGACCATCCCACCCGGGGCCTGGTCGATCCCGTGCAGTTCATCCCGATCGCCGAGGAGACGCACCTCATTCTACCGCTCAGCGGCTGGATCCTGGAGACAGCCTGCCGCCAGTTCACGCAGGTGAAGCGCCACGACGCGTGCCCGACGCTCGAATACGTCAGTGTGAATCTCTCGCGCGTCCAGCTGTGCGACCCCGATCTCGTGCCTGGTGTTCTGCATGTACTGGAGCGCCACGGGATGCGGTCGGATCAGTTGCAGTTAGAGATCACCGAGTCCGACATCATGCACGACCCGAGCGTCGCCACCCATCTGATCAAGTCATTGCGGTCGGAAGGCATCCGCCTGGCCATGGACGACTTCGGAACCGGCCACTCTTCGCTCGCCTGCCTGCATGAGTACCAATTCGATGTCATCAAGATTGATCGAGCGTTCGTTACACGCCTGGAGCATGGCAATCGGACCTTCGCGGCGTTGCTTCATTGCATTGTTCAGCTCGTGACGAACCTCGGCATGAA
>SMVB01233257.1_pt1 | contig 13885 bp, 14 predicted proteins | sample 2456461 | NCBI WGS metagenome assembly SMVB01 (sample SAMN11095934, study PRJNA526329) | marine sediment metagenome | biome: Marine sediment; feature: Surficial sediment; material: Deep marine sediment; isolation source: Hadal surficial sediment | place: Pacific Ocean | collected 2014-05 | depth...
CATCTCATCTTCAGGCCATCTTTGGCCGGTCTTCAATCGAGAAACCCTCAAAATAGTCCAACTATTCCTCCTGTTTCTCTCATTCAGATCGACCCAATCTGACCTGAATCTCAGCGTCTTCATGTACCACTTATTTCTTTACGGACCCTTAGTTCCAATGAGCACTCCTACATGGTAGGAAGGACATTTTTTCGGCGAAACGAATTGACATAATTCTCGTCTTCCCATTCATCAATGAGCGGCCCTCTTCATGTTCAGCATCTTTTTTGCCTTGCCATTAGCCTGGAAATTTCGAGATTATGTCAAGCTTCCCTTGGCCTTGGGTCGGCCATTCCAGACGGTCCAGTCATTTCGGCGTTAGGTATCGCCATAATTTTCCGTGACATCAAAGGCCTCTATCGAGAGCTTTCCCCACTCTGGTATAAAGAAGTTGAGATTCCATGGATGGAATTGCACGATCAATTGTACCAAGAATTTTTATGGGGCATGAGCGAATACCCAGAAATGCTGGTTGCATTGTCCCTTCTTGTGTATGTCAGCTACCGTATGACTGCCGCCAAAAGAATTTCCTCCACCCTATAGGAACACCTTCCACTCATGACCATGGACCCGAGCTCCCCGGAATCATTGGCCAACAGGGCGGGTCTGTTTTAGTGAAAAGTCAGGAGTAAGGAAAATGGTGAAGCAGAAATTCTTTGTTTGGACTCCTGATTTCTCCTTTCTTTGTTGTAAAACCCACTAGAATGATTGCCTTGGGTCCGGCAGTTCGGCATACTTCATGAGGAAATACGCGACAATGAGCCTTTCAAAGGAGATCTGACAATGAATGCCGACCCCTGTTTAATTAGTGGATGTACGGGATCCACCTACGCTCCTGCTGGAACTCGAACCTTATGCAAAGAACATTTCTTACAGTTTCTCACATGGCGTAAAAGAAAGGGCGGACTGGGAATGTTCAAAAAATACAGCGCCATGCCCATGGATGAAAGAGATCCAACCGTTGAAGAATGGGCCCAAACGGTCATCCAGACAATGACAACCTAAACTGTTCGGTCAATTACTCCATGAGGGGAGAGCCATGATGATGGATAATTTTCCATTCCTCTCCGATGCGTTCGAATAGATTGGTGGCCACCACACGACTATTCTGAGGAGACTCTCCCACCCGGCTGGCGATATTTTCCGTACAAATCACCCAGGCGACGTCAGCCGCAACCTGCACCTGTAGTTCTGTCAACTCAAAATCCATGGAAAAGGTATTGTTGAAAATGACGACCCACGAATCCCTGACAGCCGGCCATCCCACTCGAAGACTCCATCCCGGATGAATACAGGTGACATATTCTTGATGGGCCCAGATCGAATCCATGAGTCCCACATCTAAACTTTCAAATGCCTGATAAAACAATTCATTGACCCGTGTCACTTCTTCAATTCGTTCCTTCAACATCATACGCTCTCTTTCCCTTCATCATGTCTTTGTCCCTAATCTGCTGCTAGCTGTTTCTGTGCTCGTTGATTCACCAGCCATACTCCGAACAAGATCAATCCTATCCCACTTATTTCTCGCAAGCCAACTGATTCCCCCAAAATCAGGAAAGAAAAAATCAGCGCAGACACCGGAATCAGATTTCCAAAAATACCGGCCCGGGATGGCCCCACCCCATCCACCCCATAGAGCCAGGCTTGTTGCCCCAACGCTGTCGCAAACACCATGACATACATCAAGGCCACCCAACCAGACACGGGAACAGCATCTATGCCCGACAAGAGCATTTTGTGATTCACCAGAAGCAATGGAATTTCAAAAAGTAAGGAGATCATGAGTGTCGTCCATGTCACAGTCAAGGGAGAAAACCGCTCCATCGTTCGCCGACACCCGATAGTATAAAGAGCCCAGCTGACCAATGCCGAGAGAATCAATGCCCCTCCCACCACAGGGTTAGAGCCAACGCCTTCCATTCCACCCCGTCCAGTGATCACCACCACCCCGGCAAAGGAGACCAAACACCCTTGCCAGATGACCCGTAAAGACACGTCCCTTAAGATCAAGGAAGACAACAAAGCCGTGATAACCGGGCTTACTCCGATAATGAGGCCTGCAGCCCCTGCTCCAATGAATTGCAACCCGAATAACACCAAAAGATGATTGCCTAAAACACCCAACCCCAGTACACCAAACATACCCCAATCTTCTTTTGAAAATTGTTGCCACCCTTCCTTCCACAACCATAATGGAATGAGAATCGCTAAAGCGCCAAGACCACGAAACACCGATGTCTCCACCGGCGAAAATGGTCCTAAGGCGATTTTTTGCGCAACGACGGACCCGCCCCATACCATCGCGGCCATGGTTAAGGCGCCGTAGGCAGAAGCAACCGAAGGTTTAGTGTGATGTGTTTTCATACGGGAACGCGAAAAAAAGGCATCCTCAATATCTCAAACCGGGCAATTGTCACAGCGCACTCATCTTTCATCTGCATGCCTCTACACATCAAAAAGATGAGCAGGTCCGAATAGCTTATCAGTAGGTCTTCTGTCCAGTTGACGCATTGAAAAATCAGTCGTTACAATAATTTTCTAATCGCAATTTTCATAGAGGGTGTCGCAAACGAGTTGGAATAATCCACGTAGCGCCACGCTTCTCCATGCAACTGAGGGTTTTTTTCATTATGTCTGTGAAGGAGGAATTATGTCGTTACTAATAACCGAAGAATGCATTAATTGTGGCGCGTGTCTCCCGGAATGCCCCAATGAAGCCATTTTTGAAACACGTAGTGCCGCTGAAGAACTCGACAATAAGGTCGGGGAAGGCCAAGGAGATGGTGATACGGTCTACGTCATTACTTACGAACGATGCACCGAATGTGTTGGGCATTTTGACGAACCTCAATGTGCCGCCGTGTGTCCTGTTGATGACTGCTGTATTCCCGACCCTGATGTCCCTGAAACCGCTGAAGTTCTACTGGCAAAAGCCAACGAACTCAATCCAGACAAAGAAATTGACCCGGAAAAAATATGGAGCGGCGTCAGAAATTAGTATCCACACTACGCATCTGATTGCATTTCATAAAAAAGCCCCTTCCTTATGTGACAGGAAGGGGCTTTTTCTTTCATATGATCAGTAGCGAGAAAGGCGGACTTTCTCAACTCTTATCCAACCTCTTGTAAATCATGAAGACGAACCGAAATTAACTTGGAGACTCCCGGTTCCTCCATCGTGACCCCGAATAAGGAATTGGCCATTTCCATTGTCCGCTTATTATGTGTAATCACAATAAATTGAGAGTAATCAGCCATCTTCCGCAAAAATTGGCCAAACCGTACCACATTGGTTTCATCCAGCGCAGCATCAACCTCATCCAAGACACAAAACGGTGACGGCCGTATCAGAAAACTGGCAAATAACAGGGCCATGACCGTCATGGTTTTTTCCCCTCCAGAGAGCATGTTGAGATTTTTCAGACGCTTGCCAGGCGGTTGAGCCACAATTTCGACTCCAGGCTCTTGCTTGAACGTTTCAGATTCTTGCTCATCAGGAGTCTCCTGATCATCCTGTGAAGCCTTCACAGGTTCATTCACCAGCACTAACTCCGCACGGCCACCGGCAAAGAGCGCCGAAAACACTTCGGTAAACTTCACTTGCAATTCTTTAAATGTTTCAGCAAATAGTTTATTGGTCGTCTGATTCAACCGTTGAATAATTTCCTGAAGGGATTGAATCGAACCAGACAGATCTTCTTCCTGTGCTAACAAAAATTGATACCGTTCTTCTAATTGCACATGCTCATCAATTGCCGCCAAGTTAATGGGACCAATTCGCTCAAGTTTTCTCCGGATACGTTGCAAATGCTCACGCCAGTGATCCTGACTATGGCCTTCCGTCGGTACCTCTTGTGTGCCGGAAGAATCCCCGTCCTGCCCCTGAGAAACTTTCAAGTCATCGATGGAAATTTCATAGGTCTGAGTCAAGGTCTCTTCCACAGCCTGCAACTTCGTCCGAACTTCCCCTAAATGCCCTTCAATCGGCATCCGTGCCTTGAAAATCTGCGAGAGAGACTCTCGAGCTCGCCCAATCAACATATCCAATCGCTTAACCTCTTCAAGGAATTCCGCATGACGGTTTTGAAGTTCCCGTAATTCTCCACCCTTCGATTCCTTTTGCCCACCTAATGATTCGACCAATTCTTCATTGGTAAGACGTGACTGTTGACTTGTCCGACTTTGCAGAAAGAGTTGCTCCAATTGTTGATCGATTTCTTGAACACGAATGTTTCGATGCTCCTCTTCCCGCTCCAGTCGCTCTTGATTGCTCTGTTCATGAGTCCATTGAGCATTCAGCGTATGATAGTTCATCCTCATGTCATTCAGACGGCTGGTTAAGTCCTCGTGTTCTTGTTCCAGGTTCTGAAGCGAATCTTGTGACTGACTCAGGATGGTCTCTTCGTCCGTACGGCGTTGCAAGAGACTCTCCAGTTGACTCTTGACCTCCACTTCTTCAGCCTGCATTCGGCCTAACTCCGACTCTTCCATCTCTCGCTCTTGCTGAAGAACCTCCAAGCGCCGCAACAGATCAGGGAGAGCCTGTTCTTTGGATATCTCTTCCCTTTGAACAGAAAGAACCTGCATTTCTTTTTCACGAATAGCGGCAATGGCCTCCTCAAATTGAACCGACACGGCTTCAATTTCGTGACACAAAACTTTTCGAGACTCTTGAACCTCTCCAAATTCAGCCAGCAATGCAGCCAGGTTTTCCTCTAAGGCAAGAATTTCTCTTCGTCGACGTAAGAGCCCGCCTGCTTCCCGGATTGCCCCTCCACTCATCACACCACAAGAAGACACGATTTCACCAGTCAACGTGACCAAACATGGCCCATTCCCTTGAAACCACTCGTGTTTCTCCATTAGGGCCAACGCATCTGGTAATGTTTCGACAATAATCGTGTCCTTCAATAATCCATCCACAACCGGTCTCAACTCAGCCGGAGCCTGCACAAAGGTTCGCGCTAATCCCTTCACCCCGGGATCATGTTCTACGGTGGGCCACCAGGTGGAAGAGGCACCCTCATGCTTCCGGGGAATCTGTAAGAGAAGAAAACTTCCTTTGCCCAATTGATGCTCCTGAAATTGCGCAATGGACACTTGGGCTTCTTTGGCTGAATCGACAATCCATGCCTGCAAATACTCTCCAAGCGCCGCTTCGACAGCTTGTTCAACATCTTCAGGAACCTCAATCCGTTCCGCTAAGGCTGCCTGTATCGAGGAACATTGTTCTCGAATAGAGGCTTCAGCCCCTTCCCCGTCATGCCCATAGCCTAATTCCTCACGAAAGATGCCTTGAAGTGCCCGGAGTTCAGATTCTGTCCCGGCAGACTGTGTTTGGAGTTCCAGTATCCTGGCATCAAGTTCTTCACGGGTTTCACGGTGGCTTTGCAAGCTCACCTCTAATTGTTCTTGACGCGTTTGCAAGTCCCCTAATTGCCCCTCCAAGGTCGAACGTTGCTCCTGAAGGGTTTCTTGTTCACTGTGCAATCTCGCTTGATCGGTCTGTGATTGCGTCAGCTCGACGGTCAGACGTTCAACCCGGCGAACAATCGCATGCTGCCCCTCGCCAAGACTTCGAACACGATTTTCTGCATTCGTTTTTTCTACCGCCAAGGACAACATCGCTTCTCGCCCTTGATCCACCTTTTCCTGAATTTCCCGGCGACGCGACGTCACGGCGGCCGTACTTTCTTCGCCTTCAGCCATCGACACAGAAAGAAGGTCAATCTCACTGCGCATTTGCACCATTCGCTCACGAAGAGCTTCAAGCATTTCCACAACCTCTAGGCCGGTTTCTTGCAACCGGGTTCGTTCCTCCATGACCCGCTCATGTTGCTGCTCATAATGCTCTAACCGATTGCGTTCGATCTGAATGTCCGTAAATGCGTGAGACAGACGTTGTTCAATTTCTCGAAATTCATCTTGGACATGTTGAAGAGCGTCATTCGTCGTGCCCAAGTCCAACTGAGACTGTTGCTGCTCAGCCACAAACCGAACTTCTTCCGCCACACAGACCGTCTCCTGACTTTCCGAATCCTGCAATTCTTTTTCAACTGCGCAATGTTCTCTATAAAACCGTTGAAAATCCTCGGTCAACAACCTCACCTCAAGTTCCTTCGCCTCTCCAAGTAAGGCTTGATATTCCTCCGCCTGCTTGGCCTGCCGTGTGAGAATACGAAGTTGTTGACGAACTTCTGACAAAATATCTCCAACTCGTAACAGGTTATTTTCCGTACTCTGTAATTTTCGTAAGGCCTCCGCCTTTTGTTTCTTATAGCGAATGATACCCGCCGTTCCCTCAATAAACTCCCGTCGCTCCTGCGGTGAGGCACTTAATAACTGCTCAATATTGCCCTGTTCAATGATAGACTGTCCTCGAGTGCCGGCCCTGGCATTCCACAGAAATCCTCGAATATCCTTAAGCCGGCAAGCGATTTTATTAAAATAATACTCGCTATCACCCTCACGGTAGAGACGGCGGGTGATCATCACATCCGTCGTTTGCTCCAGGCCCTCAACTAATGCTGAAACGGGCTCAAGTTCTCGAGGCGTCACATCCGAAAACACGAGCGAGGCCTCAACCATGCCCAGCGGCTTGCGCTGTTCGGTGCCATTAAAAATGATATCTTCCATGCGCTCACTTCTCAGGCTTTTTGCGCTTTGCTCACCCATTGCCCACAAAATGGCATCCACAATATTACTCTTGCCGGTGCCATTCGGTCCGACCACCGCAGTAATACCATTCGGGAAATCTACCTTGGCTTCCACAAATGATTTAAACCCATTCACTACTAGGGTCCGTAGCTTCATACTCCCTCCAGAACGTGGGTACGCACGTTATTTTTCATTCTCACCAGGAAAACTCTTTATCTGTACCATACGATGTTTCAAAAATCAAAAAATACACAAAATACAGTGGTGGCGATGGCATCACTACGCCATATATTGTTATCCCATGGCTCATGGTGCAAACCCATGAGCCTGAATATCCACTATATTAAGGGGATTTCTGGAAAGGAACATTCAGGAATATGGACGATATGTTCCTGAAATGGAAGAAAAATACTCCACGCAACAATTATTTCAACTTATTGGCCAGTAATAATTCCTTCGGAAGAAGGAATTCCACATTTTCTTCGACGACAGTCAGTTCTTCAACAGCTTCCGCCCCTTGCTCTCTTAAGAATTTGATCACCTGAGAGACAAGCACCTCAGGAGCAGAGGCACCAGCGGCAATGCCAACAGCACTTATCCCTTCAAGCCAATGCTGTTGAATGTCCTGATACGAATCAATCAAATATGAGGTGATTCCACATCGCTCGCCTAATTCCCGCAATCGATTGGAATTGGAACTATTCGGTGAGCCAATGACGAGAATGACATCAACAAAACGTGACAACTCCTTGACAGCGTTTTGCCTGTTTTGCGTCGCGTAGCAAATATCTTCCTGCTGCGGGCCTTTAATGCCAGGAAACCGCTTATGGAGTGCTGCAACAATATCCCGGCATTCATCCACACTCAGCGTAGTTTGGGTGACATATGATACATGCAGAGGATTCTCCACTTCCAAGGCTTCAACGTCTTTCACGGACGACACCAAATGAAACTTATCCGGCACCTGGCCAAGGGTCCCCACCACTTCCGGATGTCCCGCATGACCAATGAGGATTAACTCATACGCATTGGTATAATCACGATTGACTTCATGATGAACCTTGATCACTAAAGGACAGGTTGCATCAATAACCTTCAGATTCCGTTGCTGGGATTCCTCCCAAACCCCTTTGGCCACCCCATGGGCACTGAATATGACGATTGCACCATCCGGCACATCCTTGAGTTCTTCAACAAAAATCGCCCCTTTCTCTCGAAGCGATTCCACCACATGTCGGCTATGCACAATTTCGTGCCGGACATAAATGGGGGCGCCATAGGCCTTGAGAGATAAATCAACAATTTCTATGGCCCGATCAACACCAGCACAAAAGCCTCTCGGATTGGCTACATAGAGTTTCAAGGCACGTTCTCCTTCACTTGTTTGTCTCGTGAAAAAATCTACTTTAACATGGCATGAAAGGGCAATCTATCATTAGGACCTGTGACAAAATAACTTCAACATCTCACATCTCATCTTCGGCCCATCTTTGAACGAATCTCAATCGAAAAAACCTCAACATAGCTGTGCTATGCCTCGGCTTTTTCTCAATCGTTCCGTCCAAATCCGGACCAAATCTGAGCGCGATTTTGTTAAAGTTATTTTGTCAAAGGTCCTTAGTCACGTCAGATAAATGATAAATTCTTCACAGGTTTGCAACTGGATATTTCCGACCAAACCCTTAACTCCATCGAATCAAGGCCGTGGCCCAAGTTAACCCTCCACCAAATGTACCGAGGAGAATCCGATTCCCTTTCAGCAAACGCTGATGGCGATTGGCATGATCAAGCGCCATCGGCAACGATGCCGATGACGTATTCCCCACGTGCTCGATCATGTTCACGCAACGTTCAGGAACGATTCCGAGCATACGGCAAAGCTGCGCAATCATCCGTCCATTGGCTTGATGGAAAATAACCTGGTCAAGTTCGGTCACTGGCCATTTTTCTTCTGCCAAATGCTCAACGACAGCTTGCTGTAATCGCCGGATTGCAATCCGATATAGCGTCGAACCCTGAATGCGTAAGGTATGCGACCGAGTATTCAGAACAGTGTGAGAGAGGGGCTGCCGGGACCCGCCACCTGAAATTTTCACCAAATCATGATGCTGGCCATCGGCATGGAGCCGAATACTCACGATCCCATGATCCGGAGATGTTGATCGCTCCAGAATAACCGCACCCGCTCCATCGCCAAATAAAATCGCAGTACTGAGATCTTCGCGATCTAAGGTTCGGGACTTCACTTCCGAGGCTACAACCAAACAACGCTGAAACTTCCCTATTCGAAGAAAACAATCCGCCATCGACAGCCCATACAAAAAACCAGAACAGGAGGCTGAACAATCAAACGCCGGGATCCCCGACACCCCTAACCGAGCCTGCAACAAACAGGCAGTAGAGGGAAATATCATATCCGGGGATGTGGTGGAGACAATAATGGCGTCTAGATCATTGGGAGTGATTCCGGCCTGATCCAATGCTTGGCGTGCGGCCTGCTCGGCCAGCGACGAGCAATCGTCTTGTGATTCGGCCCAGTACCGCGTCCGGATACCCGAGACCCGATACATGTAAGAAGAGTCTTTCCCCACCAGATCGGCCACCTCCTGATTATCAACCCGTCGACCTGGAAGTGCTGACCCGGTTCCGCTAATTCTGGACAATGGCACATTCATGACAGTACAGCTCGACCTCAACATTCGACAATTCGGCAATCAGCGAATAGGATACAGATGTAAAGATGAGACTATCGTTCATCAACAGCCATGATGCAAGTTCAGAACGTTGAGGACTTCCCATGCTTGGTCTCGATCTTGTATAACGTATGATCATTCAGGTGAAAGTAGCATTTCACACCACTTCCACAAGCTATCGTTCAAGCCCGGGATACAAATTCAAACATGTCTTGCCTATTAAAACATTCCCGCAACACAGGTGTTTTCTGGCTCCTCGCGTTCACGATGGCCGTATTCTTTTCCGGTTGTTCCTCGACACCTGAGCCAACAGATTCTGTACCTCAAGATCTGTCCTCCACCGATGAACAAATTTTTGTGGGCGATTCCATCGAAATGAGTTACGACCCCAATGTGATCATGAAACGGGCCGAATCTTTCTTTGACAAAGAATCCTATGCAGAAGCGATTGTCGAATATAAACACTTCCTGAATCTTCATCGCAATCACATCATTGCGTCCTATGCCCAATACAAAATCGGCGTGAGCCATTACAAACAATTTCGAACCATTGACCGGGATCCCGAGCCATTGCATAACGCCATCCTAGGGTTTGAAAAATTACTCGAAGGATTTCCAGGAAGTCGATATGAAACCGAAGCCAAACAAACCATTCTGACGTGCAAGCAGCAATTGGTGCAACGGCATATTATGGTAGGCGAATTTTATCTCAAGCGAGAAGCCTATCTGGCCGCAGCCCATCGGTTTGAAAAAATCATCACAGATTTTCCGGAGGTAGACTCAACTGGAAAAGCCATGTTTCTTCTGGCGAAAACATACCAAGATTTGGGAATCGAAAAATGGACACAAGAATGGCTCGTTGAACTTATCAGACACTACCCTAGCAGTCCTTACTACGCATCTGCTCAAACCCTCCTGGCATCGATTCAAAAAGAACATCCGACGCTGCTAGCTTCCCTTTCTCACAATCCATTGCTGCCAGAAACGACGTCCATCCCTACATCTGAAGATCCCACACCTACTCCTCCACACGATAACCCCGTGCCTGCCGATAAAAGCATTCTAGCTGATACGATAATCTATGAAGCTCAAGATTCAGTGCCAACAAAACAACCGTCCACCCTCTCGTTTTGCACGGTCGGAACGTGGTGCGACTCTCAATCCAACCAACCGGCCCAACCTCCAATACATTCCGAGCCATTATCATCTCAGACCAAAGCCTGCAACACCGGCGACTGGTGTTAAGAGTTCGTAAATACTTATCTTTCGATTCAAAAAACAAGGAAGAGGTTTACTGGCCGATGTACCAGCCGATGCCGTTTCTCTCAAGGAAACTGGTAAAGCGCGTCACGGAATCAGTGAAGATCATGATGCCAACAAGAATTAAGAGAACGCCACTGACAAAAGACACGCCACCGAGATAGGTGCGGAGACTTTTGAAGTAGCTCAGGAAGGTATCCATACCAAACGCCGTCAAAAAGAACGGAAGACCTAATCCAAACGAATATGCTGAGAGAAGCATCACCCCCCCGGACATCGACTCCGTGGTACTCGCATACGCCAGAATCGTCCCTAAAACCGGTCCGACACAGGGAGTCCAACCTGCCGCAAAGGCCATCCCGATCAAAAATGATCCAACATACCCGACGGGACGTGATTCAAAGTGTACCAAACGACGTTCGGCCATTAAAAAATTCAGTTTTAAAATTCCTAAGAGATACAAGCCAAAGACAATAATCAGAATGCCACCAACCTTTCTGATGACATCTTGATATTCATACAGAACTTGTCCAATCAGACTCGCCGAAGCGCCAAACGCAATAAACACCGTCGAAAATCCTGCAATAAATAAGAGCGCATTCAGCATAATTGCGGACTTGAAACGCGCACGCTCCTCCACTTTTGCCAAATTCTCTACGGACAGACCCGTGATATAGGAGAGATAGGAAGGTACTAAAGGCAGGACGCAGGGCGAGATAAAAGACAAGAGTCCGGCACTAAATGCCGCAAATAAAGAAATCTGGCTAATCGAGCTCATGGCTTACATTGCTTCCGATGGAGCGTGATAGGGTTCTTGAAGTAATTCCAGCATCAATTTCCTGGCCTCCGGGCTATTCCAGTCACGAGCTCCAAACACTCGCTGCCGGATAACCCCCTTGCGATCAATGATATAGGTCATAGGCAAGGTCCGGGCACCATAGGAAAGCCCGACTTGATAATCGGAATCATGGAGAATGGGGAAACTTAACCCCATCGCTTCCTTAAAAGGCCGGGTGACAACGGCCCCTTGTTGATCCACCGACACCGCCAAAATTTCCAGCCCTTGAGATTGAAAATCATGATACAAAGCTTCCATGGCCGGCATCTCGACTTTGCAAGGGCCACACCAAGTCGCCCAAAAATTCAAAAACACCACTTTCCCTTGATGCTCAGCTAAGGAATGGACCGTCCCATCCAAATCTATCAAGCGAAAGGCCGGAGCCGGTGCGTTAATGGATGGCCGGCTATACGCCACCGACTGCGCAGATTCTCCGCCAACAAACGGGGCCTCGGAATAACCGGAATCACACCCCCAAATGGCGGCAACAACAATGAATACCGCCAAACTCATCTTCTTACCCATCAGTGTCCCTCTTTGAACATTGTAGAAATCTTATAGACTTGGAAATAACACATGCAGGGCCATAACAGACGAAACAAGAGAAAGACCTCATGGTTTCTTTAATCATAAGATCCTGCGATTTTTATCGTCAATACTTGAGTCATTGCACATAGATCATTCACTCGTCCAGAAAATTCCATTCCACATTCTAGACAACCTCCTATCCAATCCGTAGACTACCAACCCAACCTTCTGATCCATACCTTCACTCTACACATGAGCGCTATCCAGGTCACGGGTCTTTCAAAAGCCTACGGATTTTATCGTATCTTTGAAGAGATGTCCTTCACTATTCAACCAGGAGCTTGCTTTGCGCTCTTTGGCCCGAATGGTGCCGGGAAAACCACGCTCCTTCGAATCTTGGCTACACTTCTAACCCCATCTCAAGGACAGTTTACCATCTTTGGCCAAGACGGTGTATCGCAGAAGGACTCTGTTCGAACGATTATGTTATTTATCGCACATGGATCACATCTCTATGACGAACTCAGCGCCACCGAAAATTTACAATTTGCCCTCGCTCTGCGAGGGCAATCGCTCGAACTATCGCAACTCAAACGTGCATTAGATCAAACCGGCATTGGAGCCTATGGCAATCTGAAGATACGCCAATTCTCCGCCGGCATGAAAAAACGTTTATCCCTCGCCAAAGTTATCCTGGCACAACCAAAGCTTCTGTTGCTGGATGAACCCTACAACGCGTTAGATGATGGAGGAGTCGCCATCACCAATCAACTCATTCAGGATACCATGAAACGTGGTGGAGCCGTGGTCATGACCACTCATGACCGGAGCAAGGCTGCCAAAATTGCTACGGAGGGTGGCATTCTTCAAGCCGGGCATCTCCAACTCCTCTCACCCGACCAATTGCAGGCCCATGTCCTTTCTTAGCACCATCTATTGGGTGGTCTGGAAAGACCTCATCAGCGAATGGCGGACACGAGAAACCATCTCCTCGATGTTGTTTTTTGCGCTCATCGTCATTCTGGTCTTTAGTTTTAGCTTTGCCATGGACCAAGACGCCGCTCGCCAACTGATCGCCGGAATCATTTGGGTCTCTTTTACCTTTACAGGCATTATAGGAATCGGCAAATCCTTTACATCAGAATTGCAAAACGATTGCATGGAATCCCTACAAATGAGTCCTGTGCCCAAGGGGGCCATTTACCTTGGGAAAGTCACAGCCAATTTCCTGTTTATGCTCGCCGTTGAAATGATGTTATTCCCGCTCTTCGTCATTTTTTTCAACCTAGATGTCGTTGAAGACCTCGGGACATTGTTCATCATATTTGTTCTCGCCACATTAGGCTTGTCCTCAGTTGGCACCCTTTTTTCTGCGCTCACCGTACAAATTCGAGCCAGGGAAGTCATGCTCCCCGTCTTACTCTTACCCTTAGCCATTCCCGTCATGATCGCCGCCGTCGAATCCACACGGGGCGCCCTCAATGGCGACCCCTATGAATTCTACTCCCAATGGCTGCATCTGCTAGCCATCTTCGACATCATCTTCACCGTCGTCTCCTTCTGGCTGTTCGAATTCATTTTAGATTCGTAAAAATATCCTAGCCTCTTTGTTGCAAGCCAGTCTAGGATTAGAGGCTCTGACCATCCTTGAGATCTGAGATCTCCATACGTGGACACAGTAGGGCGGGCGGCTCTCAAAGAATACTGATCAACAATTTTTCAAAAAAGTCAGGCGGGCTGTAGCAGAAAATACCTCGATCTTCTAGGGTTGAGGCAACCTCTCCAAGTATACGACGAACATCAGGCAGGAAAAAACTTATCGCCCTTGCAGTAGAGAAAAATACTCTCAATACAAGCAAATAACAAG
>SMVB01376335.1_pt1 | contig 13885 bp, 8 predicted proteins | sample 2456461 | NCBI WGS metagenome assembly SMVB01 (sample SAMN11095934, study PRJNA526329) | marine sediment metagenome | biome: Marine sediment; feature: Surficial sediment; material: Deep marine sediment; isolation source: Hadal surficial sediment | place: Pacific Ocean | collected 2014-05 | depth 0-1...
GACGGAGAGTGCGAGACGGTCGCGATAGGTGGTGTTCGGTTTTCGAGTCTCCTTCGGCAGGAAGCGATCATCCTTGCCGCCGATGCCATAGCCGCTCTTGATGAAGCCCCGGAACTGTCGACTATTGATGACGAGGTTGTAGCCGTTCGTCAGGTCGTAGCGGTCGAAGCGTTCCGGCACGTTTTCGTGAGCGATGATCTCGGGCGCAGGGTCCGAGCGACTCTCCACATCTGCCAGAAATGCCCCGCATCCGCCCACGTGATCAATATGGCCGTGGGTGTAGACGAGGCTGTGGAATCGATCGCGGCTCCAGCCTCGAATCGCCCGCACGACTCGATTCCCGCTCGGGATGCCACTCGTATCGAAGACCACCAGGCCGTCCTCGGTCCGAAACAGGACCGAATGAGAGAAGGCCTCGACGATGGCGATGTCGTCGTCGAGCTCCGACAGCTCGTGATTGATGCGGTTGATGGGCTCGTCGGCGATGCCCTCCTCGAGGATCTTGGTGGATAGCGCCAGCAGGTCAGCCATGAAATCCGCTCCTCCCTGATTCCGGGTCAGTTACCGAAATCCCAGGAACCCCCCGCGTGATATTGCTTCAGGACGTTCTTTGCGATCACGATCTTGTGAACCTCGTCGGGGCCGTCGGCCAATCGCAAGGTGCGGGCCCCCTGGTACATGGCCGCCAGCGGCAGGTCTCCGGTGATCCCCGCGGCGCCCCAGACCTGGATCGCCCGGTCGACGACCCTCGAATATGCCGCGGGGACGTAGATCTTGATGGCCGAGATCTCGGTTCGGGCGTCGGCACCGCTCTCCATCTGCTCGGCACAGTGAATCGTCATCAGGCGCGACGTCTGGATGTCGATATAGGAGTCCGCAATGAAACCCTGGATGAACTGCTTGTCCTGCAGCAGGCCTCCGTGAACTTCACGGCTCGTCGCGCGTTCCACCATCAGATCGAATGCACGGCACATCTGCCCGACAGAATTCATGCAGTGAAACACCCGACCCGCCCCGAGCCGATCCTGGGCCGCTCGGTGCCCCGAACCGGTCTGACCCAGCTGGTTTTCCAGCGGAACGCGCACGTTGTCGTAGATGATCTCGGCATGGTCGCCCGACTTGCCCCAGACCTCGATTGCGCGAACGATGTTCACGCCGGGCGTATCGGTCGGAACGATGATCTGGGTCATCTTGCCATTGCGCTCGGCCGGACCGTCCGGATCTTCCGTTCGACACATCACGATCAAGAAGTCGGAACCGATGCCATTCGAAGTGAACCACTTGTGGCCGTTGATGACCCACTCGTCTCCGTCGCGCGTGGCGGTCGTCTTGATCGAGCGCGGATCGGACCCGGCATTGTCGGGCTCGGTCATCGAAAAAGCGGATTGCATCTTCCCTTCGGTGAGCGGCACCAACCACTTCTTACGCTGTGCTTCGGTGCCGTATTTCAGAAGGATCTTCTGGTTGCCCGAATTGGGAGCGACGACGCCGAACAGAGCGGCCGCACCAATCGCGTAGGCGAGCACTTCGTTCATGTAGGCGTGTTCGAGAAAGGTCAGACCACAGCCGCCGTATTCCTCGGGCAGATGGGGCGCCCAGAGCCCGGCTTGCTTGACCTTGTCCTGGATCTCGTGGCGAAGGGCGCGGGCCTCCGCCTTCTCACTGTCCGAGACCGTGCCGTCGCGCCGCCAGCGCCAGAGCTTGTCCTCGTTCGGGAGGATCTCCTCATTGACGATCTTTGCGGTCAACAGTCTGATCTGATTGATCTTGTCGGGGAGGCTGGCGATTGCTTGAACGTTCATCGACATGAGGTGGGGGTCCTTTTTCTTTCTTTTCTGTCTTTGAAGAGGGCGCGCGCAGACTGTAGCCCGCACGCCGAAGCCAGGCCCAGCCGAACACGTGACGAATCGCCACAGGCCAGGCCAGGACAGCCGCAAACCTCATCGAAACGAGCGCCGTGCCGAGAGCAGGCCGAGTACGGAATTCGACTTGCAGCCCCAAGCTCCAGATGGATGAAGAGACGCTTCGCTGGGAGGCGGCGCTGCGTCGCCGGATCGAGGCCGCCTTCGAGCATTGGGGCCACCGCCGATCGATACTGCGCTGGGATCGTCAATCACGGCAAGTACGACGATCTCGGACGTGGTCTCGGCACGCTGACCCGGTAGGACCTGTGCGTGCAGCGATCGCCGCGCCGAAATTTCGGTCACGACACGACGCCACTCCTTACAAGAATCGGTATCTGCAGCCCATGAAAAACGCATCGGCGGCCTGATTCGTTCGCCATCAGCCGTGGCTGGTCACGTGGGAATTTCCGCGACCGGGGTTTGTATCGCTGCGCGATCGGTCGAGGGGCGCGCCCCACCGGAGGCACGCCGAAAGCGGGGAATGAATCCGGCAAGGGCTCGCCTCGGGGCGATACCATCAACCCAACCCCCTCCCCGCAAAGAACCGGCTCTCGACACCCTCCATTCGAAGGGCAGCAGTCGCTCGCTGAAGGGAATGCGCGACTTCGGAAGTGGGCCTTGCAATCCGAATCGATCAGTAGGGGACGGATCAAGACGCGTGCCTTGAGGGCTGCCGCCGGGCAAAGCCCAACCCAACTCTACATAATATGTGGCATAGTCACCTCATTTCAGTTTCACATACGCGCTCGCGGCGGTTCTGACCCTCGATTCCTCGCTCGTGCGTTCCACACATCGAGGTATCCATTCGGCGGACCCGTGGACGGGCGAAGCAGATTCAATCGACTGTGAAGCCATAGGTTGCGCTCCACGGTGAGCGCGCGCGGCGCGCCCGTCGCGCCCCCAGGCCTGTCGTAGGGTGCACTGCCTTGGCCGACACCCACCCACCCGAGACCCGACCGGTGAGGACGATTCGAGCCTTGCGATTCGTTCGATTGGCGAATCAGATCGTCCACAACATCATGACAGAGTTTTCGTGACAGACCGAGGGCTAAACTCTGTTAGACTTGGATGGCTTGAAAATCAGGGGGTAAGGCCCTAATCCTTGGGGGAACCGAGGTTTGATCGGCCGAAAATTGGGCGGTATGCTTTTGTGCCCCGGTGGTGGAAACAATCAACCCGATCTCAAATCTTGATCTGTCGAACGACAGATGTACGGAGGGTTTCGATGCTCAAGTCTAGTCTCATCTCTGCGACCTGTGTCGCGGTCTTCTTCGTAGGCGCCCTCGCACAGTCTGCATACGCTGGCCCGGGAGGAGGACCCGCAGGGGACGGCTTCGGAGTCACGCGCGATAGCGGCGGCAGCCTGCTGAGCATCGTCGACCCGACTCGCGAAGACGATGCTGCCAACTTCGTTTTCACGCTCTTTGGCGACCAGAACGATACACTCGTCGTGGGCGATTGGAATGGCGACGGAAACCAGACGCTGGGCCTCGCTCGGGTAGACAATGGGGCCCTGCTCTGGATCCTTGACTTCACCGGAAACGGCTCGCTCGTATACGACCTCTTCGGAAGCGAGGATGATATTCCGGTTGTCGGCGACTGGGATCCGATATCGCCTGGCGATGAGATCGGCTTCGCGCGACCCGACATCGGCAGCAATACGCTCGAATGGATCCTCAAAGACAACAACCCCGGCACGGGGTTCTCACGCGAGTTCTTTGGTCTCGCAACCGACGTTCCGGTTCCCGGAAACTGGGATTCCGACGCGAGCAACGGCGACGAGTTAGGTGTAGCTCGGGCTGATTCCACAGCTCTCCTCTGGATTACAGAGGGCAGTGGCGGATTTGACTACAACCTGTTTGGAGACAGCGGAGACACACCCGTACAGGGCGACTACACCGGCGATGGCAATACGAACTTTGGTTTCTCTCCACCCGGAAGCAACGTTTTCACCCTCGACGGCGCTTCTATCGAGTTTCATGTTTTCGGTGATACGACGGATGATGCATTCCGATCGGGCACGTTCGGTCAGCCCAGTCCGCCCTGATCGCTCAGCGAACGGATCGCTGCCAGAAGAGCCGGTCGTCGATGCAGCGCATCAACCGACCGGCTCTTTGCGTTGACCTTGCTGCTTTGCCGACTTTGCGACTACGAACTTGAAAACGACCGAATTCACCAATCCCGAGACCCCCCCTCTCTCGATCTTCTCGTGGCTGAGTCAACCGCGCAGGGTCGCCGGAATCGCCCTCGTATTTGCGACTCTATGCGCCTACCGTCAATTATTCCTCTTCGATCCCAACCTCCAGGCACCAAGCGACATCGACCCCGTCGAGGAATGGTTCTTCGCGTCCTCGGGCGGTACGTCGTCACTGCTGATCTATGGTTTGGCAGCCTGGTTTACGGCGCGCCGCGCGCGCGCTCTGTTCGAAGCACCCACTGAACCTGGATTCGAGACCACAGCGATCGGAATCAGCGGAATCCTTTTCGCGATCGGACTCATGCTCTGGGGCTATGTCACCGCTGCATTTCAAGTACTCGCCCCCTCACTCGCAGTCCTACTCGTGTCCTCGGGCATCTTCCTGGGCGGAGCAACCGGCGGACGCTCCCTTTTGCTCCCAGCGGTATTTCTGTTCTTGTTGGGGACGCCGATCCCGACGCCGCTACTCAATCACATCATCTATTCGATGCAGCTCTCGACGGCTGGAACCTCGGTCGCAATCGTCGGGATCCTCGGATACCCGGTTCTACAGTCTGGCGACTTGATCTTCACGAACTGGGCGACCTTCCAGGTGATCGAGACCTGCGCGGGCTTGCGAATGATTCTAACGCTCGTGATGGCCGCGTTCGTCTATTGTGAGTTGATGAATCTCGAGTCCGGGCGACGGATCGCTTTGATCCTTGCAGCACCCATGATCGGCCTTGTCGCCAATTACGTGCGAGTCGTCGCCCTCATCTTCAATCCGGATCCTCAGTCCCAGCCTGAACATTCGCTTCAAGGAATCATCATGATGATCGTCGGCGTCCTCGCTCTTGGGGCCGTGGACAAAGCAATCGATTTCCTCGCTGGCAAGCGCAAGAACGCGAACAGCGAACCGAATCACAGCGTCCAGGTCGTGCCAACCGCGCCATGGCGAATCTGGGCGTTGACGATCGTACTCGCGTCCGCCGGAATCTCGAGCATCGCCATCGAACCTTGGACGATGGCACGACACGATGCCCAGAGCATCCACTCCATTCCACGGGAGATTGGAACATGGCGTACTGGGCAGGACCCGCTGACCGTCGACTCCGAGTATTTGGGCAGCGTGCGATTTTCGAGTCGAACATGGCGCGAATATCAACGCGGGGACGAGATCGTCTCGTTGTTCGCTGGCACCAATGATCGCAGACAGCGTGTCGCAGGCTTGATCTCAGAGAAGACGAAGACACTGCAAGCGGGCTCGGTCCTGTTGAAAGATGCTCCCATCCAAAATGCGACCCAAGCTTCGGGAGTTCGGTCCCTGGTCATTCGAACCAAGAATGGAACGACGTTGGCTGGTCTTCATTGGTATCAAAATACCAAGGGGTTATGGACCGAGGTTCTACGATCGATGTTCGCGCTCGATCGGAGTCCCTGGCGTCGCGAAGAGCCGGCCAGAGTAATCCGGATTTCAACGCCCTTCGATGATTCGATCGGAGACCTGGAAGACGCTGAGGAACGCCTTCGAGAATTTTCTGTTCTCATACGCCGCGAACTCGACAAGCTAGACAAATCGCCTTAGTTGAGGCGGCGCCTCTTCAGCGCGGATCCCAGAGTCCCGCCGCAAGGCTTGCATTCCAGGACAGCGGACCTTGGTCGATCCACTCGCACGGAAAGCCTTCTCTCGCGAATAGGCACCATGTCTGCCGTGGGTGTCGCCAGTCGAGTACACGAAATTTGAAGCCATGATCGCGCGCAAGACCCGCCATTGTCGAGCGTCGATAGGCTACGCACTCCGGGTAGACCCATCCCAGATCTGCATCATCCTCGTCCGCCTCGACAAAGGTCGCGATCAGGGCACCGGTCCGCTCGAGATGCTTCGAGAGCACGCCAAGCCAGGTTGAGACGAGCTCGAGACCCGCGTGGCTGAAGATCGATTGCGCCAATGCGAAATCGAACAGCGCTGAGGTGTCGAGACGGCTGGGGTCGGCATCGAAGATGAACTGTGGCTGCTTGATCGCGATCTGTTCGCTGCCGCACTCCTTGGCGACCCCCTCCTCGACGAGCCATCGATTCGGCTCGAAGCCCGTATATCCACCGCAATTCAGATAGGGAATGAGCAATCGTCCGACTCGCAGCGAGCCGCATCCGATATCCAGGACAGAGTGGTGCTGTCGCAAGCCGAGTGCCGTGAGCAGTCCGAATGTCATGGCGCTCACGAGATCGTAGTCTTCAGGCGGCCCTACGAAGGCGCGATAGTGGGCGGCACCGGGCTCGAGCCGCTCGCCGAGATCGTCCTCTTTCGTCTCGCGCGTCAACTCTGGCCTCCTCCGCTGCCGTCGATTGAGACCCTCATACTCATCGCCTCAATCCGGCCTCCGAGCCAACAAACGAATCTCATTCGTCATCAAATTCGCCAGTTCATGATTTTCGCATAGATCTGAGGGAGGCTCCTCCGAGCGTTGGCTACGATGCTCGCGAACGATTTCGAATCCTGCGCCCAGAAAGAGCTGGACCAGCTCGTCCCCTGTCAGCCGGTTGAGAGAGTAGTACTCGCGGAGAAGCCACGCCTTGAATTCCGGCGTCACACCTTCGCTCGCTGCAAGATCGCGATCTTCCTCCGCCAACTCCCCCTCGAAGGACAAGACACGTTCCTCGAGGTCGGAGGCGTCCATTCGTAAATGCGCCCAGGGCTCGGACACGACGCGCTGCAGATGGGAACCGTATGCTGAATAGTAGAGAGGCTCGATCTGAATGAATGCGAATCCGCCGGGCGTGAGGACATCGAAGAATGCAGAGGCAATCGACGGCAGGTATTCTCTATCCACATGCTCAAAGACCGACCAGCTATAGATTCCGTCGAGATCCATCCAAGCCAGCGGCTTTCCCGCCTCGACCTGGTGGAACTCCAATTCTCTCGGAAGCGAGTCGAGGTTCATCTGTTGATGTGCGAGGACTTCTAGCTTCGAGAATGCACGGGTGACGTCTACGCCAACAACGCTGCCTGGGCGACCGCGCAGGGTCACACCGAGTGCCGTAATGCCATCCCCGCAGCCGAAGTCCATGAGCTGTGCGCCATCGAGGGGAAGTTCCGAGCCGAGCCACTCCACTATCGTTTGGGCAGCATATTCGAAATGTCCGCGAAACCAGGCATCACTGATCAGACGCTCGTCCCAATCACGCCTCTGAAACCGACTCCGCATCCATTTTTGAATTGACAGCCCTAGCGCCATCTCTGCCGACCCTCCGGTCATCAGTCTACCATCCTCGATTTCACGCGGGCTTCGATTGCAACGTCGTTTCGAGACGCCTCCACCGAATCAGATCAGGCCGTCGCTTTCAACTCGCTCGAAAAGCTCGACCTCGGATGCCAGCCACTCCGATCCGGCTCGGCAAGGAACATCTTGCCTCGCGGGTGGTGGGGTGGTGTTCGAGGCCAGCCCCGGTCACTATTCAAGCCATGACCTCGCGATCCAGAAACAGGACCAGCGGATCCCATACGGTTGATCCCAAGCGGATCATCGCCGTATTGGGAATGCACCGCGGGGGAACGAGTACCGCGATGCGAGCCCTCGCCTGCCTTGGCGTGGATCCCGGAAATGATCTGTTGGCGGGAGCCCCCGATCAGAATCCCCTCGGGTTCTTCGAGGATGAGCCCCTGCTCGAAATCTGTAGTCGAGTCCTCGAGCGGCTCGGTACGAGTTGGGATTCGCCCAAAATAATCTCCAAAACGGCTTGGCAAGGGGCGGCGCTCGACGGGCTGGAACTCGAAGCGATCGAGAGCATTCGGGCTCGCTTCGACAGCATCCCGATCTGGGGCTTCAAGAATCCAAGGCTGGCTCGCCTGCTCCCATTTTGGCAACGGGTTTTCAAAGCGACCGACCGTCGGGACAGCTACCTGATCACACTGCGCAATCCGCTCAGCGTGTCCCGCTCTCTTGAGGCGCGCAACACCATGACGGCGGGTACGGCCCACCTACTCTGGCTCCTTCACATGACGGACGCGATGGTGAACACTCGGGGCCGACCCCGGATCTGTGTCGATTATGATGCCTTGCTAGCCACACCCGAAGCACAACTCGAGCGGGTGGCTTCGGCCTTGGATTTGCCTCGGCCGGCCGATGACCCAGAAGCTTTCGAGCACTTCACTGATGATTTTCTGCGCGAGGATCTTCGAACGACTCGGTTCGCAGCTTCGGATCTGGCGCTCGAGCCGGATTTGTCCGCACTGGCTGCGCGCGCCTACGAGCTTCTTCGGCGTTGGGCTCACGACGACGATTCGCTCTCTGCCCGACAACTTCAACGCGGCTTCCAGGATATTCATCGCGAACTTCAGGGTCTCGCTCCCGTCTTTGCGGAGCTACATACACTCCTCAGCGAGCGGGATCAATCCCGATTGGAGCTGATCGGATATCACGATCGCATTCATCTCCTTCAGCGAGAGGCCCTCGAACGCGACCAGGAGCTGGTGCTTGCTCAACAGCAGGTCGATACCCTCGAAGACGATGTCGGTCTTGCGCAGCGAGAGTTGGCGAACCGCGACTCCGCGATTTTGGTCGCGACTCGTGTACGCGTGTCCGTGGAGCGAAAAGCAGAGATTCTGTCTAGCCGACTACACACGTTGGAGGAGGAGGCCACGGCATCCGCGGAGGTCACGACACGCGAGAGGGAGGCCATGGAGCGGAATGCGGCCGCTCTGTTGAGCCAGCTCGAGACGTTGAAAGAAGAGACCGCCGCTTCGACTGAGCGTGTGCGTTCTGTGAAGGCCGAACTAACCGGTACGCAAGCGCAGCTCCTGGCCCGCGTACAGACAATCTCCGAACTCGAGCAGAAGTATCGCTTGGAGCTTCGGGGCCGCGATGCAGAACGGGCTGCTCTGCGACGGCAATCGGAGCAGCATCAGCAAGCGGCGACGGTCGCAACGCAGGAGTCTGACAATCTGAAGAGTCGGCTCCGCGATCTCGAAGAGAAATCCGACGAACGCGTCGCCGCGATCACGGCACAGCAACACGAGACGATCGAATGGCTGCACAGGCAGACGACCCTCTCGGCCATTTACCTCAAAGATGCTTGCCAGGGCCTACGCGCATCATGGACCTGGAGGCTCGTCGCGCGCATTCAGCGTGCGACAGAGTATGCTCGTCGTCGAAAGTGGATCGATGGCTCCGCGCATCTCCAGCATCTGATTGGGGAACTCCACGCCCAGTCCCAGCTTCGGCATATCGATGTTCGCTGCTTGGCAAGAATCGCCGGCAGTGCCCAGGTCGTACTGGCTCAGATTCTTGGAGGCAGGATCTTTCGAGTCATCAGTCGATTGGTCGGCCTGACTTATCTTTTGCGATTCAAGCAGCGGCCAGCGGGACCCGTCGAACTTCTCCGCCATCGCGTTGGCGAGGTCGCCTTCTTCCTCCAGCAACTCAGCGATGCGCCGATCGATAGCGCGATCGAGTCACCGCAACGAGACCCTGCCACTGCCAGCAGCTGCGTAGACGTGATCATTCCTGTCTACGACGCGCGTGAGGAAACGCTTCGATGTCTTGACTCGGTTCTCCGTTCAGAAAACCAGACGCCCTTCGAAATCATCGTGATCGACGATGCCGGCCACGACAGAAAACTGCAGCGATCCCTCGAGAAGCTCTCTCGAGACGGTGCCATCAGCCTGATTCGAAATGAATCGAATCTGGGATTTCCCGGAACCGTCAACCTGGGTCTGGCGCTGCACGTCGACCGGGACGTCGTGATCTTGAATTCTGACACACTCGTCCACGGGGCCTGGCTCGACCGCTTGCGCCAGGCGGCACTCGGCGACTGGAACGTGGCCACCGTCACGCCCTTCACGAACCATGGCGAGATCTGCAGCTATCCGATGATCTGTCAGACTCAACCCATGCCGAGTGAAGAAGATTTGGCTCGGCTCGACGACCTCGCCGCCCGAAGCAACGACGGACTTACGACTACGCTTCCCACCGCGGTCGGATTTTGCATGTACATCCGTCGTCCCGTGTTGAACGAGATTGGCGATTTTGATGCCACGCGGTTCCGGCGAGGATACGGGGAAGAGAACGACTTCTGCCTGCGTGCGCGAGCGCACGGTTACCGCAACCTCCTTGCAGCCAATGTGTTCGTCGGCCATGAGGGCGGTTCCTCCTTCCGTGATTCCAAACAAGAACTGATAGAAAAGGGGCTCCAACAACTCCGATCCCTCCATCCCGGCTACGAGGGCGAGATCCATCGTTTCATCGCCGCTGATCCCATCCGATGGCTTCGTCGGCGTATGGACATCGCCTCGCTTGCGTCCGACGGCGCCAAATCGATGTTGATGGTGACGCACGAACAAGGCGGAGGAACGAACCGGCATGTTCTCGAACTCAGTGCACATCTAGAACGTGAGGGAACGCCCGTTTTCTTGCTGAAACCCGCATCTCCGAGCCAGGTTTCACTGACCCGGTTCGGCACAACGCCGTTGCCGAATCTCACCTTTGATCTGACACAGGAATTTGATCGATTGGTCGACATTCTTCGCCTGATCCCGATCGGGCACATCCACATCCATCACCTACTCGGATTTCATCCGGTGATTCGAAATCTGCCCCGAGAGCTGCGGGTCCGCTACGACGTGACATTGCACGATTATTTTACGATCTGTCCGCGAGTTCACCTGGTCGACGATCGAAATTCATACTGCGAGCTGCCGGACGCACAAACCTGTACTGAATGTATTCACCGAAACGGAGGTGAGACAGGTTTCGACGTCGACGTGGCTCAATGGCGAATGGAAAATTCGGCGCTGCTAACGAAGGCCCGCTGCGTCTATACACCCAGCCATGACGTCCAACTCCGCCTCGAGGGACTCGTTCCCGGCGTTGCATGGAGAGTGCGACCGCATCCAGAAAAACTCGAAAATAGACACAATGGCGCGGCAAAGCGCCGAGAAAATCAGCCTCTCCGTGTAGCCGTGATCGGTGCGATCGGCCTCCACAAGGGCGCAGCCGCTCTACTGGAATGTGCGACCGACGCATCGAAGCGCAACCTGCCGATCAAGTTTCATGTAATCGGCTTTACAGACCGCGACGAAGAAATGCTGGCTACGGGCAAAGTTTCGATAACGGGTGCCTACGCGGAGGAAGATCTGCAAGCCCATCTGGCTCGCGCACGCTGCCACATCGCAATGCTTCCATCCGTCTGGCCCGAAACATTTTGTTACACACTCTCCGCGGCGATTCATGCGGAGCTTTATCCGGTTGCCTTTGATCTCGGCGCGATCGCAGAGCGGATCCGTGCTTTGGACTGGGGTAAGCTCCTGCCGCTAGGCACCTCGGCCGCAGCGGTCAACGACTGCCTTCTCGACCTCGAGCCGCCGCCGTTTCCGGCGGAAACAGCCAAAAAAATCTGTGGGAAGAGTTACGGCCGATATCTCCGCGACTACTACGACAACCTCGAACTCTAAACCCTACATCACTCCGTCGCGGCTGCGAAGCATCTGCAAGTCCGTTGCGAGGTCGCCGCTGTCTACTTCGTCTTCTATGGTCGCCTCCTTGCCCGACGAGAAATCGACGAAACCCGTGCTGATGGATTCGCTCTCTCGTAGCACTCTAAAAATCAGTGCATCGGCGATTCGGTGAAGAAAAATTTCTCCGTCGTCCGACTGGCCGACGACACCCACGTTGGCGAAGTAGACATCCGGGGTGAGGCGAGGCCGAAAGGGAAGACGAACTCTCACTGAACGGCCCGCATGAACCTGTTCGATACCGGCTCCCAATGGTGATGAGACGATCCCTCCAAGCTCTGTACCGACCACGGTCTTGATCAGCATGCCACATCGAATTCCAAAACAGTCACGATCGAATCGAACGCTGAACGCGAGGAAGTAGATTCCTCCGCGTTTCAACACATTCACTTCCCTGCCCTCGGGCGATTCGATGACGTAATCAGTGATTCGTGCCCCACGCGACACGTATTGCAACTTGCTCTTCGAGTGCAGCCCCGACTCGAAGCCCTCTTCCTCGAGCGCCCGCACGGCCGAGATGGTTTCATCAGCGGAAGAGGCCCTTCCCCGGACGAGTTCCGCTCCGGGTTTCGGCTCCGCTAGTGTCGCTGACAAGATCTGTGTTCTGATCGCGTCCTGCTCCTCTCGCGGCGCATAGATCAGTCGGTGATAGTGCTTCACTACGTCGGCCGGGGGACCCAATTGAAGTACTTCGCCGCGATCAAGAAGCAGCGCTCGGTCACACAACTCCAACACCGTTCCAGCGGCATGCGACACAAAGAGAAGAGAAGTGCCCATTTCCTTCAATTGGGCGATTCGAGCGAAGCAGCGACGCTGAAAGGCTTCGTCCCCCACAGACAGTGCCTCGTCGATCACGAGTATTTCGGGGGTCGAGTTGATGGCGACCGAGAAAGCGAGTCGTACGAACATTCCGCTCGAATAATTCTTGACGGGTTCGTCAATGAAATCCGCGAGTTCGGCGAAATCAACGATCTCCTCGAAGCGAGCATTGATCGTGTTGCGCCTCATCCCCAGCAATGATCCGTAGACGTAGACGTTCTCCCGGCCCGTGAGGTCGGGGGAAAAACCCGAGCCCAACTCCAGCAGGGCAGCCAATTCGCCTCGCACTTCGACCCGTCCAGATGTGGGGGTCAGCGTTCCGGAAATCACTTCGAGCAAGGTCGATTTCCCACACCCGTTCCGTCCCATGACACCCAGTGTCTCTCCGCGCTTCAGCTCGAAGGACACATCCCGGAGGGCCCAATGTGAAATGGAAGCCGGAACCTCTCTGCGCAACACTCTCCACTTGAGATGATCGATCGGGCGCGACTGCAATAGATAACGTTTGGAGAGATTCTCTACGCGGACGACGACATCAGACGACATCGGCGAATGTTCCACGACTGCGAGAGAAAAACGAATAGGCCACACGAGCAAAAATCGCTGAACTCGCGACGACCTGGAGCCAGACGATTGGATCGGGAATCACACCGAAATAGGCGACGTCGCGTACCTGCATGACTGGAATCACGATCGGATTGAGGCGGATCACGGTACCCGCCACGCTCGGCATCTGGTCGAGGGAATAGAAGACTGGACTCAGGAAGAGCATCGCGACGAGCACCAGTGTGATCACTTCGCGAAGATCCCGCAGAAACACCCCTGCTGCGGCCAGTAACCAGCAAAGAGCGAGGGTCCACAGACAAACAGGAATCCAGACGAGTGGAAGTAGAAGGATCGTCCAAGGCGGTATTCCGCGAAGGATCGAGACCGCGACCACGAAGACCACGAGTCTGACGACGGTATGAAAGAGAGCATCCGCCACACTCACGTAGGGAAGAATCTCGAGGGGAAAGACGACTTTCTTCACATAATTCGGGTGATTCAAGACCAAGCCCGGGGCTTCCGACACGCAATCGCTCACGAACCAATAGACACAAAGCCCTAGATAGAGCAACAGCGCGTATTCGGTGGTATTTGTCTCGTCGGGCGACCACCGCGCTCGCAATAGAATCCCGAATACGACCGTGTAGATCGCAAGGGTGAGGGCTGGTGAAATGAGTGCCCAAAGTACCCCCAGAATTGAACCGCGATAACGAAGTACGATGCGCTTGCGTGTGAGGTAAAAGATGATTTGACGCGATCGAATCAAGCTAGTGACAGGTTCGAATATTGATTCTATGGCACCCGCCCCGACCTCACTAAGAGCCCGCATGGCGCCTCACCCGACGAACGAATGGTTCGGCGTCTTCCGGATTGCTGGGAAGCTCGATTGGCGTCAACAGAAGTTTGAGTTTCAAAGACGCGTTGAGGATC
>SMVB01198534.1_pt1 | contig 13884 bp, 14 predicted proteins | sample 2456461 | NCBI WGS metagenome assembly SMVB01 (sample SAMN11095934, study PRJNA526329) | marine sediment metagenome | biome: Marine sediment; feature: Surficial sediment; material: Deep marine sediment; isolation source: Hadal surficial sediment | place: Pacific Ocean | collected 2014-05 | depth...
GCTCGCCCTGTGATCAGCGCGATCAATCGGCAATGGGTGCGACACTATCGACAGAGCAGGACGTCCAACCGAAAACCCGGCGCATCAACTCTGCCCACAGGTATCTGTGCGGCGGTCGCTGAGCGCCTCCGGGCTCTTGCTCAGCGGGCGAGCCATCTTCGTGGCCGATGGATGACCGATCGACCTTCGGCACCACCTCGTCGCGCCACGACGAACTCGGGGCGAGCACGCCGTGGTAGGTCTGCACCTGGATCCGCGGGAGCGACCCCGGGGTCCCGCTCCCGCTGACGACTGTGCCCGCAACGAACAGACCACGAGTGACCGAGAAGTCCACGTTCTTGACCGGACCGTCGCCTTCGAGGACCTCGATGTCCAGGACCCCGATGCATCCCGCGTCACCCGCACTCTGCACACTCAACGTCCATCGACCGACAGCGATGCGATCGAAGGTCGCACGGCCATTCTTGTCCGTGGTCGCCGTCCGACCTCGGCGAATGGCAGGGGAGCGAGGAAGCGGCACTCGTTCCGGCCCTGGAGAGTGCGTGAGAGAGACAGCAACCTCGCCTACGGCTCTCTGGTCCTGGTCGACACACAGAACCGACAGCGATACGGCGGGGATGGTGACCGAATACTCGAGCTGTCGCCTCGCAGCGAGGACGAGGGCCGGCTCCATCGACATCCCCCCCGACAACGAGATCGAGGTCAGGAGGCAGTTGCGGCAACAGAGCCGTTCCGTCTTCTGCTTCCCTCGAGCCGGGTCCCGCCGACCTGGATCACGCATGAGATGCAATGGCGACCCTGGCACAGGATCCAGCCCGAGACCATCGCGACGAAGTTCTCGAGGCTAGCCCTGCGTGAAGCAGAGCGAGAAAGAGGAAAGAACGCGATGGAGCGAAGCGGGGCTATACGGCCCTCGCACGCTCTTCCTTCGGTGTGTTTATTTGGCATTGTTCCCTTGGCCGGGCTGATAGCGTTGGCCTTGAAAGTCCACCGAGGCAAAAGGGCTTCTGCTCGTGAAGACAGCACGGCCTGCTGACCAGGTATAGGCTTGCTCTGCCGTGCACTCCGCGCGCGAGGTGGGGTTAGAGAGTGCGAAGATGGCCGGACGATCGTTGAGCTCTGCCATCGTCTCGATGACCTCCCGAGTAAAGGTGCCCGGCGCGCCCGTTGCTCCAATGAGGATATGGGGCCGGACACTGCGCAGGGCCTCGGTGAAACCCATTTCGGGACCATCGATCGCATAAGGAAGGTTGTGCTCCTGCAAATCCGTGCGTGAATCCACGAGCAGGCCGTGAACATCCACGAATGCAAGACGTTTGACTGCCTCTTCTCGCGGCAACCCCGCTGCAACGAAGGCCTCCACCGTCAAGTCAGCGATTCCGGTCGCCGCCGATCCCGCACCGAGGAACATGATACGCAGATCCTCGAACCGAACGCGCGAGATACGAGTCGAGGTGTACACGCCTGCCAAGGCGACCGCGGCTGTCCCTTGAATGTCATCGTTGAAGCAGAAGATTCGGTCACGATAGCGTCGAAGCAGCCGGTAGGCGTTGGGCGTCAGAAAATCCTCGAATTGAATCAGCGCACCCGGCCAATTGTCCTGTAAGGCGGACAGCAATTCGTCCACCAGGTCATCGTAGACTGCGCCCTGCACTCGGCGTTCGTGTACACCCAGGTACAATGGGTCGGCGAGGAGTTCTTCGTTATTCGTGCCCACATCGAGCATCACCGGCAAGCAATGCTCGGGTGCAATGCCCGCGCACGCGGTGTAGAGCGCCAGCTTCCCGATTGGGATACCCATGCCGTGTGCTCCGAGGTCGCCGAGGCCAAGGATTCGCTCACCATCGGTCATCACCACGACCCGGACATCAGGCTCTGGCCAGTTGTCCAACATCTGACGAATTTCTCCGCGGTCTGAAGGCGTGACGTAGAAGCCCCGCGGCTGACGGAAAATGTGTGCGAACTCTTTGCACGCCTGACCGACAGTCGGCGTGTATACGATCGGCATGAGTTCATCGATATGGTCGATCAACGTTCGATAGAATAGACGCTCGTTTCGATTCTGCAGTGCCTGCAAAGCGATGTACCGCTCAATGTCGTATGCCTTTCGGCGGATGTTCTCGAGAACGCGTTCCTTCTGGCGTTCCATCGTGCTGACCTGTGCAGGCAGCAACCCGCGTAGCCCGAGTCGCTGGCGCTCCTCGAGCGTGAAGGCCGTAGACTTGTTTGTCGACGGATGAAAGAGCAGGTCAAACCCGTGATCGTGCATATGCTGTGACTTCAATGGGTAGTCGTGGTCGGATGCCGCTCGAGCCGCGATGATCTACGAACGCCGGGCGTGCGCGCGTACGTCGGTCCCCATCTCGCAGTAGGTCGAGCGGTTGCCGCAAGCAAGGCGCTGCCCACCGTTGGTCTTGACGATGCTGCACCTGATGAGCTGCACAGAAAGCGCCAATACCCATCCGCTGACCCCAGAGCCCATCAGGCACGGCGGGTTCCGGCTAGCGAGCCGCCAGACCGGTAGCTCTGAATGCCGCGCGCTCGGCCCTTGGACAGCCCACCTCAGCATGCGCACGAGCATCCGCCCCCCATGGCGAGAGAGTCACCTGGCCGGGGTATGGCAGATGGCTTCGGGGCGTGGTCATGGCGCTGCTTGGGGAGTCGGCTTGTGGGGCAGGTGCTCTGAGCGGCCGCACGAACATACGCGGGGGTGCGGAATTCGTGACGCGTGAGGTTCCAGCAGCCCGTTGAAGAGGGAGGCTCACCGCGCTGGCGCGAGACCCGCGGCCCAATTCAGCACGACATGGAGCCGGTCCGGCGCGTGCTTCTGGTGCTCGATCATCAGGAAGCGCTCGCCGTCGGGCGCCACGCGCGGGTGTTTCCAGGACCCGAGCTCCGAGATAATAGGCTCGAACCTGGTCCCAGTTGGCCGGACGACACGAATAGTTTGCCGGCCACGGCGACAGGCGTCGCGCTGTTCACGTCGAACTGCGTCTTCCACTCGTGGAACGCGATCCGCGCGCCGTCGGTCAAGTCGTGGACCGCGAGACCGTCGCTGTCAAAGGTGGCCGCGTGCGGCTTACCCCCGTATTCGAACAGCTCGGGCGTCGAGTAGGCGGCTCCGGAGCTTTCCTCCGTGACCCAGAGCGTCTCGCCGCTCTCCTTCTCGACCGCCAGGAGGCGCCCCAGGTTGAGCACCAGCATGTCGCCGAGCACGATCGGCGAGGCGGCGAAGCCCCACTTCGGCGGCGTGAGCTCCAGCTCCGCGGCGAGGTCGCGCTCCCAACGACTCTCGCCGTTCGCCGCGTCGAAGCAGAAGAGTCTGCCCTCGCGATTCGAGGTGAACACCACGTCGCCGTCGACCGTCGGCGTCGTGAGCGTGCCGCCCGCGTGCATGAGGTTCCAGATCTTCGCGGGGTAGGCGTGCGTCCAGAGCTCCTCGCCCGTCTCGGCGTCGAGACAGAACACCACATCGAGCTCCTGTTCGACATCGTAGCCCAACGTGTACAAGCGCCCGTCCGCCACGGAGACCGTCGAGTATCCGAGGCCGACCGAGGCCTCCCACAGGTTTTCCACATGCCCCTCGGACTGCCAGTCGGTCTCCCTGGAAATGCCGTCGCGGGCCGGTCCGCGCCATTGCGGCCAGTCGCCGTCGGACGGGTCGTCGGCGCCGGGCGGCTCCGCGGAGCTCAGGAGCCACGCGGTCGAGATCAGGAGGGCGACGAGTGGCGTGTGCTTCAGGTGAACCCTGACAGACGGGTCCGAGAGACGCCCGGCAGCGAGCGCGGGGAGAGAACGGGGGACGACGCACCAAGATAGCGCCCGTCCAGACCTTGCTGGACCTCTCCACGCGAATTGGGGGACTGGGCCCCCGCGCGGCACGCTCCGACGCTCAGAGCCAAGTCTTACGAAGCGAGCTCGACTACACTGGCCGCTGCGCATGGGCGGCTCCTCGATTTCAAACCGTACCGAGCTCGAAGCACGCCAGCTCGAGCGTCTCCGAGAGCTCCTATCCGAGTTAGGGAGCGGCAACCCGTTCTACGCTCCACGCCTGCGCGCCGCGGGGCTCGGCGGAGAGCTGGCGAGCCTCGCGGAATTCCGCGCGCGGATGCCTTTCACGACCAAGGCGGACCTCGTCGAGGACCAGAGCGCGAATCCGCCGTACGGCACGAACCTCACGTTCCCGCGCGAACGCTACGTCCGCCTGCACCAGACGAGCTCGACGACGGGCCGGCCCCTGCGGTGGCTCGACACCAGGGAGAGCTGGAGCTGGATGCGCGGGAGCTGGCGCACCGTGTTGCGGAGCGCCGGCATCACCGCGGAAGATCGCCTCCTCTTCGCGTTCTCCTTCGGCCCGTTCATCGGTTTTTGGCTCGGCTTCGAGGCCGCGCAGGAGCTCGGCGCACTCTGCATCCCCGGCGGACCGACCGGCAGCGAGGCGCGCCTCGAGATCATGCGGGCGAACGCCGTCACCGTTCTCTGCTGCACCCCCACCTACGCCGTGCGGCTCGGAGAGTTGGCACGCGACATGGAGGCCGGCGCGGGTATCGCCCTGCGCGCGATCGTCGTCGGCGGCGAGCCCGGCGGCTGCGTGCCGGCCACGCGCGCGCGCATCGAAGCGCTCTGGCCGGGCGCGCGCGTCTTCGACCACTACGGCATGACCGAGATCGGCCCCGTCACGTTCCAAGCGCTGGCCGACCCGCCTGACGTCGTGCGCCTGATCGAGAGCGACGTCCTCGTCGAGATCATCGACCCCGCCACGGGCGAGCCCCTCACACCGGGCACGGACGCGCTCGGCGAGCTCGTGCTCACGTCGTTCGGCCGCGTGGGCTCGCCGCTCCTGCGCTACCGCACCGGCGATCTCGTGCGGCCGCTGCCGGCCACGGAGGACGACCCGTCCCGCCGCCTCGCGGGCGGAATCCTGGCGCGCGCCGACCAGATGCTCGTCGTGCGCGGCGTGAACGTGTTCCCGAGCGCCGTCGAGGATGTCGTGCGCGGGTTCGCGGACGTCGTCGAGCACAGGGTCGAGGTCGACCGCTCGGGCACGATGATCGAGCTGCGCCTCACCATCGAACCCGCCCCGGCGTGCGCCGACACCGCGTCGCTCTGCAATGAGCTCGAGTGCGCACTACGCAAGGCGTTCAGCCTACGCATCCCCGTGCGGCACGTATCGAGCGGCGAGCTCCCGCGCTTCGACCTGAAAGCGCGGCGCTGGATCGACGAGCACGGCGACTAGTCCGTAACCGTCTGTAGAGCGCAGTCTCCGTCCGCAGGTAGATGCGCCCGTCCGCGAGCGCGGGTGTCGCGTGGCACTCGGCGTCGAGGTGGCTCGTCGCGATGGGGGTGAGGCTACCGCCCGCGGGGAGCACGGTGACGATCCCCGTTTCGCTGACGAGGTACACCTTGCCGTCGCCGGCTACGAGGGAGGCGTAGTACGATTCGACGGCGTCCGTGAGCCGCCCGCGCTCGATCACCTCGCCGCTCTTCGCGTGGAACGTCGTGATCAAGCCGCCGGAGTCGTTCAGCATGTAGAGCACGTCCTCGTAGACGAGCGGCGAGGGCAGCTGCGGGACGGAGCGCCGGTAGGCCCACACGACGCTCTCCTCCGTCATGTCGCCCGCGCCGCCCGCGCGGATGGCGAGCATGCCGTTCAGCGACTGGAGCGCTGCGCGCAGGTACGACCACTCCTCGGTGTCGAGCAGACCGTCGCCGTCGAGGTCGATGAAGTCGAAGTACCCGCTCGCGCGCGACTGGGGCATCTCCGCCTTCGAGATGCGGCCGTCCTCGTCAGCATCCCCCTGTGCCAGGATAGTTGCCGCCTCCACCCTCGCCGTCGTCGCGCACCCCTGGCATCCGCGTGCGCGAAGCGCGCGCATCATCCGCCCGCAGGGCCGTCCGGACCGCGCCGCCGAAGGGTGCGCGGCACACGGGCCCTGGTCTCGAGCCAGTGACTTTCTGCGCACCCTGCTACCGAGCGGCCTCGCGAGAAACTCCGGGGAGCTCCACCGAGGGTTCTTCGGCGCCGCCCAAAAGGGCGAAAGTCCAGCCTAGCAGCCCGTTGAAAAAGCCCAGTTCGCGTGACCGCCCCAGCCACCTCTAATGTGGATGGGCAAGCGCGAGAGGGAGCAGCAAGCCGATCTGTGGCTGGCAACCACGGACGTCGCACGATCACCCGGCCACCCGTTCTACGAGCGATTGAACGCCTCCCTCTCCTGCGACGCCATCTGGAGGAGGACTTGCTCACGCCGCACTACCGAGAAGACATGATTTCGGTTGCCTCCGTCGGCCACATGCTCCTGGCGGATCACGCGGTGCTCCGCCCTTACCTGGATGAGTTGATTGCCCTTGTCCGCGGCGAGCGGGCCTCGTGAACGCCCGTGTACGCAATCGCGTCCGTCGTGTCGTTGCGTGGATCTCCAGCCGCCGCCCGCCCGAGCAGCACGTAGCTGCCGACGGGGCGATGTCGCACTCGGACTTCGATTGCCCCTGCCTCCCGATCGACGACACTCTGCGGCCGCTCGGGGTCAAGGTCAGGCGGGCCAACGTGCTGACCGCGATCGCCAAGCTCCAGCCGGTCGGGCCGAGTGTGGTCGGCGAGCTACTGCGGATCGAGAATTCCACACTGAGTCGGAACCTCGTGGCAGCGGGCGCTCTATAGGGTGAGAGTGAGGCGCAGCGCGTGGCAGCAGGAGCAGGCCCACGGCGACGACGGCGCCGCAAGGCTGAGCTCGACTTCGCGCGGGTTCAGGTCGTGGAAGAGCGCCCGGCGATGTCGGGTCCCCTGGAACTGATGCTCGGCTCGGGGCACCGCCTGTTGATCCCCTCAGGGTTCGACGAGACGACGCTGCGGCGCGTGATGGGAGTCCTCGCATCATGCTGAGCCTGCCCCCGTCGGTTCGCATCTTCATCGCGCGCAGACCGCTGGACATGCGCCGGAGCTTCGACGGCCTCTCGGCAGCCGTGATCGACGAGGACCCGCAGGCGGGACACGTCTTCGTCTTCTTCAACAAGGTGCGGACCCACGTGAAGTGCAGGGTGTGGGACCGCTCGGGGTACTGGATCTTCTACAAGCGGCTCGAGCACGGACGCTTCCGCGTGTTCGACCAGGCCGTGGGCGCGCGCGGCGTATTCGAGCTGCACGCGCACGAGGTCGCACTGTTGCTCGAGGGCATCGACCTGCTCGCGCTCGACGAGGGTCAGGCCCAGCGTTCTTCAACCTGTCCGATGGATTGAGCGTGACGTGCGTGCCGTAGCGGACGTTCGAGCAGATGATCCCGCGCAGCCCGACCTGGTCCACTTCAGGTTTGTCCATGAGTCGGAGCAACGCCTACTCGTAGCCGCTCTTGACCGGGAATGGCAGTTCGCAGAACGCGGCCAGGGTACGGCCTTCAAGCCCTTGACGCACATCGAACCGTACATCCCAGAGGCTCTCGCCGTGGAATGATCCAGAGCCCGAATCCGAGTCATCTGTCCACCGGGCGGCCCCGGCCTTGGCGCAGAGCGTGAACTTGGCCGGCTGCGAAGGGCCCGAACGCCTCGCTGAGACCTCGCCCCCAATTCACTGTGACGGTCTCGACCGACTCCGCCGCGCCCAGGCCGAAGTGAACCCGCGACTCGTGGCTGGCGCAGTAGCCGAAGGCGCGCTGCACCAGGCGGAATTGGCGCCGGCCCCCGGCATCGATTCGAATCGAGGAGTGGAGCGCTTCGCCGCCGGTCTCACCGATCGGTCTGAATGCAATCCAATGCCCACTCTTCGCAGCGATGTTGCGCAGCACGTAGGGACGTCGATCCTTGTTCATGACCACAATGTCCACGTCGCCGTCGTTGTCGAGGTCTCCGAACGCGGCGCCACGGCTCGTGTTGAGTCCCAGCTCGGCCGTGCCCCCCTTGGGAAATACCTCATTGAACTCGAACGTGTTCCCCGCCGTGGCCGATGTGAACAGCTGATTGGGCTCGGCATAGACATCCACGGGATCCAGCGGCGGCTCCACGAACGTCACGCGTCCATTGGCCACGTAGAGATCCAACGCTCCGTCGTGGTCGAAGTCTGCAAACCCGAGCCCGAATCCGGTGGACTCGTAGCTGGTGGAAGATAGTCCCGTGCGCGCCGAGACCTCGTCGAACCAACGGCCCTCGTTCGAGTAGTAGGTATTGGTCTCGAAGCGCAAGTGCGACAGGAACAGGTCGAGATCACCGTCGTGGTCCCCGTCCAAGGCTTGTACGCCCATGCCCGCCTCGGTCTTGCCGTACGAGTTGACGGAACAGCCGCGCATCAGGGCTTGATCCACGAAACGCCCATCTCCGGAGTTTATCCAGAGCTGATTAGGCATTCCGTCGTTCGCCACATACATGTCGATCCAACCGTCGCCGTCGAAGTCGCCGCAGGAGATGCCCAGCCCGTTTCCGAACGTCTTGCGGAGGCCTGCTGACTCGCTGACGTCGGTGAATGACCCCTCTCCGTCGTTCCGGTAGAGCACGTCAGGTTGCGGCGCGGCATAGTTGTTGGGATTGCAGTACACGCGGGAGCCGGCGCCGGCAAAGCACTCCTTTTCACTCTCGATCGACCAGATGAGGTAGTTCACGACGAAGAGGTCGAGGTCGCCATCCTCGTCATGATCGAGGAAGACGCAGCTGGTCCCCCCAGCCTGCATCCGCGACCCCGCTGGCCCGGGCGACATCGGTAAAGGTTCCATCGCCCTCGTTCCGGTACAGCACGTTGGGCCCGAGGTTAGTCACGTAGAGATCGAGGTCGCCGTCCCCGTCGTAGTCACCGACCGTGCACCCCATCCCATAGCCCCGATCGCCGACGCCCGCAGCTGCGGTGACGTCCTCGAAGCGCCAGCCGCCGAGATTGCGGTAGAGGGCGTTTCCTGGCCTGGCCGAGCCGGGTTCCAGGTCGCCGCTCTGCACCAGGTAGATGTCGAGCCAGCCGTCGGCGTCGTAGTCCAGTAGTGCTACGCCGCCCCCCATGATCTCGGGAAACCAGAAGCGCTGAGGGCCGGAAACGTGCTCGAAGTCGATGCCGCTCCCGTCGACCACGTTTTCGAACCAGGGGGCGGAGTCCGAGCTGGACTTCGTTCCGGTCTTGGCCCCCCCACAGGCCGCCAGCCAGACCAAGCTCAAAGGCAAGACCGCTCGACCAGGTCCGAGTTGGAACTAACGACCTTTCATAACTTGCGTGCTCGCGCCACCTGACTGGCCATCTGGCGCACCTGCGGGTGATCCGGGGCCAGCCGGCGCGCAGCCCGCAGCGCTGTTTCCGCCTGACTCAGGTTCCCGAGTCGCAACGAGATCATGCACGAGTTGACCTGGACGGGGAGAAAGTCGGGCAGGCGCTGGGCCGCGTCGGCAAAATTCTCAGCGGCCTCGGGGAACTTCCCGAGTCGCACGCAAGCCTCCCCGAGGGCGATGTTGATATGCGGATTGGTGCGGTCGAATCCGATCGCCGACACGAGGGCGACGTAGGCCTCCGGGAAGCGCTGGAGGAACATCAGGGCCCGCCCGCGGGCGAAGTGCCCCTTGCCGTAGGAGGGGGCCAGGACCGTGCAGCGGTCCGCATAGCCCAGCGCCGTGTCCCAGCGCCCCAGCGCGATGAGCGTCTCGGCGAGGTTCACGTTGGCCTTGATCGCATCCGGCTCGAGCTCCCTCGCGCGCATCAACGCGTGCAGGGCACGCTCGAGCTCCTGGTTGTGCTTGTAGGCGAGCGAGAGCTGATTGAGCAGGGACACGTTGTCAGGGCGCTCGGCGAGCGCACTCTCGAGCATCCCGATCGCCTCCTCCACGCGACCGGCCTCGATCCGGCTCTGGGCGTTGGTGAGTAGGGGGGCCACCCCAATGGTGAGGCTCAGCAGCTCGCCGCTGACCTCGTCGGGCAGGTAGCGTTGCTTCGAACCGGTACCGAGTACGAACTCGCGCTGCGCTTCGTCGGCACGGCCGAGCCGGCGCAGAGCCGTCCCGAGCAGGAAGTGCGCCATGGCGAAGCCGGGGTCCAGATCCAGGGCACGCCGCAGCTCTCTGGCGGCGCCTTCCGGATCCGCGAGGGCGAGGAGTACCCTCCCCAGCCCGGCGAATCCCTCGGGGGCCGCCGGGGCGAGCTCCACGGCACGCTCGAAGGCGGTCCTGGCGGCTTCGAAGCGACCGGCTTCGAACAGCGTGTCGCCAGACGATGCTGGGCCGGGGCGTAACCGGGGAAACACTCGACGACGTCTTGCAGCCGCCCGAGTCCGCCCTGGAAATCGCCCTCGCGCAGGGCGGCGACGGCGGCGTGGTAGCTCCAGACCGGAGCGTCGCTGTCCAGGACCGAAGCATTCTCGAAGCAGCGTCGGGCCTCCGGCCAGAGCCCGTTGGCCTCGTAGACCAAGCCCAATTCGCCGTGGGTCTGCGCGGCGGCGGGTGCGCGCGTGACGTTTGCCGCGTAGAGCTCGACCAGCGCCGTCACCTCGTCGTCCAGAGACTCGGGGCGCAGGGGCCGCACCGGGCCCCCCACCTGCGGAGGGTCGGGTGCATCGCCGGAACACGCCGCCAGGAGCACCGCCGTCAGCATCACGGCCCGCCGGGCGCCCGCTCCGTTCACTCGCCCCCTCCACCGCCGGAGATCGTCAACTTGCTGCAAACCATCGCCACCGGCCATCATACCGCAAGTACTCGTTGACCGGGCCCCCTCGAAGTCCGGCATGAACGCGGCCGGATCGTGCCGACGAGCGCGGAAGAAGTGTACATCGTCCTGTTGTCCGCCGGAGAGCGAACAGAAACGCAGCGGTCGCGCGCAGCCAGGCTCCTATCCGATCCCCGCGTTTCGATCGTCATCGTCGCCGGCACGGACTCCCACACGGCCCTCTCCATCAACGAGGAGTTCAACTTCACCGGTCCGCACAACGTCTTCGACGACACGCCCAAGAAGCGCATCGACGCCGGCATCAACAGCACGGGTGCGGCTCCCGTGGCACTCAGCTCCGCGGGCAGCACCGGCGTCTGGACAGGCTCGCTTCCAGCGTTTGCTGGAGCGTCACCCACTTCCGCCGGCTCTCTGCGTCCACTCCACTTGGCGGTCTCGTGCAGCGAACCCTTGATGCCCGATGGGGCTGGTGCCCGTCCGAAGGCACCACCGAGGAGCCGGATGCGTCAATCGCGCACGTCCGGATCTGACGGGGGGCCCGGGCCAAGCCACGGCCGGGTCTACCCGACTGCCATGCCTGACCAGAAGCAGCCTGGTCCCGACGCTCGTTTCGACGTCGTGCTGTGTCAGCAGGCGATCACGTTCATCACCGACCGAGAGCGAGCGATTCGGGAGATGAAGCCCGGTGGGCGGGTCGGCCTCAACGTCTCTCGTACCGGGGGATTCGTTCCCGCGTTCGCCTACCTGACGAGACCCTCAACATGCGCGACCCGAGGTTCATGCGCCGGAGGTCCAGGAGGCGCTCATGCGCGAGATGGAGACGCTCGCGGCGGCGGGAATGAACCAGGTTCCGTACACACTCAGTGCGCCTCGGGGAGCTCACGGATACGCGCGGAGAAGTCGGGGGCGCTGTCGGCTGCCTGCGCGATCTTCGAGATGAAGTGCTGTCGGCGCAGGTCCGCGTAGGGCGTGGAGTCGTCGAGCCAGCCCAGCTCGTAGGCCAGCTCGTCCGAGTATCCGTTCAGGAGGACCTTTTTCTGAAACGGCACGGGCGTGGGCATCACCTGGTTGATGTGGTCGATGATGTTGGTCGTGCAGTTGTTGAAGATCGTGTGGTAGAACTCCGGATCCTCGGCCAGCTTGTTGATCCGGTGCACGTAGCTGAGGAAGAGCGCGCGCGCCTGCTCGGGCGTCGCCAGAGTGGGATAGAGGTAGACCTCCTCTCCGCGTCGGTTCGTGCGCACCTTGACCACGTCGGTCTCGCTCGCGACCACGTAGAAGAGCTCGAACTGCTTGTAGATTCCTTTGAGCGTGTCGTAACTCTCGTTCTTCTCGCGCCGGATCTCGATCGACACAGCCACGCGCTTCCCGTCCGAGAAGCCGAAGCTGAGGATCGTGTGCGCGATCGCGCGCTGCTCGTCCCAGTAGCAGATCACGAGGTCGACCTGGTTGATCAGGCCGAGGTCGAAGGTCTCGTCGTAGTAGTTCACGACGTAGTCGTCGGTCCCGTTCTTCCAGTCGAAGTCACGAATGTCATGGAGCGTGACCAACTCGCCCGCGATGGTCGCGTGTGGCTGGCGCGCCAGATCGGGCACCCAGTCACGGTCGTTGGAGGCCGGGATGAACGACCACCAGACGATCAGGAGACCGCTGATCCCGAGGAACGCGGCGCCTGCCTTCCACAGGCTGGGCAGGAATAGGAACAGCCCCAGCGTGCCGAGGGTGTAGGTCCACCCCGCGACGGCGCGCAGTGCCGCCCCGGGGAGGTTCGAGTAGCCCACGGCCTGGTTGCCCCAGATCCAGAGGACCAGCGCCACTGTGATCAACGCCATGGCGGCCAAGCGGCGCAGCGGCCGCAGCAAGAGGCCCTCTCGGGCGCCCAGGTGGGACGGGCCCTGTTCTTCGATACTCATGGCGCGCGCGATTCCTCGGGTCCGAAAGAGTCCTGCTCGACGGCGCGAGCCCACCCGGGGCCGCGCTCGGCTCACACTCTAACGGGGCTTGCCTCAGAGTACGGAGGCGGGAACGAATCCGCCGCCACTCGCCGCCGCTGCGGGGGCGAGTGGCGGCGGATTCGTTCCCGCCTCCGTACTCAGGAAGGAGGGGTGGCGCCGGAGTCGAGCGCGTCGGGCCCGTGCTCCACCTTGATCGCCCGACTTGGGATGGGCACATCGATACCCTCCTCCTTCAGTCGCCGCACAAGCTTCTTGTACAGCTCCGTCTTCAGGCGGAGACCGTCCCCGAACGTGGCGAAGAACCACACCTCGAAGTCGAGCGTGTACTCGCCGTAGCCCTGGAACCAGATGCGGTGCGGAGGCTCCAGCAGCACGCCGGGGTGGCCGTCGATAACTTCCTCCAGGATCGCGATGACCTTATCGACATCGGTTCCACGCGCCACGCCGAGCTTGAGTTTGCGCCGGACGGTCAAGTCCTGGCGCGTCCAGTTCGTGACCTCCTGAGTGATGAAGTTCTTGTTGGGGACGATGATCGTCTGACGTTCCCAGTTCGTGACGACGGTCGCACGGATAGTGATCCGATCCACCGTACCGCCCGTGTGCCCGACCGTGATCACATCACCGACACGGATGGGCTTCTCGAAGAGCAGGATCAGGCCGCTGACGAAGTTCGCCACGATCTCCTGTAAGCCGAAGCCGAGCCCGACGGAGACCGCGGTGAGGAGCCAGCCGAGCGTGCTGACGTCGATATGCAGTTCGAGCAACAACGCGGCGGCCCACGCGATGGACAGAATGCCGTAGCGCGTCAGAGTCAGCCAGGCGAGCTGTTCTCCGCGCGAGCCGCTGCCCGCCAGGGGCTCGACGAAGTGCTCGAAGACCCGGCCGAGGTTCCGCGAGAGAAAATGGCCAGCGACGATCCACAGGACGGCGAAGAGGACGTTCGCACCGGTTAGCCACGAGTCGTCCCCGATGTGGAAGATGTGCACACTGCGCAAGAGGTCGATGGTGAACTCGCCGATGCCCCAGGTTCGCTGTAGGACGATCGCGAGGCTCGCGATGACGACGATCGTGCCGGCACGCACGGCCACGCTCATCGCACCGAAGCGAGCATCGAGGGCTGCCTCGAGCTCACCCTCGATCGCGAGCCGCTCGTTGATGCGCACCACGGCTCGATTCCCAAGGCTGTTCAAGAGCACGAACAAGCCGACGAGCCCCACGGCGGCCAATGTCGTTCGGCCGGTGCTCTCGATCACATGGCGCGCGCCCGCGGCATAGCCCAAACCGTAGAGCACCATCACGGCCGCAGCCGCGAGC
>SMVB01158779.1_pt1 | contig 13883 bp, 9 predicted proteins | sample 2456461 | NCBI WGS metagenome assembly SMVB01 (sample SAMN11095934, study PRJNA526329) | marine sediment metagenome | biome: Marine sediment; feature: Surficial sediment; material: Deep marine sediment; isolation source: Hadal surficial sediment | place: Pacific Ocean | collected 2014-05 | depth 0-1...
ATCGAGGCAACGCGCCAGGTCGTCGGTAGGTTCTTCCATCAGGGCTCCCGATAGGGCTTGAACGACGGCTACTCCCGGGTTTTCGCCAGCTCGCGAATCGCCGTCACGTCGGCGACAAAGATGCTGCGCCCGTGCGTGCCGATGACCAGCTCGCCATCGCGCGGGTGCACCAGCAGGTCGTAGACCGGTGTGGTCGGCAGGTTGGCGCACAGCGCGTGCCACAACGCCCCGCGGTCCAAGGAGACGTACACGCCGGTGTCGGTGCCAACGTAGAGGATGTCGGGATGGACCGGGTCTTCGGCGATGACGTTGATGGGCTCCGACGGTAGGTTGCTCGAAATTGGCTCCCAGCTGGCGCCGTAGTCGGTCGATACGTAGAGGTATTTCTCGAAGTCGTCGTAGCGGTAGCCGGTGAGCGCCACGTACACGGTGGCGAGGTCGTGCTGCGACGCCACCAGCCGCGTCACCCAACGTTGCGGCAGCCCCTCGTCGATGCGCCTCCAGGTGTTGCCGTCGTCTCGCGTCACCTGTACGTAGCCGTCGTCGGCACCGGCGTACAGCAACCCCGACCGCAGCGGCGACTCGGCGACGCTGGTGAGCGTGCCCCAGGGCACATTGCCCTGCTGTGCCGGCCGGCTGGTCAGGTCGGGGCTGATCGGCGTCCAGGTAATGCCGCGATCGAGCGATTTGAACAGCACGTTGGCGCCGTAGTACAGCGTCAGCGGATTGTGCCGCGAGATGAAAAACGGCGTCATCCAGTTGGGGCGCAACGGTTCCTCGCCCTCTCCCGCCTGCGGTCGAATCCGCACCGTTACTCCGCTCGACATGCGCTTGCGCCGCAGGTCGCCCATCTGGTGCTCGTAGTAGATCAAATCGGGATCGAGCGGGTCGCGATAGGTGAAGTAGGAGTCGCCGCCGCCCCAGCGGTCGAGATAGACGTGCGTCCAGCGATCGCCGAGGTCGTCTTCGATCGCCTGGTCGGAAGCCCCGAACAAGGCCGCGTCGTCCTGCGTGCCGCCATAGATGTTGTAGGGCTCGTCCATGTCCACGGAGACGGCGTAAAACTCGCCGATGGGCAGGTTGTTGAGGTGCAGCCAGGAGGCGCCGCGATCGTAGCTCAGGTGCATGCCGCCGTCGTTGCCCAGCAGCATGTGATCGCCATTGTCGGGGTTGATCCAGAGCTCGTGCTGATCGAGGTGCAGCCGGCGCGAGCCGTGCGGCAGCAGGTGCACCAACGTGCCCTCGATCTGCCGGTAGGTACGGCCGGCGTCCTCCGATGCCATGAAGCGGTTGTTGGGCAGGTAAATGATGTTCTCGTTGTCCGGCGCCACCTGGATGAGGCAAAAGTCGTAGCCCGCCGCCACCGGCCCTTCGTTCATCTTGCGCCAGGTCTGACCCTTGTCGTCGGAACGGTAGACCTCGCCACCGATGCGTCGCGGCCGGCCGCGACCTCCACGCCCGGTGCGCCCTCCGCGACCTCCACGCCCACCGAGAGTATCGGTCGGCGGCGGCGACTCATCGAGCGCGTAGTTGTCGACCAGCGCGTACACCACGTTGGGGTCGGATGGCGCCACCGCCAGGCCGATGCGGCCGATGTGCTCACCCACCGGCAGCCCGGCGCCGCTGGCGAGACCGTCGCCGAGCTGCTGCCAGCTGGTGCCGCCGTCGGTGCTCTTGTACACCCCGCTACCGCGGCCGTGGGTGTCATGGCCCCAGGCCTTGCGCGAGCGCTCCCACATGGCGGCGTACAGGGTGTCGGGATCACCGGGGTCGATCACCAGTTCGATGGCCCCGGTGCGATCGTCGACGAAGAGCACGCGTTGCCAGCTCTCACCCCCGTCGGTGGTGCGGAAAACCCCCCGTTCCTCGTTCTCGCTGTACAGGTGGCCGATGGCCGCCACCCACACGGTGTCGGGGTCGCCGGGGTGGATAACAACCTGGGCGATGTGGTGGGTGTCCCGCAACCCCATGTTGGTCCAGGTCTCACCCGCGTCGGTCGACTTGAACATCCCGGTGCCGGCGTACGAGCTGCGCGCCATCAGCACCTCGCCGGTGCCCACCCAAATAATGTCGGGGTCCGACGGCGCCACCGCCACGTCGCCGATGGTAAAGGTCGACTCCTTCTCGAAGATCGGCGTCCAGGTGGTGCCGTTGTTGATCGTCTTCCACAGGTTGCCGGAACCCACGCCGACGTACATGGTCGACGGGCTGCCGGCGGGCACGTCGATGCTCTCGATGCGACCACCTTGCATGCGGGGACCCACCGCGCGCCACTCGAGATCGGCGAAGGGAGACTCGCGCTCCAGGCGCTGATGCCGCTCCCAGGCGCGCATGCGGGTGGCGGCATCGGTGGCCTCGACGGCCGGCGGTTGTGCGGGGCCGGTACCGGGCGCCTGCGGTGTCGCCGGCGCTAGAGCGGCGGGGGGTGGGTGTGCCGCCGAGGTTCCGGCGGGCACCGGCGCCGGCCCCCAGAGACCCAGCGAAACAATCGCGGTCACGGTGAACCACATGTACGATCGCCGCATAGCTGATCTCCCCTGATTTCCCCTGATTTCCGTGGAATGTGCTGCGCCAAAACGAATCTGCCCGATCGTACGCCATCCGCGCTGTGCCCGACCCGGCGTTCACCCGGATTTCTCAACGGGTCGCGAAGCGAGCGGGCGCGAGGGCGTGTGAGGACAAGGCGCGCGCCGATTCGGGCGCGGAGACGTACTTGTCAGTACGTCGAGCACCCGAATCAAGCGCAACGCAGTCATCGCGCGCCATCGCGCTCGCGCAGCCGTGACCCGTTGAGAAGTCCGGGTCAAGGCACGAGCATAACCCTCCGTGCCCATCACGCGTTCACCACGGCCTGCTACTGTTCGAGCATCTGCTTGCGCTGGAGATGACCGGCTGATGAACGATGTCCTGCTGCGCGCCGAGACCCTCGGACGCCTCATCAAAGATACCTGGATCTGGCGCGGCGTAGACCTCGGTCTGCGGGCGGGCGAGCAGCTCGCCATCGTCGGCCCCACCGGCTCGGGTAAGTCGTTGCTGCTCCGCTGCCTCGCTTCGCTCGATGCCGCCGACGAAGGGAACCTCGACTTCGACGGGCGTCCGTTGGCCGCATGGACCCTGCCCGACTATCGCTCGCGGGTCGTTTACCTGCACCAGCGCCCGGCGCTATGGGAAGGCACCGTCGAGGACAACCTGCGCGCCATCTTCGAGCTCGCCGCCCATCGCTCGAGGCAATACGACCGCGACCGCGCCGTCGCCTGCCTGCGCGCGTTCGACCGCGCTGCGTCGTTCCTGCATAAATCGACCGCCGAGCTTTCCGGCGGCGAACAGCAGATCACCGCCCTGGTGCGCGCCCTCGGCATCGAGCCCTCGGTACTGCTGCTCGACGAGCCCAGCGCGTCCATGGACACCACCGTCACGCGGCAAGTCGAGGAGCTCATCGCCGGCTGGGTACGGGAATCACCACACCGCGCCGCGGTGTGGACCAGCCACGACCCCGACCAGGTGGGTCGCGTGGCGAGCTGCATGCTGACGCTCGACGGAACCGCAGGAGCCGTATGGGGAACAACGCCGGGAGCAACGTCGGAAACAGCGTTGGGAACGGCGGGGGGAACAGCAGCGTGAACGACTACCTGCAGATCGGCTACGCGCAAACGGCGCTGGCAGGCTTGCTGATCGTCGCCAACCTGGTGTTGTCGGCGGCGCTGCGTCTGGGCCTCGGCCGCCGTCTGCTGGTCGCCTCGCTGCGCATGAGCGTGCAGCTTCTGCTCGTCGGCCTGGTGCTGGAATGGATCTTCTCCCTCGAGCGGCCGCTGCCGGTCGTCGGGCTGGCTCTGGCGATGACGGCGATGGCGGGCGTATCGGCGGTCAACCGCACCAAGCGGCGTTTTGCCGGCATCTACTGGAGCAGCTTCGTCTCGGTGGCGGCGTCTTCGTTTTTTGTCACCGGGCTGGCGTTGGTAGGTGTCATTCGCGTCGAACCCTGGTTCGACCCCCAGTACCTGATCCCCCTGCTGGGCATGGTGCTGGGCAATACGCTCAACGGCATCTCGTTGTCACTCGACCGCTTCGTCGAATCGCTGGTGCAGCGACGCGATGCGGTGGAGACACTGCTGGCGCTGGGCGCCACCCGCTGGGAAGCGGCCCACGAGCACATCCGTGATGCGCTGCGCGTCGGGCTGATCCCTACCATCAACTCGATGTTGGTGATGGGTATCGTCAGCTTGCCCGGCATGATGACCGGCCAGATTCTCGCCGGCGCCGAGCCCACCGACGCGGTGCGCTACCAGCTCGTCATCATGTTCATGATCGCCTCGGGGGCGGCGCTGGGCTCCTTCGGCGTGGTGTTTTTCGCCTACCAGACGCTCTTCGACACCTGCCACCGCCTGCGCCTCGACCGGGTGCGGAAGGTCGACGCCTAAGCCGGACTTCTCAACAGGTGGATACTGCGCCAGCGCGAAGGCGCACGTTGACTGACTCCCGCGGCGGCCGCATAGCAGGATGCTGGTAGCCTTGCGAATATGAGTATCGTCAAGCCAACCCGCATCGGCATCCTCACGGTCTCCGACCGCGCCAGCCGCGGGGAATACGAAGACCGTGGCGGCCCGGCCGTACAGCACTACCTCGAGGAGGTGCTGACCAGCCCGTGGGAGCCGCTGGCCATGGTCGTCGCCGACGAGAGCCGGGACATTGAAAGAGCACTCATCGAGATGGCGGATGGCGGCTGTTGCCTGGTGGTGACCACCGGCGGCACCGGGCCGGCACCGCGCGACGTCACCCCGGAAGCAACGGAGGCAGTATGCGAAAAAATGCTGGCCGGCTTCGGCGAGCAGATGCGCTCCGTGTCGCTGCAATATGTGCCCACCGCCATTCTGTCGCGCCAGACCGCGGGGATCCGCGGCAACACCTTGATCGTCAACCTACCGGGGAGCCCCAAGTCCATCGCGGAGTGCCTTGATGCGGTGTTCGCGGCGATACCGGATTGCGTCGAACTGATCGGCGGTCCCCGCCTGGAGACCGATCCCGGGCGCATCGCCGGCTTCCGACCGAAAGGAAAATGACCATGTCCAGCGTAGCGCTTATCGCCCGCCTGCTCGTCGTCGCGATACTCGGCGGATTGCCGCTGGTGCCGCAAACGGTCGAGCCCGGCACCCTCGTCGTGGTCGGCGGCGGCGGAACCCCCGACGATGTCGTCGCCTACGCCATTGAGCTCGCCGGCGGGCTGGACGCCGTTATCGCCGTACTGCCGCAAGCTTCCGCCTCCGCGCGGGCTGGTGAATCAGCTGTGGAGATGTTCGCCGCCGCCGGTGCACGCAACGTCGCCAACTGGCGCTTCGTCGGCTCGCCTGGAGCCGAGGATCTCCCCGGCCCGTGGCCCAGCGTCGAAGATACGGCGCGGGCCATCGGCAGAGCCGACCTGATCTGGTTTCCCGGCGGCGGTCAGGGCCGGCTCAAGCGGGCGCTGGACGCGGCCGGTCTCGCAGACCTGATCCGCGAGCGGCATCGCGCCGGCGTTGCCGTGGGCGGCACCAGCGCCGGCGCCGCGGTGCTCGCCGAGGTCATGATCACCGGCGACGAATACGATCTCGAGGCCGTGACGGCGGGCTCGACGCACGTAACCGAGGGCCTGGGGCTGTGGCCGGAAGCTCTGATCGACCAGCACTTCCTCAAGCGCCAGCGCAACAACCGGCTCCTGGCCGCCGTTCTCGATCGCCCGCACCTCATCGGCATCGGCATCGATGAACGCACCGCGGTGATCGTTACCCGCGGCTCCTTTCGCGTCATGGGCGAAAGCTCGGTGATTGTCTTCGACGCGCGCGACGCGCGAGTTGCCGAGGTCGAGGCCGGCGCGGCGGCGGCGGCGCGCGGCATCCGCTCCCACGTGCTGACCCGCGGCATGGAGCTGGCCTACGGCCGCTAAGAACTGACGGGCACGGTAGTAGAACTGGCTGACCTCGACGGACGCGGACGTTAGTCGTCGGCGGAGTCGAGCGCCGATCCAGGCAGCCTGCGGCTACGCGAGCTATCCGCGTTGATGTCCAGCCTTCGGACCACAAGGAGCGCAATGGTCAACCGGTGCCGTAGATCAGCGCAGCGATCTGCTCGAGCCCCTCGACGTCCGCCGGTGTGAAGGCGGCCGGCTTGTCGGCGTCGACATCGAGCACGCCACGAATCTCGCCGTCGCCGTCGCGCACCAGCACCACCACCTCGCTGTTGGAGCGCCCATCGCAGGCGATGTGCCCGGGAAAGGCGTGCACGTCGGCAACCAGGATCGACTCACCGCGATCGATGGCCGCCCAGCATACGCCGGTGTGGCGTTCGAGCAGCATGCAGGCCAGCGGTCCCTGGTAGGGCCCCACGATGAGGTCGCCGTCGACCAGGCGGTAGAACCCGGTCCAGAAGAAATGCGGCATCTTGTGGTGCAGCAGCGCCGCCGCCGACCCCATGCGCGAGATCGGATCGGTGAGCTTGGCGTAAAGCTCGTCGAGCTGGGCAGCAATGCGCCCGTAACGGGCCACGAGCCTTTCGTGCCGGGTTTCCTTCGCGGTGGTCACGTCAGGTCTCTGTTTTCTCGGGTAACTGGCCTTGCGATGAGCATTGCCCGACCCGAGTCTATCGCTTTCTCCGGCGCCCCTGCTTGACACGAGATCGGCGTGCGGAGAGGCTTTGCATTCCGCTGAAATCGACCGAGGGCACCACCGCATGCTACGTGATTTCAAAGAGGCTTTTCGTTCGGTGTCGGGCAACCCGGGCGTGGCGTTCGTCGTCGTGGCGACGCTGGCGCTGGCCATCGGCGCCAATACGGCGCTGTTCTCGGTGCTCAACGGCGTGCTGTTGCGGCCGCTGCCCTACCCTGACCCCGACGAGCTGGTCGTCCTTTGGGGAACCAATCCGTCGCAGAACATCGAGCAATCGCAGCTCTCGCGGGGCGACTATCGCGACTTTCGCGACCGCGCCGAGGCCTTCGGCGGCATGCTCGCGGCCTACCGTTACGAAGGCAACACGCTCACCGGCGTCGACCGGCCGGAGCACCTCGAGTCGGTGCTGGTGTCGCCGGTGCTGTTCGAGACGCTCGGGGTCGACGCCCACCTCGGACGTACTTTCCTTCCGGCGGAAGAGACACCGGGCAACGAGAAGCTTCTCGTCCTCAGCCACGCCTTCTGGACGCGACGCTTCGGCGCCGATCCCGACATGGTCGAAACGACGATCTCGCTCGATTCCGAGCCCTACACCATCGTCGGCATCATGCCGGAGGGCTTCGAGTTCCCCGCCGGTGAGCCCGAAGTGGAACTGTGGCTGCCGCTGACGTTGAGCGAAGAGGTGGAGCTCGACCGCGCGCACCGCATGTACAACGTCATCGGCCGACTGGCAGACGGCGTCACGCCGCGGCAGGCGCGCAGCGAGCTCGACACCATCGCGGCGCAAATGGCGGTGGAGTTTCCCCAGTCAAACGACGGCTGGCAGGTGGAGATAGTGTCCGCCAAGGAGCAGCTCGTCGGCGACATCGCCTCCACCCTGTGGGTGCTGTTCGGCGCCGTCACGCTGGTGCTGCTGATCGGCTGCGTCAACGTCGCCAACGTGCTGGTGGCGCGCTCCAGCGAAGTGGCCAAAGACTACGTCATACGCGCCGCTCTGGGAGCGGGACGTGGCGAGCTGTTGCGACGCTCCTTGGCGGAGAGCCTGGTGCTCGCCGCGTTCGGCGGGTTCGCCGGGCTGCTGGTGGCGTTGTGGGGCGTCAGCATGCTGCGCGCGGTGATTCCCGACTCGGTGCCGCGCGGCAACGAGATCGGCATCGACCTCACCGTGCTGGGCTTTTCGATGGCGTTGACCCTCGCCGCGGGCCTGCTGTTCGGCATCCTGCCGGCGCTGCGCGTCATGCGCCAGGATATCGTCGAAGTGCTCAAGGCCGGTGGGGGCGGCCGCGGCTCGTCCGGCGGCCGGCGCGCCCGCTGGCTGAGCGATGCAATGATCGCCATCGAGGTCGCCCTGGCGCTGGTGCTGTTGGTTGCCGCCGGCCTCATGGTACGCAGCTTTGGAGAGTTGTCCCGTGTCGATCCCGGCTTCCGCAAGGAGGGCATCACCTCGCTGATGGTCTCGTTGCCCGCCTCGCGCTATCAGGGCTTCGAGAAGAACCAGCAGTTCTTTCTCGAGCTCCTCGAACGGGTCAAGGCGACGCCCGACATCCGCAGCGCCGGCGCCGTAACGCGCTTGCCGATGAGCTCGCTGGGCAGCGCGTTCGAGATGCCCTTCACGGTGCAGAGCCTCGATATCGAATCGCCTACCGTGCGGCCACGCGCCGACTTCCGCAGCGTCATTCCGTCGTACTTGTCCGCCATGGGCATTCCGCTGATCCGCGGCCGGCTGTTCGACGATTTCGACGGACAGGAAGGTCGCGAGGTGGCGCTGGTCAACCAGGCGCTGGTGCGCCGCTTCTTTCCCGACCAGGATCCCATCGGCAAGGTGATCGACATGCCCATGGCCGGATCCGCCGAAATCGTCGGCATCGTCGGCGACACGCGCCACGACGGGTTGCAATCCGAGGTGCGCCCGGAGCTCTACGTGCCCTACCGCCAGCTCTCACTCGCCGACATGCATGTCGTCGTGTACTCGGATTTGGAGCCCGCCCGCGCCGCCGCTCTCGTTGAGGAAGAGCTCGTCGCCATGGACGCCGAGCTGGCGCCCACCGAGGTCACCACCATTGCCGCGCTGTTGAGCGAATCAATCGCCCAACCACGCTTCAACATGGCGCTGCTGGTAGCTCTGGCGATGTGCGCCGCGGCGCTCGCCGCGGTCGGCATCTACGGCGTCGTCTCGTATTCGGTGACCCAACGCACCACCGAGATCGGCGTGCGCATGGCGCTCGGCGCCAACGCCTCGGACACCGTGGCGATGATCGTCACCCAGGCACTCTGGGTGGTGGGCATCGGCGTCGTCCTGGGCCTCGCCGGGGCGATCGGCGCGGCGCGTTTCATCGAGGGATTGCTGTATGGCATCAATGCCACAGACCCCGTCATCTACTTGTCGATGGGCGGCCTGGTGATCGGCCTCGGCGCCCTCGCCGCCGCCATACCGGCGCGGCGTGCCACCGCCGTGGACCCGGTGTCGGCGCTGCGCAAGGAGTAGGAATCGGCACCTCTCCGGGCGAGCCCGGGCTTCTCGCCCACGTCGCCGCGACCCGTCGTGAGGTCCGGGTTACAGCCGCGTCTTGCTGATCGGCAGGCGCCGAATTCGCGTGCCGGTGAGCGCGAAGATGGCGTTGGTCACTGCCGGTGCTACCGGCGGCAACGCCGGCTCACCTGCGCCTCCGGGCTCCTCGTCGCTGTCGATGATGTGCACGTCGACCTCGGGCATCTCGTCGATGCGCAACAACGGGTAATCGTGGAAGTTGCTCTGCACGACACGCCCGTTGCGGATGGTGATTTCCCCATAGAGCGCCGCCGCCAATCCGTTGACCACACAGCCGACGGTCTGGGCATCGACGTTGAGCGGGTTGATCACCACGCCGTAGTCGGCGCCGCAGGTGACGCGGTGCACGCGGGCGGAGCCGCCCATCACCGATACTTCGGCGACCATGGCCACGTAGCCGCCCTTGTCGATCACCAACCCGATGCCCTGGGCCCGACCCTCGGGTAGCGAGCCGCCCCAGTTCGCCTTGTCCGCAGCCACTTCGAGCGCCTTGCGGATGCGCGGCGCGTTGCCGAGCATCGACAAACGGAACTCGAGCGCGTCGCGCCCGGCGGCATGCGCCAGCTCGTCGATGATGCTCTCGGTGACCCAGCAATTCTGCGACGGCCCTACCGAGCGCCAATAGCCGGTCGGCACCCTGACCTTGGGGTCCGGCCGACCGTAGTCGATCAGCAGGTTGGGGACGTCGTACGGCATCGTCACCAGGCCGTCGACCGCGTTGCGATCGGGGCGCGGCCCACCACCACCGCGGCCACCTCGGCCGCCCCGGCCACCGCCGTTGCTGCTGCCGGTGGCGCTGAGCGGCTGCGCCACGGCGCGCAGACGGTAGGCCACCAGGTTGCCGTCGGCGTCGACGCCACCCTCGAATTTGGCGTAGGAGGCGGGCCGGTAGAGATCGTGGCGCATGTCTTCGGTGCGCGACCACAGCACCTGCACGGGAACGCCGACCTTCATCGCGGTCTCCACCGCATCCTGCACGAAGTCCGTCGCCCCGCGACGACCCAAGCCACAGCCCACGAACATCGGGTGCACCGTGACCCGTTCCACGGGCACGCCGGTAAGGCGCGCCGCGGTGCTCTGCACCCCCTGCGGGCTCTGCGTCGGCACCCACACCTCGACGCGGTCGTCCTGCACGTGCACGGTGCAGTTCATCGGCTCCATGGTGGCGTGCGCCAGGTAGGGAGTCTCGTAGACCGCTTCGATCTTCTTGTCCACCGCCGCCATGCCGGCGGCGATGTCGCCCTCCCGGCGCGCCTCGACCGCCTCGACTCCCCGGCCCTCGGCAACCTCGGCAAAGTGCGCCGAGATGTCGGCGCTGCTCATGTCGAAGTCCTCGTCGGCCCAGGTGATGTCGAGCTTGTCGGCGCCCTGGAACGCGGCCCAGGTGTTGTCGGCAACCACCGCCACGCCGCTGGAGATCTCCACGACGTGGCGCACGCCCTCCACCGCCAGCGCCTCGTTGGCGTCGACGCTGCCCACGCTGCCACCGAACACGGGACTATGCACGACCGTGCCGAATAACATCCCCGGCACCCGTGCGTCGATGCCGAAGGCCGCCTCGCCGCGCACCTTCGCCGGTGTGTCGAGCTGTTTCATCGGCCTACCGATGAGCTTGAACGCCGACGGATGCTTGAGCGCGGGGTCCTCGGGAACCGGCATCGCCGCCGCTTCCTCTGCGAGATCGCCGTAGCTGTGCTGGCGCGCCGAGGCGGGATGGACAACAGACCCCATCTCGGTGCGGCACTCGGCGTGATCGACGCTCCAGCGGGCGGCGGCGGCGGCCACCAGCATGTGGCGCGCCGAAGCTCCGGTACGGCGCAGGCCCATCCAGGCGCCCCGACGCACGCTCGAGCTGCCCACCGTCATCATGCGGCCGTACTTGTCCGGGTGAGCGTCCGCCTGTACCACGCGGACACGGTCCCAATCGACGTCGAGCTCCTCGGCGATGATCATCGGCAACGAGGTGCGCACCCCCTGACCCATATCGACCTTGGCGACCCAAATCGACACCGAGCCGTCGGCGCTAACGTGCACAAAGGCGTTGAGCGGGTCCGGATCGGCGCCCATAGATAGGAGCTGCTCGGCGCCCGAGTAGCCGCCGTACACGCCGAGGACGAGACCGCCGGAGGCGACCCCGCCGAGCCGGACGAAGTCACGACGATCGAGCTTGGTGATCTTGCTCATGACTTGACGCTCCCGGCGGCCCGGTGGATTGCCTTGCGGATGCGGTCGTAGGTACCGCAGCGACACACCACCCCGACCATGGCCACGTCGATGTCTTCGTCGCTGGGGTGGGGATTATCGGCCAGCAGTGCCGCCGCGGTCATCACCTGTCCGACCTGGCAATAGCCGCACTGCGGCACGTCCTCGACGATCCAGGCTTGCTGTACGGGGTGGTCACCGGCGGGTGAAAGCCCCTCGATGGTGGTGACCTGGCCGGTCCCCACCGTCGAGATCGCCTTGCGGCAGGAGCGCACCGCCTTGCCGTCGATGTGCACCGTGCAGGCACCACACAGCTCCATGCCGCAGCCGTACTTGGTGCCGGTGAGCCCCAGCGTGTCGCGCAGCGCCCACAGCAGAGGCATCTCCGGCGGCAGGTCGACCATGCGGTCGCGGCCGTTTACGTTGATGGTGAACTCGGCCATTTATCGTCCGTCCTTCTCCAACGAGGCCATCTCGGTCTCCTCGTCGATCTCGCCCTTCAAGTACATGTCGGCACCAGTCGATGCAGCGCGCCCACACGCCGCCGGCGCCTGATTGGGGCTCGCCGGATCCTCTTGCGGACTATTCAACGAGCAGGCGCCGGAAATTACAAGGCGAAATCCGCGCGAACCCCGACTTCTCGACGGGCCACAGCTGCACGGGCACGATAGCCGGCGCTCGTTTTGCGAGGCGTTGAGAAATCCCGGCTAACCGATTTCCTCCGGCTCCTCGTCGTCGAGCTCGACGGTGCCGATGAGAATCGCCACCTCGGCCAGCAGGCGCTCGACACCGTTCAGATCGTCATAAAAGGCCAGCACGCGCCTAACCATCGCCGGATCGTCGGTAATGACGCCGTCCACGCCGCGGCTGATCATGGCGTAGGCGGTGAGCGGATCGTTGACCGTCCACACCAGTACCTCCTTGCCCGACGCGTGGGCGTTCCTGAGCAAGGTGCGCGACGCCAGCCCCGTGTTAACGGCGAGAAAGTCGGCGTCCAGGCGGGTCAGATCGCCGATGGCAACCGCGGTCAGCAACCCGAGGGTCCAGTCGGGCCGCATGGCGCGCACCTTCAGCACCGCATCGTACTTGAGCGACATGACGACGACCTGGTCCTGCATGCCCATCGCTTCGACGATGTCCACGACCCTCTGTTCGAGCTTCTCATCGTGCCCGTAGTACTTCAGCTCGATGTTGACGCCGACCCGGTCACGCGCCAGCTCCAACACCTGATCGAGCGTCGGCGTGCGCTGATCGCTAAATTCGGGGGCGAAGGAGCTGCCTATGTCGATCTGCAGCAGCTCGTCATAGGTCGCCTCCCACACTTTCGTAGGCACCCCGGCGAGCTTCATGAAGTCGCTGTCGTGCACCACCACGACGCGGCCGTCAACGCTCTCCTGCACGTCGATCTCGACCCAGTCGGCGCCGTCGTCGAGCGCTCGTTGGACCGCGGCGAGGGTGTTCTCGGGCGCCCACATGGAAGCGCCGCGATGCGCCGTTATCTGGGCATCGGAATCGCCCGACAGGCCGTGCACGGCGAACGCCGCGAAGCCGACGCCGGCCGCCAGGGCGAAGGTCAGCGCGCCGACCACGGCGCGGCGCGAGACCTTCCATGGCGACGCCTCGTCGAGGTGCTCGATCTCGCCCCTCCAGCTGCCCGGGCCTTCGGCATCGAGGGCACCGCGCCGGTAGAAGGCGGTCACCAGCACGGCGAAGCCGGCTCCGTTGACGAAGGTCACCACCTGGCCGGAGACCAGCCAGACCACCAGCAAGACGAACACCAGTGGCACCAGCAGGCTCATCGAGCCCATCGCCCAGGGGGTGGCGGTGCGGCCGATCCAGGCGATTGCCGCGGCTGAGGACCACGACAGAAACAGCGCCGACGCACCCCAGCCCACCAGTACCACCGCGGCCTCGCGTCGCTGCCCACGCACCCGCCCGGATGCCCGGCGAAGGGCCTCTCGCGGTGAGACCTGCTCGAACATCAGCATCGGCAACGACATCAACCAGCCAAGTGCGCGATAGACGAGAACCGCAACCAGCAGCGCGAGAATCGAGCCCATGAGCGCCACCGCGATCCACCACTCGCGCGGTTTTTGCGACAGATAGAAGTTGATGTCGAACTCGGTGAGCAGCCACAGATACACGGCACCGGCAGCGGCAAGAAACGGCGCCGAAATCAACAACGCCCGGGCGGTGATGCGCGCCGCCAGCGACAGCACCGATCGCCACCGCGACTTGACGTAATAGAGCGCCGCGCGCGGCTGCACCCGACGGCCATGCGCGGCACCGAAAGCGACTACCATCAGACAAGCCTGCTCCAGGGCGACGATCGCCAGGCTGACGCCGCCAAACACCACCAGGCCGGCGAGGCCGAGCGGGCGCAGCAGAAAGAAGAGAATTTCCTCGTCGGCGACCACCGAGCTGCCCGACGTAGATACCAGCAGTCGCAGCAGCAGGCCGACAAGCGGTGTCAGCACGGCGAATGCCACCACCTTGTA
>SMVB01387839.1_pt1 | contig 13882 bp, 12 predicted proteins | sample 2456461 | NCBI WGS metagenome assembly SMVB01 (sample SAMN11095934, study PRJNA526329) | marine sediment metagenome | biome: Marine sediment; feature: Surficial sediment; material: Deep marine sediment; isolation source: Hadal surficial sediment | place: Pacific Ocean | collected 2014-05 | depth...
ACAGCAGAATTCCGATTCCAGTCCTGGGTTACCACATAGACCCCGGAGCTGAGTAATCCAAGCAACATCGCGGTCAATCCCAAGGCCAACAGTATTTCAATCAGGGTAAAGCCCGAATGGCGATGTAAGGAATGTCTTGTTCGACGTGTGGTCACTTGATTGAAATGTTTCTCTATTGGCTAAAAGAAGTACGCTTTATCTGGGTAAATCCAGTTGTAACCACCTGGTACCGGAAATGATTTCGTCGCGGTTTTCATCAACGACTTCATAGGCTTGCAAGGTATGCACTGTGGCTTGGGTTTTGCGTTCCGGTTCTTCTAGAACCTCCCGGGGTCGTACTTCATATCGATCATTTTCCAGAATAGGTTCCACCTCGTTGAATTCATTTTCCAACAAGGCGAAATTGATTTGGGCGCGCGCATTAATGGCCCGTATGAGGCTTTCCTCTGAGCGCCAGGACAACTGTTTACTGCCTGCAACCAAGGTGAAGAGCCCCCCCAGGATAAATCCAGTTATGGTGAGTGCCACGATAACTTCGAGCAGCGTAAATCCTTTTTGCCTCCTATTGCCTGGATCTTGCCGTTTATAGCTCATCAAGAAACTCCATATCAATCCTGCCAGTAAACGGGTCAACATTTATACTGGCTCGGCGCCGCTCCAGGGTGAGGATAATACTGCCCCCAGTGCTGCCGCCCTCGGGATAAAAAGTGATTTCGACTTTATCGTCTATTTCGATTTCACGTTCTGTGCTATCGCGATAGGTGATTGATGCCCCGCTGCTTTTCCACCGCCCGACAATGAATCTAGCCTGCCTCGAGGCCCCGGTATCGGCTAACTCCGCGGTGCTTATATGGAAACTGGCAGTACTTGGCTGGCCACTGACAATGGCTATACGTCGAGCATAATTAAGTAGTGATTGTGCTTCGCGTACCTGGGCGTTGAAGGTCCTGGATTCAAGACCGGTGATATTTGGTACTACAATCAGGCTTGCCATAGCCATGATTGCCAACACCACTAAAATTTCTAATAGGGTAAATCCCCCTACCAACGAGGTAGAAGGACCACTGCACGCATAAAGATTATGCCTGCCTTTATAAACCGATATCGGCGTCATCGTCCTCGCCGCCTTGCTCACCGTCAGCGCCATAGGAGATCAACGCAAAATCCCTGCCGGCCGACTCATAAATATACTCATTACCCCAAGGATCTCGAGGCACATTTCCCCGCAAATAGGGACCATTCCATGCCGCGCGCCCGGTGTCATTGCTCATCAAGCCGTCGAGGGTGTCAGGGTACTCACCCATATCAAGCCGATAAGTATCCAGTGCTGTTTGCAGTGAAGAAATCTGTGACATGGCGGCATCACGCATTGCGCCAGCCTGCTGTCGGAAAATGTTGGGTGCGACCATAACCGCCAGCATGGCAATAATTGCCATCACCACTAGGATTTCTATGAGCGTAAAGCCATTCTCCCGGTTCTGGGGTTTCAAGCTATTGATAAAAATGTTCGTTTCCATTATCTGATCCTCTGTCCTCTGTCCTCTGTCCTCTGTCCTCTGTATTTATATTCCTATCTGTTCAAACAATTCAACCGCCAGTTCGAAGCGCTGCAGAATATCTGTATATTGGACACCGGTTCCAGCGTTCAGGTCCACAATTTCCGGTCGCAAAACAATGAACAGTTCCCGTCGTTGTTGCATATTTTCTTGATAGGAGAATAATTTTCCTAGCAGGGGAATCTTACTTAATCCTGGAATACCAGTAGTCACTATCTGAGTATCGGTTTGTATCAAGCCACCCAGCACCACGTTTTCCCCATCTCGCACTACCACTGTAGTACTGATCTCCTGGTTGTTAAACACAGGATTGGAGTTGACTCCAGTGGCGCTGTTATCAACCGAAGACAATACCTGTCGGATAGTCAGATTGACTATGCCATCTCTATTAATTTGAGGCGTTATGTACAATTCTATTCCTGTGGGCCGGTAGCCGATATTGCTTGTGAGGGCGCCTGATGCAGTGACCGTTTGGCCCTGATCAACCGGCACTTCCGCACCAATCTGAATTTCACCTTCCTGATTGTTGATTATGGTTAACGATGGCCTTGCCAACAAAGTCACTTCATTATTTGCTGCAATGGCTTCAAGTGTCGCTTCAACCCTGGCGGCACCGTCCATAAATGATTTAGTGAACATTAATCCCCCCAATCCAGCTTGGGGCACAAATTCTGTCACTAATGTTGTCGAAATGGGATCAATAACTGGATTTTCTGCCACTCGCGACCAATCCACACCAAACCTGGTTTCTTCGGTAAGGACAATGCTGGCGATTACGGCATTCACCACTACCTGCAAGGGTACTGTGTCCAGCTGGTTAATGGTCGTCAGCAACTGCCGGTAATCTCGGGCCGTACTGCGAATCAATAGACTATTGGTGGCTTCATCGGCAACAATCCTTACTTTTATGTTGGCGGAAACTACTGTTGAGCTCCCCGATGACTGCGCATCTATTGCGTTCATGTTCTGTATTGCACTGTTTCCATCTGCGTCAACGGCGGATAGACTGGCTTCTCCGGGGTCCAGCAGTCTTGGGATATCATCCTCATCATCTTCTTCAAAAACATTCGAAAGCGTATCCGCCAGATCAAGAGCATTCAGATTCTTGACCTGGTAATAAAATAACTGTTCTACCTGTTCCTGATTGTCGGCGTCCAGTATCTGGATCCAGCGTGCAACCTCTTCAAACCCCCTGGTTGCTGGAGCAGTCACCAGGATCGAATTGATTCTTGCAATCCCTTTTACCTGGTAGGAGGGTATGGGTCCTTCAATCAAGGTCAATATTTCCGCAAGTTCCGTAGCGACTTCGTCAGCACTGGCGTTGCTGAGGCGATAAAGCTGAATCCCCTGGTTTGCAAACGGATCAGCGTCTATCAATGTAAGAAGCTGATTAACCCGGATCAGTTGGGAGTAGGTGCCACTAATAGCCAGCACGTTTCTACTGGTGAGCTTTATGATTGCGCCCTCTTCAAGCATGGGGCTGAGTACTTCAATCGCTGAGTCCGTTGAAACATAAGTAAGCGGTGTCACCTGCATGACTGTATTGCCCAAGGTGTCGCCGATAGTTTCCGGCGTAACGATTTCAACCGGTAACTCAGTAACTACTCTGTAGGCGGCATAGAAATCTCCTATTTGCTCAAGGGTAATCTGAGCATTACGGGTAAGTAGCCTGATCAGTGGCCAGATGTCGTCCCGACTCAAAGGCCGGTTAGCAGAGGTTCGGATACTCACTCTGTCATCAATACTGGGATCAATGACAATAGATATATCTATCGCATCAGCCAGTTCTTCCAGCACCAAACGCAAATCCGCCTGCTCGTAGTTGAGCTCAACAATGTCTTCTCCTTCGGGTGCTATTGGTACGGGGATTTCTTCACGGAACCCGGGGAAATTCAGCGGGTCACCATCTCGATTGATTTCCTCAATCAGGCGCTGTTGCTCGGCGGAGCTGGTCGAGGCAAGATTAGGCAATGCATTGATTGTATTAGTTGGAACAATACTCACCGTGTTTCTACCCTGGGTCTCACCGGCAACAATAGTTTCCTGCGGCTGGGTTGTGACACAGGTAGATAAACCAGCCGCCAGGCTCAACAGCAACACGGTATTTTTTGTTCGAGTTAAACTCCTTACCATGGATTTTACCTTCAATTCATCCTTCACTTTATTGACTCCACACTTCAAAACTCCACGGCATTCATGCTGAATACCGCCGAAAGCATACTAATAGTGATGCCACCTACCGCGATGGCAAGCAATAGAATCAGCGCCGGTTGCATAGCCGAGACCAGCCTGGTCATCTGATTTCTAACCGAGGAATCAAATGTTGTCGCTGTTTTCAGTAAAATACTTGAGGTGCGCCCGGATTCCTCACCGACAGTTACCAGCTGATGTAATAGGGTGGGAAAACAACGGGTTTTCTCTAAAGAGATCCCCAGCCCTGCGCCACCTCGTACGTCTTCTTCTACCTGCAGTAGGTGTCGGATAATTTCGGTATTCTGCACCACTTCCCTGGACACCCGTAACGCCCTGATCAAAGGGATGCCAGCACCCAGTAGTGAACCTAAGGTTCTGGCAAATACCGCACAATCCTTAAATAAAATGAGTGTGCCCAACATGGGTAGTGACAGCAAAAACCGGTCTTTTTTCAGTTTTGTTTCTGGGTCCTTATCCAGCGATTTCCAGCCAATAATTACGGCAACAATGAACACAATAAACAGGTAACCATAGCTTTGTAATCCACTGCTCACAGATAACAGAAACTGGGCGGACGGAGGTATATCGGTTCCAGCGTCCTCAAACATAGTTGCAAATTGCGGCACAACAAACACCAGAAGAAGAGTGACTGACACGATTCCAACAACCAGTAGCACGATGGGATAAATCATCGCGTTGATAATCGCTTGGCGGGTTTTTGCGCTGGTATCCAGGAATTCAGCAAGATCCGGTAACAATTGATGGAGTATTCCACCTTCCTCACCAGCCCTTACAATATTTATGTACATCTTGGAAAACACTTCCGGTCTGAGTTCCATGGCGGCAGCCAGGCTCTTCCCTTCCTTTACTTCCCGGCGCATGCTCACGACAAGATCCTGCATCGGCGGAGATTCAGTTATCCCCTCAAGTAGCCTCAGGGCTTTATCAATGGGAACCCTTGCCTCCACTAATGTACACAGACCGTTAGTGAACTCCAGCAGGTCATTGTGACGAATTTTTTTGTTGCGCCCACGGGAGTCGCCTTGCCTCGCTTGCGAAATTTTTACCGGTATCAGTTTTCGGCTTTGCAGAATCTTGACCGCTTCGCGTTCAGACTCAGCATTTAGCTGCCCCGACTGAACTTTGCCGCTGGTATCGTAAGCCTGGTATTTAAAAAAGAGAGTACTCATATGGCTCTAGTCACCCTTACAACTTCTTCAGGAGTTGTCAGGCCAGCCTTCAGTTTTTCCAGGGCATCCTGCCTCAGTGTCCGCATCCCTTCTGCTATAGCTTGCTCCCTTATAACATTAGCATCCGCATCAGTTGCTATGTGATGTCGAATGGCGTCTGACATAACAAGCAATTCGTAAAGTCCAATGCGACCGCGATAACCTGTACTACCACATCGATCACAACCTTCGCCTCGGTTCACCTTAGGACAAACGTCTTTCTCTATGCCCAGAACCCGAGCTTCGTCGTCGGTTAAATCCCCTGTTTTTGAACAATCAGTGCATACCCTACGTACTAACCGTTGTGCTTGAATCGCTAACAGGCTTGAACTAATTAAGTACCCCTCAACTCCCATGTCCTGAAGTCGAGTCACTGCGCCAGCCGCATCGTTGGTATGCAAGGTAGAAAATACAAGGTGTCCTGTTAATGCCGATTCAATGGCTATCTCAGCAGTCTCGTGGTCTCTAATCTCACCTACCATCAAGATGTCTGGGTCCTGCCTGACAAGAGACCTAAGACCGGCGGCAAAACTCAGTCCAATACTTGCATTAGTTTGAATCTGGGTAATGCCCTCCAACTGGTATTCAACGGGATCTTCAATGGTAATTATTTTTTGTTTTTCACTATTGATTTTTTCCAAGGTGGCGTACAACGTTGTGGTTTTGCCGCTTCCAGTAGGTCCTGTTATCAGCACCATCCCGTTTGGCTGGGTGACAATCTCCTCATACTGGCTTAACAAGTCCTCAGGCATGCCGAGCTGTTTAAGTGCCACAGCTGTATCATCTCGGTCGAGTATTCGAAGTACTACCGATTCTCCATGGACACCGGGCAAAGTGGAAACCCGCATATCCAACTGCTTGTTACCAATTTGATAATCAATACGCCCGTCTTGCGGCAAACGTTTTTCGCCAATGTCCAACCTGGCCATCAGCTTAAGACGCGATGTAACAGCGTGGTGAATTTTTACCGGCAAACGATCAATCCGAGTCATGATGCCATCAACCCGGCACCGAATATCCAAATGGGATTCACAAGGCTCGAAATGAATATCACTGGCGTTTAAATCCAGCGCTCTGGCAAACAGGTGGTTAACCAACCTTATTATTGGCGCCTCTGAGGCCAGGTCAGTAAGCTCTTCGTCATCCTCGAATCCAGAGACAAAAATATCGTCAGTACTTTCAATTTCAGGTGACAGCTCTGCTCGCCAATGTCGCATCAGACGTTTGATCTCATCGGCACTGCCCAAGGTAAATTTCACCTTGTCAGCAAGGATGAAACGAATCTTTGCCCGCAGTTCTATGTCTGGAACATCTTGACAAACCAGGGTCCCTGAATTTGCGAAATCCAAAGCCGGCGCTATTTCCTGAGCCTCTAACAACTCATTAAATACCGGCATTGTTATTGCAATATGTGGCATGTGTTACCTTGTCTGAGTGGCTGTAGTTAACAACCCTTCTCTTCGCGCAAAACCGACTGCGGTAATAGATCCGCTGTATTGGTTCCTAGTTTGATCAAGGCTGAATTCCGTTACCCATAATCGCGGTGTCGCCTCAGTCAGCATTTGTAGAAACGAGATTGCATTGGCCTGATCCGTGGTTCGAAAAGACATCTCCTGTTCGATCAATATCCATTCTTCAGCGTCAAGACGATCGGCAAGCCTGGTTGAAACAACACTCATCTGACTATCACGGGCATACTGCGTTAACGCTCTTTGAATATTGGCTTCGATTATCGGAACGGTGTCACCACTGAACACTTGGGTTGCAAAATTCTGCAACACAAGTTCAATTTCTGTTCTTCTATCTCGCCAGGTAATTGTTTCATCAAACAGTCGTCGTTCACGTTCAATGGCAAGATTTATACCTTCAATTGCGTTGTTACGATCTTGATAAAGCGCGCTGATTGCCGGACCTAAGCTGGAAATAACAAACACTACTGCCACAATGCCGGCCAGTATCAGTATGTTTTTTTCTCGCTTGCTAATCTGCATTGTTAATCAAGCCTTAGCTATCCGGAAAGTAACGAACCATGTAACCTTCAAAATTAACCGTGCTCAGTCGAAGGTCTATGTAATAACGACTGTTGTTGGTGGCGCGGGAAAATATTACTTCGGTAAACAGCGGATGCTGCTCAAGGCGCTGTAGTATTGCTTGAGGATCTTCGCTTTCCCCTTCTATCTGAATCAATCCTTGGGACAGCTCCAATGACGTCAGCTGGTCGGGGCTTAACACATTCTGCAGGGTAAACATGGCTTGACGTACATCTTGTTGAGGAAAGTCATTTATCAGGCCCCACTCACGTTCGAAATCTTGCACCACAGTTCGGTCTTCTCTGGCGCTTTGGCTCAGGACTCGCTGCGAATCCAAATTACTTTCCAGGCGGCGCTTTTCAAACGACTGAGCCAGAAACGGTAATGTGCTAATAAATACCACTATCGCCATGGCGACTACACCAAGTATTAGTCGTTTACCTTTTTCAAGCTGTCGTTTGGCATGTAACGCACTGCCGGGGAAAAAATAGTATTCACAGCTTGCGCTTCCTGTAGTTGCACTTTGCTGATAAAAATCCCTTGCATTTTCGCTCGATAATTCCGTTCGTCCCTCTGCCGGCCCAATGGACTGTTGCCATTGTTTCGAAAAAATTTCCTGATCAAGGTCACTCTTGTCTATTTGAAGCCATTTTGTCAGTGCACCGTTATCCATAACCACTGCCGTCATTGTCCCGTTATCTGATTCAACCAGATTCAGGTTTCCTAATTCGTTTGCCAGGGCAAGAGGCCGGGGCATTACCGATGTGAGGAACATTTGATTGCTGGCAAATGCCTGGAATAAGTTCTCAAGTCGACTCTCGGTAATCCAAAGTGCGATATCTGCTTGGCCAGTCTCACTATCAGAAGGATAGACTGCCAACACTAGTTTTTCATTGAAGCTTGGTAATAGGGAATCGGCCTGAAGCTGCAATGCCGACATCAGGGCTTCCTTGTTAAGTCCCGGCATAGTTACTGTGGTTGCAGCGAATTCAACCGGGGGTAGCAATAATAGAATGGAAGATTCACCAGACTCATTAGTCAATGTTTGAGCGCAGGCCCGGGCGAGATTTTCCTCAGCCAGTCCGTCCTCCTTGTCCAATGACACCTGCTGACCGGATTCCAGGTTCACCACCCGATCATTAAAGACCAACAAAGTTACATCAATCTGCTTTAATAGCTCACGTTTAGATCCACCATCGAAGGCGGCACGTATACCCAGCGCAAGCCGATTTTTGAGCGTGTCTCGCCACTGGTTTAGATTAATTGCGATGGATGCCATGATTGTTGATTTTTCTGACCTGGTAATTAGGGAAACAGTTCTAACTTTCAATTCATTTTTCTTTGCCGAACTCAGCCATTATTTTTTGTCTGCCATTTCCGGTTTCCGACAGCTAAGTTTTTGAAATTTTTATTAATTCTCTTCCTAAGTCTGTTATATCGGCAAAATAGTTTGATCCATCAAACCTACCTAGGAATTGGTTTCCAAGTGGTGTTCAAAAGTGTGCAGCAAGTCGCAATTTGATGGGAAATCTGGCAGGAGAAAGGGGTTTTTTGAGGGGGGAATTGGGCAAAAAAAACCAGCCCGATTACATTGGGGCTGGCGGTTTTTTTTAAGACAAAAGCTGGGGAAAATTACTAACCCTCAGAAGCCAAAGCCTGTCTCTCTTTTTCTATAAGAAATTCAACAACATTCAGCATTTCTTCCTGGGTAGGAACAGACCCTCCGGTTGAAATCACGTACTTGCCATTGACTATCATATTGGGTGTGCTGCGTATCTGGTAATCTTGCATGCGTCGGTCACCCTGATTCACTTTGGTTCGTACTCCAAAAGAATTAAACGCCTTGGAATAATCATCTTCGCTGATGCCGTGTTTGGCGAAAAGCGCCCCAATTTGACGTTCGGTTTGCAATCGATCGCCTTCAAGATTGATCGCATTGAATGCCGATTCATGCATCACATCAACTATATCGAGGGCTTCAGCTGTGTAATACATCTGGGAATGGATTTTCATTAACGAATTCCATTGAGCAGGGAATAGGACAAATTCAACATCACTATCCAACTTAGAGACCCAGTCTTGTAGCAGCGGCTCAAAACGAAAACAATGGGTACAGCCATACCAGAATGCCTCAACAACCTCTACTTTCGATGCATCCCCGGTTCGTACTGGAGAATTAAGCTCGATATAGTGAGTACCCGCAAGGTATCTTTCTGGTTGTCCGTATGCAGAAAATGCCAACGGCATGAAAATAAGAATTACAAGAAACTGCTTGATCAGTTTGTTCATTGATAAGCTCCGTTTTGGCTGGTTATTAGTTTATGTTCCAATTCTGTTAATTCGGACATTATCACAGGGTTCAGGCCCAGGCTATACCCTGTGTCACACTGTTAATACCACTCGTCTTACTTATCGCCGGACTAATTTAAGCCAGCAACATAGTTGGCCAAGGCCTCTAACTCTTTATCAGTCAGCCTTTCCACCACAATCCGCATCATGCCATTCATATCATTGTCTCGTTCACCGGAACGAAAGGCTTTAAGCTGGGTTAATGTGTAAATACTGTGCTGACCGCTAAGTGCAGGAAAACCTGCCGGGCCATTACCTCGTCCAGTTGGTGAGTGGCACGCGGTACACGCGGCAACAGTAATTTCCTTATTCCCAGCACGATAAATTGTTTCTCCCAGCTCAATTGATTCAGGTTCTGCAGCGGAAATTTCAACCTGCTGTGAGGCATAATAGGCGGCTATATCCTGCATATCCTGCTCGGAGAGTGCGCCTACCATTGCTGACATGGTGATATTTTCCCTTGCACCTGACTTATAATCTTCCAGTTGCTTGAGAATATAATTTGCATTCTGGCCAGCCAATTTGGGATTTTCAGGAATTTGGCTGTTGCCCCCAACTCCGTGACAAGTAGCACAAAGCGCGACTTTAGCCTCGCCAGCAGCTGCATCTCCCTGAGCACTGGCAGTTTGTGCAATACCCAGACTTGCAATCCCCAAAACAGCAAATTGCAAAAAGGATAACAAATTGGTTATTTTCTTCATTACTAATTCCAGGATATCTATGACTCAAGAAAAATTGCTATCGCACTATTTTGCGGTCGCGGATTATAACTTAACGAACCTCTGATTAATACTGTGGTCCCTCCTGCACAGTGGCCGCGGTATTGGTCAGAGAATCCGAATTTCCTATTTTGGCTCTATCAATTAAGACCATTAATTACTGATTTGGTAAGATTCGCTCCCCTTAGATGAGATCCTGTAACTGAAACCAGATGTAAAACATGAATTTTCGAAATGCACAATTTACCGTAAGTGCCGCCGAACTTGCCGGTTGCCCCACTGACAGTTTGGCCGAAGTTGCCTTTGCCGGACGCTCTAATGCTGGAAAATCCAGCGCCATAAATGCGCTTACCAAAATAAATCGCCTGGCGCGTACGAGTAAAACTCCCGGGCGCACCCAGCTGATCAATTTTTTTGGCCTTGAGACGGGCTATTACCTGGTGGATCTTCCGGGTTATGGTTTTGCCAAGGTGCCTCTTTCAGTTAAGAACAAATGGCAGAAGGAACTGGAAAACTACCTGCGTCGGCGTGAATCTTTAACTGGACTGGTGCTACTTAGCGATATCAGACACCCATTAAAGGAGTTTGACCGCATGATGATTGAGTGGGCAGTACAGTCCGAGCTTCCTCTGCACCTTTTGCTGACCAAGGCTGACAAGCTTAAGCGTGGCGCTGCTCAGAACACCTTTCTTGCAGTACAAGAGGAGTTGAAGGCCCAACCAGAAATCTCGGTTCAATTGTTTTCAGTAAATCAGGAGCAGACTGTTGAAGCCTTAAGAAATAAGCTGGAAGGCTGGTTGGCTCAAACTGCATAAGCGCAAAAGCTGTCATCCCTAGTGGGCTTCGTCCCAGTTATCACCCACCCCAACATCCACCACCAGGGGAACATTCAATGCAGCGGCGCTCGACATACGAAACTTCACACCCTCTGCCAGTAGCTCCACATCTTTGACAGACACTTCAAAAATTAATTCGTCGTGAACCTGCATCAACATCTTCGCATCAATTTCGCCTACTCCAAGCCAGTGATCAATATCGATCATCGCTCGCTTGATGATATCTGCCGCTGTTCCCTGCATCGGCGCATTGATCGCTGTTCGTTGAGCGGCCTTTCTTAGCATCGCATTTCCGGCTCGAATGTCCGGCAGATAAAGCCTTCGTCCAAACAAGGTCTCAACGTATCCCTGCTCATCCGCAAGCGCCTGGGTTTGATCCATGTAAGCTCGCACACCCGGATATTTTTCGAAATAAAGATCTACATACTCCTGTGCTTCGTGGCGTCCAATGCCTAACTGGTTGGCCAGGCCAAACGCTGACATGCCGTATATCAGACCAAAGTTAATTGCTTTCGCACTACGTCGCTGTTCGGTGGTCACGGCGTCAAGATCAACACCAAAAACTTCGGCCGCGGTGGCTTTATGTACGTCCAGAGCGTCAGTAAATGCACTGACCAGACTGGAATCCCCGGACAAATGCGCCATTATTCGCAACTCCACCTGGGAGTAGTCCGCTGCCAGTAATTTGTACCCGGGCTCGCATACAAATGCCTTACGTACTCTCCTACCTTCGGCTGTACGGATTGGGATATTTTGCAGATTTGGTTCAGTTGAAGACAACCTGCCTGTTGCTGCCACTGCTTGCTGGTAGTTAGTGTGAATCCGCTTTGTTTCGGAGTTAATTTCCAGGGGCAACTTGTCGGTGTATGTTGACTTCAGCTTGCTGAGACTTCGATGCTGCAGAACTAGCCTGGGCAACTCAAACTCAAGCGCCAGCTCCTGTAATACCGGCTCTGCAGTTGAGGGTTGTCCGGTTTTGGTTTTTTTCAAAATTGGTAACTGCAATTTTTCATAAAAAATGCTTTGTAATTGTTTTGGCGAGCCCAGGTTAAACTGCTCACCGGCTAGTGCATAAACTGCCTCTTCAATTTCTCCGAGCCGGATACCAAGCTCGTTGCTTTGTTCGTTGAGCACTTTGGCATCAACTTTTACTCCAACTCTTTCCATTTTTTGCAGCACGGAAATCAGTGGAAGTTCGTAATAGTTATACAGCTCTCGCAGTTGGCCTGTATCAGTCAACTTTTGTTCGAGCAAAAGTCCCAATCTCAAAATCAGGTCAGACCTTTCCGCCGAATATTTTGTTGCCTGCTCGATATCCAGCTCATGAAATGATATTTTCCCCCGACCCTTACCTAATAAGCTCTCAAGTTCAACCGGTTCCAACTCCAGATAGTGCCTGGCCATATCCGCAACCCGATGCCTGATTGCAACTGAGTTCAATACGTAGGAAGCAAGAAGCACATCGCATTTGAATGGTGCAAGGTCAATGTTTTTGTTTCTGAGAAGGTGGCTTACCAGTTTAAGGTCATAGCCGACCTTGATATGCTTTTTACTTTCCAGCAAAGGACGTAGTTTATTAAGTACCAGTGATTCTGACAGTTGATCCGGGCAATCTTGGTATTCATGGCTTAAAGGAATATAACTGGCTTGCCCAGCTTCTCCACACACGGCGATCCCAATTAACCCGGACTCCATGAAATGCTCGGTATCGTGCTCGAGTAAAATTGAAAACCTTTCCTTTGTGGTCAATTCTTCAATGACTCTGTCCAATTCCTGTGCAGAGACAATAGATTGATAATCAATCTTCTGCGGAAAAATTGCCTGCTGCAATGCGGCTTTTTCAGTGGGATCTTTCTCCTGCTTAGAAGCGTAGTCTCCTTGTATACCTTTATTTTCCAGCTCGTTAATCCATGTTTTGAATTCCAGTTCAGTAAACAGCTTATGCAGGGTCTGGCTGTCTTCATCCGCATGAATCAGGAACTCGATGTTGAAATCCAGCTCAACATCAAGCTTGATGGTAGCCAGTTCATAGGAAAGCCTGAGCAGATCGATATTTTCCCGCAGCCGTTCGCCAATTTTTCCGGAAATTTCCTCCGCATGGGCAATTACACCACTCATGGTGTCGTAGTCCGTTAGCCATTTAACCGCGGTTTTTGGTCCAACACTGGGAACGCCAGGAATATTGTCGGATTTGTCTCCAACCAGCGCGAGATAGTCGATTATTTGTGCCGGTGATATGCCAAATTTATTCTTGACCCCTACCTCATCAAGCACCTCGTTTGTCATGGTGTTCATCAGGGTCACGTGTTTGGTAACCAGCTGGGCTAAATCCTTGTCGCCAGTGGAAATCAATGTTTCAACCCCGGCTTTGCTGGCCTGATCAGCCAAGGTGCCAATCACGTCGTCTGCCTCAACCCCTTCCACTACCAGAAGTGGTAAGCCCATGGCCCTGACTATTTCATGGATCGGCTCGATCTGACATCTAAGCTCATCCGGCATGGGCGGGCGGTGTGCCTTGTACTCTGAATAGATTTCATTTCTAAAGGTTTTGCCCTTGGCGTCAAATACGATGGCAATCCTACTGTGCGGATAACCTTTGATCAGACTGCGGATCATATTGATGACGCCTTTCACCGCCCCCGTTGGAGCACCGCGCGAATTGACCAATGGAGGCAAGGCATGAAAGGCTCGAAATAAATAGGAAGAACCGTCAACCAGAATCAATGGACTGGGGCTATTAGTCATGAACAGTTCCTTGCTCAAAAACAATGAATAAAGTCATTGATCAGATTCTCCATCAGTTGTTCATACCCTTCAGTTTCCGTAAGCTTCTTGCCTAACAGGTCCAACTGAACCATATTGATTTTGTAACCGGATAACATGGTATTAATTGTAGCGCGGCTGGCGCTTTCATCTATAAATAGACAGACCGGTTGAATTTCAGTAAGGGCCTTTCTAACGTTTAAAATC
>SMVB01197868.1_pt1 | contig 13881 bp, 16 predicted proteins | sample 2456461 | NCBI WGS metagenome assembly SMVB01 (sample SAMN11095934, study PRJNA526329) | marine sediment metagenome | biome: Marine sediment; feature: Surficial sediment; material: Deep marine sediment; isolation source: Hadal surficial sediment | place: Pacific Ocean | collected 2014-05 | depth...
ACCAGGTCCGCTTTCTGCTGCGCAGCGCAAACCGAACCGGCCAGCAGGAACAGCAGAAACACCCCCCAAGGCAGTTGCGGCGCGCCCGGCTTCATTCCGCTGCCTAGCGTACCGCCGCGGCCGCGGCCGACATCGTTCGCTCGGTGACTGCTAACCGGTCCTGACCCCACGGCAGGGGCATCAGGACAGGGTGCTCGACGCCCGCGTCGACGTAGGAACGAACGAAGGAAGTGACGCCGGCTGCCCCGCCGATGAAGTCGATCGCCTGGATCATGCGTTCCGAAATTGCAGCGAGCGCGCCATCACGATCGCCCGCAGCGTGTCGTGTTCGCAGTTCATCGACCTCATCGGCAAATCCTGCGGCCCGGAACATGTTGGCGTAGCCATCCGCCATGGCGTAGTTGAATAGATCTTTGCGTGCTGAGGTAGCCGAACGTTCGAGGTCGCCGACCGCCGCATGAACGTATGCGAATATCCTGGCGTTGCCGCCGGTACGTACGCGCTCAATCGACGTCGCCACATGAGCGACGGGGATGTAGTTCAACAGCACGCCGTCGGCGATCTCGCCAGCGAGGCGCAGCATCTGTGGATTCAGCGCTGCCATGACCAGCTTCGGTCGGCGCTCACCCAACCTCACGCCAAGTCGGAAGCGCTTCACCTGCCAGAAATCACCTTCGAAGGTCACTGATTCGCCGGACAGACATTCCCGCAGCAGCGCCACGTACTCGCGCATCATGGCAATGGGCCGGGCGGGCATCCGGTCTCCCGTCAGTACACCGTGCTGACGCAGGATGCCGGGTGCAGAGACGCCAATTCCGAGCCAGACCTCTGCTTCCGGACTCAACGCCTGCAACGAAGCGGCCGACATCGCTGCGAGAGGCGGCGTCCTGAGCTGAATGGGCACGATGCCAGTTCCCAGATCGAGCCTGGGGGCCACTGCGGATACCGCGCCGAGCAGCGTGAACGCATCCGTCGCAGTCGCCTCGACCGTCCACAGTGATCGGTAGCCTAATCGCGTTGCCAGTTTGGCAATGTCTATGATCGACCGGGGTCCCAGGACCGCGAGGCTGCCAAAGGTGACTCCAAGCGGTGTTCCGTCGTGTGTCATGTATCACCTACCACATCGAACGCTCCCCAGATTAGCCGTGCTCATGGCGCCAACACAATTTTTCCGAATACTTCCCGGTTCTCCATCAACCGTTCGGCTTCGTGTACGGCGTCGAGTGGCAGCACCTTGTCGATCACCGGGACCAATGACCCGTCCGCTGCGTACTCGAGCAGGGTCGTGATGTCGCTTCTGTGCCAGCCGTTGGAACCCATGAGGTTGTGCTCGAACGTCCAGACATAACGAACGTCGATGGCTTCGTCGAACCCTGCAGTCGCACCGCAGGTCACCAGGCGGGCGCCCCTCTTCATGCACCGGACCGAATCGGCCCACGTACCACCTCCGGTACAGTTGACCAACAGGTCCACTCCACCCTCGCCCGACACGCGCGGCTTGCCGACCAGATCCCAGGTCGCCTTGCGCATGTCCTGGGCAACGTAATTGATGCCGTGATCGGCGCCCAGGTCATTCAGCAGCTGCAGTTTCTCGGCACTCGAGGCACATGCGATGACCGTGGCGCCGACGCGTTTGGCCAGCAATACACATGCCGTGCCGACGCCGCCGCTGGCGCCCATCACCAGCACTACGTCTTCGGATGACACGCCCGCCCGGGTGACCATCATGCGGTGAGCCGTTGCGTACGCGAGCGGTATGCTGGCCGCCACCTCGAAACCCACGTCCTCGGGAATGGCCACCAACTGCGACACGTGCGCGACGCAGTACTCGGCGCGCCCGCCGTTCCAGCGCTCACCGATCATGCCCTTAGCGAGATAGAACGGATCGATCAACACGCGATCACCAATGCTGAATCCCTCCGCACCGACGCCGAGTTCCACCACCTCTCCTGCAATGTCCGACCCGGTCACCAACGGGAGCGGCAATTTGATCCCCGGCATGCCGCGGCGGGTGAAGATATCGTGGTAGTTCAACGAACAGGCTGCCACTTTGACTTTAGCCCACCCCTGCTCCACTTCGGGTTCGGGAAAGTCATTTTCCAGCAGGATGTTATCGATGGCACCGTGTGCTCTGACGACTGCGGCTCGCATAAGACAAATTCCACTCTATCGAAACGAACAGGCACACCTGGCGCAGACTAATACATAGACCCTGCATACCATGTGACGAACTCCTGCGCGTTGGGCATCTGCAACGCGTTGAGCGTCGGATCGACGACTACCTGAACCAAAGCCGGCTTGTTGGCGGCAAACGCTCGCTCTACCGCGCCACGAATGTCACCCGGCTTATCGACGTACTCGCCGTGCGCGCCGAAGCCTTCGGCGATACGGTCGAGCCTGATCTGCCCCCAGTCCACTTCCACTTCCTGGCCCTGCCCGAACTCCTGATAGAAGCCGGGTCGTTCCATTCCCCAGGCCGAGTCGGAACTGACGATGATGACCACCGGGAGCTCCTTGCGCACGGCCGTCTCGAGCTCGGAGATATGAAAGAGCAGGGCCGAGTCGCCCGTGATGAGGCACACCCTTCGGCTGCTGCCCACCGCAAGCTGGGCACCCAACGCATACGGCAAGCCGGTGCCGAGATGACCAAAGTGCAAGGTGCTGAGCTGATCGCGTGAGCGCATTTCATGGTAGTGCAGTTCGTATAGCGCCGTGCACCCGCCATCGCGCACCACTACCGCATCGTCAGGAACCACAGCGGTAGCTTCGCGAACCAGGTGTCCCGGGTGGATCGGCTGAACGTCCGTGGCCGAATCCCAGAGTGTCTGTCGGGCCGCCTGATGGGCCGCGCGCCATCCCTCGAGCTCGGCCACGACCCCGCGCTTCGGATGCTTGGCCAGAGCCTCCGCGAGTTGCGGCATCACGTCGCGCACGTCGCCGACCAGCGGAACGTCGATCGGTCGGTTGACACCTATGTTGCCTGGATTTCGCTCAACGTAGATCCACTTTCGGTCGGTGTTGCCGTTGGCCCAGTGACGCCCAACCCCGTAGTGCAGGTTTTCGCCGATGGCGGTCCCGAGTGCCAGCACGACATCGGCAGCGGCAATCGCGTCATTGGCAGCGGGCGATGAATAAAGCAGCACGCGTGGATCGGTATCCGGGACCACTCCTCGCGCCGCCCAAGTCGGAACGATGGGGCATTGCAACCGATCAAGCAGTGCATCAAGCGCTTCGAAGGCACGGGCATTACGCACGCCACATCCCACCAGCACGAGCGGACACTGCGCCTTGCTAAGCAGCTCAGCCGCTGCCGACACCGCACCAGGATCGGCCTGTTGGTGGATCAGGCGATAGGCTGCCGGCTCAGCGACAGGGCCCAGATCGACATCCGTGTTGCAGTGGTCGTTCGGGTACTCGATGTACACCGGCCCCGGTGTGCCCGACAACGCCTGTCGAAAGGCTTCGTGGAACACTTCGTCCACCTGGGATGCAAATTCGATGACTCCGACATACTTCACCGCAGCTTCGAAGAATCGTGACTGCGGTGTGTACTGAAACTTCGAGCGGCGCACCTGGGAATCGAGCTGTCGTCCCCTCTGGCCAGCAATGAATATCACCGGTGCGTTCTCTTTGGCGGCACAGATGGCGGCTGGCATCAGGTTTGCCACACCCGGGCCCTGGTTGCCAATAATGACCTGCGGCTTACCGGTCAGGCGCCACATGGCGTCGGCCATGAAGCCTCCGGCCGATTCATGATGGGGTGCGACCAGGCGCATTCCACGATCGGCGGCGACCCGATACATACGCTGAAAACCAGGGTCCGGAATGCCGAAGATGGTATCGATGCCTTCCGCCTGCAGCAGATCGACGATCCGCGCTGAAACGGTGTGATCGGTTCTGGACTCGGATTCTGCCATGGTCGGTCTCCCGGATGACGCAGCGACTGACGTTTTAAGAATAGCACCTCGCCGGAAGCTGGCGATCACAGACCCAGATCGGAAAGACCGGGATGGTCTTCGGGCCGCGGCCCTGGAGGCCAAAGGAACTTTCGTTCCGCTTCGTCGATGGGGAGATCGTTAATGCTGGCGATGCGGCGCGTCATCAGTCCGGATTCGGCGAACTCCCAGTTCTCGTTGCCGTAACAGCGGAACCATTGGCCCGATTCATCATGGCACTCATATGCAAAGCGAACCGCGATACGATCATCCGTGAATGCCCAGAGTTCCTTGATCAGTCGGTAGTCGTGTTCCTTCGACCATTTCCGGGTGAGGAATTCGGCGATCGCGCGCCGGCCGGACAAGAACTCGTCGCGATTGCGCCAGCTGCTGTCGGGCGTATAGGCGAGCGCAACGCGTACCGGATCCCTCGTGTTCCATGCATCTTCGGCGGCGCGGACCTTCACGCGCGCGCTCTCGGCATCGAACGGTGGCAACGGCGGTCTGGGTTCGTCCATGGTCACCCTCCTTCAGTGGTTAGTTGCAACATACTCCGATTGGGCGGTTTCGATTAAGATGGATTCGGTTCACTCAGCGTTGCTGAGGGATAACAACGGCGCACAAAACATGACCCTGAAACGCATACCGGCCACAGCACCGCTGCAGCAACAGCTCGACGCCTTCGACGAGGATGGTGGCGTCATCGTCGAAGGTCTCTTTCCGGCCGACACCATCGCCACAATGCGTGACGCAGTGCTCTCGGCTGCCGAATCCGTGGAACCCGGCTCGACCGATCAGGGACTCGGCGAGGCCGGAAGGACGTTCGATGGCGCACGCACGATTCGGTTCTCGAGTCTCGGCAAACTGTCACCGGCGTTTTTCGAGCTGCTCGACAACCCGCGTTATGCCCAGATTGCCGATTCCGTATTGTTGCCGAACTGCGGTTCCTACTGGGTGAATACCGGGCAGGTAATGCTCATCGGCCCCGGCGAGACGGCCCAGATGCTGCATCGGGATTGCCTGAATTGGGCGCAGCACTGCGCACCACTGTGGCCCGACTGCGCAGAGATTACCGTCAGCGCGATGATCGCACTGGACGAGGTCACCGAAGAACTGGGCGCCACTCGGGTCATCCCGGGCAGCCAGCGCTGGGCGGACTTCGCCGACTTCGGCGATCCAAGCCAGACGGTTGCCGCGGAACTCGAGCCGGGCGATGCGCTGGTGTACTCCGGCAAGGTCGTGCACGGCGGCGGCGCCAACCTCACCAGCGATCAGTGGCGCAACGCCATGCACATCAGTTTTGTCGTGGGTTGGCTGGTTCCGGAGGAGTCGAGCCCGCTCGACTACAGCGACGAAGAGCTGGAGAGTCAGTCGGCACGCGTCCAGCGTCTGCTGGGCCACCGCTCGTACGACCCGCAACCACACTTCGGCGGCGGCCTGTGGTTGCGTCAGGTCAGAAAGATCGAGGCTTGACCGGAACCACCGATATACTCGCGCGCTTCACACCAAAGCCGAAGGATGGACCCTTGCCGAAACTAGCATTGACGCTCGTGACCCTGGGTATGTTTGCGCTGAGCACGGCCGCCAGCGCTGATACGTTGCACCTGAAGAATGGATCGAAGGTGATCGGTGATCTGTTGAGCGCCAAAGACAACACCGTGGTATTCGAGACCCCCTTTGCGGGCAAGCTCACTATCAAACAGGAGAACATTGAACGGATCATCACCGACGAATCGGTGATCATCCTGTTGAAGGATGGGGCCGTCTATCGCGATCGACAGATCAACGCTTCGGGCCAAGAGCTGGTCGCGATTGCCCAGGGTGCAGACCCCGTCGTTTTTGCGATGCAGGATGTCAGGATGATCAATCCCGACCCCTGGCAGCTCGGCGAGGGCTTCAACTGGACCGGTAATTTCGACGCCGCGCTGGAATTAGAACGCGGCAACTCCGATTCGGACGAATGGCGCGTTCTCGGCAGATCGACCTGGCGAAGCCTGAAGAACCGCTACCGGATTGACGGCAACCTCGAGAAAGAGGAATCGAACAACATCGAGACCAAGGACAAATGGCAGATCGGCGGCAAGTACGATCGCTTTTTCTCGCAGAGTAAGGAAAACTACTACGGCGCGAGGGTGCGTTTCGAATACGACCAGTTCGTCGATCTCGATTTGCGTACGACCATCGGTGCATACCTCGGCCGCCAGTTCTTCGATTCGAGTTTGTTAGCTCTGCACGCCGAGCTGGGTCCTGTGTGGGTCGATGAGCAGTTCGACGAAGCCGAGGACAACGACTTTCCCGGCGCACTCTGGGAGATTGAGGCGACCAGCGATATCGTAGGCTTTGGCACCGAGCTCTACGTCTTTCACGATGGCACCCTGAATTTCGACTCAGCGGACGACCTCATCCTCAACATCAGAATCGGCATCAGAATGCCTCTGCTCTACGGGCTGCAGACCGGCCTCGAAGCAAAGTATGAGTACGACGGTGGTGCCGTGGAGGGCGTCGACGATCTGGATGAAACCTACAACTTCTTCGTCGGATATAGGTGGTAGGAGCTGGCTGTCTCAGCGCATGGCGCCCGGCATCCCGCCATCCACCACCATGATCTGCCCGGTGATGGAGGCAGAGGTGACAAACGTGAGCACCTGTTCCGCGATGTCCTCCAGCTGCCCGACGCGGCCCAGAACGGCCTGCTGCCGAGCGCCTGCCGCCACCGCCTCGGGCAGCCGGTTCGCCATCCGCGTGTTTTCGACGAGCCCGGGAGCCACGCAGTTGACCGCGACCTCCGGGGCCATTGCCACGGCCAGACAACGGGTCAGGTGATTCAGTCCTGCCTTGCTGGACGAATAGGCGATGCTGCTGCTTCCCGGACTGATTCCGCCGGCCGAGGAGATGTTTACAATGTGGCCGCCGCCGTCCGCTTTCAATAGCTTCGCGCTGGCACGCGCCAGCAGAAACGGCGCCCGCAGGTTGGTCTCCAGCACGCGGTCCCAGATCTCGGGAGTCAGTGCATCGAGATCCGGGAACGGGATGCCAATGTTCCAGGCGGCATTGTTGACCAGCACATCGAGTCGGCCGTGCGCGTCGGCCACGGCCTGGATACTCGCCTCGACCGCTTCCGGGTCGCGCTGATCGAGCTGCTGGATGCTTGCGCTGCCGCCCGCTCCGGTAATGTCGCCGGCCGTAACCGCCGCCGCTTCTTCGGCACCCACATAGGTGACCACGACGTGTGCTCCGGCAGCACCCAGCCGCCGGGCCACGGCACCACCGATATCGCCCGACCCCCCGGTCACCAGGGCCACCTTGTTTCGCAGTTCCATGGTCCCCTCCCCCCGATTAGTAGCGTGATGAGCCACGACAGGCCGTATCGAAACTGCAGCCTACCGTTCTGAATCGGCTAAGTCTTTTCGCGTGTCTAAACCGAGAGCAAGCTGGTTGTTCACTTCTGCAGCGAAAACCTCACTGTCGAGCAACGGCAAATCGAACTTCGACTCGAAAGATGATCCCAGCTGGTGCATGGTGAAGTCGGGCCTGGGAGGTAGCCGATCGGTCCACTCGACCCCAGCGCGATAAACGAACCAGATATCCCAGGCATAGATGCCATCGAGCCCCAGTACTTCATCGTACAAACGACCGATGATGCCGGAGTCCTCCCAGTAGTGCGTGGGATTGCCACCCGTGACCAGGCCCATGGTGGGTTGGACGTCAGCTTCGGTCGCACCCAACGTTGGAACATGCACGATGAGCGTTCTGAGGCGTGGGTCGCGGTTGCCGGCCAATAAATCGTCGTTGAGGTCTGACAGACCTCGAAGGCAGATGCCTCAGGTCGGTCCGACGATGAACAACAGCCTGACCTGATCGATCGCCGTGTTGAAATCAGTTTTCAACGCGGCCAGATCATCGCCCATGACGACGTAATCATCTGCCGCCGTAGCAATGATGGCTCCTGGCGTTGCCGGTGAGGTTGGGTCCCCACAACCAGCTAAAAGCAATGCGCACGTCAACAGTCGCACAGTCATCGCAGCCCCTCAGGGGTTGGATCAATCAGCAGCCACTGAAGGTCATCAGCGAAGAACGCGGCGACTGTAAGCGCCGCTGCCAGCCACAACGTCGTTTTGAGCCACACGGAGGGGCCGGCCGCACAGGTGCCGTCCTCGCAGATCCGCTGAGGCCTGTACACACGCCAGAACGCCCAGGCGATACCCAGGGCCGCCCCGGCCAGAATGTAGGGCCGCAGGAAATCAAACCGTGCCATCGTGATAGCCCCTGAGACGCCGAACACTGCAACCGCCCACGGACCGATACAGCACAGACCAATGAAGGAGGCGATTGCGCTGAGACCAATGGCACCTCCCGTCGTACCGGCTACTTTCGTTTGCTCTTCCATCTCCATTCAACTCCTAGCAGCGCCTGTCGCCGAGCTGGACCGGCGGACACGCCACGTCGCCATAGGAACAGAACACACAACAGTCACCTTGCAGCGGTCGAAGAAGCTCACCGCAGCCTTTGCAGTCATAGTAAAACTGGCAGGCGTCGGTCGGCATTTCTTCCTTCTCCGCGTGCCCACACTTAGGGCATACCAGCGTCGAGCAGCGTTCGATTGATTCACTCATGGCGTCATACTAATATCTGTAGTAACTACAGATACCAGGAGAAAGTCTCCCGTGTCGGACAATCGAGTCACCATCGGAAAAGTTGCCGCACGAACCGGCTGTCACATCGAGACGATCCGCTTCTACGAAAAGGAAGCCCTCTTGCCTCACCCGGACCGGTCGGCGGGCGGTCACCGGCTCTACAGTACCGAGCTGATCGAACGGTTGGTGTTCATCCGGCGTAGCCGTGAACTGGGTTTTTCGATGGTTGAGATCCGTCAGCTGTTGTCGCTGGTCGATGGTGAACAGGTCTCCTGCCAACGCGTGCAACACATCGCCGATGCGCATCTGCGAGATGTCCGAGCGAAGATTGCCGACCTTAAGAAAATGGAGCGGTCACTCGATGACCTTTCGAGTCAGTGCTCAGGCGACGACGTGCCGGATTGCCCGATAATTGAGGTGCTGCAGCACTAGGGTGGGGTGCCAGAGCATGGGTTCGATGGGACGTGATCGTGTTTAATGTAGCCTCATGTGCCACGTCGGGATAACCCATGTCGCTTCCAGAATCCTACGAAACCCTGCTGCTGGAGCGACCGGCAGACCACGTGCTCGTGGTCCGCTTGAATCGCCCCGAAGTATCCAATGCGCTGAATACTCAGATGGGTGCAGATCTGCTGTCCGTCTGGCAGTCTTTGTATGTGGACCCGGGCCAGGCCCGGTGCGTGATACTGACCGGCACAGGCGACAAAGCGTTCTGTGCGGGCGGCGACCTGAAAGAACGCAACAACATGACGAACGACGAGTGGCAGCAGCAGCACGCCCTGTTCGAGCAGGGTGTCATGGCGCTGATGGACTGTCCCTTACCGGTGATTGCAGCCGTCAACGGCGCCGCGTTCGGGGGTGGTTGCGAGTTCGCGGCAGCGGCGGACTTTGCGTATTGTTCATCCACCGCCCGGTTCGCGCTGACCGAGGTAAGCCTTGGCGTCATGCCTGGTGCGATGGGCACGCAGAACCTGCCGCGGGCCGTGGGTCTGCGCCGCGCGAAAGAGATCATTCTCACCGCGCAGCCGTTCTCCGCCGAACAGGCGTTGGCGTGGGGGATGGTCAACGCGGTGTTCGAACCCGATGCGCTGATGGCGCAGGCAGTCGAAACCGCAACCCGCATCGCGGGCAACGCGCCGCTGTCGACGCGCCAGGCTAAGAAGTCGGTGTCGATGTCAGCACAACTGGATTACCACACGGGCTACCAGTTCGAGATTGAGGCCTACAATCGTCTCGTGACGACACAAGATCGGCTGGAAGGGGTGCGTGCATTCAACGAGAAGCGCAAGCCTGTGTTCAAGGGTCAATAGCGAAAGGGGACTGTGTGTGAGTCAAATCAGTGTGGAACTCGGCGAAGACTATCCGGAGATCAGAACCCAGGTCGCCCGCATTTGCGCGGACTTCCCGGGCAGTTACTGGCAGGACCTGGATGAGAAGGCCGAGTACCCGCACAAATTTGTCGACGCCTTGACGGAGTCGGGCTACCTGGGTGCGCTCATCCCGGAGACCTACGGTGGCGCAGGGCTCCCGCTGCGCGCAGCCTCGGTGATCCTGGAGACCATCCACGCCAAAGGGTGCTCCGCCTCCGCCTGCCACGCTCAGATGTACATCATGGGTACCCTGCTGCGCCATGGGTCCGACGACCAGAAAGCCTACTACCTGCCAAAAATCGCGACCGGCGAGCTACGCCTGCAGGCCTTCGGGGTGACCGAGCCGACCACCGGGTCGGACACCACACAGCTGAAGACCCGGGCCGAGCGCAAAGGCGACCACTATGTGGTGAACGGGCAGAAGATCTGGACATCGCGCGCCTTGCAGTCCGACTTATTGCTGTTGTTGGCGCGTACCACACCGGCCGATCAGGTCGAGCGTCGCACCGAGGGCCTATCGGTTTTCCTGGTCGATCTACGCGAGGTGCGTGGCAAAGGCTGCGACATCCGCCCCATTGCGACGATGATCAACCACAGCACCAACGAGATGTTCTTCGACAACATGACGATTCCCGCCGATTCCCTGATCGGGGAGGAAGGTCGGGGCTTCCGGTACATCCTCGATGGCATGAATGCGGAGCGCATATTGATCGCGTCGGAAGCGCTGGGCGATGGCCGCTACTTCGTGGAACGCGCGGTGGACTACGCGAACGAGCGCAACGTGTTCGGAGCACCGATCGGCAAGTACCAGGGCATCGGTCACCCGATCGCTCGCGCCTATGCCGAGTTGGAAGCTGCCGATCTCATGATCCGAAAAGGGGCGGCCACGTTTGACGCGGGCGAAGACTGCGGTGAAGCCGCCAACATCGCGAAGTTGCTGGCGTCCGAAGCCGCGTGGCACGCCGCCGATACGTGCTTTCAAACCTTTGGTGGCTTCGCCTTCGCCAAGGAATACCACATCGAGCGCAAGTGGCGGGAGTGCCGCTTGTTCCAGACCGCGCCCATTTCGACGAACATGATCCTCAATTTCGTTGCCCAGAACGTGCTCGGACTGCCGCGTTCGTACTAGGGCCCGTCTCCCGCTAGTCGCCTTTGTGGATGTCGTCCACCCACAACACTTCTTCGGGCGGCTCGATCGGTTCGATATCGAGGTTTACGACCACTGGAATCTGACCGCTGCGCACCAGCACGCACTCCAGCGGCTCGCCGGCGAGCGCATTGATTTCCTGGTGCGGAACGTACGGCGGCACGTAGATGAAGTCCCCGGGCCCGGCTTCCGCCACGTATTCGAGCTGTTCTCCCCAGCGCATCCGAGCCCTTCCTTTGACGATGTAGATGACGCTCTCGACGTGTCCGTGGTGGTGCGCACCGGTTTTTGCATTCGGCTCAATGACGACCGTACCGGCCCACAGTTTCTCCGCCCCGACGCGCGCGTTGTTGATGGCAGCCGCCCGCTGCATGCCGGGCGTCTGGGGCGTATTGCTGTCCAGCTGATCGCCAGGAATGACCTGTACCCCGTTGTTCCGCCAGTCGTGGTCCGCCATGGTCTGCAGAATCGCTATCCGATGTGCTGACCTATCATACCAATGCCATGATATGCAGTTTAGGGAGACCCAGGGAATGACCGACCGGGATGTCCTGATCGTCGGCGGTGGCATCGGCGGGGTTACCGCAGCACTCTGCCTCGCCCGGGAAGGATTCAACGCCCGTGTGTTCGAACAGGCACCGGAGTTCGGCGAGGTGGGTGCCGGGATCCAGCTGGCGCCCAATTGCACCCGCGTATTGCACGCATTGGGCCTGGAAGAGGCGCTCCGCCGCGTCGCGTTCCTGCCGGAAGGCGGCGAGATGCGCGCCTGGGACAGCGGCAAAGTAATCTCGTACAGTCCGCTGGGTCAACAGATCGTCGATACCTACGGTTTTCCCTACTACCACGTGCATCGAGCCGACGTCATGCAGGTTCTCGTGGACGCCGCCAACGCCGAACCCAATATCGAACTTCTGGCCGATTCCCGGATAGAGCACATCGAACGTCGCGACGACGGCGTGACGCTCGACGTCGGAGGCCGGAGGTACGACGGCTCCCTGCTGATCGGCGCAGACGGGATTCACTCGGTGGTCCGGGCCGAACTGTTCGGCCCCGAAACCCCCACCTTCACCGGCACCGTCGCGTGGCGCGCCCTGGTACCGGCGGACCAACTCCCCGATGGTCTGGTGCGGCCCGTCGCGTCGGCCTGGTGGGGCCCGCGCAAACATTTCGTGCATTACTACGTACGCTCGGGCGAGCTGGTCAACTGTGTCTGTGTGGTCGAGAAAGAGGGCTGGGAAGTCGAGTCCTGGAACGAGCGGGGCGATCGCACCGAACTCAAACAGGATTTCGCGGGCTGGCACGAAACCATACAGGTGTTGATCGACAACATGGACCCCAACGCCTGCTTCAAGTGGGCGTTGTTCGATCGGCCGCCCATGTCGCGGTGGAGCGATGGCCGGGTGACCCTGCTGGGTGATGCTTGTCACCCCACCCTGCCGTTCATGGCACAGGGCGCCGCGATGGCCATCGAGGACGGCGCGGTTCTCGCCGGCTGCATTGCCAGACACAACGACATGGCCGCAAGCCTCCAACAGTATGAGTCGCTGCGCCAGGTGCGCACCGCCGGCGTCCAGAACGGCTCGCGCCGCAACGCCCGGGTGTTCCACATGTCCGGCGTCAAAGCCTGGCTGCGCAATCGCGCCATCGGCAAACGACCCAGCGCAGTCATGGGGCGCCTGTACCGTTACAATGCGTTAGACGTGGGGCGCCAAAATCCTGCAGACCAACCGGGAGACCGAGCATGAACAAAGTGGACGGGTTACATCATCTGGCGATCTGTACCGCCGACATGAAATCGCAAATCGAGTTTTTCACCGACAAGCTGGGGATGGAACTGGTCGCGTTGTACTGGATGCACGGGGTGGAGAACACCTGGCACGGATTTCTGCGGCTGAACGACGAGAGCGCCGTTGCCTTCGTCAGCAATCCGGACATCGGGAAGATTCCGGTGACGCTCGGCGAGAGCCACGCGGGCAACCCGGGCGCGAACTGCGCGGCCGGGGTAGCCCAGCACATCGCATTCCGGGTCAAAGACCACAATGAGCTGCTGGCCATGCGCGACCGGTTGCGTTCCAAGGGCGTGCCGGTGCTCGGCCCCATGGATCACGGAATGTGCTGCTCGATCTACTTCGCAGGTCCCGAAAACCTGTCACTCGAGTTGTCGTGGTCCGCCGAAGCCATAGACGCCAACGCCTGGATCGATCCCGAGGTCGTCGCCCTGGCCGGGATCAACGCGGTCGAACTCGCTCGCTACAAGCAATCGTCGGACTATGCGGGTGAAGGGGGCGCTGTGGCACAACCGGGCCCCGATGCGCCGGGACCCCATATGAGCAACTACGCCGAGGGTCAGTACGAGCTGGTCATAGGCCTGTCGGATGAGGCCATCTGGGACGCCAGCGAGAACGTACCGCCAGTGAAGGCCGCCTGACAGCTTATCCCGGCCGCGCATGCTCCTGCAGAAACCCCCGGATCGCCTCAAGCGTCCCAGGCAACTTCTCCTCGACGCGTGCATCTATGTCCAGGCAGCGGGCATTGGGCACCTCTGCACAAATGGTCTGCGCCAGCCCCGTGGGGTGGCATAGATCGCGGCCCGGCAATACCAGCAGCGGCGCGTTGATGCGCTCGAGTGCCACATCGTTTACCGAAAAGCACCGCTGCCCCCAGGGCCAGACGCCGTCGCGAAAATCGACCACAAGCGCGATGTAGGTTTCCCGTCCCAGCGAGCGAAGCGCGTCTCGAAACGCCGGGTCGCTGTGCAGACGCTCCGCCCACGGTCCCGCGGCGGGGTTGTCGAT
>SMVB01079793.1_pt1 | contig 13879 bp, 13 predicted proteins | sample 2456461 | NCBI WGS metagenome assembly SMVB01 (sample SAMN11095934, study PRJNA526329) | marine sediment metagenome | biome: Marine sediment; feature: Surficial sediment; material: Deep marine sediment; isolation source: Hadal surficial sediment | place: Pacific Ocean | collected 2014-05 | depth...
TCGATCGTCGAATTCCCTACGAGAAGCCGCGTGACTTTGGGACGATTCAGTAAAAGAGCACTACGGGATGCGGTACGTGACGTACAGCGTCGCGGTCACCTTGATCTCGCCGGGCTCGACGGGCGTTGACGCCGCCTCCACCCGCATCATCGTCGGGCCTCGGTTGAACTGAGGCACCGGCCGTTGGGGCGCCGAGGTCGAAGCCGTCAGTACCTGGCCCAGGCCGACACCCAGGGCGGCGGCGATGCTCTCTGCCTGGGCGCGCGCCTCCGCGCCGGCGACGGCCAGCGCGGCGCGTACGTGCGGGTTGCGATCCTCGACGACGAAGTTCAGGCGGCTCATCCGGTTCGCACCGGCGTCGAACGCCGCGTCGAGCAGGCTTCCCACGCGCGAGATGTCGTGGCACTCGGCCAGCAGCTCATTGACGGCGACGTAGCCGGTGATCTCGGGAGGACCGGAGCTGCCCGGCTTGCGGGCGGCGTACTGCGGTTGCAGCGTGTAGCGCGTCGTCTTTACCGAGTCGTCCTCGCCGAGCCGTTGCCGGATCGCCTCCAGCACCTGCGTGCTCTTCTGTGCGTTGGTGCGGGTCGCTTCCTCGGCAGTCCGAGCGGTTGTCTCGACCGCCACCGAGAGCAACGCCAGGTCCGGCGTCACGCTGACCTCGCCTGTGCCGACCACCGAGATGGTGCGAGCTTTGGAATCGTACTCGGAGGCGACGGGGCCAGCCGCCGTTGCGACGAGCAGCGACCCGACGAGCGCGGCAAGGCGACAGGGGGAACGTTTCGGCCGTTTTCTGCGCACGGTGGCCCCTTTACATCCTTTTGCAGACCGCTTCGTAGCGAGAGCCGTAGGATACACTCGAATCCGGGCTTGACCGGCGGAACCGTTAGGCTTCACCCCAGGCAGTTCTGTCTATTCCCCATCGGCTGACCGTAGTGACTCAGCGGGATAATCGACAGCTATCGGAGGGCGGCGAGACCGGGTAGCATTGCCCGCGACGTACGCCGATCGTGTTTCCGCACACCACGGGCTCCTACCGGGGAGGCATATCCGCTCGGTGTGTACGTGGGTCAAGGAGTTTCCGATGTTGCGCAACTGGATTCTCGCCGCCTTGATCGCATTCGTTCTCGCCGCTCCCGCCGCTGGGACGATCGATATTTCGAAAAAGGTCGAGGCGTTCGACAACGCGCGACTGAAGGGTCCCGGGGCGGAGGCAAGGGGAACAGCGCTTTCGGTCGGAAACCTTTCGCTCCGCTTTACGAGCGGCAAGCTGTTCCCGATCCTCGTCGACGGCAAGACCGAGGGCGTCTTCTTCATCGGCGAGGGGCAGTTCGAGTACAGCTCCGTCGATCCATTCGAGGCGGCAAATTTCAAGACGAACGTGAAGCGAGCCACCCGTTACACGGTTGAAGAAGGGAAGCTGGCCGGCGCCATTTCGGAATTGATCTTTTGGGGTGCGGGTTACCTCGACGATCTTCCCGACGGGCCTGCAGGGGACTCGTCGCGAGAAGCGCAAAAGCGTTTCCGACAGTTTCGCGACAAGCGCGAATTCGACCAGACTGCGGTCGAAGTCCAAGTTGTGCACAGCCTGGCGGAGCCTCCTGGAAGACCCTTTGCAATCGTCGAGTTGGGCGCAGACAAGAAGGATCTGGTTTACACGTTCGACACGGTGTTCTCGCAAGACGAATCGATTTTCGCCTTGGACAAAGTCAATCTTGGGACCAAGTTCACGAAGCAGCTGCGCCAACTCTTCGTCCTGAGCCGGCAACCGATCGGACGCAACCGGTTGACCCTCCCGCCGATGGCGTACAGACTCGTCGATGTTGACGCCAATGTCGTCAACCCGGGCGGGATGGACGTCCGAGTCGAAGTGCGCGAGACCTTCGAGATCCTGGAACCGACGCGCGTCTTGAAGCTTTCGCTGATGTCCTGGCGGATGGTAGACCTGCTCCAGCACGACTACCGACTCAAGGCTGTCACCGGAAAAGACGGCAGTGCCCTACCCTTCGTCCATCGCGAGGGCCACCTAATCGTCCAGTTGCCTCAACCGGCAGAGTCCGGCGATTCGGTCGTTCTCGACTTTGCGATGGAAGGCGATATTCTCGAGCGCCCCGGCGGAGACAACTACTGGATACTCGGTCCGAGCGGCTGGCTGCCCGAAGTCCGCCGGGTGGATGCGAACTTCCACTCCTATCGTGTCGTGATCAAAGTCCCTAAACCGTTCATGCCTTTTTCCAACGGCAGCACCGTCAAACGCTGGGACGAGGGAAACTTTGCCTGTGCCGAGTTCCGGGAAACCCAACCGATCTTCCTACCGGTCATCCTCGCGGGTAAGTACAAGAGTTTCGAGCAGACGAACGACGGCGTCACGATCCAGGTGCACGCCTACGCGCAAGCAAAAAAACAACGCATGGAGAAAATCGCCAACAACCTGTTCGCCTTGTTGGAATTCTACGAAAAGACGTTGGGCGACTACCCGTTCTCCGAGTTGAAGGTCATCGAAATCAACCAACTGGGTTGGGGACAGGCCCCTCCTGGGATCATTTTCATCACGAAAGAAGCGTTTATCCCCGGCCAAGCGGCGCGCGGATGGTCGATCGGGATCAACAGTCGTCTAGCTCACGAACTCGCCCACACGTGGTGGGGGGACATCAGTCCCTGGGCGTCGGATGAGGACTACTGGCTATGCGAATCGACCGCCGACTATTACGCGGCCGTCGCCATGGGGATACTGTGGCGGGAATCCGAGTTCGACAAGGAGATGGACCGCTGGCGGGATGCATCGAGATGGGTGGGTGACAGCGGGACGATTCTTCTAGCGAACCAATTGTCCACGATGGCCGGTCTCCGCGACAGGCAGGGCTTGCTTTATGCAAAAGGCCCGCTCGTCCTCCACGCGCTGCGCCAGGAGATTGGAGACAACGCATTCTTTACGGCTTTCAAAACCCTTCTCTCTAATCGAAGGTTTCAGCACATCACAACCCAAGACGCGATCGCCGTGATCAACATGGCGAGCGGGAAGGACTACACCGACTGGATCCACCGCTACATCGCGGGGACCGAGTGGCCTGACCAAGGGAAAAAGAAAAAGAAAAAGAAGAAGAAATAGTGATTTTCAGTGATTTGCAAGGATAAGAGGGGTCGGTCCTTCTTTGGTTTGTCCAGCATCGCGACTTCGCGCCCACACGTGGACGAAGTGTCCCCAATCAGACACACGCAGCAACAACCAGGCATTCTTCATTGCCAGCGTTTGCCGCTCGGCCTCGAAGCGGGCCACGACCGACTTGGTGTCCATGTCGTGTTTGATGATCTTTAGCGCGGCCTTGCGCCGTACCGGCTAGGTTTGTGCCGCGCGGGACGCCGTGTCGTATGGTAGGTCCATGAAACGCTCTGCCATGCTGGTCCTCCTACTGACGACCGCGACAGTCTGCGCCGGCCCTTCGGGCGAACCGCCCAGGGCTCCCGTTTCCTCGCCGCTGGAGATCGCCGACCTGGAAGCGGAATTAGCCACGCTCATCCCTCCGCTGCTCGAGAAATTCAACGTTCCGGGTGCCTCCGTCGCAGTGGTCGTCGATCGCGAAGTTGTCCTGTTGCGTGGATTCGGGCGACTGTCGTCGGCGGCCAACGCCCCGGCCGTTGACGCGCACAGCGTGTTCCAGGCCGCCGGACGAGCCGTACGATCACGACGATCCGCGCCTGCAACGGATCACGGCTCGTGTGGTCCTGTCTCACACGACCGGGTTTCCCAACTGGCGCCCCGACAACTGGTCCGGCGATCCGAAGCCGCTCCGAATCAAGTTCGAACCCGGCGCGCGGTTCCGTTACTCGGGAGAAGGCTACGTTTACCTGCAGCGTGTCGTGGAACGGATCACGGGCGAAACGCTGGACGTTTACCTGCGCCGGACGGTGCTCGATCCGCTCGACATGCGCAGCAGCTCTTACGTCTGGGAAGAGCGCTTCGAGTCCGTCCACGCCGTGCCGCACGACGGCAAGGCACGACCGCAGGAGAAGTCGCGCCCAGAGGCCGCGCTAGCGGCAGGCACATTGCAGACCACGGCGGCGGACTACTGGACGGGACATGACCTGGATCGACCGGCCGGAGATCCGCATTGCCAGACGGGACGGCCGCCTCACGGCGGAGTTGCGCGGCGGTGAGGTGTTTCGCTACGAGCCCCACGATGTGAGACGTGAGTCGGGAGCGACGGAAATGGTCTGCCCCACCATCGACCACCTCGTCGCCGCCGCCGGTTGGTGACTGACCGCTACCTTCAGCGGTGCGCTGGAGGCTCGCAGGGTGGACACCGCGCGGCTGTCCTCGACGGTGACGGCAGAGGTGGAACGCGGCGGCGATGCGTCGGTGCTGCGCAGCGTGCACGTTTGCTATCGCCTGCCCGTGGGTCCCGAGACCGACCGCAGCAAGATCGATCGAGTCATGGGCTTCCACGCCCAGCACTGCGGCATCTATCGTAGCCTGCACCCGCAGATTGAAATCACCACGGAACTGGAACTGGTGGAGGGATAGCAGGGGACTGATCGATCGAACTGGACTTCCGGCGGGCGACTGGCTACAAGTGTACGCAGCAGTTCTCGTAGGATCTGTTTCGTTGGCTTCGGGCGGGGGGCGATGGCCGCGCTGATCGTTCAAACGGCGGGTGAACCGAGTTATCGGATCCTGCTGGAATCCACCAAGGTGCGCATCGGCCGGTCCGAGAACAACGAAATCTGCCTCGCGGGAGACGCCGCCGTTTCTCGCTTTCATGCCGAGATCACGGTGGTCGGGGAACGCTACTTCCTCGACGATCTCGGTTCCCGCAACGGTACGTTCGTCAATGGCAGCCCGGTCGATCGCAGGACTCCGTTGCCGCCCCGATGCCGTATCCAGGTCGGCAAGGCGGTCATCACGCTCACCGGCTCGCCAGGCACTCACGACGGGGACACCGTGCCGATGCCGGAAGAGCTCGCCAGCAATTCCGTGATCCTCTCGGCGTCTCAGGTCGTGGAGGCAGGATCGTTGCCGGGCGGCACCGTCTCGGGATTGGCGCCCGAGGCCGAGAATCCCCACGCTCGCGCCTTCGCGGCGTTGAGCCGCTGGGCCCCCGATCTGATGAGTGATCGCCCGTTGTCGGAAGTCCTGACGCTGGTTCTCGACATGGTGTTCCAGGCGATCGCACCGGAACGCGGGGCCCTGCTTCTGCTCGAAGGCGAGCCCCCGAAACTGAAGCCGGGCGCCTCCCGTGGCATGCAGCCCGGGACGGACGGCAGCAAGCTCGTCAGCGCGACGATTGCCGAACGGGTCATCGGACGCCAGCAGTCCGTGCTGACTTCGGATGCGCAGATCGATCCGAGGTTCATGGAAGCCCAGTCGATCGTCCAGCAGAGCGTCCATTCCGCCATGTCGGTTCCGCTCTGGAACAACAGCGAAGTGATCGGGATGATCTACGTGGACACGGTCCTACGCCCGGTGTCCTTCAGCAAGGTCGACCTCGAGGTCCTGACGCTACTGGCCAACCTGTCGGCGATCAAGATCGATCACGTGGGTCTGTTCGAGCGCGACCAGAAGATGCGCGAGCTCGAGCGCGAGCTGCAGGCGGCGGCCAAGATTCAGCGACGGCTGTTGCCCGGCGAGGCGCCGTCGTTTGCGGGCTACGACATCCACGGCCGCAACGATCCGTGCCATGCGGTCGGCGGGGACTACTTCGACTTCCAACCGCGCGACAACGGGTGCCTCGGCATCGCGCTCGGTGACGTGTCGGGCAAGGGAATGGGCGCGGCCCTGCTGATGGCCACGCTGCAGGCGTCGTTTCGTGCTCACGCCGCGACGAACGCCTCGCCCAGGGAACTCGTCGAGCGTCTCAACCGCGCCGTCTGCGCGAATTCGGAAGCGGACAAGTTCATCACGTTCTTCTACGGCGAACTCGACGGAGAGACCCACACGTTGCATTACGTCAACGCGGGGCACAATCCGCCGCTGCTTTTCCGCGCCAACGGAACGCTGGAGCCGCTGCGCACCGGCGGTTTGATCCTGGGCTTTGAACCGACGATCCGCTATACCGCCGAGGAGGTTACGCTGGCTCCCGGCGACCTGTTGCTGTTGTTCACGGATGGAGTGACCGAGGCCCAGGGTCCCGAGGGTGAGGAGTTCGGCGAGCAACGCCTGAGTGAGATCGTGCGCCGCGCCGGCCAGGCGCCGTCGGCCGACATCGCCCAGCGGATCCGCGACGAGGTCGATGCTTTTACCCACGGCGCGGAGGCGTTCGACGACTTCACGCTGTGCGTGATCCGCCGAACGGATTAGTTGAGCACGTTCAAGGAGAACATGAACTCGTCCGACGAGCCCAGGCTGTCCTCGAAGGCCACGGCGTAGCCCAGCGACAGCGTCATCTTGAATTTCGACAGGACCGTGAACCTGAAGTCGATCTGGGCGCCGGCGTTGCCGATCTTCCGCTCCACGCTGGAATCGTCGAGGTTCGTGTCGATGCCCCCAGCGAACAACGAAGCGCGGGCCCAGGTCAGGAAGAAGCCCGGCGTTCCGGCCTGCCGAAACCGTAGGGGCGGCAGGTTCCACTCGAGCATCGTCTTTACGAAATTCCTTCCGGCGATCTCATTCAACTCCGTTCCGGCAAAGCTGTAGAAGCCCCGGTAGTGCTTGGACGATCCGTGATCGACCCAGTTGTTGCCGAACCCGCCGAAATAGAAATTGGCGAACGGATCGGCCAGGTCCCCCGAAGTCGCTCCGGCCGAACTGCGTAGCCAGATCGACGAGTGGCGCCAGGGCAAGGCGAACCCGAAGTCGAAAGTCGTGACGATCACGGGGATCAGGTCGCCGTCGATGTACTTCGCGCCGAGCCACGCATCGACTCGGAGTCCCTTCTCGAAATCCACCGCCCCGAGAGATGCGCGAAGGTTGTTGTAGCTGAGCTGCGCGCGACCCGAGACGAGCGAATCAATATCCGCCGCGATGTTCTGGAATCGCGGCATCTGGTCCATATCGGCGTAGTAGGTCGCGTCCAGATGGAGATCCAACTGCCTCGGAAGGTCGTAGAGGAGCGACTTGTTGTACGCGAAGCCGGCCGAGTATCCCTTACGGCTGATCTTGGTCGGCCCGAACAGGTCGTAAAAGTCGGCATCGTTCCACTTCAGGTTGACCTCCCAGTTGGCTGTCGGCCTGGAGGCGCGGTAGTACTTGAAGTGGATGTGCGTGCGCTCCTCGGACAGCAGGTCGCGGTCCGGACTGTAGGAAGCGGTGAGACTGAAGCGGTTGAGGAACATGGGATCGGAGAAATTCGCGCTGAACCCGAGAGCTTGCGAATCCTTGTAACCCTCGACCACGGGATAGATCGATTCCAGCTTGACCGCGTGGATCGCTCGATAGTCGTCGTCGCGCTGGATGATGGATTCGAGCGGAACGTCCCGCGGCGATCCGGGGACCCAGTCGCGAATCACCGGGTGCTTTTCTGCAACCTGATGACCGAGAAGCGTAATCGGGCCGATGTCGAGCGGCGTAGCTTCGATCTGCGCGGGTACGAGACCCTCTCCGGTATAACGAAAGACGATCAACTCATCGTCGCCGAGAGGAATCGGACGAAAGAAGCCCGTCTCGGTGTTGGTCACGGCCTCGATCTGCTCGGTGGCGAGTTCGTAGCGGATGATGTTCGACACGCCCGAGATGTAGGAACTGCCGTACAGGTAACGGCCGTCCGGCGAGAAAACGAAATCGTTGACGATCGTCCCGTCGAGATCGAACTGGGTCACCGGGGTGGCGTCGCCCAAGGCCAGCTTCTCGAGGTCGAACACGCACACCGAGTGCCGGCCGTTGATCTTGGCCACCGATGCCGACAGCAGGCGGCCGTCTGGTGAGACGTCGATGTCGTAGATGACCTCGAGAGCGGGCCACGTGTGAACCTGATACCAGTCGGTGTGCGGGGCCGGGATTCGAACTAGCGTCGTGTAGCCATTGAGATACCGCACGCCCCAGAGCGAGCCATCCACACGGTTGAACGCGAGATCACCGATACGCTGGTCCTTCATCAGGCGTTTCGTCTTACCGCTATCGGGATCCAGGACGTGGAGGTCGCGGTACGCGGAATTGTCCGTGGTAAAGAAAATCTTCCGCTGATCGGCGTCGTAGGCCAGCGAAGTCACCGTGTAGATCACCGGCGCCTTGACCTCGACGAGCTTCTTCACCGTTCCGTCATCTACGGAGATGCTTCCGACATGCGCGACCACGCCCGGGTAGTTGAACGCCGCGAAGATCTCCCGGGTGTTGGAGTCGAAGAAGGCGCTGGAAACCGAACCGAGCGCCCTCGCCGAGAGGTCGCGGTAGGGCGTCGTGGGGTTTTTTCGGATTGCATCGAGGTTGGTCCGCTGAAACTCGTGCTCCCAATCGATCCAGTCGCGCCAAGCGTCTCGAATCGGCATGCCGAACGCGTGCTTGAACTCCGCGGCGTAGTACTTGCGGGTTCCCTCCTTGCGCGCGATCCAACCGACCACGGCCTCGGGCGAGTAGTGGTACGCCAGGTAGGACATGAACCGGGTTCCGTAGAGGTACGAGTTCATACCGACCTGAAAGTCGATCTTGATGCCCTCGGAGACCAATCCCAACGGGTCGTAGAAATGCGTGCCGTCCTTCACCATCGAGCGGAATACCATTTCGTCGTAGGCGCCCTGCGCGCGCCCGAGGCCGCCCGCCATCCAGGTCTCCATGAAGACCGCGCCGCCTTCCTGATACCACGCGGGCACGGCGACCCGTGGGGTGGTTAAGTAAAGATAGGCCAGCGTTTCGGGGTGATCCGCGGTCGGCAGCACCTTGCCGTGGAACAGCCGGCGAAACCTGACGTCGCTGCCCGCGGCCTGATCCATCGACACGAGGTGCAGCAACTCGTGATTCATGATCGTGGTCAGGCGCTCGCCCGGAGGCATGGTCTCGAACGCGAAGCTCAGCGGCGCGATGCGGACGGTGAGGTTGTTCGTGGGCAGCACGCCCGCCGAGCCCCCGCCGACGTCGCCGACGTCCATCAACTTGACCGTGACTCGCTCCGACGGTTCGTAGTCGAAGAACTCCTTGTAGAAAGCCATCCGACTCTCGAACGATCGCGCGACGTGCGGTGTGAGGTAGGTGTGCGAGGGGTCGATGTAGACCAGGCGGAGGTCTTCCGTTTCGAGGGACTTCAGTTGGGCCGCCGCGGGGTAGGAAAAGCCGAGGACCACAAGAATGGACACAGCGCTGGCGGCACGACGCATGCTCGAGTGGTTCCTCCCTTGGAAACTGTCCGAAACGAGACAAAGCAAAAAGGCGCCGCGGAATCGAGATCCCATGGCACCTTCCTGCCTGATTCGTTCGTTAACGGCTGTTCAGACCGCCGCCTCGGTCTTGCTGGTATTGGATGATCTGGCCGCCGAAGTCCGGGTTACGCGCCATGATCGCAAAATCCGGCTGGCGCGCCAGGATGGCGAAGTCCGGGTTGCGAAACAGGATGGCGAACTCCGGTTTAGCCGCCAGTCTGGCGAAGTCCGGGTTACGCGCGAGGATGGCGAAGTCCGGGTTACGCACCATTTGGATAAAGACCGGGTTGAGCGCCAGCGTACCGAACTCCGGTTTGGCCGCCAGTCTGACGAAGTCCGGGTTACGCACCATGATGGCGAAGTCCGGGTTGCGCGCCATGATGGCGAAGTCCGGGTTACGCGCCAGTTGGAGGAAGACCGGGTTGAGCGCCACGTTGGCGAACTCGGGTTTGGCCATCAGGGTGACGAAGTCCGGGTTACGCGCGAGGACGGCGAAGTCGGGGTTACGCGCCAGTTGGAGGAAGACCGGGTTGAGCGCCACGTTGGCGAAGTCCGGATTACGCGCCATGATGGCGAAGTCCGGGTTACGCGCCATTTGGACAAAGACCGGGTTGAGCGCCAGCGTACCGAAGTCCGGGTTACGCACCATGATGGCGAAGTCCGGGTTGCGCGCCATGATGGCGAAGTCCGGGTTACGCGCGAGGATGGCGAAGTCCGGATTACGCGCCATGATGGCGAAGTCCGGATTGCGCGCCATGATGGCGAAGTCCGGATCGGTGATGACCTTGAGCAACTGCGGATCGTCGATCACCCGCTGGAAGACGTCGCTCTGCATGATGGTCTGAAGTTCCTGATCGGAGAGAACGACATCCGCGTCGGTCATCGGATCGGAATTGTAACGCTGGGCGGCGCCGATCGCTCCCGCCACCTCATCATCGGCTGGCGGCTGCATGAAGCCGAAGTACGCGATCGCTGCCACAGCGACAACCGCAACGCCAATCATCGTAAAGATTTGCTTCTTGGCCATTTCTATTTACCTCCCCTCGCTGAGGGCGCCAAAGAACTGTTTCTGTCTCATTTGGAACTACAGTTTGGTGACCCCAAAGTTGGCTGTTATTACTACGAAAAAAAACCTTATTTCACCCCATTCAAACTCAGCAGTGTCTTGCCCAGCAGGGCACCGTCACGACGATATTCCAACCGCAGCGTGGTCTCGCCGGGAGCCAGGCGTTCAAACATCAAGGTGCAGCGAAGATCTCCTTCGCCGCTGACGATGAACTGGCCGTCGCCCGCTTCGACCGCGTCGAACTTGCCCTCCCGTCGCGTAAAACCCGTGAAACCGATCTTGCCGGAATCGTACCCCACGGCCACCTCGACCGGGGCTTGGGCCAAAATATCGAGGAAAACGAGGAGCCGAGCATCGCTTTGAGTCGCGTGAATCGTCCCGGACACGCGGTCGGCATCGAGTTGGACGGTTTCCGCGACGTGGTCGATGGCGGACCCGGGCATCATGGAACCCCCAAGATCAGCGGGATTCCAACCGGCGTCGTCGTTGAAGATACGCGGCCCGGCGATCAGCCCGACAACAAGACCTGCGGCGAGCGCGGCTGCGAGACGCAACCCGGAAGCCCCCATAAAGATACGGATCTTGTTCTTGCGGAACGGTAGCGGCGTCGCGGGGCTGGTGCGCGATGCGATCGCGGACCGGATCGAGTCGCTCAGGCCCTGCGGTATTTCGGCATCCTCGACACGGTTCAGCACTGCGGCGAGCCGCTTCATGTCCTGCTGGAACTCCCCGGCCGTATCGTCGCGTTCGATAATCTTCCGGAGTTCGGCGCTCTCACCGGGCGAGTTCGTTCCGTCGATTTCTCCGTGGATCAACTCGATGGTCCGCTCGCTGCTCACGACGAATGGATCCCCTTACGAATGACGAGGTCGCGAAGCAGCCGGCGGCCGGAAAACAATCGCGACTTCACGGTCTCCTCGCGAATCTCGAGGATTTCGCTCATCTCGCGATAGGTGCATTCATGAAAGTGTCTGAGAATGATTACGGTGCGATGGTCGGGTTTCAGTGACATCAGCGCGTCCTGAACCGCTTCGCAAAGCTCCACGCCGTAAAGAGATTCGAGCGGGCTGCGGTATTTCGACGGCAATCCGTCGACCGGATCGACGGGTTTCCTGCGTTTGAGGAAGTTGATCGATTCATTGACCGTGATTCGGTAAATCCAACTGAAGAACTTGTATCGACCATCAAACCGACCCAGGTTTTCGTAAACCTTTAGAAAAACGCTTTGAGTGATATCACTCGCATCGTCCCGGCTGTTCACCATCCGCAGGGCACCGTTGAACACCTTACGTTCGTAGCGCTCCAAAAGGATGTCGAACGACCGGTCGTTCCCTCCCAGGCACTCCCTGACCAGTGTGTCGTCGTCAGGACTCATCAGTAACTACCGGAGATCCGCCGAAAGGTTGGCAAGAAAGTTCGAAAGTCGATTCGATCGCATGACCCCCCTACAGACTCCTCGAATAGCGAGGACTTGACTTCTGAATACCCCAGATTTGCCCGGAGGGTCAAGGAGGGGACTGGTTTTCAAGCATGTAGAGCTGCCAGAGATCCTTCCCGCTGACGTGGAGAAACGGAGCCAGGGCGAGCTTTCCCGTCTTCCCGATGCTCTTTTCGAGGAATTTCAGCTCATCGAATTTCGATCGCGTTGCCTCGTCCAGCTTGACCGCAAACCCGGACTCGATCATCAGCAACAGCCCCTTTGCCCGCAGCGAAAGCTCGACCCGAATCCTGAGGTAACAGAGCAAGTCGGCCAGCACGATGCCGTCGAATCGCCCCTTGAGTGAATTCAGATAGATACCCACGTGGGACGTAGCGAGCCGGCCGGAATGGATCAGTTCGAGCAATTCGGTGTCGGTATCGAATCCGACGTTGAGCCAGTCCTGCAGCGATTTCTCGCTGCGAACAAAGACCGCAATGCTCAACGGGGGCAAGATGACCAGGATACCCAGGGTGGACAGTACGGGCGAGATCAAGAAGTGATTGAAGACGGAGTGGATCGTCCAGGCAACAAGGAACCCGGGAAGGTACGTAACGACCTTGGTGACGTCCTGCCGCTCGGAAAGAGCCTTGGCAAGGATGGCGAAGATCGCGGTCGTACCTCCGTGCATGATCGCGGTTCCGGCCCCCCGGACCACCCAGACCGCGAGGTCCGTGTCGACGAGTAGTTTGAGGTAATAGACGTTTTCGACCAGCGCGAATCCGGTGCCGACCGCGAAACCGTAGATCGCCGCGTCGACGAGAAACCCGACCTTGTTGGAGCGAATGAGATAGACGAGAAAGAGTGCCTTGCCGAGTTCCTCAATCAGCGGTGCGATGTAGCGGCGATACGCCGTGACGTCCATCGCCAGGCGCGATGTCAGCGTGACGTAAACGATGTAGCTGGCGGCGGCAACCGCTCCTCCGAGGACGATCGTGGCCAGGATGCGACGCAGTGGGATCAGCTTGTAGCTGTCCAGGTAGACCAATGCGAAGAGAAACGCGACGACCGGGAGCAGACCGAGTAATACGCGGGAGATGAGGTCGTTCAAGTACTAAGTATCCATCAACTCGATGTCGAAGATCTGATCGAGCCCGGAGTAATTGAAGACGTCACCGATATGCTTGCTGACGTTGATCAGTTTCAGGGCTCCGTTTGCCGCGATGCGCTTTTGTGTTTTTAGCAGGACGCCCAACCCCGCGCTCGAAATGTACTCGAGTTCTTTGAAGTCCATGACCCGCGGCTCCGCCAGGCCATCCAGGAACCCCTGGACCTTCGCCGCCTGCACAGCGTCGAGCCGGCCCGAAAGTACGACCTCGCCGTTTTCTCCCAATCGAATGTCCAGCATTCCTAACCGTCCAGCGTCTTGAAGAACGTGGTCGTTCCGCGTCGATCCGTGTAATCGTATTCGATTCGATCCATCATCTTCTTGATCAAGTGGATGCCAAGACCCCCTGGTTCACGCTCGGACAGGGGGCGATCCACTCGGATTTCGGGGACCTTCGTGACGTCGAACGGATCGACGTCGAAGTCGGTCAGGCTGACGGACAGCTCGTGATCCCTGCACTCGAGCCCGATCAGGATCTCACCGTCGCCGCCGCCATACTTGAGAATGTTCGTGAACAGCTCCTCGGCGGCGAGGGTCACGGACTCGAGATGATCCGAGCCGACGCCGTTGCGGGCGAAGAAGCCCGTGAGGAACTCGGAGATCTCACTCAGGGAGTCGAGGCTCCTGCTGAAACGCATCTCGATTCGATTCGGGTTTCCGTCCCGCATTGGACTAGAGCCTACCACGGTCGCATGAGCATCGCGGGGCCCGTAACCAATCTCAAAACCAAGAATAGCGCAGTTTTGTCCCAGTGAACGCCGTTCGGCCGCACGGATCTGGTCGGTGTAAACTCACCCTGGGGTCCCTGGGGGTTTTACGGATCCACGGTCAAGCACAGTCATCCCGAATTCGCCGCGCGCGGCGCGCGGCTTGTAAACCGGCCATGTGGAAATCACGGCCTTTAGGGGGGGGGTATCGACCTATGTACGGAACGATGCAACGACGA
>SMVB01452980.1_pt1 | contig 13877 bp, 15 predicted proteins | sample 2456461 | NCBI WGS metagenome assembly SMVB01 (sample SAMN11095934, study PRJNA526329) | marine sediment metagenome | biome: Marine sediment; feature: Surficial sediment; material: Deep marine sediment; isolation source: Hadal surficial sediment | place: Pacific Ocean | collected 2014-05 | depth...
AGTATTAACGTTCTATGAGTTTGTGGCTGACGAAATCTTACGCAGTGCTGAGTTTTTTAAGGGCTCGTGAGCGGTGCGAACGTCAGCCCTCCTGCGTAGGAGGCTTCTCTTCTCCGTGTAACGGAGCGTAGCAGGCTTATCTTCTCCGTGTAACGGAGCGTGGTATGATCGATAAATATGGAATCCTCTGGCTCCCAAAGTTATCTGGCTTTATTGAAAACCAATCGTCCCTTCCGCAACCTCTGGTATGGCCAGGTGATCTCGGAGCTTGGCGACTGGCTGAACACCATCGCAATTTATTCCCTGATTCTCCAACTAAGCGGTTCCGGTATGGCCATAGCCACGGCGATGATGGCCAAACTACTGCCCATCTTTTTCGTGAGTCCAATTGCGGGCGTCATCATCGACCGCACCAGCAGAAAAAAAGTCATGATAGCCAGCGATGTTCTGCGGTTTATTATCGTATTAGGCTTCTTGCTGGTGGACGATGAGGGAGACCTTTGGCTGGTTTACACTTTGGTTGTCCTGGAAATTTCCATGGCAGGATTTTTTGAACCGGCCCGTAGCGCCATCATACCCTCCCTCATTGCGCGAAAAGACCTGGTGACGGCCAATGCCCTCAGCGGGTCCACCTGGTCGATCATGCTTGCCTTTGGGGCGGCATTGGGAGGCTTGGTGGTGAGTTTGTTTGGAATCCGGACCGCGTTCATTCTGGACGCCTTCACCTTCCTGCTTTCCGCCTGGTTCATTTCCCGCATTCCCATAAAGCTGGAAAAATCCTACGCCCAACGGAAAAACCAGGAGCAGGGAGGTTATAAAAATTTTATCGAGGGAATGCGCTATCTTTTTGCCGAGCCCATTATTCTTGGTCTCTCCCTTTTAAAAACGGGACTGGCCATTTCCGGCGGCATCATGACCTTGATCCCCCTGTACGCTCACCAACTGCTGGCCAGCCCTTCCGCCATTTCCCTGGGCATCGGCGTCATGTATTCTGCCCGTGGCGTGGGGGCCGCCATCGGCCCTGTTCTGGTCAGAAAAATTTTTGGCGATTCCCCGCGCGTGTTGAAAACCGCCATTAGCTCGGGATTTTTTCTTGGAGCCGTCTCTTATGCGTTCATGATCCAATCAGATTCCCTGCTTGGCGCTTCGGTGTGTATCGGATTAGCCACTTTGTTCGGATCGATCATCTGGGTGTACAGTTCCGCTTTGATTCATATGGAGGCAGAAGAGGAATTTCTGGGGCGTATTTTCAGCACAGAACTGGGAATCCTGACGTTGGTGATGGGAATCAGCAATTGGGCCGTAGGGTTTGCCGTGGATCAATTGGAGCTGTCCTTGGAAACCGTGGTCTTTTGGATGGCCGGTCTCCTTGTGGTTCCTGGGATCCTGTGGATCGGTTTCCTTCTGTTCGTTGATCGCCAACTCAAGCGGGGAAAGAGCGTGGGGACCTTCCAGCGTGACCAGCCTGGGGGCTGGCCCCAGTATTAACGTTCTATGAGTTTGTGGCTGACGAAAACTTACGCAGTGCTGAGTTTTTCGTCCTGATATTTTTCCAAGAGTTTTCGGGGCTGGTGTACCCCTTCCGGGGCATAAAGGCAACGGAAAGGATATCACAAGCGAAGCGAGCGTAGCCTAGAGTTTCCTCCTGCGTAGCAGGCTTCTCCTCCAGCGGTACGCTGGTCAGTCCTGGATAAAATGATCGGCCAGCGAAATGCCAATATCGAAATGACGCTGGATGGATTCCGCGTCATCCCGGCCTTCAGCCAGATGGTAGGCTTTTTTAACCGCATCGTCCATTCCCAGCGCATGCAAAACCGCTACGGAAACAAAACTGGACGCTAAATCCACGGACTCCGAAAAGCTCACGACCAAATCCCGCATCCTGGCCTTATCCGCCGAGTTCAGGTTCCGGTATTTATCCACCAGCCTGAGGATGTTTTCCTCCCCGTAAATATTGGAATATCCCGAACCGATAGCTGGCTCCTGATAAAGATGAAATATTTCCTCATCCAGAGAACCGGATGTTTCAGTCATGGATATGTCCTTCAATCTGGAATGTCCAAAGCCATTTTCTCAGCTTACGGTCGGTTCCTGCTTGAGCCAGTAGGTTTCAAATTCTTTAATGTACGCAAGCTTGGTCAAATCTTCCATGCGATCGAGAAAAACCTTGCCATTCAAATGATCGATTTCATGCTGAAGAACGACCGCTAAAAATTCCTTTGCCTGGATGACGGTCTTTTCTCCCTGGCGATTGAATGCATCCACCGTCACTTCCCTGGACCGCCGAACCAGCCCACGAAAATCTATCAAACTCAAACAACTCTCCCACCCCATTGCGGTTTCTTCGCTGTAATGCGTGATCTCGGGATTGACCAGCACCGTCAAGGGGATCACCTGCGCCTCAGGATACCGTTCGTTCTCTTGACACTCCAGAATCACTACCTGCAAGGACCGAGAAACCTGGGGCGCAGCCAGTCCCACGCCGCCGTCGCTTCGCATAGTTTCTATCATGTCGTCAATTAAAACCTGAACCTCGCTGTCAGGTTCGCTCAATTCTTTTAAATCCACAGGCTGTGCGGTTTGACGCAATACAGGATTTCCCAACCTGGCAATTTCCAGTTTAGCCATGTTTCAACCTTTACTCTCCAATGAAAAACAATTTTTGGGTATTAAGACAATGGCTTCCATGCCATATTATAGCTTATTTTAACATAGACCCACTCCACAAGGCTTTAAAACTGATTCTCCGAGGGGCAACAATTTTAAAAATGGTTTTTTTGATTGACATTCATCATTGGTTTTTCAATAATGCACGCGCCGGAACAACAATACAGAGAGGAGGCGATAATTAGTGACTAAAGATGAATTGATCACCAGTGTTATAAAATCTTGCAAAGAACCAAGTTTATCGAAGCGGTTGACCGGGGATGTGCTTGATGCAGTTTTCGAGAATATTTCCAAATCAATCAAAAAAGAAAAACGCTTTGCCTACCCGGGTTTTGGAACATTTACCGTACGAAGCCGTAAAGCCCGAAAAGGCAGAAACCCGCAAACCGGAGAAGAGATCAAAATTAAAGCCAGTAAAACCGTTGGCTTTAAACCCGCTCCCACATTAAAGAGTTCGCTGTAACCAACTCATTTTAAAAGCATTAGATTCTGGAAAACCGCCTCCGTCGGGGGGCGGTTTTTTCCTTAATTTCAGGGCTCATCCCCAAAGACCAGGCCCGTTCCCGGTTTCAGGGAGCTATCAGTTTGTAAGAAAGATCCTGGGCTTTTAATTCATCAGATAACTTCGCCGCATCATTTTCCATTGCAAAAGCTCCCAGGAAGATCCGGAACCGCGGATTTATAAATTCTCTTTCGCTGAAGGTAAACAGCAGGGGGGAAAGTCCCATCGACCTTAAATTAAGGATCAGGGTTTCGGCCTCGTTTTCCAATCCAAATTCTCCCATCATAAACGTATACGGGTATTTCACCGGAATCGCATATCTGGAAAAAGCATGTCTCTTTAGTTTCGACGCCAATTCCCGCGCCAAATCCATACTGGGAAAACGCCCCACATAAACCCGGTAGATTTTCCTGTTGCGGGAAATGTTTACCGGGGAGGAATACGCGTTGAATCCTAATCCTCTTAATTGATTCACTGCCTGGGTGGCCGTTTGATAATCGAGGTGACTGGAAGCATGGATGACGAACGGGACGGAGACCATTCTTTCCCTGGAAAAAATATCCTCATCTTCTGCCGGCATCAAATCGCCGGAGGAAGATTCATGTTTTTCCAGGTATTCATTGACTTTGAATTTTTCCTTGAGAATTTTCCAGGCGCCGTCTTCCCAAACAACGCCGATATCCTTGCGACCATAGCTCTCCATTTTTCCGGAAGAAAAACTTTGTCCGAACGAAACCATCGTTTGCCCCTCATTCAGAACCAAGGAAGCCTGCTGGATGCGCAACTTCACTTGATTGTGCCGGGCAAACATGCGTTTTTTCAGGAATCGTAGATCCGCAAAATCCCTTTCCATTCGGCTAAAACTTTGATTGGAAAAAAGCGTCAGATGTTTGTTCAGATCTCCGCTTTCCCAGGTTTGCTTCCAATCCCGAAGCATTTCAAAAATCATTTTCTTTTCATCTTCATTTTCAGATGGAAGCGGGATTTCCTGAATCAACCCATCAAAGACCTCGCTTTTCACGGCGGCCAGCTTTTTCCGAATCACCTTCCACTCCTGCCACTGGCTACGAAAAACTTCCCTGGCTCTCTTGGAGTCGATCTCTTCAAGCCTTTTCTCAAGGTTTTCCAAACTCAACTGGCTTCCCTCTTTGATCCCGTTCATATTTCCATAAAAGAAACTGTCCGGGTTATCCATCCAAAGAGCTACCGCGACGCGACTGGCATCCGACACCACCCCGTAATGGAGTTTTTTGGCGATAGAAAAAAGGGTCTCTCCCTCCTTCAAGGGACCGTAACCAAGCCCCGCGGACACTGGATTTTCAACCTGGAGATCCAAATCCGGTTCGGCCGGGGCCTCGATTCCTGGGGGAGCTGTCTTTGCCGTTGGCCCGCCAGTTTCCTTTGCCGAAACTTGATTCATCTCCTCTTCAGCTACTAATTGCGACTGAGGCGGGTCCATTGGCGGCATCTTGTCCGGAAATGCCCTGGGGAAAACCCAGGTCGCACCGGGAAAATAGGAATCTTTGCCCCTCACTCCCTTCAATTTTACAGGGGGTTTGGCTATCCAGGAGGGTGCGTCGACACGGGGAGGTATGCCAGGAGGTTCCTTGTCATCGGTAGCCGCAAGGGGAGCGGCATCTTCCCCTTCATCCGCTTCCCCTCCTTTCAACAGATCCACCTTTTCTTTACGGGGAGCCAAAGATTCTTCATGCTTTTGCTTTTTCGGTCCCTTGACATTAAGAGCCAGATTTTGTTGGAAATCCACAGTGACCAAATAATTTTCCAGAAGGGTCCCCCCCTTGAAGGTTCCACGGATGACTAAATGAAAAGAAGGATAAAATAATGGTCTCCCGGAAATCACCCGAATGGTTCTTCGGCGTTCTCCGGTTTCAACGGGAGTCACAATTTTAAAATCATCAATGATTCTCGGGCGCTCCAGTTCAAGACGCTTGTAATCATCTTTGTCACCGATTTGAACCTGAAACTCGCCGTCCTCCTCAAGAAGAACATCCAGCTCTGCGCGGAACCGCTCACCGAATTTAGTTTGAATATCGATTCCTTTAAAGGAAAAGGCAAAGCTGTCGATAGGCCTCACGGCAAATGCCAACGCGATGACCAACATCAGGAGTGGCAACATCTGCTTTCCAACCTGTGCTCGTATTATTCCAGATTGAATAGATCGGATTTTCAAATCAACAACCTTGAGCCTGAAAAGAAGGATGAAGCATTAGAAGAGAAATAGCCTTGCTTCAGAATCGCATATAAATAACCGGATATTAAAAAGACCGGTAATGATTCGATTTTTTTCGAGGCGCCCCTTAATTTTCCTACTTTCTTTTATTCGCTTTTTTTTTCATTTGCTTAATTTCCGAGTATTCAAAATCTTTGTAGCTACCCCGATTGGCCTGCCTCGGGTTTCTGGTTTTCCGGTGATAATTATTCGTGACCCAGTTTTTTTCGATGTAATGGCAGGCCCTGCATTGTTTGGCTCTTCTGAAAAATGGTCTTTTATAATCAGATCTTACCGATCTCACATGATCGGCAGGATCAAAATTTTTATGAATGTGACAGCTTTTGCAATATTCATTAATAATATAATTATTCTTTGACGAGTTAAATTTTCCAGCAAAGGCATCTTCAATACGCCGTTCAGCGCACCCGCTCAACAGAATAATTAAGGACCCAAAAAATACCAGACAACGGATTTTATTAAATCGATTTACGCAATTAAGGTTGGACCCGTGAGTCGGCCTTCGGACCGGAGAGGGGGAAAATTGGTTGTCAACTTTAAACTGCATATCAACCCGGAAAATGATTTAAAAAAAGGAATGAACTGAAAATAATAATACTGCGGACAAGGTGATAATTAAAAATGCATTCATCGAAAGTTGGCGCTTGTCCCGTTCCGAATAAGGGTTGCTCTGGAAAATGTCTGCTGATGGCGTCAGGCTTAAGGGTGTCCCAAAGGTTTTCTGAAATGAGCGGGTATGTTTTACCGACAACCCTTTCGGGGGAGTGAATATATTTGCTTGCTCTATGCTAACAAAATTCTCCATCAATAAAAATAGTGCGGGGCCTTTTTAAATAGGCTGGGGACGAATCATTTCGTATTGATCGATCACTCTTTTGGAATACTCTGTGGGCTTGTGGCCTTTTTTTAAATACCCGGATAATTTTGTAGGACCATGATTATAAGCTTCCAGGGCCAAACGCAAATCTCCAAACCGTTTGATCAGTTTATCCAGATAGTAAGCGCCCAGCGCGATATTGACGCCCGGATCGTATAAGGTGGGTTTGCCTTTCCATTGGCGTTGGGTTTCCCTGGCCAGGGCAATGCCTGTTTGAGGCCGAATCTGCATCAACCCCAAAGCGCCCCGCCGGGACTGCGCCCAGTTGTTAAATGAACTCTCAGTTATGATGAGGGCTGTTAAAAAAAACGGATCATACCCATATTTATTGCTTTCATTGATAATCAATTCGGGGAGCTGTTTCCTGAACTCAGGCGCCAATCCGGTTTTATAATTCGACAGAATTTTGGCGACCTGATCCTTCGCCCCCTCTCTGCTTTGAAATTTTACAATTTTAGGAGTTTTTGGGTTTTGCGGGAAAACCCGGTTTTCCAGTTTTTCCGCCGCAATATAGTAAGGAGATAATCCGGGGACAGAATAGCCCGATTCTCCTATATAAAATCCCAAACAGGAAATGGCGAGAACTACTGGAAGAATCGTCTTACAGGCCCTGTGGAAAATCATTTAAAAAACTCCGGTTTGGAATGAACGGTCGAATGGAAAAACCGCCATAATAAACTATTGCAAAATCGTGGCTAAAATAAAATCGAACTGATTATAGTGGAGTCCCATGTGCTTGTCAATTTATCTACCAAAAGTGAAAACAAAGGGTTAATCAGAGTTTTTGGTCACTTTTTCAAGGGATTTTGTTGATATCTTTCAAAAAAAAGGAATATAATGAGTCTTGCCATAACTTAAAAAAAAACAATTCGTTATGAAAATTGTTTGCCCCGAATGTCAAGCGGCTTACGAAATAAACGTTCCCGAATCTCCTACCAGGGACTTATCGGCAAAGTGCGCGGTTTGTAATAGCAAATTCCCTATAAAAAAAAGGTCCCTTGCCAAATCAAGCCATGCCCAGGATTCGATGACCGGTCCTCCTCTTGCGCAAATAGATTCTGAATCAGCTCCGGAATCAACCGATGATCTTCTTTCCGGGTTGGAGATGGATCAGGAAGATTTTGGAGAACTCCATCCCGATCATGAAGAATCATCAGATGATAAAAACCTCGATGACTATCTGGACCAACTTCTGGAAGAGGGATTTGGTGAACCCGATAAGGAAATTTTGGATGAATCGGTGCAACAGCCTACAGAGGATTCAACCCCACCGGTTTCTGAAACGCCTTCCGAAGATGATCTGGACCGTCTTTTCGATTCCCTTATAGCAGAAGAAATAAAATTTCCGACTGCGGAAGAAGATACTGCGGGTTCCAACTCCTCACCTGAAAATGATCAGGAAGATAAGGATCTGGATGCCCTCCTTGATGAAATTATTCTGAACAACCTCAATGAAGAAGAAGCGATCGAGCACAAGGCAGGTTTTGACGAGACCGAATCAACCCTCAAGGATCCTGAACTGCTAACTAAAGAGAATGAAGAAATTGACGCGTCTGTCATTGATCCAGTGGGTACTGCGAAACAGAAAATCGAAACATCTGAACCGGAAAACCTTTCTCCTGAAAACAATGCTACAGAGAACTCCGACGAGGAAGACCTTTTGGAAGAAAACGCTTTAGCAGAAGCACTTCCTGAAGAAAAAACTTTAAATACGGAAGATCAACCAGAGAATTTTAAAGTAACCTTTGAAGACCCACAGAAAACCGCCGAGACAGAACCATCTGCCGATCAGGAAGCTTTAAAAGAAACTGCCGAAGATGGCGATACGGAGGAAAAATCCGAAGAGGCGACAGAGACCGTTGACCAAAATGAGGAAAAAACCGCCGAGACAGAACCATCCGCCGATCAACAGGAGGAAGAAAAAAGTGATGAAGACCTTTGGGCCGAAGCTTTCGCCGATCAGGAAGCTTTAAAAGAATCCGCTGAAGATAACGATACGGAGAAAAAATCCGAAGAGGCGGCAAAGACCGTTGACCAAAATGAGGAAAAAGGCGCGGAAGGAATCGTCGACGCAGAGGCAGTAATGGACTCTGATGGGGAAACGAGTTCGGCGGATGAAGAAGCTGATTCTGATGAGGAAACGAGCTCGGAAAAAGAAGCCGATTCCGAAGAGGAACCGGAGAGGAATGAATTTGGACTATCCGAAGCAGACTATGAAGATGACGATGATGAAGTGGGCGATCAATATGAAGAGTACGGTGAGGATGAAGAAGAATCTTCTTCCCCTGAAAAGAAAAAGTTTGCCTTCTTCACCCTTCCTTCCACAAAGACGGGAAAACTTGTTTTGGGAGGCGGTGTTTTGGCCGTCCTGTTGACCGGCGGGGGCGCTTATTTTGCCCTGCAAACCCTTGCGCCTCCCGAACTCACCCAAATGACAAAAAAAACGTCCGAGGTTCCGGAAGGTCTCAAACCAAAGGATCCCCAGGAGAACCCCGCATTCCAGAATCAATCAGGAAACGCACCAGCTGAAAAGCCCAACCCTGCGCTTGCCGCCGCTCTGGGAGCAGGTGAAGCCTCCCCTCTTGCAAAAGATACAGGGAATCCCAATACCCCTTCGGAAGTGGGAAGTGGTTCAGGCGCAAGCAAAGGTCTTTTGGCCGCGTTCGCCCCCAGCAATCACGCAGTGCAATTGGGCACCATCATGCCAGTGGCGTATAACATTAACGACATCCGGGTATTGAGTTTCAGTCTGGAGGCGGAAATGTCCGATGCGGAAAGTGCGCAAGTGCTTCGGGAAGCCCTGCCGGTGTTTGAAAAAATTACCATCACGACCGTTGAACAACTCATGGACAAGAAGTTCTTCAATGATATTCTTTACGTGAAGGAAAAACTGAAAAAAAATCTGCAAAACAATTTCAACAAAATCCTGGAAGGCGAGGGCCGGGTCAAAAAAATCACTTTCACGGATTTTACCGTTCAGTAATTAGCATTCCCGGTCCCGCAACGCGGGGGCCAGCCTAGGGCTGGACCAAATATATACGTTCGATGGGTTTATGACTGGCTGAAACCTGCTTAGTTGCGAATATTTAATCCTGATATTTTTTGGGGCTCGTGGGCAAAGCGTACCCTTTCGGGGTATGAAGGCAATGGATAAGGATATCACAAGCGTCAGCCCCACTTTTCCTCCCGCGTAGCGGACTCGCATCAATCCTCCCTCCATTCGTGTGATTCCACTTTAAACTCCGTCAACATTTCTTTTATTTTTCCCAACAGAGGCTTAAGACCCTGCCCGGTAATCGAAGAGATGGCAAAAAAAACCGGATTCAGCTGAACCATCCGGTCCCTGAAAACCTCAAACTTTTTCTGTGCATCGGGATCATCCACCTTGGTGGCGACAAGAATCTGCGGTTTGAGAGAAAGCTCCGGGCTGAAACTTTTCAATTCATTCTGAATGGCATGGTAGTCTGAAACCGGATCACGGGAATGGCTTTCGGAGAAATCCAGCAGGTGAAGCAGAAGGCGTGACCGCTCGATATGCTTGAGAAAGCGAATGCCCAATCCCTTTCCCGTATGGGCACCTTCTATCAACCCTGGAATATCCGCCGCCACAAATGACTGATAATCGTCCAACCGCACCACTCCCAGTTGAGGCACCAGAGTGGTGAACGGATAATTGGCGATTTTTGGCCGGGCGTTGGAAATACGCGAAATCAGAGTGGATTTCCCTGCATTGGGGAAACCGATGATGGCGACATCGGCGAGAAGTTTCAGTTCCAGGAAAAGGTTCCTTTTCTCCCCGGCTTCTCCTGTCTGAAATTGCCGGGGCGCCCGGTTGGATGAGGATTTGAATCGTGTGTTGCCGTGACCGCCTTTGCCGCCCCGCGTCACGACAAACTTTTGCCGGGGTTCCTTGAGGTCGACCATCAGGTCTCCGGTATCGGCATCCTTCACCAAGGTGCCGACGGGAAGCTTGATGACCCAGGCTTTTCCGCTCCGCCCGGTCATATCCTTGCCTCTTCCGGCACGACCGTCTTCCGCCTTGTATAATTTCTGGTATCGTAAATCTATGAGGGTGGACAGGTTGGGGTCTGTTTCCAGAACAACGTCACCGCCCTTGCCGCCGTCACCGCCATCGGGACCACCACGGGGAATGAACTTTTCTCTCCGGAAACTACAGCATCCGTCTCCGCCTTTTCCAGCATGGACAGAGATGGTTACCTGATCTACAAACATGAGAATATCGCCCGGATGGACATCCCGGGTTTATGGAATAGAATAGAAAGGAGGATTAAAAAATAATGCCGGACAAAAAAACAGGCCTCGATTCATTCCTCAAGGCCTGCTCCCAGCGTGACGCTGGACTCAAATGGCGACAATTTTCTTAACGAACTCGGTTCTCCGGGGCTGGCGAGCATAGCGAGCGTAGCCCTAAACTCTTCCTCCCCGCGCAACGGGGGTCAGTTGGCGGAATAGACGCTGATTTTTTTTCTTTTCCGGTCGAGGTGCTCAAACTTAACGACCCCTGGAATTTTGGAAAACAAGGTATAATCACTGCCGACGCCAACGTTCTTGCCGGGATGAAAATGCGTCCCGCGTTGCCGGACCAAAATCTCCCCTGCTTTCACCACTTGTCCGCCATAGCGTTTAACTCCAAGCCTTTTGCCGATGCTGTCGCGCCCGTTTGACGTACTACCCTGTCCTTTTTTATGTGCCATATCGTTCCTTAATTCTTCGCAATGTCGATAATTTTAAGCCGGGTATACAATTGCCTGTGCCCATTTTTCCGGCGGTATTTTTTCCGGCGCTTCTTTTTGAAGATGATGATTTTCTTGCCCTTCAGTTGTTCCGTCACTTCACAAATGACGGTACAACCGTCCAGTAAAGGCGCTCCCGCCTGAATGTCCTCCCCCTCGCCGATCATCAATACTTTATCGAGGGTGACGGTCTCGCCCTCTTCCCGGTCAATTTTTTCAACCTGGATAACGTCCCCTTTAGCAACTTTGTACTGTTTCCCACCTGTTGAAACCACTGCAAACATGTTTTATTACTCCAAAAATCTCATCTGAATTTCACCCTTGGTTTGATCCAAACGGACCGGATGATGAAGGAGGGCTAACCCTATGGAAGCCCAGCATCTTATTTAATTTTGCCTTCCTTGTCAAGGGTTTCGATCTTTTCAGTCCAAAAGCCCTTCACCGAGACCAATAATGCACCCGATAAACCCTGCGCCACCTCATTTCCTCCGCAATCTCTCTCAATGGATATTGCATAGGCTCTTGATTTTATTGTTCAAAATGATATAAGGTTTGAGTTCTCCATCAACCCGGCGGCATTTCCAACAACTTTTATGTCCCTTAAAGACAAGGAAAAGTGGAACCAAAAATATCAGGCCGCCGAATACATTAATGGCAAGGAACCATGCGAGTGGTTGGCCGAAAATGCCGGGTTGTTGGCGGGAAAAGGCAAAGCCCTGGATATCGCCTGCGGGGAAGGTCGAAACACGGTTTATACGGCTTCGCTGGGATATGATGTGCTGGGAATCGATATTGCCGAGGCGGGCATCCGGAAAACTCAAACTCTGGCCGGAGAAAAAAATTTATCCATCGACACCCTTGTCACGGATTTGGATGATTTTGAGTTCACGGAAAATGCCTTCGATCTCGTCTTGTGTTTTAATTTTCTGGATCGAAGGCTGTTCCCCGGTATCCGCAAGACTCTCAAACCGGGAGGCTTAATATTTTATGAAACATTTAATCTGGATCATCTGAAACACACTTCCTTTAAAAGGGAATGGGTTCTTGAATACAATGAACTGCTGGAACAATTTAAAAATTTTCGCATTCTCAGATACCGCGAAATGGACCGGGATGAAAAAGGCTTCGCCTCCCTCATCGCCAGAAAAATAGATGAGTAATATAAAATGACTTTTCGACAACGAGGTTCGATAAAATTTTTCAGGCCATTTTGGGCGATCATCGCCATTATCTTGATTCCAGGTTTTTTTCAAGGGTGCGCCACGATCAAAGAACGGAAAAAGGAAATGGAAGGTCTCACTTTGATCTACCGCCATAAAACGCAGGCAGGTCCAGCTATTAACAAGTTGAGCCTGAACCATCCCATAAAAATTTCAGAAGAAGATTTCAAGAACCACCTTTATTCACTCCAGTATGAAGAACTTTCCCTGCTGGGAAAAAAGAGGTATACAATTTCCCTGACCGACCTGAAGGATACCACCCAAATTCTCACCAAAGCAGTGAACCACCTGAGCCCGGAAAACGTTCTCGTGTTTGAGCTGGAAACCTCGCGAGGGATGACCATCGGCGAGATTTTTCGGACCGGAAACACACTTAACTTCCGTTTCGAATCCATCAAGGGAATGGAATTTTCCAGCGCCTCGTTTGGTGGGGGTGGAGGGACCAGCTGGCGAATGGTCCCGGTGAACGGACAGCGCTATCGAGTGACAAAAAAATTACTGGGAACAAGCACTCAGGAAAACTGGATCGTAGCTAAAATGACTCTGCCGCAAACATCCCGAAGGCTTCTTAAAATGCAACGGTCCAAAGTCTCCAAAGCGCCAACTGCATCGGCCCCAATAGCCCCGCCCGCCGGAAACAACCAGGATCTGGAGAAAAAACTGAGATTCCTGAAAGACCTCAGGGATAAGGACCTCATCGACGATGAGGAATATGATATGAAACGGAAGGAACTGCTCAACAGCTATCTTTAGGCTAAACGTTCTTTCACCTACCTGACCTCTTTACCAAGTATTTCATCGACCTTATCCATCAGGTCATTTCTTTCCTGATTGGTGGCGTCGATTCGGCGTTTCAATTTAACGATCTCGGAGTCGGGAAGATCGTCGCGCCGCACCTCGTCTTCCAGATGCCAGCACCGGATATTTCTCAATGACAACTCGCTGATCGCAAGCCCCAGTTCCTTGATTGCATCCGTGGATTTGACATTTTTGTTGTCATACAGTTTGATTTTTTCATCACGGATTTTTACCTTGCCTTGCAGAGCGGCGGCAAAGAACCCGTTGATCTCGTCCATCAGGTCATGGCTCTGTTTGAGAACCAGTTCGCGCTTGGCCTTCAATTCATTTGTTTTGGCATCAGACCCCCCTTCTTCTTCCACCATTTCATCCAAATGCCAGAGCCGGAGGTTTTTTATTGAAAGTTTATCGACCAGACTTCCCAGTGTCTCCGCCATGCGATTTTTCTTCTCCTTAAAGTAACGAGACGTTTGTATATGGGTGGTACTACTTGTTGGCGCAGGGAGTGTACAAATCCCCCCAGCCCCTGTGGTATTTCACCTTTGCCTTCATGCCCGGCACGGGTACTTTGTGGAAGGGGGAGCAGGTTCCCCGCCTTTTTAAAGAGGGTTAGGGGAATTTAGATTCTCTACCATGCTTTGCAAAAATACCCTTTCGTAAAGGGCGAACTTTCTTTCAAGTAAAAACGTTTCCCAAGGCTCGTGAGCAAAGCGCCAGCGTGACGCTGGACCCAGTATTAACGTGCGATGGATTTATAGCTTTTTAGGGCTCGTGAGCGTAGCGAACGTCAGCCCTCCTGCGTAGCAGG
>SMVB01091688.1_pt1 | contig 13875 bp, 11 predicted proteins | sample 2456461 | NCBI WGS metagenome assembly SMVB01 (sample SAMN11095934, study PRJNA526329) | marine sediment metagenome | biome: Marine sediment; feature: Surficial sediment; material: Deep marine sediment; isolation source: Hadal surficial sediment | place: Pacific Ocean | collected 2014-05 | depth...
GCCAGGGAAATGGGGATGGAGGTTGATCGCGAGTCGCCCTTTTACTTCACCAAGAGTGCTTGTTGCATTGTAGCCTCGGGTGCCACAGTGCCTTACCCGCCGGGAACCAGTAATTACCATCACGAAATGGAGCTGGTGGTGGCCATCGACAAACCTGCTTTTTGCGTCGCCGTCGAGGATGCTCTGGAGGTCGTCTTCGGGTATGCCTGCGGCTTGGACATGACACGCCGCGACCTGCAACTCGAGGCTCGTGACAAAGGCCGCCCCTGGGATCTCGGCAAGAATTTCGAAGACTCCGCGGTCATATCGACGCTCATTACCGCAAGCGAATCAGGGCACATTGATCGCGGCGACATCAGCTTGTCAGTTAACAACGAAGTTCGACAATCGGGAGACATCGCTGATCTGATTTGGAGCGTGCCTGAGTTAATCGCGGATTTGTCAAAGTACTACCACTTGCGCCCGGGTGATTTGCTGTACACGGGAACGCCGGCAGGCGTCGGCCCGGTCGAGGCGGGCGACGTCATTACCGGCAGCATCGAGCGAGTCGGCAGCATCGAATTCACGATCGCCACCTGAATCGATTTCACACTGCCCAGGCAGCCCAACCGCGATTACCGTACGGCACCGTCCATCGCTCAACTTTGCGCGAGTTGAGATCGGGCGCACCCAATGCCGGACACGACAGGCAAAAATCATCGTACGGCGCATATTCCGGCGGCGACTCAGGCTCGCAGGTTCGTTCCCGGGACTCTCTGAATTGCGCATGACTGAAGCTGCTTCGTGACAAATTTTGGACATGGCTGACCCCTTCAGGCTCATTTCCGTCAGGGGACAAATGGCCCCCTGACAGGGCTGGAACAGCCCGCAATCCGGCTGATTCGCGGTGGCATTGGATGCAGAATACCCACTCATTTGCCAAACTGCAATCGTTTGCACCATAATGCACGCTCGCCCGCCCGGGAGTGCGAATGACCACGATATCGCGAAGAACTTTTTTGCAAGGGGCCGCCTTGAGTTCTCTTTCTGTCAGCACGGGCGCATTCGGAAAACGATCCGGGCGCGCGGCCACGTTTGACTTTGTGGTGGCGGGTGCCGGCCACAACAGCCTGATCACCGCCGCCTACCTCTGCAAGGCCGGGTTCGGCGTCCTGGTCCTTGAGGGACGACCCACTATTGGTGGTGGCTGCAAGACCGCGGAAGTCTGCCTGCCGGGTTTCAAGGAAGATCTTTGCTCGAGTGTGCACGGCTTTATCCAGTCCAGCCCGGTGCTGAGCAAGAATGAGTTGAACCTCTTCGAATATGGGCTCGATTACATTGACCCCGATCCGATCATGCACACATCGTTTCTGGACAAGGCGTCAATCACAATGTGGCACGACGCTGAGCGGACCTACGCCGAATACGCAAAATATTCCAAGGCCGACGCAGACACTTTCATGCGACTGGTGAATGAATACAAAGCCTATAACGCTGCCAGGAGTGGCGGCTCGGATATTCCGAACAGTGCGGTCTGGCGACGCCGCTTTGCCATGTCCGGCTATGACCTCATCAACAAAACGTTCGAAAACCACTATATCCGCTGCTTCCACCTTGCTCAGGGGCGCTTCAGCAGCATTCCAGGTGGGCATCCGAGAACGGGCAGTCAACTCTTCACGGCAATCCGCCATCAGGTCAAGGGCCGCCCCATGCCAAAAGGCGGTTCCGGGATGCTGCCGACCGCACTGGGGCGCGTCATCGAGGCCAATGGCGGGGTGATCCAGACCAACATGCCCGTAGAGCAACTGATTATCGAAAGAGGCAAATGCGTGGGCGTCGAATGCGTGGATGGTACCCAGTACCGCGCCCGCAAGAGCGTTGTCTCAACGATTCACATCAAACACCTGGTCGAAATGGCGCCCAAGAAACTGTGGGGCGAAGACTTCCGCGAAAACGTGCGGCTGCTGCAGCCAGAACAGGCCATGTTTGCTTTCCACTACGCGCTTTCGGAGGCGCCGCAATTCGAACTTGCGGACGGCAGCAGCATCGCACCGGCCGAAGCCGCGATGCTCTCCAGTCCGGAACGAATTCTGCTGGCCGATTACGAACATGCCACCGGTCAGTTCAACCTGGATGACCTGCCGCTGCAGGTGGTCGTTCCCAGCGTCGCAGATCCCACACGGGCGCCTGCCGGCCATCACACGTTGAAGCTCCAGGGCAATTTGCCCTATGCGCTGCCGGAGGGACCACAACACTGGGACAACATCAAAGATGAAGTCGCCGCCACCATATTCAGGCAATTCCAGCAATATTGCCCCAACCTGACTGACGACAAGGTTCTCGGGAAATTCATTCAAAGCCCGCTCGACATTGAGCGCATGAACCCCGCTATGTGGCGCGGCAGTGTGCATGCGATCGCAGCCGGTGCCGCCCAGTCCGGCGATATGCGCCCGGTACCGGGCTGGTCGGAATACCGCATGCCTATTCCCGGGCTGTACCAGACAGGTGCATGCACCGCCCCCGGTGGATCGGTACGCGGCGAACCCGGGCGTAATGCAGCCGTTGTGATCCTCAAAGATAACGGCAGCAGCATTGAAGAAGCCGTCGCCGGGAAGTCCAGGATAAGGTCGTAACCGTGAATAAACCCGTTGTGACCATACGATGACCATACACCCGACCTGGCGGGCGACGACGTTATGCTTGTTGCTGCTCACGGGGTTTGTCATACCGAGCAGCGCACAACAATCCGGCGTCGAATCAAAGCCGGCCGTGCCGGACAATGTCGCGCCGCATAGCGCACCCACACAACCTCTGCCGTTCAGCCACAAGCAGCACGCGACCCTGGGGCTGCAATGCAAGGCTTGTCATACGAATCCGGACCCCGGAGTTTTAATGACATTTCCGGCGACCGCAAAGTGCGTGTCCTGCCATATTGCGGTTGCAACCGATACGCCTGCAATCATGAGCCTGCACGCTTACTCGGAGTCGAAAGACGCAATCCCCTGGGTACGTGTTTATGCTGTCACGAAGGGCGTCACGTGGAACCACCGTGCACATCTGGATTCAGGCGCGCAGTGTGAGACCTGCCACGGCGACATCAGTCAGGCCGATGCGGTGTCCGAAACCAAAGCCACTCTTGCCATGGCCTCCTGTATCAGCTGCCACGAGGCACGAGCAGCGAACACAGCATGCATAACATGCCACGCCTGGCCGACCGATCAATTGCTGGGACTCGAATAGATCAGAGGTTCCCTTACTTATACGCCACTGCCGTTGAATTTCGAATCACCAATCGAGGCTGCATTCTGAGTTCGCCGGGCCCGTTGCTCTCGCCACTGATCATATCCAGCAGGATCCTGGTTGCCTGCGAGCCCATCTCGTATTTTGGCACCAGCACCGTCGTCAATGCCGGGCTCATGCGTTCAAGAAACTGAATGTCATCGTAGCCGCTAATCGAAATATTCTCGGGAACCAGCAGTCCGATCTCCTTCATTGCATCCATGCAACCGAGCGCCAGCAAATCATTACCGGCAACAATCGCTGTAAATCCATTGTCCCGTGCCAGCAATTTTCTAAATGCACGCCGCCCCTCTTCAACCGTGAATTTTTCAGTTATCTCGACCAGGTCCGAGCGCAGACCGTGAGTTTGCAAATGATCGGCCATGACTCTTGCCCGATGATAGCCGGTTGAGGTGTGTTGCGGTCCTGCAATGTGCGCAATGTTAGTGTGTTTCAAGCCGATCAAATGATCGAGTACCGCCCGAATTCCGAAATCCTCGTCGATAACGACGGCATTAACGCCATCGTGGTCGATCGTACGATTCACGAGAACCAGGGGGATGTCATTGTCGATGCATTCCTTGACGACCGGATCCGTACGCCGCGCTGTCGCGATGATCACCCCATCGATCGAACGTCCCTGCATCATTCTGAGCGCGTCCCGTTCTTTTGCTTCCTCATCATCGGTATTCGCCGTGATGACGGTATAGCCTGCCGCTTCGGCCGTGTCCTGAATGCCACGGATAATGGGTGGGAACACCGGGTTCATCAGATCCGGAATCAACACACCAATGGCGAAAGAACGGTTTTGCTTCAGCGAAGACGCAACAATGTTTGGATAGTAACCAAGTTGCTTCGCCGCTTTTTCCACTTTCTTAACAACTTCAGGCGAAATCTGGTCGCATTTCTCTGGACTCAGCGCACGCGAGACTGTCGAGTGGTGCACATCCACCAAGTCGGCGATATCACGTATGGTTACTTTTCTCCGGGTCTTGCGCTGCATCGTGAGGCCTGTCTAATCAAACAGCAAATTCGGAATAACCAACGATATCCACGGCACATAAGTGATCAGCATCAGTACTGCGAGCAGCACCAGCAACCACGGGAACGACGCTTTAATCGTATCCTCCAAAGACAGCTCCGCAACAGTCGCCGTCACAAACAGGTTCAGGCCCACCGGCGGCGTCACCAGGCCAATTTGCATATTGACGATCATCAACACGCCAAGGTGTATCGGATCGATGCCCATTTCCATGGCGATGGGAAAAATTATCGGCGTGAGAATCAGCACCACCGATGTTGGCTCCATGAAATTACCGGTAATCAGAAGCAACACGTTAAGAACCAGCAGAAACCCCCATACCGGCAGTCCCATGCCAACAATGAACTCAGACGCCATCTGAGGAATTTGTTCCGTCGTTAACAGGAACGCAAACATGAATGCACCGGCAATAATAAACATCAGCATGACGGTGATCTTGGAAGCTTCGATCAGCACATTCGGGACATCATGAATGCTGATGTCGCGGTACACAAAAACGGCGATAAAAAACGCGTAGACCGCTGATACCGCAGCGGCTTCCGTCGGCGTGAATATTCCGGCGTAAATACCGCCGAGGATGATCACCACCAGCATCAGACCCCACAACGCTTCACGAAAAGTCCTTAGGACGGTTTTGAAACTCGCGCGTGGCTGGCGCGGCATGTTCTGCTTGCGCGCAATCACAGCGACCGTAATCATCATTACGACGGTCAGGATAATGCCCGGCAAAATACCGGCAATGAACAAGCGTCCGATGGACGATTCGGTGACCGCGCCATACACAACCATCACGAGAGACGGTGGAATGAGGATGCCCAGGGTGCCTGCATTGCAAATCACGCCCGCCGCAAATTTGCGCGTGTAGCCCGAGCGCACCATGCCGACAATCATGACGCTGCCAACAGCCACCACGGTCGCAGGCGCCGAGCCGGATACTGCGGCGAAGAAAGCGCTGGCCAGCAAGGCGGCCATGGCAAGGCCGCCCCGAAAATGCCCAACCAGTGCGTTTGCGAAAGCCACCATGCGTTTGGCGACTCCTCCGGTGGTCAGAAATGTTCCCGCCAAAATGAAGAACGGCACTGCGAGCAGCGGATAAACCTGCATCGTATGGAAAAACTTCTGGCTGGACGACAACAGCGTCTGATCGCCGAAGAACAGCATCGTAAGAATGCTGGCAAGACCCAGAGACACCGCCACCGGAACGCCGATAAACAACAGCACAAACAACGCTGTCAGAAGGAACAGCGCCGTCAAGACCCGTCCTCCGCGCCAGCGCGCCGAATCAGGAGCCATCCGGCTTCAAGAAAACGATACGTGAGTAATGCAAAGCCCAGTGGCATCGTTGCCGTCAATAACCACTTCGGCGCCGCTATGTCCCTGGCGTTATTACCCAGCGTCATGAGCCGATCGACTAATATTGTTGAGCCATACAACATCAGCAACGCGTACAAGAGGCAAGCGCCTATCGCGATGATGGCGACATAGTGCCGCAGCGGCTCTGACAACTTCCTGGTTAACAGATCGGTCGCGATATGCGTTTTGGTTCGCACGCCGTAAGACATGCCAATCAGTACCAATGCTGCAAATGAGTAAGTGGTTGCCTCCAGCGACCAAACCCAGCCAGTGTTGAAGACGTAGCGCATCACAACCTGTACAAATGTCAGCACGGTCATGAAGGCCAGCAATGCGGCCATGAGCCACTCTTCCAGTCGATTAATGACTTCGCGCATAGGCTGTGAATTACTCCGCCTGATTTCCGTACGACTCGGCTGCCGCGATCAGGTCGGCGCCGATATTGCTGGAAAACTTCTCCCAGACCGGACGCATAGCCTGCTGCCAGATTGCCCGCTCATCGGCTGTCAGCTCAACAACCTCGGTTCGACCGGACTCCAGGATCTTTTGTCTGCCAAGCAAATTGATACTCACGGATTGTTTGTTAGCCCAAATACTGACTTCCTGCACAATGCTCGCAAGCTCGGTCCGAATGTCGTCCGGCAGCGAATTCCAGAAATCCAGGTTAACCGCAACCAGGTAACCCAGGTAACCGTGATTTGTTTCCGTCACATAGGCCTGGACTTCGTAGAACTTCGACGAATAAATGTTGGACCAGGTATTCTCTTGTGCGTCGACCGCGCCCGTCTGCAATGCCTGATACACCTCACCAAAAGCCATTTTCTGCGGGTTGCCGCCGATTTGCAGAATCTGTGCCTGCAATACATCAGACTCCATGATGCGGAATTTCAGGCCTTTCGCCGCTTCCGGCAATCGCATGGGTACCGGACCGCCGAATTGTTTCATGCCGTTGTGCCAGAAAGACAGGCCCAGTATTTTTCGATCAACCATGGAGGTGAGCAACTCCTGTCCATAGTCGCTGGCCTGAAAGTTTTCCACTGTCTGTATATCAGGGAATAAAAACGGCAAGTCAAAAATCTGGAATTTGTGCGTCAACCGATCAAGTTTCGACAGGGAGACTGCGATCATCTGGACCTCGCCAAAAGCAAGTCCATCCAGCGAGTCGTCGTCGCTCATGAGTTGCGCGGACGGATACACCTCGACCAAGACGCGCCCGGCAAGCCGCTCTCCGACCAATTGCCTGAAGCGCTCTGCCGCCTGGCCCTTTGGCGTGGCGGGTGCTGTTACATGCGGAAACTTGATCAGAATCGGTGCATCGGCCGATTGCTTCCCGCACCCTGCCATTAGCATGAGAACGCATATCATGGCCACGCTCCCGAGCCTGCTGGCCTTAAACATGTCTTGCTTCCTGATCATCATGATTTCCCCTTTTGTTCTCGATCTTAATGCTCCAAGACGGTAATGAATCCGCGCACACCTGTTTTCGCGACGACCGCAATCAGGCAAGCATTAACTCAGGCTGTTCGATGTATCGCTTTACGTGCTGCAGGAATTCCGCGCCCAGAGCGCCGTCAACAGCACGATGATCAACTGACAAGGTGCAACTCATGACCGTTGCAACAACAATCTCCCCGTCCCTGACAATCGGCCGCTTCTCGCCAGCGCCAACAGCCAGAATACAGGACTGTGGCGGATTGATAATGGCAGAAAACTCACGCACACCGTACATGCCAAGATTGGATACAGTAAAGCTGCCGCCTTTGTATTCTTCCGGCTTCAGTCGTCCCTCTTTGGCACGTGATGCGAGTTCCTTTATCTCAGCCGATATGGTTGCCAGGTCTTTGCTGTCGGCCTGAAACACGACGGGTGTAATCAGTCCCTTCGGCGTTGCGACAGCAACTGCTACGTTCACACTGGTGAACCGCAGCAGCGTATCTTCAGCCCAGCCGGAATTCGCTCCCGGCACATCACGCAGAGCCAAAGCACAGGCCTTGATGACAAAGTCGTTAACGGAAATTCTGGGCGCGTCTTTTGCCGACTCATTGAGTTGCCTGCGCGCCTCGAGAACATTATCCAGCTCACAATCGATCCTCAGGTAAAAATGCGGAATGTCTCTTTTCGCATCACCCAGGCGGCGAGCGATCACGGTCCGAATCTTGTCCGCCGGCATCCTTTCGAAGCTGCCGGCCGGCGGCAAATCGACTGTCGATTGCCGCGCGGCCGGGGCACTGGCTGGCGGGCTCGCCAGATCCTGCTTTTCGGCGCTTGCCTCAACATCGCCGAGGACAATGCGACCACCAGGGCCACTCCCCTCGACAGCGGCAAGGTCGATGCCGAGCTGATTCGCGATTCGGATGGCCACCGGACTGGCGAAGACGCGATCTCCCTGGTCAGCGTCAATGTCAGCAGCGGAAGTTCCTTGCTGGACGCGCTCAATGTCGTCTGCCGTTGCCGCTGAACTGCCTGGCACGATATCCGCTGCGTCTCGTTGGTGAGGGTCAAACCCCTCCAGTGCAGCCAGCGTCTCTCCCTCCAGAAGGAGTATGGCGATAGGCGTATCGACGCTGACTTCTTCGTCTCCCGCCGTTACAAGGATTTTGCCCAAGGTACCGGCATGTTCGGCCTGCATCTCGATAACGGCTTTGTCGGTGGACACCTCAGCAATGATGTCGCCGACCTCGATCTTGTCGCCGGGTTCCTTGAGCCATTCTTCTATAGTGCCGCCTTCAAAGTCAGCAGTCAGCGCGGGCAGTAATATCGCTTTTGGCAATGGAGTGAGTCCAGTTCAGGTTATTTATCAGTATTTGCCGGGATAAGCCGGGTGCCACAGGCGTCGTGACGTCTGTTTTTCATATCCCTTGCCGTCGGGGTAACTGATCAGTTCCAGTTGCATCCCCCACGGGGCGAGGAAGTAAATCCAGGTCTGTCCGGCAACCGGGCCCGTTGTGCGTACCGTCGGCTCGCCGAGTATCCTGACCTTCTTGCTCTTTAGAAAAGCAAGTGCTGCCTCGAAATCATCAACATAGAACGCCAGGTGATGGCCGCCAACGTCACTGTTTTTGGGCTGCACGGTGTTTTGGTCGGGTGCATCGTATTCGAAGATCTCAAAACTCGAGCCGTTCTTGCAGCGCAGGAACCACTGCTTTGTCATGACAGCACGCGGATGCACATCGAGGTGCGTCTGCATCCAGTCATCATCGGCTTGCATTGGGCCCAGCGTGTAAAATTTCTCGCAGCCGATAATGTTCACAAAAAAATCAACCGCCTGTTCCAGGTCCGGCACCGTAAAACCGATGTGGTCCGTTCCCCGCAGGCCTGGCAGTCCGTTCGTGAGCGGCTCCGTCACCGGCTGACCGCCACGAATGATCGACCCATGTCCGCGATCATGTTCGCAAAACCACTGCGTATTTCTTCTTTACCGACAAACGCGGCTCGTTCCAGTACTTTGGACACGCTGGGCGATGCTTCACCGCCGTGAATACGTTTAACCGGTTGATCCAGGTAGTCGAAAAACCGCCGTTGCAGCTCGTCGGTCACCATCGCGCCATAGGATGTTGTCAGGGGACCCTGTTCAAGCACGACAACATTGTGCGTTTTACGGACACTGTTGCCGATGGTCTCCCAGTCCAGGCCCGCACGATCCAACGACCGCAAATCAATAATTTCTGCGTCGATCCCCATTTCATTTGCAACCTCGATCGCTTTGGCCACCATCGCAAGATAGGTCAATACAGTGAATGCACCACCCCGGCGAACAACCTTGGCCTTACCCAGCGGTATGTAGTAATCAAAGTCGTCTTTGCTTCCCGGACCCACGCTTTGGTACAAGTCGACATGCTCAAGCATCATGACCGGGTCTTCGCACAACAGTGCACTGTTCATCAGACCCACATAGTCGAACGGCGTTGATGCGGCCACAATGCGCCAGCCAGGCCACATCGAAAACATGCCGGCCGGATCCATCGAGTGCTGCGAACCGTAGCCTGACCCAAGTGCAATCTTGGTGCGCAGGACGAGTGGCACATTGATATCGCCGCCGAACATGTGGCGTGCCTTTGCAATTTGATTGAAGAGCTGATCGGCCGCTACCAGCGAAAAATCGGGATACATCAGCTCGACGACCGGCCGGTAATGGCCGTCCATGGCAACGCCACCGCAAAGCCCAACGAAGCCGTGTTCTGCAATTGGCGTTGGAATACAGCGATCGGGCCAGCGATCCGGAATGCCCTTGGTCGCCCCGTTTGTACCGCCGCGCAGTTTGTGAATATCTTCGCCCATCACGAAATAGCGTTCGTCTGTTTCCATGCGGCGCACCATGACGGAGGCGATGGAGTCGATTAACTTGACGTCTTCAATTTTGCCCGGGTAAGTCTCCTGCTCGACAAAATCTATGGCGTTGAATTCTGCCAGGTCACCGCGCAACCCATGATCCCGGAAACTGACATCCGGCCACAACGAACTGACGATGGCACGCTTGCCACCTGCCGTTTCAGTTAACTGACGGGAAGCACCTTGTGCGGCCGTCTTTGCCCCTTCCCGGAGCAGGTCCAGTCCTTCCTCATCCAGCCAGCCGCGAGACATCATTTCCCGCTCCATTTGCTGCAATGGATCACGCTCCCTGGCCGCAGCCTCTTCCTGTTTGTTTCTGTAACCGAAGGCGCTACCCGGCAAGCCGCCGCCATGATGGTAGTAGCGGTACGTCTCAGCCTCCAGTACTGCCGGGCCCTTGCCGTTTCGGAGCAGCTTCAACACCGCTTTGGTCGCGGCGCGGACGGACATCGGATTCATGCCGTCTACACGAAAGGAGGGGATGCCAAAGCCGGGTCCACGCGATGACATGCGGGTCTCCCTGGCCTCTTCGGCCAGCGTGGTCGAGACCGCGTATTGGTTGTTTTCAATGAAGAAACAAATGGGCAAGTTGTACAGCGCCGCCAAGTTCAGCGATTCGAGTACGTTGCCGATGTGACAGGCCCCGTCGCCAAAGAAGGTGAATACGACCTCGCCTTTATTTTGTCGTTGCTTTGACCAGGCGGCACCATTGGCCAGTGGCACGCCACCGCCCACAATCGCGTTGGTGCCTATGACGCCGGCATCGACCCAGCGCAAATGCATGGACCCACCACGACCCTTGCAAAACCCTGGGCTCAAACCCAGAATTTCCGCCATCGTCCGATACAGCAGATCATTGACTGCAGCCGGTGCAGGTTCAATGCGGGGATCATAGCCATCTGCGTCAACGAAATTCAGGCTTTTGGAAAGAAACAGATGGTGGCCCCGATGGGGTCCGTTGATGGCATCGCCGGTACTGAGGAGCGACATCGCTGCAACCACGGCACCTTCCTGACCAACACTGACATGCATTGGACCGTGCGCGAGACCTTCGCGGTCGAGCGTCAGAATTTCTTCTTCGAAAGCGCGAATCAGGTGCATGTGATTCAGCATTTTTAATAGCGTTTTTGGTCCGGCTTCATCCCAATCGGACGGCGTCGCGGCTATTTCCAGCCACGGCGCATCAAACTCCAGGGATCTCGTTTCAGACATCTAACTATCCTGTATGTTTCGTTGGCCGACGCAGCGCTCTGGCGTGCTGCTACCAGTCAACGGCGATGTATCGTTTTTCCAGAAACTCATGCATGCCATCCTGGGACCCTTCACGACCAAGGCCGCTTTGCTTCATTCCACCGAAAGGCGCAGCCGGGTCCGATACGAAACCGCGATTGACGCCGATAATGCCGGCATCTATTTGCTGTGCCACTGCCAGCGCCCGACCAACGTTGTCGCTGAAAACGTAGGCAGCCAAACCGAAAATGGTTTCATTCGCCCTGCTGATCGCATCGCTCAAATCATCGAACTTGATGATCGGCGCGACCGGGCCAAAGATTTCTGTTTGCAGAATTTCCGCTTGTGGATCTATATTCGTCACCACCGTTGGCTCGTAAAAGAAGCCGGGACCCGGCGGACGTTTGCCGCCTGTCAGGACGTTTGCACCCCCTGCGACGGCCTCGTTGACGAGATGCTCAACCTTGTCGCGCGTACTCGCGTTGACCAGCGGGCCGACATCAACGCCTTCGTCCAGGCCCGGTCCGAGCTTGAGTTCCGCCATGGCGGCAGCAAACTTGTCGGCAAATTCATCGGCGATCGATGCATGCACGTAGAAACGATTTGCACCAATGCACGACTCACCGGCATTGCGCAATTTTGCAATCATCGCGCCGGCAACAGCGTTGTCGATGTCTGCATCGTCGAGCACGATGAATGGTGCATTGCCGCCCAGTTCCATTGAACAATTAACGATTCGTTCGCTTGCTTTGGCGAGCAGAACCCGTCCAACCTCGGTGGACCCCGTAAACGACAGCTTGCCGACCCGGCCGTCACTCAAGATTCGATTCGCTATCTCGGCGGAGCGACTGGAGGGGAAAACGTTCACGACGCCGGCCGGCACACCTGCATCGTGCAGCAATCCAGCGAGCGCCAGTGCGGTCAGCGGTGTCTCCGAGGCGGGCTTCAGTATGACGGTGCAACCCGCGGCTAACGCAGGGGCGATTTTTCTCGTGGCCATCGCTGCCGGAAAATTCCAGGGCGTGATCAGCAGCGATACCCCGACCGGGCTGTAATCGACCAGTATATTATTGGCGCCGGCGGGTGAGCGTCCGAATTGGCCCATCGTCCGCGGAGCCTCTTCCGCATACCAGCGGAAGAATTCTGCGGCATAGGCGACCTCGCCCAATCCTTCCGCGAATGTTTTTCCCTCTTCCCTGCAAATGATGGTGGCAAGGTCCTCTTTGCGTTCTATCATTAACTCGAATGCTTTGCGCAATATCTCGGCGCGCGCGCGCGGCGCGGTAGCGGCCCATTCAGCTGCGGCAGCAAATGCGGCATCCACCGCACGGGTCGCATCGGCCGCCGAACCGCTGGCTACAGTGGCGATAACCTGCTCTGTAGCAGGATCAACAACTGAGATCTGTTTTCCATCCGCGGATGGAACCCACTGCCCACCGATATACAGGTTCGTTGGAATGGAATTGATGAGTTCGTCGGACATGGTTTTATTTGCACACTAAAGGGTTGTTTCAGCGGGTTGCCGGGGTTCAGTACTGGTTGGCCACGAACAATTCCTGGGCCGGGAACAAGGTAATTACCTTGCAACCATCGTTTGTGACGATCACCTCTTCCTCTATCCTCGCGGCGCCATTGCCGTCTGCAGCCGGACAATAGGTTTCGAGCGCAAAAACCATGCCTTCCTGCAGTTCAAAGGGATTGTCGAAAGAGACCAGCCTGCTGATGATCGGGCGTTCGTGAAGTGCAAGGCCAAGGCCATGTCCGAACTGCAGCCCGAAGGCTTCCATTTCATTGGCAAAGCCGAATTCTTCTGCCTTTGGCCACAACGCCGCGATTTTGTCGGTCGTAAGTCCTGGACGGACCAGGGTGATCGCAGCATCCAGCCACTCCCGTGCCCGCTTGTAGGCATCCACTTGTGCCGGTGTCGACAAGCCCACATTCAGGGTGCGGTAATAGCAGGTTCGGTAGCCCATGTAGGACTGGATAATATCGAAAAACGCCTGATCTCCCGGGCGGTACATGCGATCGGTGAAGTTGTGCGGATGCGGTGAACAGCGCTCACCGGACACTGCATTGATGGCCTCTACGTCATCAGATCCGTTGTCGTAGAGAAATTTGTTGGCCAGAGCGACCATCTCATTTTCCCGCATCCCGGGCTTTAATTTATCGGCGATTAGCTGGTACGCACCGTCGACAAGGGCAGCCGACATGTTCAGGAGAATGAGCTCATCCATGCTCTTGATTTGACGCGCATCGAGAAACACTTGCTGTCCGTCGCGAATATCCAGTCCTTCTTGCTGCAGCGCGAACATCATCGGCGGTTCAACGATGTCGACGCCAATTGGCATGTCTGCGACACCTTCGATCTTGAGAAGATCATGAATTTCTTTCGCGGCATTCTTTAAAAGATCTGCTTCCACCGGCACCGAGCCACGCAATCCGAGCATGCCCGCTTTGCAATGATCGGGCTGCAGCCAGGGTGCATACAGACGATGGTGGGCTGCGGCCGAGCCAAAATCCCACAGATAGGGATTGGAATTGCCGGTGAAAAGTGCATAACGGCAAATCTTGTCGCGACTCCATTCGCCGATAACGCTGCTGGTCAGGTAGCGAATATTGTTGTTGTCGAAGCACAGCAAAGCGCCCAGATCCGAGTTCCGCAA
>SMVB01130490.1_pt1 | contig 13873 bp, 9 predicted proteins | sample 2456461 | NCBI WGS metagenome assembly SMVB01 (sample SAMN11095934, study PRJNA526329) | marine sediment metagenome | biome: Marine sediment; feature: Surficial sediment; material: Deep marine sediment; isolation source: Hadal surficial sediment | place: Pacific Ocean | collected 2014-05 | depth 0-1...
ACGCCGTCGAGCGCGGATAACACGCCGCCCAGCACGTGGTAGTGTCCTTTATGGGCGTGGGCGCGCTCAAGCGCCCATAGATCGGCGACATCTTCGACCACGCAAAGGATGCTGGCGTCGCGATTTTTGTCGCGGCACACGGCGCAGGGATCGATCGTGTCGATATTGCCGCAGCTTGAGCACGTCTTGACTGCCTTGAGGGCATCACCCAAGGCTTGGGTAAGCGGCGCCATGAGCGCGTCTTTTTTGTTGATCAGGGTCAAAGCGGCGCGCCGTGCCGAGCGGGGCCCGAGACCCGGCAATTTGGCCAAGAGTTGAATTAAGCGTTCGATTTCGGGACCAGCGGCGGATCCGGTCATGGGCGATTGCGCATCCTTACAACTGTCTTACGTTGGAAATTTAAGCCCTGGGGGCATGGCAAAGCCACCTGTCAATTTGGACATTTCTTCCGTTGCGCGGACTTCCGCTTTTTTCTTAGCGTCGTTATGGGCGGCCACGATCAAATCTTCGAGAATTTCGGCCTCTTCCGGTTTGAGCAGATCGGGATCGATCCTGAGCCGCTTGAGCTCACCTTTACCATTCATCACCGCCACAACCATTCCGCCGCCGCTCGTGCCCTCCACCTCCATGGCCGCGAGCTCACTTTGGATTTCACCCATGCGCTCTTGCAGCTCTTGGGCCTGCTTCATAATTTTACCTAGATCTTTCATATTCCCCCTGCCTCCGGCTGTCTTCCGATCCGTCGTCTTGGGACAAAGATGATTGGCGGCGCAAGCCAACGATTTTTGCGTCCGGAAAAAGTTGTAAGGCGGTTTCCACCAGCGGGTATTTCTTTATCGCCTCTAACTCGGTCGCGCGCTGCTTTTCCCTCTGGTCGCGGATTGTATCCCCGCCCGGTTCATTGGATACGATCGCGACCCATCTTGATCCCGTCCATTCGGTCAAAGTTTGAGCCATGCGGCCGGCCAAATTGTCCGGCGCGCCTTTCGCCGGCCGAAATTCAATCCGCCCCGGTTGGAAGCTTACCAGATGCACGAAGTCTTCCAATTCCGTGCGCAATCGGATGTCCCGCTTATGCTCGGCGAGTGCGATTACGTCGTCCAACGTTTTCAGTTGAATATCAGGTTGAAGCGCGGCATCGGCATCGAATGGTTCGTCCGCTACGGGTTCGAAAGGTTCCGCAGCGGCAAGAACCGTGTCGGTTGAGCGGACCCATGGACTGACACTGACACCGCTGCTGCTCGACTCGTCGCGCATGGCAAGATTGCCGTTACCGGTCTCCGATTCTGTCGCCGTGGTCGAGCGCTGCCCTTGGACCTTGGTTTGGCCGCGGTCTTTGGCGTCTTGAGGTTGCCCTTTGGTCAGTTTTCGTACGAGCTCGTCGGGCGTCGGCAAGTCCGCCGCATAGGTCAACCGGATCATCATCATTTCGGCCGCATCGAGAGGCCGCGGCGCATTTTGTGTCTCTTCTAAGCCTTTTAAGAGCAATTGCCAGAAACGCGTCAGCGTGCTCATGGTCAGTTTCGACGCCATATCGGTGCCGCGCGCCGATTGCGTTTGACTTAAGCCCGTTTCAAGGGACTCGGGCCCGGCCACCTTTAAGCGCGTTAGCCAATGGGTCAGTTCAAGAAGGTCGCGCAATAATTCCGCTGGATCGGCCCCGCGATCATATTGATGGCGCATCTCTTTCAACGCGTCTTTAATGTTGCCGGCGAACAAATGTTCGAGCAAATCAAGAACCCGTTCCCGGTCGGCGAGACCCAGCATGTCGCGCACATCATCCTCTGTGATCGCCTTGCGGTCTGCTGTCGCTTGAGCAATGGCTTGGTCGAGCAAGGAAAGTGCATCGCGCACCGAGCCTTCCGATGCGCGCGCAATCAGCGTTAAGGCCGTTTCGGCCACATCAACGCCCTCTTTCTTCGCAACACTTGCCAGATGTGCCACCATCTGCTGCGGCATGACGCGCTTTAAGTCGAAACGTTGGCACCGCGACAATACCGTAACCGGCACTTTGCGCACTTCGGTGGTGGCGAAGATGAACTTCACATGCTCGGGCGGTTCTTCCAAAATCTTGAGTAAGCCATTAAACGCCGCCTTGGACAGCATGTGCACTTCGTCGATGATGTAAACTTTGAACGGGGCCGATGCCGGCTTAAACTGCGCGGCTTCGATTATTTCTCTGACATCATCAATGCCTGTACGCGAGGCGGCATCCATCTCCAACACGTCTAAATGACGGGATTCGGCAATGGCATTGCAGTGAATACTCGGTTGATCGAAAATTAAGGTCGGTATCGAGGTACCTTTGTCGTCCGTGTAATTGAGGGCACGGGCGAGCAAACGTGCCGTCGTGGTTTTGCCGACACCGCGTACGCCGGTCAGCATGTAAGCGTGCGGAATGCGGCCTGTTTCGAACGAGGCTTTGAGCACGCGCACCATGGCCTCCTGGCCAATCAGATCGTCAAACGATTGTGGCCGGTATGTGCGTGCCAGAACGCGATAGGTGCCGGGTGGGGTGTTGCCCGCTTTGTCGTTCTTGCCCATGAGGATCCGTTGTCACCAGAAAAGCCCCGTTGCCTTGGGGCTTGAAAGCGAAGTGGGAAGCTGAACAACAACCCGAACAAAACTCGTTACGGCTGCTTCCTTCCGGATCTGACCGGGTTGGCGAGATGTCCGTCTGTCGCCAACTTCCCAAAGATCAATATCCAATGTGCGCCCGACCAAAGCAAGGGGTCTGTCGGTGCGCGAGGCCGTCAAGACGTATTGCCCGGGACCGTTCAACGTGTAATTCTGCGCCGCGTTTTTGGCGCGAATCGACACTTTGACGAAGGTCCCGTTGGAAACTCCATGCCCATTGCGACCAATCCAAATATTTTCGCGAACAATCCGCTCGACCGTGGCGCAGATAAACGTACGGATCCGGAATGGCTTGCGGCGCGGCTCAACGATTCCTCAAGCCTTATTGTCCCTTTTTGGCGCCTCAATCCGTTTGTTCTACCCTCGAAGACGCCCGATAAACCCGGCGCGATCGGTTGGATCAGACCGGGCGTGAGGGGTGATCTGGCGCCGCAAGAGGCGATATGGGTTTTTCTTGGAATCGATGACCATATTGCACATTTCGCGCTGGATATTTCTGCTGCCGGAGATCCGGAACGCAGCGGACCCCTTGCCGGGCTGGGCACGTTTTTAAACTTAAAAGACATCGCCCCGCAGCTGGCAGCCGGCGATGCGGCTATTTTGGCCCAAGCAAAAGCGCTGATCGATTGGCATTCCCGCCATCCATACTGCGCGGCCTGCGGAGAAAAGACAAAGTTGGCCGATGCCGGATATCGACGCATATGCGATCACTGTAACGCCGAGCATTTTCCGCGTACCGATCCGGTTGTCATTGCGCTCGTGGTTAGCGGCAATAAATGTTTGTTGGCCCGTAATGCGGCCTGGCCGGCCAATATGTATTCGGCCCTGGCCGGTTTCTTGGAGCCGGGCGAATCGATCGAGGAGGCTGTTGTGCGCGAAGTTCGAGAAGAAACGGGTATTGAGGTCGGTAAGGTTCGCTACCACTCGACCCAACCTTGGCCTTATCCGTCTTCACTGATGATCGGTTGTATTGCGGAAGCGGAGACCGAGCAGATCACTATCGACGGACGGGAAATAGCCGAGGCGCGGTGGGTTGATCGATCGGCGGCGCGAAAAATGCTGGATGGCGAGCGCCAAGACAACATGTGGGCGCCACCTCCCATGGCGATCGCCCATCAGCTCATTCGCAGCTGGGTCTTCGAGGGAGCGGAAGGTAAGACCGATTACAGCGCTTATGATTAGAGCGCATTCAGGAAAAGTGGACACCGGTTTTCCGTCCGAATGCGCGACAAAACAAAGACTTAGAGCACGTTAGCGATTCCATCTTTTGTGAACGTGCTCTAGTGATCGCCGTTACACCTGATCACGCATTTTTTGTCGATAGGGATCGGCCAGGTAGACGCCAAGCACGTTTAATTCGCGGGTAAAGAACTCTAATTCTTCCAGCGCTAAACGCACGTTTTTTTGTTCAGGATGCCCCTCGATGTCGGCATAAAACTGAGTCGCCAGAAAGGAACCTTCAAGCTGATAGGATTCGAGCTTTGTCATATTGACGCCATTCGTCGCGAAGCCGCCCATCGCTTTGTAAAGTGCGGCGGGAACATTGCGTACTTTGAAGACAAAGGTCGTGATGGTTGGCCCCTGATCCAGATCGGCGTCGTCGGGTTCGGCAGCAAGGACCAAGAACCGAGTTGTGTTATGGCCGGCATCTTCGACATTCTCCTTAAGAATATCGAGGCCATAAATGTCCGCGGACAATTGTGAGGCGATAACCCCGATCGATCGGTCTTGGCTTTCAGATACTTGACGTGCGGCACCCGCCGTATCGGCCGTGACGTGGGGTACGATCCCGAGTTCTTGAATCAAGTCGCGGCACTGGCCCAATGCCATCGTATGACTCCAAATCGATTTGAGCCCTTTTAGCGAGGCACCTTTAGGCGCCATTAATTGGTGCCGGATAGGCAGGAACCGCTCGCCGACGATATAAAGCCCCGAATCGGGCAAAAGATGATGAATATCGGCGACCCGGCCGGCGATCGAGTTTTCGATCGGAATCATACCGTAGCGTGCGCGGTTTTCGGTGATCGCGGCCAACGCGTCGTCAAATGTCGGGCTCGGCAGTACCGCCATGGCCGAAAAGAATTCTTGGCATGCCAAATGGGAATAAGCTCCCGGTTCGCCCTGAAACGTTATGGCATTGTCACCTGACGATCTTTTGACCATGTTTTTTACCGAGTGAGGGCGCGGCGTGCCCGCTCCAAATCCGCGGGAGTATCGACACCGGCTGGGACCGTGTCAACGAATGCCACATCGATACGCATGCCCGCCTCGAGCGCGCGCAATTGTTCCAACCGTTCGCGTTTCTCCAACGGGGAGGGGGGCAATTCGACGAACCGCTCAAGGGCGGCGCGGCGAAACCCGTAAATGCCAATATGATGATAAAGCGGGCCGTCGCCATAAGGCGCTGTGGTCCGTGTGAAATAGAGCGCGCGACCGACCCGGTCACCGGATTGACGCGCGATGATCGCCTTTACCACATTGGGATCAGAGCGTTCCGATGGGTCGGTAATTTCGGCGGCCAAGGTTACGATGTCCGCCTGGCTACCCGCCAAACCCGCCGCCAGATCTCGGATCAAACCTGGTTCGAGGGTGGGCAAGTCACCCTGAAGATTGATGATGCCGTCATATTGTCCCTCCGGATCGACCTTTTGGACGGCGTCGTAAACGCGGTCCGATCCGGACGGCAAATCCGGCTCGGTCAACACCGCCTCGCCGCCGGCCGCCAAGACAGCCGCCGCAATTTCATCAGCGGCGGCGGCGACCACGACCCGGCCGATATCGGCTTCTTTGGCGCGCCGCCAGACATGAACGATCATGGGCTCACCGGCAATATCGGCGAGCGGTTTGCCGGGCAGCCGAGTTGAGGCCATACGTACCGGAATAACGACAATAAAGCGCATAGGATCAGCCTAGGGTCTTTACGGTTTTGATGGAATCAAAACCCGACCCTAAGTTATTGATTTATCGTGTTTCCGGACGGAAAACCGGTGTCCACTTTTCCTGGAAACACTCTAATACAGCATGTCTGAGGAAATCGAAATCCTGTGGCATGGTGTTTATGGATTTGTGGTTAAGCCTATCTGAGCCATATTCCTCAAGTTGGATCGGTTGTGGCAAGCGGGGTCGCCGACGCTGACCTGCCGACTTTGTTGGCCGGTGCCGATGTGGCCAAAGGTCAACACGTGCCATTTTCGGCTATTTTGCCGCCATTCTTTGGCCGTTTTGCCGTGGGATCAATCGAGTTATCGGCCAAGTCGGCCTGAAATCAGCTGTGCGGGGCAACAGGCGTGCTTGGCGATCTAAGCTTAAATCCTTAGGGTCCTTCCGGTTTTGATAGAATCAAAGCCGGACCCTAAGGTGTTGTTTTGTCGTGTTTCCGGACGGAAAACCGGTATCCACTTTTCCCGGAAACACTCTAGGCTGCAGGGCCAAATAACAGATTCGATTGGTTGATCAAACGACGTGACCTTACCCCGACAAGATGGCAGCAATGCTAGAGCGTTTCCGAACTTAACAGAATCGCGAAAACGCTCTAAGTCCTTGTTTGGTCGCATTTTCTTAACGCGAACCGGTGTCCACTTCGCTCGAAAATGCTCTAAGTGGGATGATCGCCGGGCCGTGACGGCTTGGCTTCGAACCCCCGTGTTTCTTTGGATTTTTCTCGTTGTCTTGCCGTTTGCCGACATCGGCCGGGCCCAGACCGATGGGGTGCCATTGGCCGCGCCAACCATTGCCGTAGACAGCGAGGTGGTTTTCAACACTCGCACGACTCACGCGCTTTCTCTGTTCGGTACCGCAAAATACCCGGAAGACTTCCAACATTTCGACTATGTCAACCCTGACGCACCCAAAGGAGGACGGGTCAGGTTGATCGGCATGGGCAGTTTCGATTCGCTTCATCCTTTCGTCACGCAGGGCAACTCGGCGCTTGGTTTGGGTCGGATCTACGACACATTGATTTCCCGTTCGCTAGACGAGCCGGCCACTCAATATGGTCTTTTGGCCGAGAGCATCGAAATACCGGACGATTATTCTTGGGTGACATACACCCTACGCGAAGGCGCCCGCTGGCACGACGGCACACCCGTGACACCCGAAGATGTTATTTTTTCGCTCAATATACTGAAGGACAAGGGCCAACCATTTTATCGGTTCTATTATCAGAACGTTGTGGAAGCTCGGAAGGTCGGCGAAAGGTCCGTTAAATTTATCTTCGGCGAAGCGGGTAACCGTGAATTGCCCCTGATCACCGGTGAGTTGGTGATTTTTCCGAAACATTATTGGGAAGCAACGGATGAAGACGGCAACCCACGCGATTTTTCAAAGAGCACCCTGGAACCGCCTTTGGGAAGCGGGCCTTATCGTGTGGGGAAATTCGAGCCGGGACGATTTATCGAGTTTGAGCGGGTTGAAGATTATTGGGGTGCGGCACTGCCCATTAATATCGGCCAGCATAATTTCGATTACATCCGATACGAATATTATAGAGACAGTGAAGTCTCACTTACGGCGTTGTTTGCGGACGAATATGATATTCGCGTCGAGAATAGTGCGAAAATGTGGGCAACGCGTTATGACGCACCCCCCGTCAAAGACGGCCGCATAAAAAAAGAGCTCATTGCGGACCAGAATCCGGCCCCCATGCAGGGCTGGTTCATAAATACACGGCGCGACAAATTCAAAGACCGGCGTGTGCGCGAAGCTCTAAGCCTCGCCTTTAATTTCGAGTGGGCCAATAAACAACTCTTTTACGGTCAATATGTTCGCCTCAACAGTTATTTCGATAATTCTAAACTTGCCTCACACGGCCTGCCGACGGCGCAGGAGCTGGCGCTTTTAGAGCCCTACCGGGATCAATTGCCGGAGGAAGTTTTCACGAAGGAGTTTCGAGCGCCGCAAACCGATGGCTCCGGCACCTATCGGGCCAATTTGGCGAAAGCCATAGAATTATTGGGCCAAGCCGGTTGGTCGATCCGGGACGGTCTCATGACCAACGATGAAACCGGCCAGCCGCTGACAATCGAATTTTTATTGGTGCAGCCCAGCTTTGAGCGGGTCGTTCAACCTTATTTGCGCGATCTGGAAAAGATCGGCATCGAAGGGTCGATCCGGTTGGTCGACGTGGCGCAATATGAGAATCGATACGAGAGTGCCGATTTTGATTTGATTGTTTTCTCGGCACCACAGTCCTTGTCACCCGGCAACGAACAGCGCGAATATTGGGGGTCGGAAGCGGCCGACCGGCAAGGCAGCCGCAATGTTGCCGGCGTCAAGGATCCGGTGGTCGATGGCTTGATCGAGAAAATCATTTTTGCGGCCGACCGCGAAGCCTTAACAACCGCCGTGCACGCGCTTGATCGGGTTCTTTTGTGGGGTCATTACGTGGTGCCCCAATGGTATGCCAGCGGCGATCGCTATGCCTATTGGGACCGGTTCGGCAGGCCGGAGAATGTGCCGCCTTATGATCCCGGCATTCCGGACATCTGGTGGTATGTGGGCGAAGCGAGCGCATCCGGCAATGAGGCGGAAGAAGCAGAATTGGGCGGTGGCCAATCCCATGGGGTCATGGCCGCTGACGGCGACGCTGCAGGAAACGATGGGCTATGAAATCATTCGTCTCCGGTGTTTTTTTCTTGGTGGCGCTAACAGGGGCGGCGCTAACAGCTATGGCGCCCGCTTGGGCGCAGTCGTCCGATAGTACCGTCACTCACGGCCTATCGATTTTTGGCGATCTCAAATATGCCGAAGACTTCCAACATTTCGACTATGTCAATCCGACGGCTCCCAAGGGTGGCCGCCTCTCGACCATGCCCCTGAGTGGCCTGACCACCTTTGACAGTTTCAACGGCTTCATTCTGAAAGGCGATTCGGCCGAAGGTGTCACATTGGCGGGCGGCGAGCCGGCGAGCCTTATGTTCGACAGTCTTATGGTGCGGGCCGGCGACGAACCGGATGCGGTTTACGGGCTTGTGGCGTTCGAGGCGGAATTGGCCGACGATCGCTCTTGGGTCACATTCCGATTGAGGTCGGAGGCCCGTTTTTATGATGGATCGTCTTTGACAGCAGAGGATGCTGTTTTTTCCTTCAATATATTGAAGAAGGAAGGCCATCCCATTTACCGAATGAATCTGCGCGACGTCGTGTCGGCTGAAGCGCTCGGCCCCTATGAAGTGCGTTACACGTTCGAAAAACAAGCGGTGACGCGCGACCTGCCGCTCATTGTGGCGGAACTTCCAATTTTTTCCCGGGCCTATTATGAAAATCGGCCGTTCGGCGATTCCTCACTGGAACCGCCGCTTGCTAGCGGGCCCTATAAGGTCGCCAGATTCAAGCAAGGCACCTTCGTCGAATATGAGCGCGACCGCGACTATTGGGCGAAGGATTTACCGGTCAATGTAGGGCGCTGGAATTTTGACACAATCCGCTTTGATTATTTCCGAGATCGGAATATTGGTTTTCAAGCTTTTAGCGCTAACGTATATGACATGCGCGAAGAATTCACCTCGCGCATTTGGGCCACTCAATATAACTTTCCTGCGATGCTTGATGGTCGTGTGATCCAACGCACCATCCCGGACGAAAATCCCTCGGGCGTACAAGGGTGGTTCTTCAATACACGACGGCCCATGCTTTCCGATCCCCGCGTGCGGCAGGCTATTGATCTTGCCTTCGATTACGAGTGGACCAACAAGACCCTGTTTTATGGAATCTATGATCGCACCCGTAGCTATTTTCAGGGCTCTTCGGTGCTCGAAGCAAAAGCCGCCCCGACGCCCGGCGAGCTCACCTATCTTGAGACCTACCGCGAAATACTTCCGGCAAAGCTTTTCGAGCGCGCCTACCTGCCGCCTGTGACCGACGGGTCGGGGCGAAATCGTCAAAACTTGCGGGCGGCTCAAACCTTATTGGTGGCGGCGGGATGGACTTTGCTAGAGGGCCATCTTGTAAATGAGCAAGGCGATCTGTTTGAAGTGGAATTTCTTAATTTTGAGCCGTCGTTCGAGCGGATTGCCGGGCCGTTCGTGCAAAACCTCTCTCTTCTCGGCATTGAAGCTAAAATTCGACTGGTCGATCCGGCGCAATACCAAAGACGTGTGGAAGAGTTTGATTTCGATATTACGTCGCGGCGTTATAGCCAAAGCAATACGCCGGGGGTCGAGCTTCGAAACTATTTTGGTTCCGTGGCAGCCGACCTAGCTGGAACGCAAAACTTGTCGGGCGTTAAGGATCCGGTAGTGGATGCGCTTATTGAAGCGGTTATGAGCGCGAGATGCCGGCAAGAACTTAATGATGCGGCACGCGCGCTTGACCGTGTCTTGCGTGAAGGCCATTACTGGGTCTCCCATTGGAGCAAGGCGGCGCATCATTTGGCTTTCTGGGACAAATTCGCTTGGCCGGATGTCAAACCAAAATTTCAGCGCGGCGTATTTGACACTTGGTGGTTAAAAGAGGCAAAAGCAGCGGCAGACTCGCAAGCGGTGGACGAGGACTCATAAAGGCCTATGCTGGCTTACATCATAAGACGGCTTCTTCTCATGGTGCCGACTTTGTTCGGGATCATGTTGGTTTCCTTCACCGTCATCCAGTTTGCACCGGGCGGGCCGATCGAACGAATCCTTGCTCAGATTCAAGGCACCGATGTGTCGGCGACGGCGCGCATCGGCGGATCGGCATCGGGTGATCTGGTGTCGCGCGGGCCGCAACAGGCGTTACGCGCCGGGACATCATCTATTACCAGCAAGTATCGAGGTGCCCAAGGGCTCGACCCGGAATTTATCGAGGAATTGGAGCGGCAATTCGGTTTCGATAAACCCGTCCACGAGCGCTTTTTCATTATGGTTTGGGATTTTATTCGCTTTGATTTCGGCGAAAGCTATTTCCGAAATGTGCGTGTGATCGATCTGATATTGGAAAAGTTGCCCGTGTCGATTTCGCTCGGGCTGTGGTCCACATTCCTCATTTATCTCATCTCAATTCCGCTCGGCATTCGCAAAGCCGTTAATGACGGCAATACTTTCGATGTTTGGACGAGTGCCGTGATCGTAGTGGGCTACGCGATTCCCGGCTTTCTGTTTGCGGTCCTTTTAATTGTGCTTTTTGCCGGCGGCAGTTATTTCGACTGGTTTCCGCTTCGGGGACTGACATCGGATTATTGGGACGAGCTCAATTGGTTCATGAAAATGGCCGATTATCTCTGGCATCTCATCCTGCCGATTGCCGCCTACACCATTGGGGGGTTTGCCACCATGACTCTCCTGACCAAGAATTCCTTCTTGGATGAAATCCAGAAGCAGTATGTGGTCACGGCACGAGCCAAAGGGTTGAGCGAGCGGCGCGTGCTTTACGGGCACGTTTTTCGCAATGCCATGTTGATTATTATTGCGAGTTTTCCGGCCGCTTTCTTCGGTATTTTCATCACTGGATCGCTTTTGATAGAGACGATTTTTTCACTCGATGGGCTGGGACTTCTGGGCTTCGAATCCCTGGTCAATCGGGACTATCCGGTGGTTTTCGGCACGCTCTTCATCTTTTCGCTTTTGGGCCTTGTGATCACGCTGATTGCCGACCTGACTTACACGTTGATCGACCCGCGCATCGACTTCGAAAGCCGGGAGGTGTAGGGGGTGGTTGCGGTGGAGCGGCAAAACGCGGAAGACGTTCGCACCGGTGCCCAAAATGGTGCGCCACGCCGTGTTTCTCGTCTGAGTCCCATGAACCAACGGCGCTTGAGAAATTTTAAGGCCAATAGACGCGGATATTGGTCTTTGTGGATATTCCTGGCGCTTTTTTTTGTGACGCTGATCGCTGAATTTATCGCTAACGATAAGCCGTTACTTCTTAAATATAATGACGAATTTTATTATCCCGTGTTTGTCGACTACCCGGAGTCGATTTTCGGTGGGTTCTATGCCAAGACGGATTACAAGGACCCGTTCATTCAAGAGCAGATTGAAAAAGCCGGCGGGTGGATCATATGGGCACCTATCCGCTACAGCTATAAATCGATCAACAGAGAGGCGGTGCAGGCTTTTCCCTCCAGACCGACCTTAGACAATCTTTTAGGGACGGACGATCAGGGCCGTGATGTGATGGCCCGGCTTATTTATGGCTTTCGCATATCGGTGCTTTTTGGCTTAACGCTGACGTTGATATCGTCGGTGATTGGTGTCGCAGCCGGCGCGGTGCAAGGTTATTTCGGCGGTTGGACCGATTTGTTGTTTCAACGCTTTATCGAGATCTGGTCCAGCGTGCCGCAACTTTACCTGATCATTATTATTGCCGCAATTATCGAACCCAATTTCTGGATCCTTTTGGGCATTCTTTTGTTGTTTAGTTGGGTATCATTGGTTGGCTATGTGCGAGCTGAGTTCCTGCGCGGTCGAAATCTTCTTTATGTCATGGCGGCGCGCGCCATGGGCGTGGGCAATGTCAAGATTATGTACAAACATTTGTTGCCTAATGCCATGGTTGCAACGCTCACGTTCTTGCCGTTTCTGTTGAACTCATCGATCACCACCTTAACGGCCCTTGATTTTTTGGGCTTCGGCCTGCCGCCGGGATCGCCCTCTTTGGGCGAACTTTTGAAGCAGGGCAAAGACAATCTTCAAGCACCGTGGCTTGGTGTTACGGCCTTCATGGCGATTGCCGTTATGCTCAGCCTTCTCATTTTCATTGGCGAAGCGGTGCGTGATGCCTTCGACCCGAGAAAGATCTGGACATGAGCGAACCGTTACTCGACGTCAGGAATTTATCGGTCAATTTCACCGTCGATGGCCAGATTACGGAGGCGGTGAAGAACGCGTCCTTTTACATTAATAAGGGCGAGACATTGGCCCTGGTGGGCGAGTCCGGCTCGGGAAAGACCGTCAGCGCCCTATCGATCATGAAATTGTTGCCTTATCCGGCCGCAAGCCATCCCGGCGGCGAGATCTTTTTTAAAGGTGAGGATTTGATGCAGGCCGATAAGGCTGCCCTGCGCCGGGTTCGCGGCAATCAAATTTCGATGATTTTTCAAGAACCGCTCAGTGCGCTTAACCCCCTGCATACGGTGGAAAAACAAATAGGTGAGATTCTCGAAGCCCATCAGGGACTAAGCGAAAACGCGGCGCGGGCACGCACGCTTGAGCTCATGACGCGGGTTGGCTTGCCCGAGCCCGAACGGCGCCTTGGTGCCTATCCCCATCAGCTTTCCGGCGGTCAGCGCCAGCGCGTCATGATTGCCATGAATTTAGCCAATGAACCGGATTTGCTCATTGCCGATGAGCCGACCACGGCCCTTGATGTTACCGTGCAAGCGCAAATTCTGAACCTTCTAAAGGACTTGCAGGCGGAATTCGGCATGGCGATGCTGCTGATCACCCACGACCTTGGCATCGTGCGCAAGATGGCCGACCGGGTTTGCGTCATGACTGAGGGAGAAATCGTCGAGCGCGGCGATACGGAGGAGATATTCCAGTCGCCGCGCCATGCCTATACCCAAAAGCTGCTGGCGGCGGAGCCTAAGGGCGATCCGCCTCAAACGGACCCGTCGGCGCCGACACTTTTAAAAGCGGAACATCTGCGTGTTTGGTTCCCCATAAAGAAGGGCGTTCTAAGGCGTACGGTCGATCACGTGAAAGCGGTCGACGATATTTCGTTCGAGCTCAAGCGGGGGCAAACATTGGGCATTGTGGGTGAATCCGGTTCCGGAAAAACCACATTGGGTCTTTCCCTACTGCGCCTGATTTCGAGTACCGGCCGTATTAGATACAAGGCGCAAGACATCCAAGACGCCAAATCGAAAGACATGCGTCCCTTGCGCAAAGAAATGCAGGTTGTGTTTCAAGACCCGTTCGGCTCCTTGAGCCCGCGTTTGTCTGTAGGCTCCATCATTATGGAGGGCCTGGTGGTCCACGGCGGTGCGCCGGTCGGCGACGCGCGGCGCGAATTCATCGGCCAAGCGTTGCAAGAAGTAGGGCTCGATGCGGATTCTCAAGACCGCTTCCCCCATGAATTTTCCGGCGGTCAACGGCAGCGTATCGCCATTGCCCGAGCCATCGCGCTCAAACCTGAATTCGTGATGCTTGATGAACCGACCAGCGCGCTCGATATGTCGGTGCAGGCACAGATCATCGATTTATTACGCGATCTGCAGAAACGCCACAATCTGGCTTATTTGTACATCAGTCATGACCTTAAAGTGGTGCGCGCCATGGCCAATTATCTTTTGGTCTTGAAGGACGGCAAGATTGTCGAG
>SMVB01388888.1_pt1 | contig 13869 bp, 12 predicted proteins | sample 2456461 | NCBI WGS metagenome assembly SMVB01 (sample SAMN11095934, study PRJNA526329) | marine sediment metagenome | biome: Marine sediment; feature: Surficial sediment; material: Deep marine sediment; isolation source: Hadal surficial sediment | place: Pacific Ocean | collected 2014-05 | depth...
CCCGCGAGGGTGCTCGAAGACCTGCCCGGATCGGAAGTCTTCGAGGCTTCGACCGTAGGTCGGCCGTCGGACTCGATCGAGGTCGATCGCGACGGAGGGAGCCAACTCGGGCATCGGCCGCAGCGGGATTCTCAAGAAGTCGCCCCCTTCGCCTCGGGCAGGCCCTCCAACAGCGATCGAGCGATGACCTTCAGAGCCAGGATCTCCTCGCTGCCCTCGAAGATCGAGAGGACCCGCGCATCGACGAAGTAGCGGCTGACGGCACTCTCCTCGGCATAGCCCATGCCGCCGTGAATCTGCATGGCCTCTCGGCTGACCCATTCGGCGGCACGGCTGGCGAGCAGCTTGGCCATGCTTGCCGCGACGTCGCCGGTGCCTCGATCCATCAGCGCGGCGGCGCTGTAGGTGTACATGCGCGTGCCGTGAAGCAGCGAAGCCATCCGCGCCAGCTTGATCCGAATGAGCTGGTAGTCGGCGATCGGGCGTCCGAAGGTGCGGCGTTGATGGGCGTACTCGAGCGCCTCTTCGAAGGCCGCCTGCATGACGCCGACGGCGCGGGCGGCGGTCTGGATGCGACCGCCGGCGAAACCGGCCATGGTCAGGTAGAACCCCTTGCCCTCGCCGGCGTCGCCTCCCACCAGGGCCTCGGGTGGAACCAGGAAACGGTCGAAAGCGCATTCGTAGGAGTGCATTCCTCGGTATCCGAGGGTGGCGATCGCCCTGCCCTTGAGGCTGCCACCGGTCGCCTGGCTCACTTCGAAGTCGTGGCCGTCGAAGGAGGGCTTGCTGACCAGGAAGAGAGACAGACCGCGGTGTTTTTGCTCCTCGGTGCCGGTCCGAGCCAGGACCATCAAGACGTGTGCCCGGCCGGCGAAGGTACTCCACATCTTGGCGCCGCTGAGGTGCCAGCCTTCGTCGCTGCGCACGGCGCGCAGTTGTATCGAGGCGACATCGGAACCGTGATCGGGCTCGGTGACGGCGACGGCGCACAGGCTCTCGCCACTTGCCAGCTTCGGTAGCCACTCCGATTTCTGCTCCTCCGTGCCACCGGCGAGTAGCGCTCGCGCCAGGACCTCGGGGCGGGTGATGAGGCTGCCGGCGGCACCTAGCGAGCCGCGAGACAGCTCTTCGGTGGCGAGCAGCATGCTCAGGCAATCGGGCTCGGCGTCGCGGCTGAGACCGCCGTAGCGCTCTGGAATAGAGAGTCCGAAACAACCCATCTCGGCGAGTCCGTCGAGAATCGCGTCGGGGATCGCGGCGTCTTGACGGTGGATGTCTTCGGCCAGCGGTCGTACGACGGTGTCGGAGAAGGAGCGGTAGCTGTCGCGCAGGAGACGGTGGGGTCCGTCTAGCAGGTCGTGCCCGATGCGGGGCCCCTCCCTGAGGACTCGCTTGCCGAGAGCCTCTTCCACGGTCGAGCTCAGCTGGGTCGTCGAGAAGCGAGTCTCGTCGGGGGTCGCGCTATCGATGCGAAGCTCGGCAAAGGCGGGTCCGCACCGAGACTGGTGGCCGTGAATGGCGCGAGCAGCGAAATGGAGGGAGAGCTCGCCCTCGAGAGTCGACGTGTCTGCCTCTACCAGAAGCTCTTCCGCTGCGGCAAGTTCCGCGGCGCTGCGTGCGGCGTCGTAGCAGATCTGCTGGTACGGATCGCCGCCGTCGACCGCGGGAGCCGATTCCGAGGTGGATCTCACCTTCACCGCGCGGAGCAGGGAGTCGAGGGTCGAGTGCGCCGCACGAAGGGCACGACGCCCCTCTTCCACGACATCGGTCGCTCTCTCTGAGCCCATCGCTAGTGAGCCGCTTGGAAGAATCGGCTCTCCGACTCGCTGTCGATCGCGCCTCCGTATACGCGCGCCGCTTCCAGGAGGCGCCAGGCTTCGCGGTAGGTGGCACGGTCGTGCAGGTCGCCGTCGTATTGGATCGGCCCCCAGTCGGCGTCCTGAGCCGCACACAGAATGGCGCCGGCGTTCTCGATGCCGGAGAAGTCGGGCTGCATGGCCTCGAGGATCGGCTCGATCTGCAGCGGGTAGATGCTCCACATGCGCAGGAATCCGTATTCCTCACGGGCCCGCCGGGCATCCGACAGGGTGCGCTCTCGATCGCGGATGTCGAGGGTGACGTTGTGAGCGGGCACGATGCCGTTCGCCAAGGCCGCGGCGACTACCTCTGCCTTGCCGCGTGCGACCAGACGGTGCTCGAACTGGCCCGGGGAGCGCATGGCCGACGACGGAATGGCCCCCTGATGGCCGCTGACGAAGTCCATGAGACCGAAGTCGAGGACTTCGATCCACGGTAGCTCGGCGATCTTCCAGACTTCGCGTAACGCTCCCTGCGTCTCGATGAGGACGTGAATCGGCAGCACGCGGTCGACGCCGAGGTCGCGACAGGTGTTCTGAATGAACTCGATCATCTCGGCGATCTGGTCGGCGGCGGTCGGTTTGGGGATCGTGATGTAGGCGACCTCGTCGCCGGCGCCCTGCACCAGCAATTCAACGTCGCGGCGCCAACTGGGATGGTCGTGGCTGTGGATGCGTACTCCGGTCCGGCGATGGTGATTCGCATCGCTGTGCAACTGATCGACCACCATTTGCATGTGGTCTTCTTCGTGTCCCGCCGGAGCGCCGTCTTCGCAGTCAGCGGTGATGTCGAACCGACCTCCGAGCTCGTTCTGAAGCTGCAGCGCTTTGGCGATGCGTTTCTCGACTCCGGCAAAATGTTCGCAGGCGGACAGAACCGGAATCGGGCGCTCGCCTTGAAAAAGGACCTCGCTGGGATGCAGTGGCATCGTTGTCTCTCCTCTAGAAGAATAGGGTCTCAGGAGAACGCTTCGAAGAGCTCTTCGAACGCCTTGAGTTGATTGCCGACCGCCGAGGACGGCACCAGGATGGGGGTGCGAATGCCGCTCGAGAACCAGCGCTCGACGCCGTCGCGCACCTTGGCGGCGGAGCCGAAGAGAGTGCAGTCGGCGAGCCAGCGGTCGCTGAGACACTCGGGGATGCGCTCCGGTTGACCGTCGGCGATCGCCTGCTCGACGCCTTCCATCTCTTCGACGTAGCCAGCGGCCTTCCAGTAGTTGCGATAGTTCGGCAGCTGGGCGTAGCCCGTCAGAGTGCGCCGATTCACCGTCGCCGCTGCGGCCTCGTCGTCGTGGATGCAGGTCGGGATCATGTTGCCGATGAAGAAGGCCTCGTCGTTGCGGGCGGCCGCGGGCAGCACCGAGAGTGAATGGGCCATGTGCGATCGGCTGCCGTTGGCGAACACCATGCCGTTCGAGATCTCGCCGGCGACGCCGATCATGCGATCCCGTAGGGTGGCGAGCACGATGGGCGGCAACTCGCCGGCCCGCGGCACCGCGCGAAGCTCCTCGACGAAGTTGCGAATGTCCTCGAGCGGTTTGCCGACGCTGACCCCGAGGCGCTCGTGGCTGGGGCCGTGGCTGACTCCGACGCCGAAGAGGAAGCGACCGCCGGATATTTCGTGAATGAAAGAGGCTGTCTGCGCGAACTCGGTGACGTGGCGGCTGTAGAGGTTGACGATGCTGGTACCGAACTGGATGCTCTCGGTCTCCAAGGCGATGGCTTCGCACAGTGCGAGGCCGTCGCCTAGGCTCGGGCAGTAGATGCCGCTGAATCCCCGTGCCTCGATTTGGCGAGCGAGGTCGATGGTCACCTTTCGGCGTCCGGGTATGGCCGCCAGTGAGATTGCCGGCATGCGGCTGGGACTACTCATGGTTTCCGTCTCCTACGCCCGTGACTGCTTTCACGGTGCGCGGTAAGTGGCGCTCAGGAGCTTGTTGGCTTCGCTCGCCAGCACTCGTCTGTCGACATCGCAAGGAGCGGCCCATTGAACCATATCGAGGCAGCCTTGTCGAAGCGCATGAGAGCGGTCGGTTTCCGCCTCGATTCCGGCCCGGGACGCCCGGCGCTCAGCGCCGTCCGACGATGAACAGGCGGCCGAAGGGGTAGAGCGTCGAACCGTCATCGAGGCGTGGATAGGCCCTCCTCAGCGCGCCGCGATAGAGGTCGAGGAAGCGATCGAGGTCCTCTTTCTCGAGGCCGTCCAGAATCGGTCGAAGTCCGGTTCCCTTCACCCATTCCAGAACCGGGTCCTCGCCGGTCAGCACATGGAGATACTCGGTCTGCCAGATGTCCAGGGTGCTCAGATGAGGCGACAAGATCTCGAAGTAGGTCGATGCTTTCAGCACCCAGGGCTCGGCGAGCGACGCCCGCAGTGCGGGGCTTCCGAGGGGGCTTGCGTCGTCATTGCCGCCTTCGAGGACGCTGCGCATCAAGCGGTGAGATTCTTGCCCCCAGCTCTGTGGCATCTGGACGGCGAGTACCCCGCCTTCCTTCAGCGATCTGGCGAGCCTCGGGAAGAGATCGGCATGGTTGCCGAGCCAATGCAGGGCAGCGTTCGAGTAGAGGAGGTCTGCCGGTGCCGAAGGCTCGAAGCTGGCGATGTCGGCCTCCAACCAATTGGCTCGGCTCTCGATCTCGTTGGCTCTCGCCAGCATCTCGCTGGAACTGTCGACGCCGATCACCTCGGCATTCGCGAAGCGATTTGCGAGGATCCGGGTGACGTCACCAGTTCCGCATCCGAGATCGTAGAGGAGCCGCGGCTCTTCGAGAGTCACCCGGTGCAGCAGGTCGAGAGCCGGCCGCAGTCGCGGACCGGAGAACTTCTCGTACTGCGCCGGTTGCCAACGGGTATTGGACGTGTCGCTCATTCCTCAAAAAAGAAAGGGCTCGACCAGGCGGCGCCGCCATCGGTCTGGACCGCGCGCACGTACATGTAGCCGCCTGCCTCGAACGCCGGTAGCGATTGCTCGAAGCTCAGGAATCGGCTTCCGTCACCGCTGATCGTGACGAAGATCTCGCCGTTGCGGATCAGGTCGACGTGCGACAGTGGCTCTTCTCCGACTGCGAAGCCGAGGATCTCGGACGGCGAGCCGGTGGTCTCGAGACTCGAGCCCATTCGTCGCCCGTCGAGAGCGGCGCGCAGCACGATGCGGGGGCCGTTGGTGGCGTACACGCGCCTGGCGCGCAGGGCTTCGAGGATCGCCTCTCGAGAGCGGTCCTCGCTCAGGATGGCGGCGAGGCCGCCGCTCGGCGAAGCGAGATGGGCGAGGCCCGGGTGGCCATCATGGCTGTCGCCGCTGCCGATGAAGCCGAGGCGATGCCCGTAGTCGAGTGCGTCGCGAACGAAGCCGCCTGAGACCGGGGAGTAGATGACTCCGGGAGAATCCGCGGCCTCGCTCGAGCCGTGCACCGAGACGATCTCGGTCACCGGCTCGAGCACCGGGTCGGGCGGGATGTTCCAGTCGACGGAGATCGGTCCGCCCGCGGAGTGATGAGCGAAGGTCAGTGCTTCCTGGCCGCGCAGCGCGTCCCAGAGCTGGGTCGGACTCTCGAAACGCGGGTCCACCGAGCTCAGAACCTCGCCCTCGTCGCGGAAGTACAGAACGTGCCGATGACCGTGGATCCAACTCGTCCACTCGTAGCCGAGCAGGGTCACGAAGGTGCCAGGCTCGTGAAATGCCCGCACCTGGTGCTGGATCTCGCTCCACATGTCGGGATTCTGAGAAAGAGCCCGCATGCCCCAGTGGTCGTGATCCGTCAGTGCCGCGAAGTCGAGGGCGGCGACGTCGCGGGCATAGCGAAAGTAGTCCTCCGGTGTGCCGGTGCCGTCGGAGAAGTTGGAGTGCCCGTGGAGATCTCCCCACAGGATGGGTAAGCCCTCGGTCGCCACTACCAAGGGGTTGGATTCCGCTTCGAGGCCTCCAGGGCCCACGGCCCGGATTCGAAAGATCCCTTCTTCGTGGACCACCACTTCGACGGACGAACGGCCGCCACCCGCAGCCGTGAGGTGGACCTCCTTCGGCGCTTCGATCGCCGTCGGGGCGACGATCTCGAAGGTCTCCTCGAGGGCCACGGGACTGTTGGCCTGGGCATCGAGGGCGACCACGAGGAGTTGGACACGATCTCCGGGCTGAGCCGTACTCGGGAGCAGCACTACGAGGCGAGCCGCCGCCCCAGGCGCCACGTCGATGCTGGGGGATGAGTCGATGAGGCCCCTGACTCCGTCGCCATCGCCGTCCACCGCGATCCAGAAGTGCGTGTCGTGCTCGGCGAAGCGGTCGCTGACCGCTCCGGCCTCACCGGCGCCGTAGACGATCTGAACCCTTTCGCCGGGCTCCAGGCGGCGCCCTGCGATACGGATCGCCAGTAGCTGTTGGTCTACGGTCGTGGCCTCCAAGGTGACTCCGGATGCGTCGGTCTCGACGAGGGTATAGCCCGTCCGTTGCGGTTCGAGTGTCTGTGGCGTGCTCCAGCCCCAGAACGGCGACACCTGCAGGAAGATCATGCCGCCGACCGAGATGCCCTGGTCTCCAGCCTCGTAGGTGATGTGCCAGCGGCCGCGTTCGCCGGCTCGAATCGGAGTCGGGCTCGCGTCTTCGATCCAGGCTCGGCCGCCACCATCAGAGGGGTGGCGTTCCAGTGTCACGTCCTCGCGCAGGGATTCGACGAGCTCCGGCCTGGCGACCGGCAGCGGCATCGGCGGCGGCGACTCGATCTCGCGGCACGCCAGCGTCGGAATCAAACCCGTCAGCAAGGCGACGGCTGTGCTCCTCTGCATCCGGTGTACGACCACGACTCTAGAGTAACCGACGCTGCGTCTTCGGACTCTGCGGAAGATCAATCTGGCAACAGGCGACCTCCCGGGCACGCCCCTGGAGACCTCTTTGCCGCAGTGCGGTATTTCTGCTACGATATGCCGCATGGCGGCAAAAGAGGAGACGGAGCTGCCGGAGATTCAGATGACAAGAACGATCAAACGGTACGAGAGTCGAAAGCTCTACGACAGCCAGGAGAGTCGCTACGTCTCACTGCAAGAGGTCGCGGAGTGGATTCGTGACGGGCAGCAGATCGAGGTGATCGACAACGCCACTTCGGAGTCGGTCACCGAGCAGACTCTCGCTCAGATCATCCTCGAAGAAGGCAAGAGCGGCCGCGGGCGTCTGTCGAGCGAGCTTCTGCACAATATGGTCAGGGCGGGTGGCAAGAGCCTCTCGAATGGTGTTTCGCAGATGGGCCGAGGCTTCAATCGGCTGGTGCAGGCGTCTTTCGATCGGCTCGGGCCGGTGAAGGAGGCGCGAGAAGAGATGAGTCAGCTGCGCGGTCGACTCGACGAGCTCGAGGCCACCCTGGCGGCCTTTGAGGCAGGCACGAGCCCGGGCCAGGCCGCATCAAACGATGCGGAGGAGCAAGACATTGTGCGGAAGGAAGCAGCAGAGGAAGAGCAAACCCAAGAGAAAGCGCCGAAGGCTCGCCGCAAGCGACGCAAGTCGTCGCCGAGCAAGCCAGGCGTGGCAGCGGTGGCCGAGACCGCCGATTCAAACAAAGAGTAACCCGGAGAACGAACACCATGACGGAAGAAGAAACATCGCAGCCCTCGACTGCTGAGCCTCCCAAGGCTTCGGGGAAGAGACTGTACCTGGCGGCCCTCGGTATCACCGTGGTCGCTCGTGAAGAGGGTCGACGGCTGTTCGAGTACCTCGTGGAGCGCGGCACCCCGATGGAGGAACCGGTCAAAGAGCGGTCTGCAGCGATCCAAAAGAAGACTCGCGAGGATCTCTCACGCGCTGGCGAAGCCATCGGTCGTGCCGTAGGCAAGGCGTTCGGGCGCTACGCCGGGCCGAACCGCGAGGAGGTCGCCGACCTCACCGCGAAAGTGGATCGGCTCGACGCACGCGTCGCAAAGCTCGGCTGATGAGCGACGTCGGGAGTCGCCGGGTTGAGCGAGCGGATCAGTCGGGCTGGGCGCTCCGGTTGAGTACACCGGCAAAGCTGCTGCGATAGGCACGGGCCAGAAAGAGGCCCAACAGCAGGGCAACGATGCCGACGATCGCATCCGGCTCGCGCGCCAGGAAAGCGTGGAAGAGCACGATGTTGAGCACGATGGGCGCCAGAACGGTGAGCGCCAGTGGCACGTAGCGCCCGAACAGGAGCAATAGGCCGCACAGGATCTCGGTGATCTTCAGGAACTGAAAGAAGTAGCCGCTGCCGACGAGACCGCCCATGAAATCGCCGGCCTTTCCCTCCAACTCGGGCGGCTCGGGGCCGATCCCGAAGAGTGCCATGATTCCAAAGACGGTGAACAACAGCCCGAGAAGAACGCGGGCAACGAGAACGAGCTTCATGGCGAACCTCCTGATTTGTTGACGACGATCGCCGTCAGTCTACCAGCCGGCCGTGCTCGTCTCTGATCTCGGGGCCGTCGACGCGGGCTCGGCCGTCGCCGAAAGCACCATCGCGTTCGAGAAAGGCATCCTTGAGGCCCTTCTCACGCACCGTCTCCACGAACCGGCGGGCACTGCGGGCCTGGTGACCGCGGGCGTCGTTTTCGGCGGCCAGACGCTGCAGCGTGCGGGCTCCCATGAGCTCGAGACCGAGATTGACGATCCGCTTGTTGGCTGCGAGTAGCTCGGGATCAATCTTCGCGAGTCGATCGACCAGGCCCTCCACTTCCGCTTCGAGGAGGTCGGCGGGCACGGCTTTCATCACCAGTCCGATCTTCGCCGCCTCGCTTCCGGTGATCGTGTCGCCGGTCAGAGTCAGCCGTTTGGCCCACTGCGGCCCGACATTGTAGAGCCACATGTTGTTGGGCAGTGCGCCGAGGTCGCGCGCCGGGGGAAATCCGATCACCGCGTCGTCGGCGGCGATCACCATGTCGCTCAGCAAGGCGATATCGGTGCCGCCTGCGAGGCAGTATCCGTGAACCTGAGCGACCGACGGCTTGTGCATGTCGAACAGCGCCATCCGCAGGCGCTGCGATCGTTCCAGTTGCCAGGCATCGTCGTCGAAACTCGCCGCGCCGCGGTAGACGGGGCTGTCGCCGGTGCCGTCGTCGCCATCCCTGCCATCGTCGCTGCGACGCGCCGAGAAACCCGAAAGGTCGTAGCCCGAGCAGAAGCAGCTCCCGGCGCCGCGCAGGATCACGGCGTGCACGCGGGTGTCGTTGTCGGCTTCCCACAGCGCAACGTTGAGCTCTTCGAGGAGCTTTCGGTTCATGGCGTTTCGCTTCTCGGGGCGGTTCAGGGTGATGCGAGCCCGACCCGAGTCGACCTCGTAGAGGATGTGCTCAAAGTTCATTGCGATGTCTCCGATGCCCGTTTCATGCGGTCGAGGATCTCCTGGAGGATGGCTCTGGAGGTGGCGAAGTTGAGGCGTGCGAAACCTTCGCCCGGAGAACCGAACTTGCTCCCCTCGCTCAGCGCCACACGTGCCTTCTCGAGGAAGAAGGCCGCGGGAGTAGGCTGCAGATCGAGATTGCGGCAGTCGAGCCAGGCGAGGTAGGTCGCTTCGGGAGGCACATAGCCGATGTCCGGCAGCTCGCGGGCCAGGAAGTCGGTGACCAGGTCGCGATTCGATTGCAGATACGGAACAACCGTCTGAGCCCACTCATCGCCGTCGGTCCAGGCTGCGGTTGCGGCGGCGGTCGAGGCGGCGCTGACCCGTCCCAGCACCCGCGAGGGAAGATCGTCGAAATCGGCCCGGATGTTCTTGTTGCCGATGTGCACAACCGCGCAACCGAAGCCGGCGATGTTGAAGGCCTTGGTGGGGGAGGTGAAGGTTACGGTGCGCCAGGCGATCTCCGGCGACAAGCTCGCGAAGGGGATGTGGTAGCTCTCCCTGAAGACGAGGTCCTGGTGGATCTCGTCAGCGATGACCAGGAGATCGCGCTCGAGAACGACCTCGGCCAGGCCTTCGAGCTCTTCGCGGGTGAACGAGCGGCCGGTGGGGTTGTGGGGATTGCAGAGAAGCAGAACCCGAGTGCCGTCGTCGATAACCGCCCGCAGTCGATCGAGATCCATTTCCCAGCCACTCGTGGTGCGCACGAGAGGATTTTCGACGAGTCGTCGACGACAGCCGCCAACCGCCTGGAGAAAGGGCGGGTAGATCGGTGTCTGCACTACGATTCCGTCGCCCTCCGGGCTGTAGATCAGGAGCAGAGTTTCGATCCCCTGCACCACGTCCGAGACCAGACGCACGTCGCCAGGGTCGATCTGCCAGTCGAAGCGGAAGCCCATGCGCTCGGCGAAGATCGCCGGCAGGTCCGTGCCCGTTTGAGGTAGGGGGTAGCCGAGGTCGCCGGCGTCGATCAAGCGCTCGATCGCCCGGCGAATCGGCAGTGCGACTCCGAAGTCCATGTCGGCGATCCACGCCGGGATGACGTCGGCGTCTACCTCCGCCCACTTTCTTCCCCGGCGCCGCCGGAGGTCTTCTACTCGAAGATCATCGAGGTCGACGATGGCCACGAGATCACTACGATGCGGCGCCGGCGCCGGCGCCTGATCCTGGGACCTGCTGCCCGGTCACTCAGGAGCTACCGCTGGGGATTTCGTTGAACGGTCCGTCGCGATCGACGCGGATATCGCCCGGCAGATTCAGCACACGCTCGGCGATGATGTTCCTGAGGATCTCGTCCGATCCACCCGCGATACGAATACCGGGGGAGCTCAGATAGCCTTGCTGGAAGAGGCCGTGGGCCGCCGCGTTTTCGGAGACCAAGGCGCCTCCCATGTCCATGAGGTCGATGCCGAAGCTCGAGATCTCCTGCTGCTTGGAGGCGCTCACGACTTTTGTGATCGAAGCCTCGGGGCCCGGGGTCGCGCCGCGGCCGAGGGCGGTCATGGTGCGGGCGTTGATGAGTCGCAGCCCCTCTGCTTCCACGTACCAATCGGCGATCTTGGCGCGGATCGAAGGGTCTTCGATCGCTGGGCCGTCCTCGAGCTGGGTGGCTCTGGCTAGCTCGGTGAGCTCTCGGAAGTCGGGCGGCGAGGCGCTGCCGACGGCGAGTCGCTCGTTCATCAGGGTGGTGAGGGAGACCTGCCATCCTGCTCCGACTTCTCCGAGCCGCTGGGAATCCGGAATGCGGACGTTGGTGAAGAAGACTTCGTTGAAGTTCGAACCGCCCGAAACCTGCTTGATCGGCTTGATATCTACTCCGGGGCTCTTCATGTCGAGCCAGAAGAAAGTCAGGCCCTTGTGCTTGGCGAGGGTCGGGTCGTGACGGGTGACGAGAATTCCGTAGTCGCAGTAGTGCGCCCCTGAAGTCCAGACCTTCTGACCGTTGATGACCCAGTCATCACCGTCACGCACGGCTCGGGTGCGCAGGCCGGCCAGATCCGAGCCCGCCGCCGGCTCCGAGAACAGCTGACACCAGACTTCTTCACCGGTGATCATCTTGGGGAGGAGCCGGCGCTTGGTGTCTTCGTCGGCGTATTCCATGAGTACCGGGCCGCACATGCCGAGGCCGATGGCGAAGACGCCCTGTGGCACCTCGAACTTGCCTTCTTCCTGGCGGTAGATGACGGTCTCCATCGGAGTGGCGCCACGGCCGCCGTACTCCTCGGGCCAGTGCAGGGCTGCCCAGCCGGCATCCGCCTTCTTCTTCTGCCAGTCCTTCGCCCGCCGTACAGTGTCGTCTTCGTTGGCGCCGAAGAGAGTGCTGCCACTGCCCTTCTTGGGTTGCGCATTGGCCGAGAGCCAGGAGTGGACCTCCGCGCGGAACGCTGCTTGTTCGGAAGTGTCGTTGAAATCCATGCTTTCAGTCCTGGTCTCAGGCGGCTGCCTGGTTTTCGAGATGGGTGATCAGTTGGTCTTTCCAGGAACGCAGGCTGCCGAGAGCCAGGGAGAGGAGCTTCGCGCGGCGATAGAAGAGGTGGCAGTCGTGCTCCCAAGTGAAGCCGATGCCACCGTGCGTCTGGATGTTCTCCTTCGACGCGTAGTGGTAGGCCTGGGTGGCGCTGATTCGCGCCCCGGCGGCTGCCACCGGTAGCTCGGGAGCATCGGTCGACAGCGCCCAGGCGCCGTAGTAGCAGTTGGCGCGGGCCAGCTCGTTCTTGATGTACATGTCGGCCAGCTTGTGCTTGATCGCCTGGAAGGAGCCGATCGGCCGTCCGAAAGCGTAGCGGCCTCGGGCGTAGTCGCAGGCCATGGCCAAACAGGCGTCGCAACCGCCGAGCTGCTCCATGGCGAAGAGAACCGCGGCGCGCTCGAAGATGCGGGTCTTGAGGTTCCAGCCGTCGCCGGCGTCACCGAGAAGCTCACCGGCGGCGCCGGAGAAGACGATCTTGGCGTGCGAGCGAGTCGGATCGATGGTCTCCACCGCCTGGCGCTCGACGCCTTCGCCGGCGAGGTCCACGAGGACCAGGCTGGGGCCCGCGTCGCTCGAAGCGACGACCACGGCGAAATCGGCGAAGTCGCCGTCCGGGACCGGGATCTTCTCGCCGCTGACCTTGCCCTCGGCGAAGGTAGTTTCTTGACCAGAAGCGGTCGGCACGTTGGTGCCCTCCGCCAGGGCGAAGGTGCCGATCAGCTCGCCGCCGGCCAGTTTCGGCAGATAGTTTTGTTTCTGATCCTCACTGCCGGCCATGAGGATGGCCTCGGTCGCCAGATACACGGAGGAGGAGAAGGGTACCGGGGCGAGAGCGCGGCCGATCTCCTCGGCGACGCTGCACAGCTCGAGATAGCCGAATCCGATGCCACCGTACTCTTCCGGGATGGAGATTCCGGTGTACTCGAGAGCGATGATCTCCTTCCACAGCTCCGGGGCGTAGGGCTCGTCGCCGTCTAGGATTCTGCGCGGCACCGTCGTCGGACAGCTTGCCTTCAGGAAGTCCCGGGCCTGCGTCTTGAGCATCTTCTGGGCGTCCGAGAAATCGAAATTCATGACGTCTCCTGCGATGGCTTCCCGGGCGTGGGTTGGCTGGCGTCGTGCGCCTGCAGCCGGTGGCTCCGGCCCGAAAGAGCGGCTGCGAAGGTAGGGAAGTTTAGCATGCGTGGAGGCTCCGGGTGCCACTCTCGGAGCGCTGGCAGGGGTCGACCGAGCTCGGCGCTCGGTCGGGCTGCTAGAGTCGCCGGTCATGTCTCTGAGACAGACGATTCTCACCGCTGGCACCACCCGATGGAGCTCGATTCTGGTGGTTTCGGCGGCGGTTTTTCAGCTGCAGATCGCTTCGCGATCGTCTCTGGACGCGCAGGAATTCGAAACGCCGGTGGCCTTGACCGGCGTGACGGCGGTGCCCTCTCCAGGCTCGGTCATCCATAACGCCACCATCGTGCTCGAGGCAGGGAGGATTTCGGCAATAGGAGTCGACGTTGCCATACCGGCGAACGCTCTGCGCATCGACGGCGAGGGTCTCTGGGTATACGCCGGCTTCGTCGATGCGGCCTCCCATATGGGAATCAGCGAGGATCTGCCCGGCAGCGAGGAGATGGCGCGCCTGACGGATCGCGAGCAGGAGGTTCGTCAGGGACCTCGGACGAGCATGCAGCGTGCCAATCGCAACGGAATCTGGCCGCACCGAGGCGTTGCGGATCTCTATGTCGCGAACGACTCGGCGAGCGCCGAGTATCGGGAAGCTGGCTTCACCAGCGCGCTCTTGACGCCGCATCCAGCGATTCTCGGTGGCTCGGGAGACGTCGTACAGCTGTCTGGCCTGCCGCTGCGCAGATCGGTGCTCGCGCGCGGCGCCACTCAGATCGTCTCCTTTCGCGCGCCTCGGCCGACGGGCGGGGGGCCTCGCTCGTATCCCACCTCGATCATGGGCTCGGTCGCTCTCCTGCGTCAGACGTACCTCGACGGCGACTGGTACCGCCGGCGCCAGAGTCTCTTCCGGGATCATCCGCAGGAGTTGCGACGCGTGGAGGTTGATCCGGTTCTCGAGGCTGTCGGGACTCTGCTCGACAAGGAACAGATGTGGCTGTTTCTCGCCAACACAGCCGCTGAGATCCACCACGCCCTCGATCTGGCGCTGGAGCTCGATCAGAGGATCGCGATCCTGGGCGGCAAACAGGCCTGGAA
>SMVB01098731.1_pt1 | contig 13866 bp, 7 predicted proteins | sample 2456461 | NCBI WGS metagenome assembly SMVB01 (sample SAMN11095934, study PRJNA526329) | marine sediment metagenome | biome: Marine sediment; feature: Surficial sediment; material: Deep marine sediment; isolation source: Hadal surficial sediment | place: Pacific Ocean | collected 2014-05 | depth 0-1...
ACGCGTGCGCCGAGGCGTGCGTGCCCGTGGCTCGAGACCCTCGATGGCGAAATCGAGCTGACGATCGGTGAGGTTCACACGCACGAGCTGGACCTTGATCTCGTCGCCGAGACGAAACATCCGGCCGGTAGATTCTCCGGTGAGTGTATGGGCATCCTCGTTGTAGTGATAGTAATCGTCAGCGAGGGTGCTGATATGGACGAGACCCTCGACGAAGTAATCGAGCAGCTCGACATAGACTCCGAAACCGGTGACACCGCTCACGATGCCTTCGAAAACGTCACCCACCTTGTCCGCCATGAAACGGACTTTCTTCCAATCGACGAGCTCGCGCTCCGCGTCGTCCGCGCGCCGCTCGGTGATCGAGCTGTGCTCGGCGATCTCTTCGAGCCGGTCTTCAGAAAGATCTGGGGAGAGCTCTTCGCCCCGCCCCAGTTTTCGCAGAAGACGATGCACGACCAGATCCGGGTAGCGGCGAATGGGCGAGGTGAAGTGGGTGTAAGACGATGTAGCGAGCGCGTAGTGGCCCGCCTCCTCGGCGGAATAGACGGCCTTTTTCATCGTGCGCAACATCGCGAAGGAGATGAGCCGCTCCTCGGGCTTGCCTTCGATACGTCGGAGAAGTTTTTGAAACGCTTTGGGCGAGATGGATTCCGACGGCGCCCGTAAACGATAGCCGAGCCCGAGAATGAAATCCTCGAATTGCTCGACGCGTTCCTCATCCGGAGCCTCGTGCAAACGGTGGATGGAGGGAGTCTCGCGCTCCGCAAAAAAGCGCGCGACCTCTTCATTCGCGAGCAGCATGAACTCTTCGATGATGCGATGAGCGACGTTGCGCTCCGCGACACGAATGTCGACGATAGCCCCTTCGTCATCGAGAACGACTTCCGCTTCGGGCCGGTCGAAGTCGATAGACCCTCGCGCGACACGACGCGCGCGAAGTATCTTGTAGAGCGCCAGCATCTTGTCGAACTCGGGCAGAAGTGAGGCATATTCGCGCCTGAGCTCTTGGTCCTCCTCGGAGAGAATCCCGAAGATCTTCGTATAGGTCATGCGCGCGGCGCTGCGAATCACGCCGTCAGCGTAGCGGCTTCGGACGACCTCACCGCTCGGCGTGACTTCGATGAGAACGCTCTGCACCAGGCGGTCGACGCCGGGCTTCAAACTGCAGATGCCGTTCGACAAGCGTTCTGGAAGCATCGCTATCGCCCGATCTGGAAAATAGACGGACGTTCCGCGAAGGTAAGCTTCCCGGTCGAGCGGCGAGCCCTCCCGCACATAATGCGAGACATCAGCGATATGCACACCGAGGCGGTAATTACCGTTATCGAGCACTTCGACTTCGACCGCGTCGTCGAAATCGCGCGCCGTCTCCCCGTCAATGGTGACGATAGGCCGCTCGCGAAAGTCTTCCCTTCCCTCGAGCGCGTCGTCGCGTAACTCGTCCTCGACCGACTCGGCTTCCGCCAACACGTCCTCAGGGAAGACCTCCGGAATCCCGTGCTTCGCGAGCACGACCCGCACGTCGACACCCGGCTCGTCGACGTTACCGAGGACTTGGATAATCCGACCCATCGGCGCGCGGTAAGGCGTTGGAAAGCGCGTGAGCTCGACGAGAACCATGTCGCCGGCCGCCGCACCCATCAGATCCTTCGCGGGAAGGAAGACTTCGTAAAGAAGACGAGCGTCGAACGGAACGACCCGCGTCCCCCCGGAATCGATCTCGAGACGCCCGACGAGCGACGTCGTTCGCCGCTCCAAGACATCGACGATGCGCCCTTCCGGCCTACCTTCCCGCCCGCGCCGGTCGATATGTACGAGCACCCGATCGCCGTGAAGCGCCTCGCCGAGATTACCTCCGGCGACATAGATGTCTCCGTGCCCGCGCTCCCCCGGAACGACGAAGCCAAAGCCGCCACGCTTGACCTCGAGCCGGCCGGCGACGAGATCCATCTTCTCGGGAAGCCCAATCCGATCCGCCCGCGTGCGCGCCAGCTCCCCTTTAGCGATCATCTCTTCGATAACACGCTGCGCCTCCACCCGCCCCTCCCCCTTCACGCGGAGCTGTTTGAGGAGGTCTTTCTCGGTAGTAGGCCGGCCGAGCTTCCGCAGGCGTTCGCGGATCTTCTGGCGGATGGTGTCTGAATCGAGTGTCATAAGGGAGCCGAGTTGAAAGCTGGGCCGGGTCTTTGTATCATCGTTTGCTCGACCACCCTAGTGCCGAAGTGGCGGAACGGCAGACGCGCTGCGTTCAGGGCGCAGTTTCCTTCGGGGAGTGGGGGTTCAAATCCCCCCTTCGGCACCACATAGTTTAAGGGCTTGTTTTCAACAAGATGCAAAAAGCGATTAAACAAAAGCCACCATAAAGCCACCATTTGAGACGGAACGGGTCGGGGGCGACACCCTTACTTCAGCAATTCCGAGATCGGTCTCGCCGCGTCCTTCTGCATCGACAGCAGCGCGTGACCGTAAATGTTGGCGGGGCCGTTTCTCTGCATTGATGCTGGCACCAAGTTGTCACCAGGATGAGGAAGTCCAAGAGCCCAGCTCGCTTACGAGGGCGCATCGGATACGCAATCCGTAGGTCGACACAGCACTGCGCGGCCTAAGACCAGCACGGGGTGCAACGGCAGCGGCCTTTCAAGTATCGCGATTTGCCCGGTCTCAATTCGATGAACGCAAATCGAATCCCTTGCTCTCGATGAGTTTCAGGAGAGCGTTCGGGGACCACCCCACCGAAATGGTTAACATCGATCCCAATCAAGAACTATGATAATCGCCAAGGCGGAACGAACTTGCGCGACAAGATACTAGTCTCCTGGATCTTTGATTTCTTACGAAGTCATCTGTCAGTATCAGCTCGGAACTTGCCACTGCCATTGTGTTTTTATCATTCGGACAATCGTAGGCAAGTCTGGCGAGATCCCATAGAAGCTCTCGCTGGTAGAGACAGTAGGGGCGCAACATTCTTGGGATCGAGAAAACCCGTTGCGCGTGAGGAATGTCTGCCAGGATCTGGTATTGGAGTAGCTCGGAGAAGACGGCCGCGCCCTTCGCGCTGCACGAGGCACAAAGTCCCCGACACCGACACGAAAAAGCGAGGTGGAACTCGGCGCAACCTAGAATGCTACCTAGCACGCCTTGACGGGTTGCGAACGTCTGCACCTAGGATTCTAACTATCTCATTATATTTGGGTTAAGTGGTGGGCGGTACAGGATTTGAACCTGTGACCACCTGGGTGTAAACCAGGTGCTCTCCCGCTGAGCTAACCGCCCGGTACCGGTAGCCTGTAACTATATCAAGGATAGCGCCTTCTCTACCAGAGGCGGGCAAGCTGCGTCTGAATCGAGCCTGCGATCATGGACTCGATCCTAACTTGGACTTCGGGCGCGACGTCGATGAAACGGACGCCCATTCCCCGGGGAATGCCGGATCGGGGAATCCCCCGCTCAGTGCTCCAGATCACCTCTGCTTTCAGCTCCAGCACGTCCTCGATCTGGTCGGCTCTAGCAAGATACAGGACGGGATGAGTCCCTACATCGAGCAGACGCGGCAGGGCCAAGAAAGCACCGCCAAGGCTTAGATTTTCGATGCGCGCCTCGTAACACTCCTCCTCGTGCTGCACGATGGCGAAGCCTGCCGTGGGAACGCGAAGGCGTTCGGTGAGGAGGTCTCGGATTTCGTCGAGGGTATAGGGCGATTGCTCCGTCGGAAGATACAAGCCGGGTTGTCTCATCATCATGTCGAAAAAAACACTGAGCTCCTCCCAACGAACGTCCTCTGCTGGCGCGAGCACGCCGGCGCACCGAATTTTTCGATCCGTCAGGTCCCCGTACTCCGCAATCAAATCGATCACCATTGCCATGCTGTCTCGCTTCAGCTCGCTTTGCGTCTCTCGCCAGAGAGGTCGGAATAGGCCTCGCTCACCCGACGAAAGAGATAGGAAAGCTTTTTCGGAAGATCTTTTTCTCCGCTATGCGCATAGCGGTCCGGATGGTAGCGGAACGCTCTCGAGTGAAAAGCGCCCTTGATGTCCGCGAGGCTCGCCCCAGGCTGTAGGCCGAGCACCCTCCACCCGTCTTCGTCTTGCGCGTTTTGGTGAAGCCGACGTATCTCCTCCGGGTCGAGCCTGCCATTCTTGTTCGCCGCTTCTTTTCGCGGCGAGGGCGGAGCTTTCACCGCCACAGGCCCTTGGGTAATCATTCCACTTTCGAACTCGACAAGGCCGGTTCTGAGGAAGCCCAGAAGAGCCCGAGCGGTTTCTTCCTCTCCCAGGGGACTCACCGAGAAGATGTCTTTCGCGGTTCCAGCTTCTGCGAGGCGAGAAAAGATAAAGGCCTCCTCGCTGGTGAGACTCACGTTTCGGAAATGAAGCAACGGATTAGCGGCGAGCTTGAGCAGGCGCTCATCATCCATCAGCGCTCTCAAATGAGGCTGGATGTCGACTGTTTTTCGGGCATCTCTCATGAGCGAATCGGCGACGGAGTCCGGTGTGCCGCTCGAGGTCGGGCCCGTTGCATCGACCCGCTCCGAAATGTCGAAGAAATCTCCGTCCGGTATGCTCGTTTGGATTTTGCGGAGCGCCTGAGCAAACTCTTCCGCGGACGCGAAACGCTCGGCTGGGTCCTTCGCGAGCGAACGTTCGAGTACCGGTTGGAGCTCTTTGGGCAGCCCGCGCTTCTCGAACTCGATCGGTGCAGGCTCTTCGCTCAGGATACGGAGGAGAACCCCGGTCAGATTCGGCGCCGCGAAGGGTTTCGTTCCTTGGAGGCATTCATATAGGACGCAACCAAGAGAGAACAGGTCGGCTCGTCCATCAACGGGGACGCCACGAGCTTGTTCCGGCGACATGTAGTCGGGCGTTCCCAGGATGCTCCCGACGGTCGTAATCTCCGAAGACGATTCCGCTTTGGCCACGCCGAAGTCGGAGATCTTCGCAACGCCAGCAGACGAAACGAGAATATTGGCCGGCTTGATATCGCGGTGCACGACCTTTTGCGCGTGAGCAACGGCCAGTGCATCCGCGACTTGGGACAGCAAGTGAACGGTCCGTGCAGCGCCGAGTTTGTTGGACGAGGCGAGCAGCTGTGCGAGCGTTCGCCCTTCGACATATTCCATAACGAGGTAGCTCGTGTCCTCGAAAGTGATCACGTCGTAGACGGAAACGATCCCGTTATGCTGGAGACGCGCGGCGACCTGTGCCTCGCGCAAGAAGCGAGCCCTGAGCTCGGAGACGTGCTCGCTGTCCCCGAGGCGATCCAAGCGGATCCGCTTGATAGCAACAACCCGGTTCAGCAGAGTGTCCTGGGCCTTGTAGACCTCACCGCACGCACCTCTGCCCAGCCGCTCCGTTACCGAGTAGCGCCCTCTTAGCGCTTCCGAAACTTGGGCGGCCTCCGCGGCCATTTCTTCGTCGGCAAACAAAACTTCCGTTTCCGGTGTGCTGTCCGAGGTGTTCAAGTCCCCTCCCTGGAATCGGATATGTGCAAGGGACGTGCCTGCCGCAAAAGAATGGACTAACGCCCATAGATACAACACTTGCGGGGCTCGCGAGGCTTTCGCGTGCGTCTGAGCGCTGATGGGGTAGGGGAAAATAACCACAGATGGCACTACATTGTTTAACCCTTCAGGCTCGCGAGAAGTTTGTCTTCGCGGATGCTGGCCGCGCTATAGAAGGTCGCGAGTTCTGTAAGGTACGCCCGGCCGGTGCCCAGCTCTCGACGTTACAACGTGCGGACCAACTTGCTGACAAGCGTTAATTTCATATATTCCGGGCAGCCAGCGCCGCCTTCACTCGCTCCTGCGTAAACGGCACCTCTCGGATACGGGAGCCGGTAGCGTCGAAGATGGCGTTTCCGATGGCAGCGGCGGCGAGCGTGATGGTGGTCTCGCCAGCGCCCATCGCCTCCACGTCGGCACGATCGATGATCACCGTTTCCACCTGGGGCACGTTGAAGCCGAGCGGAAGGCTTCGGTACGTTCCCCAGTCCACCGACGTCACTTTCTTATCGTCCCACGTAACCTCTTCCAGGAGCGCGCGGCTCATTCCTTGTAGCGTGCCCCCCTCGACCTGATTCCGCAGCCCATCCGGGTTCGACACGGGGCCGCAGTCGACACCGGCCACCAGACGCTTGACCGCTATGGCTCCAGTGTCCTGATCCACCTCTACATGCGCCACCAACGCGCAATAGCCGTTGTCGCCCTCGTACAGCACGCAGGCCATCCCGCGACCCGTCGCAATGCCACTCCGGGAGACGCCGCGCTTCGGGGAGGGACGGGAATCCCAATGGGCCCTCCGGGCCACCGCCTTCACGACCTCGATCAACCGCTGGTCGCTCAAATGATCCAGTCGGAAGGCCACCGGATCGACACCCGCGCGTGCCGCCGCCTCGTCCATGAAGGATTCGTGCGCAAACGTATTCTGGAGCCGTGACGGAGATCTCAGAGGCCCCGTGAAGAATGCCGACCTGACATTGTGCGTCAGCGCCCGCTCGCTCCTCACGACTCCGGTGCCGCCACATCGGCCGTCGACACAACCCGCAACATAGGAAGGCGCCGCGTTGCTGCGGTTTCTGTACGTGCGGGGAGCTGATGCCGGCGTTAGCGGAGTGAAGGCCGCCGGCTCAAAACCGGCTAGAAAACCCGTGACGACATTCCCCGGAGTTCCGCTGCGCGGTCGGCTCCCCAATGTCGGGAACCAGGCCTCGTAATCCCATGCGACAATCCGTCCCCGGGCGTCGAGCCCTATGCGCTGATCGATGACGTAGGCGTATCCGAAGTTCTCCCACGCCATTTCATCCTGTCGGCTGAGCTGCACTCGAACCGGTCGACCCACCGCTTGTGACAGTAGCGCGGCGTCATAGGACACAGTATCGGCCCCGTTCAGTCCGTAGCAACCGGATCCCATCCTGAAGATCACGCGCACCCCTTCCGGGGACAGGCCGAGGATCATGGCCACCGTCTGCCTCAGCGGGTGCACCGCCTGGGTAGCCGACCAAATCGTAGCGTTCTCGCCCTGCACATCGGCGACCGCGCAGGAGCTACCTACCGATCCGTGCATTTGATAGGGATGGCGATAGGTGGCGCTGACAGTGCTGGCCGCTCTCGCGAGCGTTCTGTCCACATCTCCCGAATCCACCACCAGCCTGTCACTGGTCGGGGTCTGATGTCGCAGGTAGTCGTAGAAGTCACCGTGGCTCGGCAGTCCGACGCCCGAGCTCCATGTGCAGCTCAGTTTTTCGGCGGCCTGGATGGCCTGCCAGGTCTTGTCAGCGACCACGCCGACGAAGTCGTTCTTGACGACGACCTTCACCAGTCCGGGCATGTCTTGCACCGAACGCTCGTCGACGCCCATGAGCTTCGCGCCCACGACCGGCGGTCTGACCACTCGGCCATGCAGCATGCCTGGAACACTCACGTTGTGCACGAACTCGAAGCGTCCGGTGACCAGCTCCGGGATCTCCGATCGCGGCACTGGCTTTCCCAGCACGCGCCACTCGCTCGGGTGCCGCCGCTTGGCGCGGCCGTCCAGCGAAAGGGTGAACTTCTTCCCTCCAATCAGTTGCGCATACTCTGCGCTCGCGGATGGATCGGTCTTTAGGTGGATGACACCATTTTCGACGGCCAGCTGCTCGAAGGGCACCTGGAGGCGTGCAGCCGCCATACGGAACAACTCTTCGCGGGCGGTCGCTGCAGCCTGGGCCAAGTTGCTGCTATTGAAATTCGTGGGGTGTGACTGACTACCGGACGTGGTGCCCTGATCGGGAGTTCGTGCCGTATCGCACTGAATCAAGTTGACGCGATCGATAGGTACGGCCAGTTCTTCGGCGACCAGTTGTGTTTGTGCCGTGTAGAGACCCTGACCAAGCTCACACTTGCCGGTGTAGGCGGTCACTCTCCCCTGCTGGTCAATGGCAATCCACGAGTCGAGCTGATCTCCCGGCACTCCCGAATCTTGGGCAGCTGCGGGCCCAGGTGCCAGAATCCTTCCCGCCGCGCTGAAGCCGACGATCAAGCAGCCGGCTCCCTTCAATAAATCCCGGCGGGACAAAACGAGCCGGTCCAGGGCGGCCCGGGCGTCCGGGGTCAAGGACATCGTGTCCACTGCTCCGTCTGGCTGCTTCCTCATCCCGCTGCCTCCCGTGCATACCGCATGATGGCTCGCAGCATCCGAACGTGCGCGAAGCAACGGCACAGCACCGTCGACATAGCCTGCTGAATCTGTTCGTCGCTTGCCTTCGGGTTCTCATCAAGGAAGGCTTTTGCAGTCAAGATCACGCCGCTTAGACAGAAGCCACATTGCGCGGCCTGCTCTTCGATGAAGATTCGTTGAATCGGGTGCGGGCTCTCCGGAGTGCCCAACCCTTCGAGAGTGGTTATGTCCGCACCATCGAATCTCTCCACGGGCGTGACGCAGGAGCGGATTGCCCGACCGCCTACGATCACCGTGCAGGCTCCGCACTGCGCCAGCCCACAGCCGAACTTCGGTCCACGTAGCTCGAGGTCGTCGCTCAGAACGTAAAGCAGCGGTGTGGAAGGGTCCACATCCAGATTGTGTGAACGACCGTTGACCGTCAGGGTAATCGCGCTCATGTCATCCTGCCTAGCGAAAGCGTTCTCGAGATTGTAGACAGCTGGGAAGCTTCAAGCAACGGGAAGGCAGACGATCGCCGAGGAATCCGTTGGGCTTCCAAAAGGTTAAAAACTGAATAGATAAGTGTACTTGGCGATGAAGGCCCTGTCTTTGACCATCCCGCTCTCGTCGCGGAGATCGTTGTAAACGAGGAAGATGTCCGACAGGGGCCGGTGGATGAGGTTGAAGCGTATATTGGCGCTCCACTCTTTGCTCAAGTTGTTGTACTGAACGAGGCCGTTCAGGAACATGTTCGTGCTGAAGTTGTATGCGAAGCGCGTCGTGAGCAAATGAGTTTTGAACGCCCCCTCCAGAAGCTCGACGTCGTTATAGGACCAGCCGAATTGCACCGAGATCTTTGCACCGAGCTTCGCCACGGCGCCGAGTGAGACGGCTTCCCGAGTGCCAGAGTAGAAGTCGCCCGTCGAGACGCGCGCATTGCCCGAGAACATCCGGCTCGGATCCGTGAAGACCATCCCGAAGATCTCGTTGAACGTGTAGAACCCCGGAGGGATCGTCACGTCGGGGTGGATGGGAAAGTCTTCCTGCGGTTGCTCCAAATTCGTGTTCAAGCCGAACTCGAAGAACCCGCCATTTTGCATTTGGAGGGAAACATGCGCGTTGAGGTATCGGCTGACCACCACGTTTTCTTGGTCGACGAAATACTCGAACTCGAAATGCGGGTTGATCTCGCGCAGAAAACCTCGCCACCATGCGGGGCGGTAATGGTAGCCGATGAGATTGCTGCTTCGCTTCACCCCAATACGCGGCGCGAAACCCATTTCTGGGTTGAAGTTGTCTTGGAGCGTGGAGATCGCGTTTCGAAGCTGCCACAAGCGGCTGTCGTAGGTCCAAGCGAGTCGGCCCGCGTAATCGTCGCCGGAGAGGCCTTTGGTCGAGGTTTTCGCGATGTAGGCGTTGATGTCGATCTCGGGACTGATACGGAAGTTTCCGTCGATGCCAAAGCCTCGGTTGTAGTGGTCCGTGTTCATGTTCGTGCGGTTCAGGAACATCACTCCGATATCCGATTTGCCGAAGATGTTCCGGCGAACCCGCGCGACGGTGAAGTTGTCACCGTTCGCGGAGAGCGAATCGCCGATCAGGCCCGATGCCTCACCCGTTTGCATGTTGAGAAACCCAACATCGTATTGCCCCACGCGGCCCGTCAGTCGCCCGCCTCCAATCACGGGGATCGGAACGCCTTCTTCCGAGAGCCCGATGCGACGGCTGAAGAAGAAAAACATGTCGTCGCCGCGGGCCTGACCGCCTCTCAAATTGGACGGCGACGCCACCGAGCCGAACGACGCTTGAAACTGCGACACCCGCGGGTCCGTGGGCGGGCCGAAGCGAAAGATGCCGGAGTTTTCGAGAAAGAAGTCACGCTTTTCCGGAAACAGCAAGCTGAAGCGGGTCAAGTTGATCTGTTGGACATCCGCTTCTACTTGCGAGAAGTCGGTGTTCAAGGTGAGGTCCAAGCGGAGAGCGCTTCCGATGGCGAGCTTGGCATCGAGCCCGCCATCGAAATGCGTGCTCGTTGCCACGTCGGCGTCTTGCAAAATGTCGCCTTTGGCATAGGGTGTGACTTTGATGTCGCGTTGCCGCTTTAGACCGGAGAGACCCTGCAAGGTACCCGCGAGCGAGACCCTCGCGAAGTTGTGGATGCGGGGGAGCGGCGCCCAGTACGAGTTCTCGTTCAAGCGTCGATTACGCCTCAAGAAATTGATACCCCAAACCTGGGGGGCGGCATCGTTGAAGCGAAGTGTTTTGAAGGGGATGGCGATCTCGGTGATCCAGCCAAGCTCGGTGACCCGGCTCTCGGCGTACCACACGCCGTCCCAATTCATGTTGAACTCGCGGCCTTCGTTGATGAACTGCGCGTCGAACTTCGCACCCGCGGGGTTCGTCTGGAACATGTAGCCGTTGCGCTCGTCGTGGAAGGTGTCGAGCACGATCCCGAAGGAATCACCCGCGCGCGCATTGAAGTCGCGGGTCAGGTCGTTGATGACGAGCTTGTCCGGTTCGGCGTCATAGGCGATGGCGCCGAAATAGAGATTCTCGTCGTCATAGAGAACGCGCACTTCCGTCGCGGCGCTGGCCGGCTCGCCTTCGCGCGGATCGTTCTGGAGGAAGTCGGTGGCGAGCGGCGCATTACGCCAGTCGGCCTCGTCGAGCCTTCCGTCGATGACGATGGCGCCTGCGGTGCGTTTGGCGGTGAGACGCCGTTCGAAACGCGCCGTCTCGAAATCGATGGGTGCGCTTTCCTGCGCGCCCATACGAGCGCTAACGGATAGCAGCAGGCAGATCGGGACGACGGTTCTGCGGCACATTAGCGCCGCATTCTAATGGAAACACCCGTTCGGCGCGCGTACGACTTCGTGATGCGCACCGAGCCTCGCTCGTTCGCACCTCGAGTTTATACCCGCCGCCGTTCCAAACGCGTGCTGAGCTCGCGGTCCGAGAGCTTGCCTTCGAGCGTGACGGGCCGGTCGATCTCGATCGACCCGTCGTCGACGCGCACGCTCAACTCGGCAGCGAAATGCTCGCACGTATCCAAACCATCCGCTGCCTCCTGCCCTATTCGACGTAAAGGAACACCCAGGGGTTCATGAAATTTTGCAGGTCGACGCTACCCGCTTTTGGGGCGCTCGGAGTATGGGACCGCGCGAGCCCGCCGCGGTTTTGAGATTTGTGCTAGCCTATCGTGTATAGACGGAGGGAGTCGAAGATATGCAGCCTTTATATGATCCAGAAGCGGTCCGCCCGATGTGGGAAGAGCTCGCGCAATGCGGCGTCGATCCGGTCAACGCAGCCGACGGTGTCGACGCGGCTTTGAAAGAGCCCGGAACGACGCTCATGGTCGTGAACTCGGTCTGTGGCTGCGCCGCAGGATCTGCCCGGCCCGGCGTCACCCGTGCGCTCCAGCACGGCGTCATCCCCGATCATCTGAAGACAGTCTTCGCCGGCGTGGACCGCGAGGCCACCGAGCGGGCGCGCCACCACATGGCGGGGATCCAGCCATCTTCGCCATCCGTCGCGCTCTTCAAAGACGGCGAGCTCGTCCACGTGCTCGAGCGGCGCCATATCGAGATGATGAACGAAGAGATGGTGGCGCAAAACCTCATCGAAGCGTTCGACAAGCACTGCTCGCGCCAGGGTCCTTCGGTCTCGAAAGAGGTCTATGACGACCTAGCCACGTCGCGTCAATGCGGCTCGACCGTCCCGCTCTTCAATCCCGTTCGATAACGTCCCGAAAGGACACTTGTCTCCGGGCGAGGACGTTCGCTCCGGTGATATCGATCACAAGGGCGGAGCTAAATCGTTGCTTCGCAGCGATTTAGGAAAGTGGCACTCTGTTTGCCTATCTCCGGGATAGCAGCCGGAAAAGGAGACGGATCATGAAACAACTAGCCGCTTCAATCGTAGGTATCTTCGCACTTGGCCTCGTGCTCGGAAGCTTCGTGTCGGGGTCGGGCAGCAAGCCTAAACTGCCTGAATTGGAAATCGTCGAGCTCGAGGCCGCGCTCCAGTCCACCGCTCTCGTGGATTGCGGCGAGGGGCGGGAAGCCCTTCTGGAGCCGGTCCGCTCAAACGGTACGACGTCGTACAAAGTGCGCTGTGTCCCGACCGAGCCCGTGCGGCGCGCGCGCATCCCCGCGAGCGTCCCGCCGTCGGTCGTACCCACGGTAACGACCGCATCACCGTCCGCTGAAGCGCCGGCCCCGAGCGCTCCCGAGGCGCCCGAGCCACCCGAGCCAAATGGGCCGACCGAAAATGACGGACGCTCTTGGAAAGAAAGCGCCGTCATCATCGGCGGCGCGGCGGGTGCCGGGGCCGGTATTGGCGCCATCGCCAAAGGCAAGAAGGGAGCCGCCGTCGGCGCCGCCATCGGTGCGGCAACCGGAGCGGCCTACGAGCTCTTGAAGAGGGACAAGCAAAAATAACGCATCGGAGCGCGGGACTCGAACGTCCCGCGCTCCGATGCGTTTAGGCTCTTACCAGTCAGAAACGAGGATTTTGTTCGCGGTTTGGGCAAGAAAATCTCACCCAGAGGCGCAGAGCACGCGGAGAAGAAAAGGTACCCCCTAGCCTCGGATTCACGAAATTCCGGATTTTCCTCTGCGTCCTCTGCGTCTCTGCGGTTCAAAACGCTTTCAGGTTTACCTGGCTAGATTTAGAATCTCGACGCCGTCAACGTGATGTCGGCGCGGGACCAGGCTTTTTCGAACTGCTTTTCGACCTCGGCCGCTTCCCGCGTGCGGCCCTGAGCTCGTAGCGTCTGCAGCAAACCAAAGAGAGACCAGCCATTGTTCGGCCAGTTTTCGAGGCTCTCCCGATAGACCGCTTCCGCATCCTCGAGGCGACCCGCATCGAGAAGCACCGCGCCCAGGGATTGCCGCACCGGATAGTGCCACGTAGGAGGCTCCATGTACGACAAATCGTCTTGTAGCTGGACGGCCTTGCTTAGCTGCTCGACCGACTTATCCGTATCGCCCGCTTTGGCCGCGGCCTCCCCCGCAACAATCGCCGCGGCGATGTTCAAGATGTGCGTTCCCGAGGCGTTGTTCAAAACCATCTTCTGCATCTCGGGCATCGCAGCAATTTTCAAAAGAGCCTCGAGCTCGTCATCGGCGCGTTTCGTCTGATTTCTCGCGGCGAAAGCCACGCCGCGCGCGTAGTGCCACATCCCCGTCAGGAAAGGCATGTCCGCGGCCGGAGGAGGCATCGTGAGCACTTCCTGCCAACGCCCGAAACGCACGAGCGCATTGGTGGGTGTCACGAGAAACCACTGAAGGTTCGAAACCGCCTTCGCCATGTCGATGGGGACCCGTGAGGCCGTCTTCTCCGCCGCATCGATCGCAACCTCGCTCCGGCCTTCGAGGCTCGAGGAGGCCCAGAGAAAGTGAATATTGTGCGGGTAGTAGCCAATCGGATAGAGACCCTGCGCTTGGCACTGCGCGATGTAATCCTCGTCGGCCATAATGGCCTCCACGTTCGCGTCCGAGGCATCGTCGTAGCGGCCAACGCGCAAATAGATGTGCGAGGGCATGTGCACGAGGTGGCCCGCGCCCGGCATCAACGTGGCCAAACGTTCGGCGGCCGGCACGCCGCGACTCGGATCGCGGGAAGCCTCGATGATGTGAATGTAGTAGTGGTTAGCGCCTGGATGATCGGGATAGCGCGCCATCACCCGCTCGAGGGCGTCCACGACCTCCGCGGTGCCGTCTCTCGGCTC